>Ga0326597_10004022_pt1 | contig 20835 bp, 23 predicted proteins | sample RVTome_12_FD_203789 | JGI IMG/M metagenome (GOLD analysis project Ga0326597, IMG submission 203789) | Soil microbial communities from uranium-contaminated site in the Upper Colorado River Basin, Wyoming, United States - RVT100D185 | ecosystem: Environmental > Terrestrial > Soil > Contaminated >...
TCTTACACCTGGTTAAGCACATTTTGCCCGGTAAAAAAATTAAATACTAATGGCCTAGTGCGCTGGGATTGTTAATAACTGGCTGGCCAGACCCCCTTTATTATTAGTATAATGAATAAAAGGTCGTTTGATCTATTAAACCTATATATCCATGAAGAAGATTCATTTTCTTACCTTCTTACTACTGGCTATCGGAGGCCTAAACTGGCTTCTTTTAGGAGTATTCGGTTGGGAGTTAGGTCAGTTATTTGGAGGTCAGGATGCGGTAGTATCAAAGATCATCTATGTGTTGGTCGGTATTTCAGCCATTATTGAAATTATCGGACACAAGAAGTCTTGTAACTATTGCGGAGACAAAAAATAGATATATTATTTTGCAAGAAAGTGGCGTCCCTGTTTGGCGCCACTTTCTTTTTTAAAATAACTTTGATATATTGTATATACATGAAAGAAGACAAAAACATATGCCTATTCTGTCAGAATCAACTGTCTATTATCGAGCAGGACATGGACTTTTCGGTATCCGAGGTTGAGCTTTTGCAAAAACCAACCAGAGTTTTGCTTTTTAATGTCCCTTTGAGAATGGATTCGGGAGTCGTCAGGTTTTTTAATGCTTATCGGGTTATTCATAATGACGCTCTGGGGCCGGCCAAAGGGGGCTTGCGATTTCACAAAGATGTTGATTTAGATGAAGTCAAAACCCTGGCTTTTATCATGAGTTTGAAGTGTTCCCTGGCCGGTCTGGCTTTGGGGGGAGCCAAAGGCGGGATTGAGGTTGATATGAGCAAGCTCTCTGAAAGCGAAAAAGAAAGATTAGCCAGGAATTTTATCAGAGTCGCTTATGATTTTATCGGTCCGGACAAGGATATACCGGCTCCCGATATCGGAACCACTCCGCAGATTATGGACTATATGGAAGATGAATACAGTAAAATAAAAGGAGAAAAAACCCTTTCCGTTATAACCGGCAAGTCAATTAAAAACGGCGGTTCGGAGGGCCGGGATATTGCCACTGCTTACGGAGGGTCATTTGTTTTAAAAAAGCAGGTTCTGGCTGATAACTTAAAGCCGGAAAATCTGAAAGTGGCTATTCAGGGGTTTGGCAATGTTGGCTCCAATATGGCTCAAATTCTCTTTGATTGGGGATACAAAATAATAGCGATATCCGATGAGAACGGCGGAATCGGCAATGACGACGGTCTGGATATTGCAAAAGTTATGTCAGAGCAGAAATCTTTTGGGACAGTTCCTGAGATCAATGGCTCTCGGAAGATATCTAATCGGGAGCTTTTGGAATCAGACTGCGATATTTTAGTTCCGGCCGCAATTTCTGATCAGATTACCGAAAAGAATGTCAAAAATATTAAAGCCGGAATAATTGTAGAAATGGCTAACGCGCCGGTCAGTACCAAGGCCGACCGGATTTTGTTTGAGCGTGGTGTCAAAATTATCCCCGATATTATCGCCAATTCCGGCGGAGTAATTGTCAGTCATCTGGAGTGGGTTCAGAACAGGGATGGAGAGCATTGGCCAAAGGAGAAAGTTTTGCGCGAATTGGAGAAAAAGATATCGGAATCTTTCAACGGCATTCTTTTGACCTGCCAAGAGGAGAAGTGCGATCTGCGCAAATCCGCCTATATCACCGCTGTCAGAAGAATTTTGGAAGCGGAGAAGAAGCGAGGGAATCTATAGTTGTATCGAGGCCCGGCCTCAAGTTGACTTAATATCTTTTAGATGTCATAGTAGAATGTTGGTAAAAATAGCTTAGGTCGCCAAGGAGGCGGTTTTTTGTTAAGATTGAGAAATGATTGAATATATTGTTTTGGGAATAGCTCAAGGTATTTTTGAATGGCTCCCGATCTCATCTGAGGGGGTTGTGGTTTTGCTTGGCCAGTTTTTTAAAAGTGATATTAATTTAGTTGATACAGCTCTTTTTCTTCATTTGGGAACTTTCTTTGCTGTCCTGGTCTATTTTAGCAAGGACTGGCTGAAGATCATTTCCTTTAAAGATAATAAGAGGCTGAAGTTTCTGTTGATTACGACTATTATTGCTTTAATTGTTAGCTATCCTATTTATGGAGCAGTTCGCAATGTAAAAGTCGGTAGTGGTCTGCTGGCTTTGGTTGGTTTTGGTCTGCTTTTGACCGCCTATTTTAGTAAGCAGAAGAAAAAACTTAATATTTCAGACAATGGCCTGGCTTTTGTTGCCGGTATCTTGCAGGGCTTGGCGGTTATTCCGGGACTGTCCCGATCCGGTTCTACCATCTTTGGCCTTTCTTTGAGTAAGGATGATTCAGAGGATATTTTGAAAACTTCCTATTTGATGTCCGGGCCGGTTGTTTTGGCGGCTGCTATATATATTTATCTACAGGATACAGCAGTGGCTTTGTCTTTGTGGCCGGCTCTGTTGTTTAGCTTTCTCCTTGGTCTCTTAACTTTAAATATTTTACTGAAGTTTGCCAAGAGAGTTAACTTCTTTAATTTTCTTTTGGTTTTTGCCGGTCTTTCTTTCTTGGGAGCGATTATTGACTTTCTGGTCTAGTATTATTATTTACAACCCGAGGCCATAAACCCGAGGCCCGTCCTCGGGTTGACCCGAGGACGGGCCTCGGGTCAATTCTTCTGCGGGCTTTTGTTATAGGCTCAGCCTATAGACTATAGACTATAGCTGAGCCTCAATACAAGAGCCCCAATACAAGAGCATTACAACCACCGCTCCCACGCTCCAGAGCGTGGGAGCGTTTTGTGATGCTATTATGTGAACTAGCGTATCGTATTGAAGTTAAGCTGATTTTGGTTTAAAATGTATTTATGTTAAACTCTCGTCAATTAAGAGATATTGCGGAAGATGAGGCGAAAGTTTTGGCTGACGAGCTTGTTCGTCAGCCAATATATATAGTGCTTGAGGATATTTTAGACACCTATAACATCGGTGGTTTTTTTCGTTTAGCCGATGGCTTGGGAGCTACTAAGATTTATCTTTGCGGTAAGACTGATGTGCCACCAAATCCCAAGATTACCAAAGCTTCCATTGGTACTTACAAGGTGGTTCCGTGGGAGTATAAAAAGACAGCCGGAACAGCCATTCGGGAACTTAAAAAAATTAAAGAAATGCAGATCGTAGCTATTGAACAAAGTGAAAAGTCGGTTGATTACCGCAAAGTAAATTATAGGTTTCCAATGGCTTTTGTTTTTGGTCACGAGACCTACGGTGTGACAAAAAAGACTTTGCAATTGGTTGATAGGGTTATTGAGATGCCAATGTATGGTATCAATAATTCCTTGAATGTAATGGTGGCGGCCGGGATTTCCATGTACTTTGCTCTGGAGAAGGCTAATGGTAAGATATAGTATGGACAAGACTCATATTATTGCTCTCGGCGGTTCCTCCTTTGTCAGGGAAGAAATAGACACTTCCCTGCTTTTAAAATTAAAAAAAGTGATTGATAGTCTGATTAAAAAAGGCCACCGTTTTGTTATTATTACCGGAGGCGGTGGGCCGGCTAGAAGGTATGTGAAAGCCGCTTCGGTTATCGGCAAACCCAGCGATAGAGAGAAGGATCTTTTAGCTATCAAGATTACGGCCCTTAATGCCGTGTTGGTTCAAACTCTTTTTGGCGACAGGGCCAACCCTCAGCTGTTGGATCAGCAATTCAGAGTTAAGAATTTCCATAATTATCCGGTGATCATTGGTCATGGTCAAAAACCGGGTCGTTCCACTGATGCCATTGCCGTTCAATCCGCGCTGGATTTTGGAGTTGACAGGGTCATTATTTTAGGAAAACCGGACCATGTCTATACTGCCGATATGACCAAAGCCAAAAACACCAAACCGATTAAGAAAATGACCTGGAAAGAGTATCAAAGATTAATCCCCGCTAAATGGAAACCCGTCTTAAGTTCTCCGGTTGATCCGACGGCAGCCAATCTGGCTAAAAAGAAAAATATCTCGGCTATTGTGGCTTCCGGTTCCGATTTAGCGAATTTAAAAAAGATTATCGAGGGCAAGTCATTTAAAGGAACTTTAATTTCCAACTAAATACCTTGTTGTACCATTGGACTTAACGGTCTAGACCGTGGAACTGTTTTATTGTAGCATAGATATACCCCCAGGGATCCTGAAAGTGGGGGATTTTATGTCGTTATTTAATTTAAAATCAAAATATCAGCCGGCTGGCGATCAGCCAAAGGCCATCAAAGAACTGACGGAAAGTATTAAAAAAGGCAATCGCTGTCAGACTCTTTTGGGGGTAACCGGTTCGGGCAAGACTTTTTCGGTGGCTTCGGTGATCGCCAATTTTGATCTGCCGGTTTTGGTTATTGCGCCCAATAAAGCGTTGGCGGCTCAGTTGTATCGAGAGTATTCAAACTTCTTTCCCGATCACGAAGTCTGCTACTTTGTCAGCTATTACGATTACTACCAGCCGGAAGCATATATGCCGATTACCGACACATATATTGAAAAGGAGGCGATGATCAACGATGAGATTGATAAATTGAGACATAAGGCCACCAGCGCTCTTTTGACCAAAAAAGATGTCATTATTGTTGCTTCAGTTTCCTGTATTTATAATCTGGGAGCGCCGACTTCATATATGTCCTCCTCTCTTTATCTGGAAATTGGCAAAGATGTTACCAGGGGTGATCTGATCAGACAGCTGGCCAGGATCCAGTTTGAAAGAACTGACGATAAATTAACCAAGGGAAAGTTTCGGGTCAGGGGAGACACTATTGAACTGATGCCAGCTTCAGATAATGAGATTGCTTATCGGGTTAATCTGGCCGGTCAGAAGGTAAAAAGCATTTCAGTCATTGATCCAAAAACTATGAAGACTAAAGAAGAGGTAAGGGATGCTATTATCTTTCCGCCGACTCATTTTGTGGTCAGCGCTCCGGAGATCAAAAAAGCCATTCCGGAAATCAGAGCAGAGCTCAAAGAAAGAATCAGGTATTTTAAGAGTCGGGGGCTGGAGCTTGAAGCCGAACGGCTGACCAGGAGAACTCTCTATGATTTGGAAATGATTGAAAGTATCGGCTATTGTCACGGCATTGAAAATTATTCCAGGCACCTGGCCGGTAAATTAAGCGGGGAAGCTCCGGACACTTTGCTTGCCTATTTCCCCAAAGAGGGTAACCGGCCGAACTTTTTAACGATTATTGACGAATCGCATATTGCCGTGCCTCAGATTACCGGCATGTATGCCGGAGACAAGGCCAGAAAGGAAATTCTGGTCAAATACGGTTGGCGTCTGCCGTCAGCCATTGATAATCGGCCACTGCGTTTTGATGAATTCCAGGACAGAATCGGCCAGGTTATTTTTACCAGCGCCACTCCCGGAGGCTTTGAGCTTGAAAAATCAGCCGTTGTGGCCGAGCAGGTCATCAGGCCAACCGGCCTGATTGATCCGCCCATCGAAGTCAGGCCTGTTTACAACAAAAAGAAAGGTCTCAGCCAGATAGATGATTTAGTGGGAGAATTGGCCTTGATTCAAAAAAAAGACAACAGAGCCATTGCCATTACTTTAACCAAGAAAATGTCTGAAGACTTATATGACTATTTAATTAAGAAGGGCATTAAGGCCAGATATATTCATTCTGAGATCAAGACCTTGGAAAGAACCAGGATTTTGACAGATTTCCGCAAGGGCGAGTTTAATGTTTTGGTCGGAGTTAACCTGTTAAGAGAAGGTCTGGATCTGCCCGAAGTTACTTTGGTGGCAATTTTAGATGCTGATAAAGAGGGGTTTTTGAGAAACGAAACTTCGCTGATCCAGACCATGGGTCGAGCCGCCAGAAATACAGAGGGTCAAGTTATTCTTTACGCTGACAAGATGACCGGTTCAATTAAGAAGGCGATTGATGTGGTTGAAGAAAGAAGAGAGAAGCAAACGGAGTATAATAAGAAGCATAAGATTATTCCTTTAAGTGTGACTAAAGAAATAGAAGACTTAATTAAATATGAATCTGGTTAGAGATAACCAAAATAATTAAGTATGAATATAAATAAAGAAAAATCAAAAAATAAAGAATCTCTAACGGGATGAAAGACAAAATTAAAATCACCGGAGCCAGAGTTCACAACTTAAAAAATATCAGCTTGGAAATTCCGAAAGAAGAGCTGGTGGTTTTTACCGGAGTTTCGGGAAGCGGGAAGAGTTCTCTGGCTTTTGACACAATTTTTGCCGAAGGTCAGAGGAGATATATCGAGTCCCTGTCCCCTTACGCCAGGCAGTTCTTGGGAGAGATGAGTCGGGCTGATGTTAGAAGCATCACCGGACTTTCTCCGGCCATTGCCATTGGCCAGAAGGGCCTGAGTCACAACCCCCGATCTACGGTCGGGACCTTAACCGAAATCTATGACTATTTAAGACTGCTTTTTGCCCGGCTGGGGGAAGTTCATTGTCCCAAATGCGGCAGCCGGATAGAACGGCTCTCTGTTGAAGAAATGACTGACATTATTCTGTCTAAAGCCGGTGACAAGATGGTGACAATTCTTTCTCCGGTGGTTTCGGGGAGAAAGGGAGAGTACTATCAGCTTTTCTATGACTATCTGAATCTTGGCTACAGTGAGGCCAGGGTTGACGGGAAAATGAGGTCTCTGCACGATCAAATTGTCCTCTCCCGTTACAAAGAACACAATATTGATATTGTTATTGATGCTCTGGTGACCGGAGACCAGAGCCGTCTGTTTGAAGCCATAGAGTCGGCTTTGAGTTTCTCTGACGGCCTGGTTACTGTTATTGTTGGCAAAGAGGAGTTTATCCTGTCTTCGAAATGGTCCTGCCCGAAAGATAACTTTTCCTTTCCGGAAGTGGAGCCGCGGCTCTTTTCTTTCAACAGTCCCCACGGCGCCTGCAGTTATTGTCACGGAATCGGCAAGCAGGATTTATTCTCTTCAGAAATTTGCCCAGGTTGTCTGGGAGCTCGGCTCCGGCCCGAAAGTCTGGCGGTGGTGGTGGCGGAGAAAAATATCGACGACCTGGTCAGTTTGCCGATCTCTGAGCTTTATGATTTTTTCCTGGGCTATGAAAAGAAATTAACCGAGAAACAGAAAGCAATTTCTGAAAATGTGATCAAGGAAATTGTTGATCGGCTCGGTTTTCTAATCCAGGTCGGCCTGGACTATTTATCTTTAAACAGAGAGGCGGGGACATTGTCGGGCGGAGAAACTCAAAGAATCCGGCTGGCCAGCCAAATCGGTTCTCATTTATCCAATGCCCTCTATGTTTTGGACGAGCCGACAATCGGCCTTCACGAAAGAGACACCGACCGGTTAATTGATACCTTAAAGTCTCTAAAGGACAGACATAACAGTATTATTGTGGTTGAACATGATGAAAAAGTGATCCGGCAAAGCGATCATTTAATCGATCTGGGCCCCATGGCCGGCAAAAATGGAGGAGAAGTGGTGGCCAATGACAAAACCGCCAATTTACTGGACAAAAAGAACGACAGTTCTCTGACCTTAAAATATCTTAACGGCTTAATAGACTCCGAGTTGCCGTCCCGAAGGACAAAAGAGAGGGAAAAACTGCAGATTGTCGGAGCCAGAGCCAATAATCTTAAAAATCTAAACATTGATATCCCTTTGCGCAAATTCATAACTATTACCGGAGTGTCTGGGTCGGGCAAAAGCTCTCTGCTGTATAATGTGGTTTATGAGAATTTGATTAAAATTAAGCACAGAAGATTTGATGAATTAACCGATGTCTCCAAAATCTTGGGGAGTGAATATATTGATAAAATTAATCTTATTTCTCAGTCTCCGATAGGCAGAAGCCCCCGATCAAACCCGGCCACCTATACCGGCATCTTTTCTCCAATCCGATCTTTTTACGCTCAATTGGAGGAAGCAAGAGCCAGGGGTTATACCGTTTCCAGGTTTTCCTTCAATGTAGCCGGCGGCCGATGCGAGGCCTGTTCGGGAGCTGGGTATAATCTGATCGAGATGCATTTTTTGCCTTCAGTCCTGGTTCAGTGTGATGTTTGCGGGGGGAAACGCTTCAATCGGGAAACTCTGCAGGTCAAACACAAGGGCAAGAACATCAACGATGTTTTGAATATGACCGTTGATGAGGCCGCTGATTTTTTCAAAAACATTCCTAATATTGCCGATAAGCTGAAGGTCTTGCGAAGCGTCGGCCTGGGATACATCGGTCTGGGTCAGAGCGCCACCACCTTATCCGGCGGAGAAGCTCAGAGAATACGGCTTTCTCGAGAGCTGACCACGGCTTTGGGCAAACGAACTCTCTATCTACTTGATGAGCCGACTGTCGGTCTGCATTATCACGATGTGGAAATGCTTTTGAAAGTTTTAAACAAACTGGTGGAGGCCGGAAACACGGTTCTGGTGATCGAACACAATATGCAGTTGATCAAAGCCGCCGATTATCTAATTGACTTGGGACCAGAAGGCGGCAACGCCGGAGGCAAACTGGTGGCTCGGGGTACTCCCGAAGAAGTGGCCGGTCACAAGCACAGTATTACGGGTAAATATCTTAAAAAACATCTATGAAAAAGCCCCTTAAGATTCCCGATCAAACCGGAGTGTACATTTTTTCCAAAAAAGGAACTCCCCTTTATGTCGGCCGGGCCCTGTCTTTTAAAAAGAGAATACCGAGCTATTTTTCAGGACAGATTGATCCGAGAATTGCCGAAATGGTTGCCTTGGCCGATAAGCTGGAATTTAAAAAGACCGATTCAATTCTCGACTCTGTCATCTTAGAGGCAAACTTAATTAAAGAGTATTGGCCAAAGTACAATATTCGGGATCGGGACGACCGCTCCTTTGCCTATATCATCATTGATAAATCAGAGTTTCCCAGACCCCTGATTGTCAGAGGGAGCGACCTCAAGAAGCTATCCCATGCTAACGCCTTTGGACCCTATCAAAGCCAGAGGATTGCCAAAAATATATTGCGGATTATCAGAAGAATTTTTCCTTACAGCACTTGCTTGCCTGCCGCTGAGGCAGGCCTGCCTGTCCGGCAGGCAGGCGGTTTTTCTCAGAGACCCTGTTTTAATTATCAGCTGGGTCTTTGTCCCGGAGTTTGTACCGGAGAGATCTCAAAAGCCGATTATATTAAAAACATCAAAAACTTGACTTTGTTTTTAAAAGGAGAAAAGAAAAGATTGGTGAAAAAATTAAGCCAAGAGGATCCTCAAAAAGCCAGGAGCTTGAGTCATATTCAAGATGTTGTCTTGATCACTCAAGGCGATGACCGAATCGGCACAAAGGAGATTGAAAGAATAGAGGGTTATGATATTTCCCATCTGTCCGGTGATTACAGTTATGGCGCTATGGTGGTGTTTGCCGGCGGCCGGCCCGATAAAAAGGAGTATCGATTATTTAAAGTTGAAAAAGCCCCCGATGATTTAAGGTCTTTGGAGGAAGTTTTGATCAGAAGGTTCCGGCACAGGGAATGGCCAAGGCCCAATCTGATTATGATCGATGGGGGAAAGCCCCAAATTGATTTTGTCAGTAATGCTTTGGAAAAAGAGAATATATCTGTGGCCATGGTCGGTATTTCAAAATATGGAGGCGATAAGTTTGTCTATCCTAAAAATACCAAAAAGAATATTAAAGCGCTAGTCGAGTTAAACAGAGGAGTGTTGCTCAAAGTCAGGGAAGAAGCTCATCGTTTTTCTCTAAAGTCTAACCGAAGAAAAAGAAAGATATGAATATATTAATTGTTCCGGCAGTTATCTTTTTGATTCTATACTTTTCTCCCTTGTCTTTGAAAGTCGCTTTCGGCGGCGCCTCTTTTTTAAGGTTTTAAAAAAATGTACAATAGAAAAAGGACCTTTGAATTATATGTTTATGGATTTGATCAAAAAAAGTGTCAGAGTTATAGAGAAGTCTCAATTAAAAAACGGCGGGATTTTAGCTACTCCTATTAAAGGAGCTTATCCTTACATTTACCCTCGAGATGGTTCAGTTATGACTGTGGCCTTAAACAAGATTGGAGAGACTAAGCGTTCGGAAAAATTCTATTATTTCTTAACTAAGTTCTCTCGTTTGGATAACTACAAAGAGATTTTTCATCGTTACAATATTTATGGTCTCCCGGCCGTGACCAGGAAAAATCAAAACGACAATGAAGGAATGGTTCTATGGGGAATCTATGATACCTATAAAGCTAACGGTAAGATCAGTTTTTTGGAAGACACCTGGCCCTTGGTTGAAGCCACAGTCAGTCTGCTCAAAAGTTATTCAAAGTCCGGTTTGATTAAAACCGAGAGTAGTATTCATGAATTTTCCAAGCTGGAAAGAGGTTATGATATTTGGGTCAATTCGGCCGGAATCAGGGGACTTTATGATGCCAGCAAGATTGCTCAGGTTGTAGGGAAGAAGAAAGAAGCTAAAGAATGGAATGATTTAGCTGACAAACTGAAGAAGGAAATGAAAAAGAAGCTGTTTGATTCTAAATTAGGCATATATATGAAAACTGGCAGGAGGAAAGATGTTCCGGACATTTCTCAAATCGCTCCTTTCTATTTTGAAATAGAGGGTGATGAGAAAATATTGAAAAAGACTCTGAAGTATTTAAGAGAGCATCTCTGGTATGAAGAAATAGGAGGATTCAGGAGGTTTCGGAAGTTTGAAGTTGTTGACGACTGGCATTGGTATACCGGTGGCTCCGGTTCCTGGTGCGCTTTGACTGCGATAATGGGGCGGTTGGCCAAAAGAGCCGGAGAGAAGAAACTTTATCAGGAGTGCAATGGTTGGCTGGACGGGGTGGCTGAAAGATCGGGGGGATTGTTGCCAGAACACATAGCCACCAGAGATGATTATGAGCTTTGGAAGATGAATGAAATAGAGTTTAATCAACGACTGATTAGTGGTTCCAAGGAAGCGGAAAAGTTAGCAAAGATATTTAAAGAAAATCATTTAATTTATTGGGCCACTCCTTTGGGCTGGAGTCACGCCGAATACATTCTTTTATGTCATGAATAAAGTTTTAGGTATTGATATCGGGGCTACTTTTATCAAAGCGGTTTTAATCGACAGCAGCGGCAATATCTTGGAGAGGAAAAAAGTTGAAACCGGCTCTAATTTTAAGGAAATATCCAAACAGATAGTTTCAATTTCTGACCAGATCAATGATCACGGGGCTATTGGTATCGGTATTCCCGGAACCATAGACAGGACTAAGGGGACGATAGTTTCTACGGTAAACATTAAAGAGAAATCTGGTTTTAAAATTGGCAAGATTATTTCTGAAGAAACCGGTAAGAAGGTTTTAATCGAAAATGATGCTAACTGCGCCACTATTGTTGAATCTGTTTTTGGTGGCGGTCAGGGTATAGATAACTTTATTTGTTTGACCCTGGGAACCGGAATTGGCGGCGGAATCGTTATTGATGGTAAATTGTATGTCGGGAATGGATCAGCCGGTGAAATTGGGCACATGTCAATTGGCAACAAATATGCTTGCGGACTCGGCCATACCGGTTGCTTGGAGGGATATTGTTCCATTAAAAATATTGCTAAAGAAATTGGTTTAAAAGAAAATAACGCTCAAGAAATTTATCTGTTAGCTAAAAAAGGCGATAAAAAAGCCAAGAGCGTTTACGATCTTTATGGTCGATATTTAGCTATTGGCCTGGCCAATATCGGCAACATTCTGAATCCGGAGTTGATTGTTTTGGCGGGCGGAGTTTCAAAAGCCGCCAACTTGTTTTTGCCCGCCACAAAAAAAGAATTAAAGAATCGGACAATGTCCGGCTTGCCATCTATCAAAATTGCCAAATTCAGGGATTGGGGCGGAGCTATTGGAGCGGCTTCCCTTTTCTTTGCTTGACATTGACATAATTTCCTATCAATGCTATACTGTGCCACGAATCTTCCTTATCCGGCGGCAATGGATTGAGGAGGCCGGGTAGAAGGATGATAGAGGGCAACGCATCGTGTGTTGACCTTTTTTATATCTTGTTGGCGGTTCAGCTCTCACAACATATCTCTTTACAGAAGACATCTCCCAAAACAAAACACTTCCACGCGCTGATGCATAGAAGCGTGGGAGCAAATGAAAATATTATTCATTGGACAAACGATTAGTATTGAGCTCTTATATCGATCCTCTTTGTATTGAGGCTCAGCCTATAGTCTATAGGCTGAGCCTCAATACAACTCAATACAAAATCTGATGTCGCGCTTCGGAGCAGAATGTACCCTGCTTTACTTGATTTTTATTCTAAAAACCTGTAAGGGAGCAATTGCCAGCGTTTACTTTTTATTTAGGGGACCGGATGGCAGGATGGCGCGTATTGCTATGATGGGAACTCAAGATACGGAAGAAAGGTTGGAGCGGATCCAAAAAATTACCAGAAAAGCTAGTATCAGAGAGGTAGCCGCTGCAGCTCTCTCAACCTATGAATTTCTAGCCGAATATAAAAACGATGGTTGGAAGTTCTTCAAGCGTAAAGGGGAAGAAGAGGTTGAAATCAATATACCTTAACGGTTATCAGTTGTCATTAGAGAACGAGCTTAGTGGCCCGAGCATTGCGTCTCGGGCTTTTTGTTGACTTTTTGGTTCTTATTTGGTACAAATACATAGATAATCATCAATATATTATGAAGAGTTGTTTTAATTGTTTTAGGGCTTTAAATGATAAAAACCGGGTTAAGGTAGTCTCGGCTCTTTTGGCCGGTAGTCAAAATGTCAGCAGTCTGACTAAGATGCTTGGGATCAGCCAACCCACCGTTTCTTATCATCTGGATAAATTAAAGAAAGAAAAAATCGTCAAAGCCAAAAAAGTTGGTCGGGAGGTCTTTTATTATTTTAACAAAAAGTACGCTTGTCCAAGTTGTCGGGTTTTTGAGAGTACCAGGGAGTGGCATATATGAACATGTTTAAAGTTAAGAATCTAGAAGTATCATTAGAGGGTAAGAAAATTATTAAAGGGCTTGATTTGGAAATCTCAGCCGGTCAAGTTGTTTTCTTAATGGGGCCAAACGGTTCCGGAAAAAGTACTCTGGGAAATACCATTATGGGTAATCCTGATTACAAGGTTGATCGGGGTTCAATATCTTTTAATTCTAAAAGTATTTTAAAACTGTCGGCTGACCGGCGGGCTAAGCTCGGTATCTTTTTGGCTTTTCAAAGTCCGATGGAATTTGAAGGAATTAAAACCTTAAGCTTCTTAAAGACGGCTTTAGCCAGTCAAACCGGTAAGAAGGTCAATCCTTTTGATTTTCGGGACAGGGCAGTCAGCGATATGGAGTCCTTGGGAATGGACAGCAAGTTTTTATCCCGAGATTTAAACTTTGGTTTTTCAGGAGGCGAGAAAAAGAAGTCTGAGATTATTCAGCTTCTGACCTTAAAGCCGAAACTGGCAATTTTAGATGAAATTGATTCCGGTCTTGATGTTGACGGTTTAAAATCGGTGGCCGAGAGCTTATTAAAGCTAAAGAAGAAAAAAAAGACGGCTTTTCTGGTTATTACTCATCACTCTTCAATTGCCAGATACTTGCAACCGGATGTCGTCTATATCTTGTCTGACGGAAAGCTGGTTAAAAAAGGAGACGAAAAGTTAATTAAGGAGATTGAGAAAAATGGCTACAAAAACATTTAAAAAGAATAAATACCAGTTCGGGTTTAATATGCCCGATACTTCTACCTTTCGTTCAAAGAAAGGTTTGTCGGCTGAAATAGTTTCTGAAATCTCTGATTTAAAAAAGGAAGACGAGTGGATGAGAAACTTTCGCCAGAAATCTCTGAAGATTTTTAGTAAAAAGAAAATGCCACCCTGGGGAGCAGACCTTTCTGGTATCAATTTCTCTGACATCCATTACTTTATCCGACCCGGTGATCGGGCCGAAAGGTCTTGGGATGATGTTCCCCCATATATTAAAGAGACCTTTGACAAGATCGGAATTCCCCAAGCGGAGAAAAAGATGTTGGCCGGAGTGGGCGCTCAGTATGACAGTGAAGTCATCTATCATTCTTTGAAAAAAGACTTAGAGAAACAGGGAGTAATCTTTTTAGATACCGATACTGCTTATCGCCAATATCCGGAACTGTTTAAAGAATACTTTGGTAAAATTATCCCCCCCGGGGATAACAAGTTTGCGGCTCTCAATTCGGCTGTTTGGTCCGGGGGCAGTTTTATCTATGTGCCTAAAGGAGTAAAGGTGAAAAAACCGCTTCAGGCCTACTTTAGAATTAATGCCGCTAATATGGGACAGTTTGAAAGAACTTTAATTATTGCTGATGAAGGTAGCGAGATTCATTATGTTGAGGGCTGTACCGCTCCAGTCTATACTACCGATTCTCTGCATAGCGCGGTGGTGGAGATTTATGTTAAGAAAAACGCCCGGGTCAGATATACGACTATTCAAAACTGGAGCAGTAATGTCTATAACTTGGTAACCAAAAGAATGAGAGTTGAGGAAGGAGGATTTGGGGAGTGGGTTGACTGCAACTTAGGTTCAAAAGTAACGATGAAATACCCCAGCTGTTATCTGATGGGGCCGGGCGCTAAAGGCGAGATTTTATCCATGGCTTATGCGGGCAAGGGTCAAAATCAGGATGCCGGCGGGAAAATTATTCATTGCGCCCCCAATACCACCGGCAGGATTACCAGCAAATCGATCAGCCAATCCGGTGGCCGAACTTCTTATCGGGGCTTAATTGAAACTAAAAAAGGGGCTAAAGGATCAAGGTCCAAGGTAGTTTGCGACGCTTTGCTTTTAGACGATGAGTCCCGCAGTGATACCTATCCCAAGATGAATATTCTGGAGAAGGACAGCCGGATTGAGCATGAGGCAACAGTGAGCAAGATCGGGGACCAACAGCTCTTCTATTTAATGTCCAAAGGTCTGACTGAAGAGGAAGCCGAAACGATGATTATCAACGGCTTTATTTCCCCGATTGTCAAAGAGCTTCCTTTAGAGTATGCCTTGGAGATGAATCGCTTAATTAAACTCCAGATGGAGGGCAGTATCGGCTAAAATGACCAAGACTATATATATTGATAAAGGAAAGAAGAAGCTTAATATATTGGTTGAGGACTCTCTGACTTGTCTTATCGTCGGGACCGGCTCCGGAGAAAAAGAAATTACTTTTGAATTGAAAAAAAAGGGCGCTAATCTGAAGGTGCTGGGATTATTTCTCCTGGGAAACGGTGAAATAAAATTAAGAACCATCCAAAAACATTTAGCCAGGAATACGGTTTCTGATTTAAAAATTAAAAGTGTCCTCTTTGATCAAGGGAAGTTTGACTATTTGGGCCGAGTTAATATCTTTGAATCGGGCCAACAGTCTAACGCTTACCAGCAGAATGATAATTTGCTTCTTGGTGACGGGGAGGTTGAAACTACTCCGGAATTGGAGATTTTAGCCGATGATGTGAAATGTAGCCACGGCAGTACCACTAGTCAGTTAAATGAAAGAGATCTCTTCTATTTAAAAACCAGAGGCCTGGATCAAAATGAAGCTAAGAAATTATTTGTTCAGGGTTTTCTGGCTACCATTACCGATAAAATTGATAACATTAAGATAACTAAAGAAATTGAACTATGTTTAAAAAAGTTATTAAAACCAAAGATTTAGTCGAAGGAGACATTAAGTATGTTGAGGCCTTTGGCAAAAAGCTGGCTTTAGCCAGGGAAGACGGAGAAGTCTTCTGTTTTAACGATACCTGTTCTCACGCTGAGTGTTCACTTTCTGAGGGCTGGATTGAGGATGGTAATGTTTTCTGTCCCTGTCACGGTTCTTCTTTTGAGATGAAGTCCGGCAAGGTTTTATCTCTGCCGGCTACCGAAGATATTGCCGTCTATGATGTCCGAGAAGAAGAGGGAGAGATATTGGTTGATTTATGAAAAAAGACTTCCCAATTTTTGCTAAAGATTTAGTCTATCTGGACAGTTCGGCAACCACCCAAAAACCCCGGGTAGTTATTGATGCTATCGCTTATTTTTACGCTTCTCAAAACGCCAGTATTAGAAGAGGGCTTTATCATCTGTCAGAGAAAGCTACCGAGCTTTACGAAGCCGCCAGGGAGCAGGCGGCTCAATATATTAACGGAGACAAAGACAATTTGGTTTTTACAAGAAGCGCTACGGAAAGCTTAAACCTTATTGCGCTGGGTCTTGATTTTAAAGCTTCTGACAATGTGGTGGCAACAGCCATGGAGCATCACAGCAATTTTTTGCCCTGGCAAAAAAGGACTAAATTAAAAGTAGCCGGAATTAAAAATGACGGCAGTTTGGATGTTGATCATCTTTTAAGTCTCATTGACAAAAACACCAAGGTGGTGGCTTTGACCCAGGCCAGCAATGTGACCGGAGCCATCAATGATGTGGCCGCCATTTGCAAAAAAATTAAGGAAGTTATGCCTGACTGTCTGGTTGTGGTCGATTGCGCTCAAAGCGCTCCCTATGGTTTGGTTGATGTTGCTAAGATGGGTTGTGATTTTGTGGTTTTGTCAGCTCATAAGATGTTTGGGCCATACGGAGTGGGAGTGCTTTACGGAAAGATTGATTTACTGGCGCCGGCTCTGGTTGGGGGCGGAATGGTCAAAGATGTTTTGAAAGATTCTTTTGAATCTCTTGACGGTAATTTAAAGTTTGAAGCCGGAACAATGGATGTGGCCGGAGTGGTTGGTTTTGGAGTTGCTATTGATTATCTAAAAAAGTTTGATGTTTTAGCCCATAGTCGGAAGCTGACTGATTATGCTCTAAAGGAGCTTAAAAAGATCAAAGGGATAAGTATTTATGGTCCGGCCAAAAGAATCGGAGTTATCTCTTTTAATATTTCTGGTATTCACCCTCACGATTTGGCTCAAGAGCTGGCCAGAGATAACATTTCCGTCAGAGCCGGCCATCATTGCGCTATTTTGCTTCATAGGGCTTTGGGAATCAATTCCAGTTTAAGAATCAGCTTCAGTGTTTACAATGACAAAAGCGATGTTGACAGAATGATTGTTAGTTTAAAGAAAGCTATCAAGCTATTTTATGGAAAGTGAATTGTACAAAGAAGAGATTTTGAATCATAGTGAGTTTCCGCAAAATTACGGGAAGCTCAAGAGTTATGATTATTCCGGCGAAGAGTTTAATCCTTTTTGCGGAGACAAAATCAAGGTTTATTTGAAACTGAAAAGTCAGAAGATAGAAGATATTGCTTTTGAGAGCCAGGGGTGTATAATTGCAAAAGCTTCGGCTTCTGTCTTTAGCGAGTTTTTAAAAGGAAAGAAAGTGACCGAGATTTTGAAAATGGACGCTGGTGATATCTTGGATTTGATCAAAATTGAGCTTAGTCCGAACAGAATTAAATGTGCCGAGTTAGTGCTTTTAGCAATCAAAAATGCAATAAAATAAAAGAATCTCTAACGGGATGAAAAAGATAACTAAAAAATCAAATCTCTTGGAAGTGGTGGAGAATTATCCGGGAGCGGCTGAGATTTTGCTTGAGTACGACCTTCATTGTGTTGGTTGCGCCTTTTCGGCCATGGATACCCTGGAAAACGCCATGAAGATTCATGGGATTTCCGAAAAGAATATGACCAAGATTATTGAGCGGCTGAATGAGGAGGTGGAGCTGGTGGAGTCCGGAGCTTGATTGACAGTATTTGTTAATGGTTATAGGATGAAATCAATGAAGACAACATCTATATTTTTAATAGGAGTTTTAACTGCTGTCAGTGTTTTTGGTATTTTTGCCATGTCCACTCATGGCGGGATAACTCATGATTGTCCGATTGTCGGTTTACTTAGCGGCAGTTGTCAGAACTTAAACGATTCTCTAATGATGGCTTCTCATCATTTATCCGGGATGAATGTCCTGGCTCAGTTTCTGATTACTCTCTTTGCTCTGGTCTTGTTGAGTTTTGGGGCTTTCTTGGCCTGGCCGATTGTTTTAAAGCAAGCTCCGATCCTCAAAAAATCTCCCGTTATTATTTCCGGTCAAAGGAGACAATTTTTCCGTTTAATATCTTTGAATAATAAGAGTGATTCAGACGACATCCACTAATTTTGGGTGCGTGGTTTATTATTCGTCTTAATCGTGCATCCGTATAAAGGGAGCGGGATTAGAACTAACATCAAGCTCAGGAGCTAAAAAATGAGATGATTTCAAGGTACGAGGAGGAATCGTAGTTTTTAAACTACGATGACGACGAGTAACGAAGAAATCAGCCATTTTTTAGCTCCCCTCTTGGGCGGGTCAATTTGATTGATTATCATCGTCTTCGGAGCTCACCGATGCTATCTGCATCGCTTCGCTCCTCAATCCTTGATAATCAATCAAATTGCCTCCGCTGAATTGATGCTAGTTCTAATCCCGCTCCCTGAATAGTACGGATGCTTTCTTTTATGAAAAAGATAATCTTTTCGTTTCTTGGTCTGATCCTTTTTGCCGGAATCCTGGCTTTAATGGTTTCTGCTCAAAGTAATCCGGCCGGGAATACTTCCCTGGGTCAGTTAGTAGCTTTAGAATCAGAGTTTGATTTTGAAACAATCTCAATGGCTGACGGGGATGTTTCGCATGTTTTTTCAGTAAAAAATGAGGGCCCTGATCCGGTTAAAATCAGCAAGGTCTACACTTCCTGCATGTGCACCAGTTCCAGAATCACTGACAGCGGCGGCAAGGAATACGGACCATTCAGCATGCCCGGTCATGGTTTTCCTTCCAGGACCAGCGTTGAAGTTGCTCCCGGCCAAACCGTTACGGTGGAAGCTATATTTGATCCGGCCGCTCACGGACCGTCCGGGGTCGGTTTGGCTGAGAGATCTATTTATCTGGAGACTAACTCTGATTCATCACCAAGCTTGGAATTGACTTTTCGGGCCATGGTGACCCAATAAAGATATGGACATAATATTTTCCGCTTCAATTATTGCGTCCTTTTTGGCCGGAATGGTGGCACTCTTTGCTCCTTGTTGTATAACGGTTCTTTTGCCGGCCTACTTTGCTTCGGCTTTCCGGGAAAAAAAGAATATCCTAAAGATGACCTTGGTATTTTTTGCCGGAATTTCGGTAATCTTAATTCCGATCGGTTTAGGAGCCGCCTGGCTGGCGGAAATATTTCGTGATTTTCACAGCCAACTGTATGTTTTCGGCGGTTCCCTGATGGTTCTTTTGGGTCTGCTGGCGATTATGGGCCGGACTGTTTCAATGCCTTTGCCGCGAAGACTTAAGTCCGGAGCTAATCTAACCGGCGCCAAATCAGTTTTTGTTTTGGGGATCTTGTCCGGAGCAGCCACTTCCTGCTGCGCGCCGGTTTTGGCCGGAGCCATGACTTTGGCGGTGGCTTCGGGGACTTTTGTTAAAGCTCTGATTGTCGTCTTTGCCTATGTCTTCGGCATGACTTTCCCGCTGTTTGTTACCGCTTACTTTTACGACAGGTACAAGATAGACCAGTCTAAGTTAATCAAAGGCAAAATGTTGGAGCTTGGCAAAACCAGGGTTCACTCCACCAATCTTATCTCTGCAGTAATATTTCTGATCATGGGAATAGTTATGCTTGTTTTGGGATTATCCGGCAACGCTTTTTGGTCTCCCGGCCACCAGGTAGAATTAGGCCAGGCCCTCAATGGTTGGAGCCGGGGCTTTCTGGAATTTCTCGGGTTTGTTCCCGATTTCGGTTGGGGAATAATCATTATCAGTCTCTTTATCTTCTTTTTACTAAAAGCTAAAAAGAACAAAAAACATGAAACTACACAATAAGATAATTCTGATTGGTTTGGGCCAGTTAGTCGTAATTATGGTCGCTATTTTTCTCTTCGTTTGGTTTTTTGATGTTGACCTGAAAAATACCGCCCAGCCGGTCCCTCAAGCGCTAAAAGAGGGGCTGGATTTAGAAGAAAAAGTTCTGCCGGCCGATGGCTTTATTCTGCCGGTGGATCTGAAGGATTTTGGTCGGCAAATGATCGAAAAAGGGGTCATTGACGAAGAAAAGTTTAGCGCCCTGTATAGTCAAAGAGGGGGCTTTGATGAAAATATTCTCTCCGGAAGCAATAATCAGAACCCGGTAATTAACAATCACAATTCCGGATTTTTGCTCAACTTTCTTTGGGCTTTCGGCTTGGCGAATAAAAACCCGATTTTAGAAGAGGGGCCGATGCGGAACGAAGAGTTTGGCGGAGCCGGCAATTTCGCTTCCACCGGAGGATGGTCGTTGTCGGTCGGCCGGGCCATGGATCACTACAGCCGGTATGAATTCGTTTCTCTGACTTCAGAACAACAGGCCCTGGTTGAAGAGGTGTCTTCTAATATCTATCGTCCCTGTTGTGGCAATTCTACCTATTTTCCCGACTGCAATCACGGCATGGCCATGCTGGGACTGTTGGAAATTTTAGCTTCCCAGGGAGCCAGTGAAGAAGAAATGTATGAGACAGCCCTGGCGGTTAACGCTTATTGGTTTCCTCAAAATTACTTGACCATTGCCAAGTATTTTGAAAGCCAAGGAACCGCCTGGAAGGAGGTGAACGCCAAGGAAGCTCTTGGTTTTGATTACTCCAGCGCTCTTGGTTTTAGAAATATTTTAGCCAAGGTAACTCCGCCGACCCTTGAAAGTGGCGGTGGCGGAGGTTGTGGGGTATAGTAAAGGTGTGGTGGCCATAGCCGGCCCCAGCATCACCGTTTTATTGAATTCTTTGAGATTGAAAAATATTTAAAGGTCGATTGATTATTCAGAGTTAAACAATTAAAATTATGGACAAGAAAATCAATGCTTTAGCCTTTGGTTACGCCAGCGCCATAGTCTCGGCCATAATAATGCTGATCCTGGGGATCCTGGGTAATTTCGGCGTTTACGACCGGGCCGCTATGGCCATGATGGAGTATCATTATTTCTTTTCTCTTTCACCTCTTGGCATAATCAGCGGGATAA
>Ga0326597_10004023_pt1 | contig 20833 bp, 21 predicted proteins | sample RVTome_12_FD_203789 | JGI IMG/M metagenome (GOLD analysis project Ga0326597, IMG submission 203789) | Soil microbial communities from uranium-contaminated site in the Upper Colorado River Basin, Wyoming, United States - RVT100D185 | ecosystem: Environmental > Terrestrial > Soil > Contaminated >...
AGGGCCCGTGTAATACGTCGACCGCCGGCCCATCACCACGATCTTCACCTCCACGGTGCGTTCGCGTTCCAGCAGTTCCCGCGTCATGGCCGGACCTCCTTCGTGTAGTCGCCCATCACGGTGCGGCAGTCCCGCGCTCCTCTTCTTCCCGAATGCTCCGTCACCCTGCGACGAGGGTGAGCGTCTTCAAGTCCCAGAGCGTTTCGCGGCAGAGCGGCTCGCCCGTGGCGAAGCGCTTCACCTGGTTGGCGATGAGGCTCGCCACGGCGAAGCCGGTATAGACGATGGCGCCGGCCGAGCAGCCCAGGGGCTCCGCTTCGGCGTCGTCGTAGAGGGTGGCGCCGTAGAACCGAACGTCGTCGGGGTCGGCCGGGCGGACGGCGTAGAGCCGGATCACCTCGGCGCCCAGCCGCCCGTCCAGGAACAGCGGGACGGACGCGCGATAGCGCACGGACCGCTGCCAGATGGCGCGCCGGGCCCGCATGGAGTCCACGCCGGCCACGACGATGCCCGCCAGGCGCTGCCCCTCCACCCGCGCCGGCACGGGCCGCGCCGCCGCCTCCGTGAACGTCCGGACGATCTCCGCCAGCGCCTCGGCCTTGGGCCGGCCCACGTCGGACGAGCGATAGAGCTGGTTGGGCAGGTTGTGCTCCTCCACTTTGTCGCCGTCGTAGAGGGTCAGGTTCTGGCAGCCCATCTTCGCCAGGGCCAGGGCAGCGAAGGACCCGATCCCCCCGCACCCCACCACCGCCACCGGCGTCTCCAGGGCCTCGGGCTGCACCAGATCGAGCTGCCGCAGGAAATCCATCATCCCTTTCTCACGGCTTCACCCGGGGCCAGTAGAAGACGGGGATGCGCCAGTCCTGGGCATTCACGGTCTGTAGGAAGTCCAGGAGGACCTGGGCGGCGGCGGCGAACTCCAGCTCGCCGATGAGCTTGGCCACGCCCTCGCGCACGTTGCCCAGGCACGGCCGCCCCTGGCGGACGTGGGGGTGCTCGTAGGGGCCGCGCCGGTCCGTGAGGTTGGCGATGCGGACGTCCCCCTCGAACTGGATCTCCACCCGGAAGGCGCCCAGCCGGTAGCGCTGGCCGCCGCAGTCCGCCTCCAGCGGGCGGGTGATGATGGCGAGGGCGCCGTCCTGCACGTCCACGTGGACGACCTCGGGCAGGTCGCGGATCCGGTCGAATTCGGCGCGGCGGCCCGCCGGTTCCGCCGGAAGGTCCCGGAGGGCGGCGAACCGCCGGCGCAGGCCGGCCAGGGCGCGGGTATCGGTGGTGATGCGCCGGCCGTGCGCCTCCAGGGCCGCCTCGAGGCGGTCGATCTCCCGCTCCAGGCGGTGGGTCTCATCCCGCCGGCGCGCGTCCACCTCGGCATCGAGGCGCCGCCGGCCCTCGCCCCGCGCCCGCGCGCGCCACGTGGCCTCGGCCTCGGCCGTGCCGCGGGCGAGGGTGGCCAGGGCGGCGGCGCGGGCGTCGGCCGGCAGGGGCGAGATGCGGGGCAGGGCCGGGAGGGCGGCCAGCCCCAGGTCCAGGCAGCGGCGCAGCAGGATCGCGGCGAGATCGCCCTGGGCCAGCAGGTCCATCAGGATATAGAGGTTGGCGCCGGCCAGCTCGACGGCGGTGCGGCCATCGGGATCGGCCAGCACGCGGCCTCGCCCGAAAGGCTCCCCCGGCGCGAAGCCGCGCGCGCCCCCGGCCGCGAGCGGATAGCCGAAAGCCAGGGGAAGCCGCACCAGGGGCACGCGGGGCCACACGCCCAGGAGCACCGGGCGCCGGGGCACCGCGAAGCAATGCACGTGGAGGCCGGTGGGAGCGCGGGGAGAGCGGTGGTGCGACGGCGGGACGTGAAGGGTTATCCGCGTCTCGAGAGAGCGGGCATAAGCTTCGAGGACGTGCCGCAGCCGGTCGGCCTCCGGCGCGGGATCGGCCACGGTGACGGCGCCGAGGGGCCCATCGCCGGGCGCAGGGGACGCCGGCGTGGGCGAGGGGGCCGGCGGGGGATGCGGCGCGTCCGGCGTGTCCAGGATATGGCCCATGTGCGGAGGTTCCGGGGGCCGGCCCGCGAGCCTCATGGGGGCGCCGGATGGGGCCAGGGGGCGGGGCCCGAATGCGTCCAGGAGATGCCTTGGCGGAGTTGTAGCACGCGCCCCGGGGGGTGTCAACGCGCTCATCGGGACGCGCTCCTCGGGCCGCCTTGCGCCGCGGGCTCGCCGGGGGTGTGGCGGGTTCGCGATCGGTTGTAGCCGGTGTCGCTCGGATCAAGGGAGGGGCGTGGTTGCGGGTCGGGAACGGGCACGGGAACGGGAACGGGGTCGGCAGGGGGAAAGGGGATCGGCGGCCTGTCAGAACAGGTCGTCGAGGGGCTTGCGGCCGGTGTAGCCCTCGTCGATGCCGTGCCAGCTCTCGATCCGGTCTTCGCCCACCCGCCAGCAGAGATACACCTCCTGGCCGTCGCGGAGGGCCGGGAAGTCCAGGAGGCCCATGTCCAGGTCCTTGACCACGCACCCCAGCGCCTGGATCTCCTGGAGCCCCTGGCGGATCTCGGCCGTGATCCGGTCCACGGCCTGGCGCGCCGCCACCACGTCACGGCCCCGGGCCACCCCGCCATTGCCGCCGGCCTTGGTCCGGAAGGCGGCGAGGAGCTCCTGGTGCTCCCGCAGGGCGTTGCGCCGGGCGACTAGGTTCTCCATCATCGGGCCGACACGCTGGAGCAGGCGATTCGCCTCGTCGGGCGTGAAGTGCCTGGGCATCGGGTCACTCCCCGGGCGGCGCCCCGTCGAAACGCGCCGCCAGCGCCTCGAGCACGAGCCGCGCCGCCGTGAGCGCGGTGCGGCGGGAGGGATCGAGCAACGGGTTGACCTCCACCACGTCCATTCCCATCAGCGTCCCCCACGAGACGACTCGCCGGATGAGCGCGGCCGCCTGGCGGAAATCGATCCCGCCGGGCTCCGGGAAGCCGGTGCCGGGGGCGGCGGCGGGGTCCAGCGCGTCGATGTCGAAGCTGAGATAGAGTCGCGATCCGGGCGGCGGCGGGGGGACCTCGAGGCGGCCGGCCGCCACGCGGTCGCCGGGCACCACATGGGCCCAGAAGGCCCGGGCCGCCCGCAGGTCGTCTCCCGTGCTCACGATGCTACGGGCGCCGAGCTGCGCCCAGCCCCGCACGCGGGGCAGCTCCGAGAGGCGGCGCATGGGGCTGGCATGGGTGAGGTGCGACCCGTCCAGGTGGTCCACGAAGTCCAGGTGGGCGTCCACCTGTACCAGGTGCAGCAGTTTGTCCGTGTCTCGGGCATCGGCCAGCGCCCGGACGATGGGGAAGGTGACGCTGTGGTCGCCGCCCAGGCAGACGGGAAGGATGCCCCGGGCGGCCAGCGCCCGCACCGCCTGCGCGATGCGGGCGTGGGTCTCCTCGGGCCGCATGGGGACCACCTCCACGTCGCCCGCGTCCCGGAGTTCCAGGTGCGGGAGCATAGGACGGTCGGCCTCGAGATCGTGGTAGCCCCGGCCGCGCTTGTAGAAGGCGTACTGGGTGGAAGCGTCGCGGATGGCGCGCGGCCCGAGCCGTGCGCCGCTCAGGTTCGTGGTGCCCTCGTCGTAGGGGACGCCCAGGATCGCCGCATGGGGAGCCGAGGGGTCCTGGGGATCGTAGAGGGGGACCTTGGCGAAGGTGGCGATCCCCGTGAAGGGGAGGCTCATGGGCGGCCGGCGGCGGCAAGGGCCACACGCACCCGGCCCGTCAGGCCGGGCAGGACTCCGTCCCACACTTCCATGTGGCCGATCTCGTCCATCATGGTGAGGGCCGCGCCGGCCGGGGCCCGGATCGGCTAGAACCAAAGCTCCCTGGACTTGAGGGCCTGCCGCCCCTCCTCGTCGCTGGCCACGTCGAGGATGTTGGTTGTGCTCCACGTCTCTCGGGCCTGCTGGATCTGGGCAATCTCGACATCCTGGAAGATGTACCGGTTCACCTTGGTGTAGGCGAGGATCTCGTCCAGGATCTGCACGATCTGCTCGTTGGCGAACTTGTTGGCGCCCCGGGCCGCACCCACCTCGCGCTGCAGCAGGTACGAGACCATCTTGGCCTTGTTCTCCAGGGCCTGCCGGAAGGCCAGACCCAGCGAGGCCGAAACGGCGGCGGGGGTCCTCACCTCCACGAGCTGGATGCGGTGCTTGGCCTGGTTCAGGTAGTTCTCGCCCAGGACCAGGCGATACTTGATCTTATCCTGGGTGTCTTCCTTGAGCATCAGGCGGATCTCGTCGTCGAACTTGGCCAGGTCCGCCAGGGCCTTCAGGAACTCGTTGGAGGTGGTGCGGGCCATGGCCCCCGTCTTTTCCTCGCGGGCCACCGAATCGATCTGCCGCTCGCTATAGGTGAGGGTGCCGGCGCCCAGGGCCAGCCGGCCCAGCACCTTGACAGCCTTGGTGGCCGGGTCGTCGTCCTCGCGGACGATGAGGGTCTGACACCCGAGGAGGACGAGCATCATGAGGGGGGGAAGTGCGAGACGAGGGAGCGGCATGGCGTTCATCCTCGGGCCCCGCCGGGAATGCGGTCAAGGCGATTTCCACGTGAGTGGCGTTCGAAATGATGGTGGACGCGGATGCGGCCCTCCCGATGGGGCGCGGTCCCGCGTGCGGCCTCGATCCAATGAAGGGACTCAGGGTGTGGAGGGCGGTGTGCCGCCATTGCGCCCTGGCCCTGGAGGGTGATCGGCCGTGGGTTCGGCGGCATCCTGCCCCTCCCGCCCATCAGTCATTTAGCCATGGAACCGCCACCGGCGTCAAGGGTGCCTGTCCGGGAGAGGAAGGATCGCGCGTCATTTCGCGGCGGCGGCGCGCGCGGCTGCGGTGCCGCCGCGCAGCGCCACGGGCGCCATCACGGCGGCCTATCGTCCTCCGAGGCGTTGAGCGATGCGGGCGTAGAGGTCGCCCTCGGGGCTGTTGGGCCCGCCGGCCATGGGCCAGAACCCGTACTCCAGCGCGTCGTGGATGATGGTCTGCACGTGCACCGCCGTCAACCCCTCGGGGGTGGGCAGCACGCGGATGTCCATGCTGACCTGGAGCACCTGCGTCGTCACGCCGCCGTTCCGCCGCCCGCCCACGGCCTGGACGGGTAGGGTGAAGCTGAACCGATCCGTCACGATCCGCCCCTGGGTGCGGTCCACGAGGACGGGGGGCGCCGCCCCCAGGGACTGGAGCGCGGCGTTCCACACCGCGTCGGATGGCGCCCGGAACGGCGTGGCCGTGGGCGGTGAGATCACCGGATAGATCGGCCCCCCGCGCACCCGGCGATGGCGGCGGCGGCCGCCATCGCCAATTGGTCATCGGTCATTCGCGGAATGCTTCGCGAAGGGTTCGCGGAGCATTCCGGGGATCAGCGGCGGCCGCCGGCCATGGCGCGGGACTCGGGCAAGGCGCGCAGGCGGGCCAGGGCCCAGAGGCCCGGGAGGGCGCCGGCGCCCAGGCTGGCGAAGGCCCAGCCCCAGGTCTGGGGCGGAGCGCCGGGCGGGTTGGTGGCGTCCAGCACCAGGCCGAAGGCGGCGGGGGCCACGGCGCCCGCCGTGTAGCCGATGAGCGAGCGGAGGGCCAGGGTCGTCCCCAGGATCCGCGGCGGCGTCAGCTCGGTGATGGCCGTGGAGTAGATGGCCGAGTCGCCGATGATGGTGAAGGAATAGAGCGCGCCCACCAACAGAACCAGCCCCAGGGGGTGTTCCAGCAGCCAGCCGAAGACGAAGGAGCACGCCGCGCTGGTGGCCAGGAGCGCCAGACTCACGCCGGTGCGGCCCCACCGGTCGGAGAGGGCGCCTGAGACGCTGCTGGAGACGAGGCCCACCAGGTGCATCGCCGCCGCGAGGTTGGCGCCCTGCGCCACCCCCGAGCCCGCCCCGGCGTGCGCCGCGTACGCGGTCAGGAAGGCCGGCGTCCATCCCCACATGCCGAGCAGCTCCCAGGCGTGGAAGGTGTAGGCCCAGTTCACCAGCATGCCGGCCCGGTTGCGCAGCGTCTCGCGCACGCCGCCCAGGCCGGGGAAGGGCGCGCGGGGCGGTTCGGGCACGTCGCGCACCACCACGGCCGCCAGGAGCGCGGCCGTGATCGGCCCCAGGGCCGTGAGGAGCAGGGCCAGACGCCACCCGAGCGCGGAGAGGAGCGCGCCCGTGCAGGCCACCGACACGGCGTTGCCCAGCGACATGGCCCCGAGGAACAGGCCCATGGCCCGGCCGCGCCGCGAGCCCTCGTACCGGGCGGCCACCAGCATGAGGCCCGGCGTGTAGCCCCCGCCCGAGACCAGCCCCACGAGGCCGTAGAGGAGCACCGCGGAGAGGAAGTCGCGGGCCAGGGCCCCGAACAGGACGGCGCAGGCGGCGCCGGCCAGGTTGGAGGCGAGGAAGACGCGGCGCGCCCCCCACCGGTCGGCCGCCGCGCTGGTGCCCACCAGCGAGAGGGAATACCCCATGAGGAAGACGCTCTGGATGAGGCCCGCCTGCGCCGCCGTCATCCCCCACGCGGGGCGCAGCACAGGGATGGCCGTGGCGTAGTTGAGGGTGACCACGTTGGCCCCGACGCGGGCGGCGCAGATGGTGAGCAGCCACCACGCCGGGGAGGACGCCCGGCGCGGGGGTGCGCTACGCGGTGCGTCGCTCACGGGGCGGCGCCGGCCGGGTGGCGGGGGGCGACCACGGATGGCCCGTGCGGGCCAGCGTGAAGATCTGGCGTCCCCACCAGAAGGGTCCCGCCAGGGGGGAATACCAGGCGCGGGTCGCGAAGGCGGGCACGGATCCTTCCCGGTGGTGGCCGGCAAAATTGGAGGCGAAGCCGCCTGCGATGCAGACGAGGCCGGCCAGCGGGTGGACCCAGAGGAGGATCAAGAAGCAGCCCGTCGTGATGACGGGGATGCCCACGAGATGGCAGGCGATGTTGAAGGGGTGCGTGTGCACCCGGGCATACTCGACCGTCAGCCGCTCGGCCCAGTTCATTGTGCGTCCTCTCTCCTCGTGGACCCTCAGTCCTTTCGTCTTCCCCGTCCATTCCCGTACCCGTTCGCGAGCCGAAACACCGCTCCCTCCGCCGACACCTTATATCACGGACCGTGCCCGCCCGTCAGGTGGCTTCCTACCTGAGGCCCCTCGGCCCGGCCCTTTCACCCGGAGGGAGAGGGGGCAGGGCAGTGCCGGGAACGGGCACGGGAACGATACGGTGGAGGATGGACGAATCAGGAGGAGGGGCGGGTCCGCCAGTAGAACACGGGGATGCCGGCGGCCAGGATTCCCAGGGCGGCGAGCGACGCTCTGGGCTGCTCCAGAATGGCGCCGGCCGCCATCCCGGCGCAGGCGGCCAGGTAGAGGGCCGGCACCACGGGATACCCCCACGTCCGGTACGGCCGGGGCAGGTCCGGCGCCGTGACGCGCAGGCGGAAGACGCCGGCCACCGTGAGGCCGGAGAGGAGGATCATCATCACGGTGGCGAAGGTGAGCAGCGACGCGAACGTGCCGGTCAGGATGAGGACGCCGGCCCAGATCCCCTGGACCGCCAGCGCCCGCGCCGGCGTCCCGAAACGGGGGTGCAGTGCGCCGAGGGCCGGCAGCACGGCGCGGTCCCGCCCCAGGGCGTAGGGGATGCGCGCGGCGGCGAGGATGGTGACGTTCAGCGCACCCAGCGTGATCAGGGTGATGAGCCCGGCGAACCCGCCGGCGGCGCCGGGGCCGATGAGCGCCCGGGCGGTCGCCTCGCCCACGCCGGGCGTCTGCCGGAGCTGGGCCAGCGGGAAGGCGTACACGAAGAGGGCGTTGAGGGCCAGGTAGAGGGCGATGGTGAGGCCGGTGCCAAGGGCGAGCGCGCGCGGGACCGCGCGGCCCGGGCGGAGGATCTCGCCGGCCACGTAGGTGGGGGCGTTCCATCCCGCATAGGTGAAGAAGATGGGCACCAGGGCCGCGCCAACCGCCGGCCAGTCCGGGCCGCCGGCTGATGGGGCGCCGGACACGGTGAAGTGCGCCGCCGAGCCCCGGCCGCCCCCGAAGCCGAGGGCCAGGAGTAGCCCGATGGCGGCCAGGTTCGTTCCCGCCAGCGCATTCTGGAACCGGCTGCTCGCCTTGACGCCCACACAGTTCAGCAGCGTGATGCCCGCCACGGCGGCCAGGGCCACGGCGCGCACCGTGCCGGGCGGCGGCGGGACGCCCGTCGGCGCCAGCCCCAGGGCGCGGATCAGGTATTCGGCCAGGCCCACGGCGATGGCCGCGATGGCGCCGGAGAAGGTGACCAGGAAGCTGCACCACGCGTACAGGAACCCCCACAGGGGGCCGTACGCCCGGCGCAGGTAGACGTACTCGCCGCCCGCCTCGGGGAGGGCGGCGCCCAGCTCGGCGTAGCTCAGGGCGCCGGCCAGCGCGATGATCCCGCCGCAGAGCCACAGCCCGAAGTACCAGACGGGGGTCGGCGCTAGCCCGGCGACGCCGGCCGGCGTCAGGAAAATGCCAACGCCCACCACGTTGGAAACCACCAGCACCGTGGCGTCCAGCGTCGTCAGGGTGCGCCGCTGCGCGGCCTGGTCAACTGTGCCCTGGCTCATGGCTCCGGCCGACCGGCCGCGAATGACCAATGACCAATGACGATTGACCAATGGCGGTAGGGAGGTTCACCCATTTTAGAGGGCGTCCGCCGCCGCCCTGCCGGGCCCACTCCGAGAAACGGACGAGGAACCGCGAACCGCGAACCGGGAACCGGGAACGGGGAAATCAACGAGGCAGGCTGCACAAAGCGAGCGTGAAGAGCAGGGCGAGCAGGACCAGCGCGCCGAGGATCATGTGGCGTACGCCGATCTTGCGCTCGCCGCGGGTGAGCGCGCGGCGCTGGCCCTCCTCGCCGTACAGGGGATCGTCGCCCTGCGGTCGCTCGGGCGTTGCCACCGGCTCGGTCGCTCCTTTTCGCCGGCTGCCCTGCCCAGCGAATGGCGGACCCGCCACAATGCCGGCGAGCAAGCGGCGCGTTCAGGGCCTGGCGGGCGGCGGGGCCAGCAACGGTTCCAGCGCCCGGATGGTGGGGGCGGCCCTCGGATCTGCCGGGGCGTATTCTTGCGAGAGCCGGAGCTGCGCCAGGGCCTTCTTGAGAAGGCCCTGGCGCTCTTCCACGGGGCTCATGTGGGCCTTCTGGAGCAGGACGATGGCGAGGTGATAGTGCGCGTCGGATTGTCCCGGGCGCAGGTGGATGGCCCGTTCGTAGGCGGCGATGCGCTGATCCAGCATGCGCTGGGTCTTCTGGCCGTAGGCCACGGCCAGGTTGTACTGGGCGTCCGGGTCGTCCGGCCGCAGGCTGGCGGCCTGCTCGAAGGCCTGGATGGCCTTATCCGACTGTCCCTGGGCGGCGTAGATCAGGCCGAGCTGGATGTGTGGACCCGCCTCCTTGGGATTCTGGCGGGCCGCCTCCTCCAGGGCCGCCGTCGCCTCGTCGAACTGGCCCCGGCGGCGGTACAGCTCGCCCAGGGCCAGGCGCGATTCGAAGTCGCGGGGGTTGAGCTGGAGGGCCTGGCGGTATTCCCGGATGGCGTCCTCCAGGTGGCCGGCCTGCCGGTAGGCGAGGGCGAGCCCCACGCGGGGTTCGGGCGCATCGGGGCGGGCGACGGCCACGCCGTGGAAGGCGACCACCGCCCCCGTGGTGTTGCCCGTGCGGACGTAGGCCACGCCCAGGTTGTATTCCGCCTCCACAAGCTTCGGGTTCAGGGCCAGGGCCTGCTTCAAGAGGGGGATGGCCTGCGCCGGCTGCCCGGCCTGCAAGAGCTGCAGCCCGCGCGCGTGAAGCTCCGCGGCCGGTCCCGCCGGCGACTGCGCGCCGACGGCCGGTCCCGCCGGCCCCGCCCCGCCCGCTTCCCCGGCCCACACCGCGTCAGGTCCGGCGAGCAGGGTGGAGGTCAACGCTCCCGCGGCAGCGAAGCCCATGACGGCCCCGACCCCCGACCCCCGACCCCCGACCCCCAACCGAAGGCTCACGCCGCTTCCCCGGTCTTGTCCGACCGAGTCCGCCGCAGCTCTTCGATGCCTTCGAAGCGGAGGATCCGGCGGCAATGAGGGCACACGTTCTCCGTCACGCCGATGGTGGCGTTGCAGTGGGGGCACGCCCGGGTCTCTTCAGGCTTGTCCAGGCCGAGCCAGGCGATCAGACTTTTCTTCTTCACCGTGGGTTCACCTTGAAGGGTCCCCCCGGGGGCCCGCGGCCGGCGCCGGGGTGCGAAAGACGCGCTCGTCCGCCAGGATGGGCACGTTCTCACGCAGGGCGATGGCGATGGCGTCGCTGGGGCGGCTGTCCAGCTCGATCTCCCGCCCCTGGGCGCGCAGGATGATGGTGGCGAAGAACGTGTTCTCCCGCAGGTCGGTGATGACCACCTTCACCACGGCGGCGTCCAGTTGCCGCAGCAGGGCCGTGAACAGGTCGTGCGTGTAGGGGCGCGGGAGGCGCTGGCCCTGGAGAGGGAGTGCGATCCCCTGGGCCTCGGCGGGCCCGATGAAGATGGTGAGTTCCCGCCGATCCTCCCGCGACCGCAGGATCACCACCGGCTGCCCGGAGGGCTGGTCCAGGGCGACGCCCATCACCTCCATGATGTGCGTCTTGCCGGCGGGCGGCCCCGGCTGGGCGGGGGCCTGCGATGCGGCGGGCGCGGCCGCCAGGACCAGGAGCAGGCCCAGGCCCAGCGCCCCCGCGACACCCCGGGCGCGCTCAGAAGAAACGCACGTCGACCGGATGGCCCCGCTCCAGGAACTCGACGTTCCAGGGGATCTCGATGTACCCGTCGGCGTCGGCCATGGAGGTGATGGCCCCCGATCCCTTGAACACCGGGATCGCCTGCCCCTCGGCCACCCGGACGGGGAGGTACTCGTGGCGTCCCAGGGGCGAGGTGACGCGGCGGGCGAGGGGCCGGGTGACGGCCGGCCGCTCCATCTGGGGGAGCCGGGCCAGCTTGCGCAAGGCCGGGAGCAGCAGCCCGTACCCGTTGGTGAGGCACGAGGTGGGGTTGCCCGGCATCCCGATGGCCACCGTGCCGTCCACCACGGCGCAGAGGGTGGGCTTGCCGGGGCGCACGGCGATGCCGTGGAATTTCACCTGGCCCAGGCGGCCCAGGGCCTCCATCATCACGTCCCGGTCGCCCACGGAGCTCCCGCCGGAGAGGACGATCAGGTCGCACCCGTGGGCGTCCCGCAGCGTGTCCAGGACCGCCTGGACGGTATCCTTCATGATGGGGAAGAGGCGAGGGACGCCCCCATGCTCGCGCACCAGGGCGGCGAGGGCGTGGGAGTTCACGTCGTAGATACGGCCCGGGGCCAGCGGGTCCCCCACGGCCACCACCTCGTTGCCGGAGGGGATCACGGCCACCACGGGCCGGGCATAGACCGCCACCTGGCCCACCCCCAGGGCCGCCAGCACGCCCACCTTGGACGGCGCCAGGAATGCGCCCGCCGGCAGGATGGCGGCGCCCGCCGCGATGTCCTGCCCGCGGGGGGCGATGTTCTGCCCCGGGTGGGCCGGCTTGAAGACCTGCACCCGGTCGCCCTCCGCCTCGGTGTCTTCGAACATCACCACGGCGTCGGCGCCGTCGGGGATAGGGGCGCCGGTGGCCACCTGCACGCACCGGCCGGGGGCCAGCGGGGCGGAGGCCACCTCGCCGGCATGCACCACTTCGGCCAGGCCCAGGACGGCGGGACGGAACTGGCCGGCGGCGAAAGTCTCCTCCGCGCGCACGGCGTAGCCATCCACGATGGAACGGGGGAAGGGCGGCACGTCCAGCGCCGCGGTGACGGCGGCGGCCAGCACCCGCCCGCCCGCCTCGTCCAGGAGGACCGTCTCGGTCCGCCCGATGGGGGCCACGGCGGCCAGGATGATGGCCTTGGCCTCCTCCACAGGAAGGAGGGCGTGCATGGGTTTCATGGGGAGTGCACCGGCGTGCCGGCCCTGCGAGGCCGGCGGAGGGAGGGGACCCACGGCGCGGCGCCGGGGCCGCCCGGCCGCCGGGAGGCCCGAGCGCGCGGCATCAATGGGCGCCGTTCTGCCGCCGGCCCTCGGCGCCGTTGTCCCGCCGGCCCTCGGGAGAGGCGCCGGGATTCTTGACGCAGCGGACGAGGCGCCATCCGTTCAGCAGGTTCACCCGGTGGATCTGCTCGGACTGCAGCCCCACGCGCTCCAGGAGCGGCTTCAGCTTGAGGTTCGTCTTCCATCCCAGCTTCACGCAGACGGGGGCGATCATCTCTTCGACGGTGCCGACCACCGGGTTGTCGCTCTTGAAGTGGTTCAGGATCACGATGTTGCCGCCGGGCCGGCACACCCGCTTGATCTCCAGCAGCGTGCGCACCGGGTCCGGCACGGCGCTGATGGTGTAAGTGGCCAGCACGTGGTCGAAGCTGTTGTCCGGGAAGAGCAGGTTCTGCGCGTCCATCACCCGCAGGGTCACGTTGGTGAGGCCGATCTCGCCGACCTTCTCCTCGGCCTTGCGGAGCATGGGCTCCGAAAGGTCCACCCCCGTGATCTTGACGCTCCGCGGGTAGAGGGGAAGGTTCAGGCCGGTGCCGATCCCCACCTCGAGGATATGCTCGTTGGGTCTGGGTGCCAGGATCTGGAGGGCCTGCACGCGTCCGGGATGAAAGATCTTGTCGAAGAGAAGATCGTAGACGGGAGAAATCCGTTCGTAGGCCCGTTTGATGGTCGCCGCGTCCATGACGTGCATGGCGTCCCGATCACCTCCTCTGGCCAGACACCGCCCAGCCACCCTCTGAGGGCAGGCGTCACCCCTGGCGCCCGCCGCAGGGCGGCTAAATATACCTCAGTTGCCCGGGGGTGGGAAGAGTTTTTCACGCAGCTCCAGGGGCAGCCGCACGGGGCGCCCGGCGTGGTCCCGATAGATCACGAAGCGGTGCTCCAGGGCGAAGTGCAGGAGGCGGCGGGTGAGGTCCACATCCGCCTTGCAGTACTCGATCACCTTGTCCAGGAGCCCGGCCTTGTACCAGGCGAGGCTCTGCAGCCCGTCCGCCAGCTTGGGCGCGCCCAGGGTCTCCTGCACCAGGTGGTTGAGGCTCAGGCGGAAGCCGAGCCGCGCCTGGATTTCCTCGAGGAGGTCCAGCGTAGGGATGGCGCCCAGGTCCTCGCCATAGCCGCGGAGCACGGTGTAATCGAACCGCCGTACGTTGAAGCCGACCACGCGGCCGGCCGCGCGCAGGTCCGCCGCCAGCGCCCGCACCTCGCCTTCACGGTAGATGCGCCAATCGGTCCCTTCCAGGTCCACGGTGACGGCCACGGCCAGCCCCATCTTGTCCACATGGTTCCAGCCGCCCACCTCGTCGGCGCTGCGCTGGGTCTCCACGTCGAGAATGAGGATCCGAGGCCCGGGGGATCGGGGATCGGGGGCCGGGGGCCGGGGGCCGGGGGAGAGACGAGACGCGCGGCGGGATGGTGCCTCGGCCCGGTCGTCGAGGGGGAGGCGGCCCAGGAGGCCGGCGAGGATGAGGCGGGCGGCCGCCTTGTCCAGGGGCCGGTTGCCCGAGCCGCACTTGGGCGACTGGACGCAGGAGGGGCAGCCCGAGTCGCACGGACATTCTTCCAGCAGGCGGAGGGTCTCGGACAGCAACTGGTCCAGCACGCGGTAGCACCGCTCGCTGAGGCCGATGCCGCCCGGGTACCCATCGTAGATGAAGATGGCCGGGCCCCCCACCTGGGGGTGAAAGGGATAGGAGATGCCGCCCACGTCCCCGCGGTCGCACAGGGCGAACAACGGGAACAAAGCGATCATGGCGTGCTCGGCCGCGTGGATGCCGCCCATGAAGTGCAGGCCGCGCTCCGTCACGTGGCGCGCCAGGGGATCGGGGATCTCGATCCAGAGGCCTTGGGTCTCGAAGGTCTGGGGCGGCAGGTCCAGCGGGTGGGTGCTGATCCGGTCCTGGCCGAAGATGCGGCGCTTCTCGTACCCGGTGATGCGCTCCGTGACCTTCAGGCGGCCCAGGCGGGCCACGTGGGCCGCCGCCCGGCGGTGCTCCTCCACGTGCAGGATGTCCGTTTCTTTTTCGCCCAGGGTGCCGGTGTAGTAGTCCAGGCGGGCCGGACGGGCGCGGATGGTGCGGCGCTCCAGGTCCAAGGCCAGCACCTCGAACTGGCGGGCCCCGTGCAGGTAGACGGCGCCGGGATGGCACTCGTGCAGTGCCCGCACCCCGTCCACGCTGCCGATGGATTTCCCCGCCGGATCCACGATGGCGAAGGCTTCACCGGCGGAGCGGATGCTGATCTCGCGGGAGGGGTGCTTGCGGCGGGCGTACCACTCGTCGCCGCCGGCGCTCTGCGCCAGGCGGCCCTCGGCCTGCAGCTCGGCGATGAGGGGCGCCAGGTCCGCCGCGTACAGGCCGCCCTCGGCGGGGCGCAGGGGCACCTCGGCGGCGGCCGCCACCAGGTGGTCCTTCAGGATGCGGCGGTTGCGCGGGTCCACCACGGCGGCCTCGGGCGCGCGGGCGAAAAAGTCCTCCGGGTGGCGCATGAAGTACTGGTCCAGGGCGTCGGGCAGGGCCACCAGGAGGATCAGGGCGTCCTGCCCGCCGCGCCCCACGCGACCGGCGCGCTGCCACGAGCTGGCGATGCTGCCGGGATAGCCCACCAGGATGCAGGCGTCCAGCCCGCCCACGTCGATGCCCAGCTCCAGGGCCGAGGTGGAGACCACGCCGTGCAGGTGCTCCTCGAAAAGGCCGCGCTCGATGGCCCGGCGCTCGAGCGGTGTGTAGCCGGCCCGGTAGGCCTTGACGGCGCCCTGCAGCTCGGGCTCCGCCTGGTGGGCCCACATGGTGATCAGCTCGGTGATCTTGCGCGCCTTGGTGAAGGCGATGGTCTTCAGGCCGTGGCGCAGGCTGGCCACCAGGAGGCGCGTGGCCTCGGTGTAGGGGCTGACCTTGGGGTTCACGAAGACGAAGCGCTTGCCCTGGCGGGGCGCGCCGTCCCGGTCGACCAGGGCGAAGGGCAGGCCGGTGAGGGTCTCGGCCAGGTCCCGCGGGTTGCTGATGGTGGCCGAGCAGGCGATGACCTGGGGCGCCGCCCCGTAGGCGGCGGCCACCCGCCGCGCCCGCCGCAGCACGTGGGCGATGTGCGAACCGAAGATGCCCTTGTAGGTGTGCAGCTCGTCCAGGACGATGAACCGGAGGTGCTGCCACAGGGTCTTCCAGGCCCCGTGGTACGGCAGCAGCGAGAGGTGCAGCAGATCGGGGTTGGTGATGAGGATGGAGGGCGGCTGCGCCTTCAGCTTCTCGCGCCGGGCGGGCGGCGTATCGCCGTCCAGGATGGCGGCCGTGACGCTCCCGTCCGGCGGGAGCAGCGCGGAGAGCGACTTCAACTGGTCCTGCTCCAGGGCCTTGGTGGGGAAGACGAACAGGGCGCGGGCCGTAGGGTCGCGCAGCAGGGTCTCCAGGACGGGGGCCTGGTAGGTGAGGCTCTTGCCCGAGGCCGTGCCGGTGACGACCAGGACGTTGCGGCCGGCCCGCGCCTCGGCCAGCGCCTCGGCCTGATGGCGGTAGAGGTGCCGGATGCCCTGGGCCCGGAGCGCGTCCGCGACGGGCGCGGGCAGCGCCGGGTCCGGGTCCACGAAATCGGCCGGGCGCGGCGGGATGATCCGCTGGTGGACGATCGTCCCCTCGTCCGCCTGCCGCTGGATCGCCCGGATCAACCCATCGAACTCGGGCAGCGTGACGGCCTGCGACGCAGAGTCATCCCTCTCGGCCCCATCTGCGGCGGGGGGGAGGAGGGGAACGGCGAGAGGATCAGGCGCGCTCAACGCGGACCTTGGTGCCGGAGCGGACCTTCGCGAAGACAGTGGGGTCACCCGCGACCTTCCCGATGATGTTGGCGGGGCTATAGAGCCGGATCTCGTTGGGGTTGCGACTGGACGGCGTGGGGCCGAAGAAGATGCAGAAGGCGTGGCCGGGCGGCCAGTAAACCAGGTCCCCCAGGTCCACGACCTCGCGCGCGTCGTTCTCCAGGTCGGCCGTCACCGGGATCTCGAAGTAGATCTCGTCCCCCCAAGTTTCGCCCTGGCCGCGATGGGCAGCGTGTCCCAGACGAGCCGCGCCGTGGCCGAGTCGGTCAGCGTCGCCTCGGCCGCCGCCGATCCCGCCGTGATCCGGATCCTGCGAGACATGCGAACTCGCACCTGGAATATCGGTCGGACGATGGGGAGTATGTAACATGAGGTGGTAGGGGTGTCAACCCTCACCCCAATATCTTGTGGATAACTTCTCCGTCGCTCTTGACGCAGACCGATCGCTCGTGCGACATACGGGGTGCCTCTTTCGGCTGGTCTGCCAGTCCTCACCCGACCCGGAGAAGACCGAGTGGCACCCCGCATCGGCGACCGATTCGTCCTTCCGCTCGCTCCGGAAGCGTGTACATCAGGCCGCATCGCCCTTCCGCGATGGCTCTGGCACTTCTTCGAGTCTTCCGGCACGCCGCTCCCGGTGACACTGAAAGCCGCCGATGGCCGGGCGGTCACCGCCACGTGGGACGATGACCACGGGCTCCTGGTGGCGCCCCAGCTCTCCGGGCTGATTGGGGATGCAGCCGTAGGGGGGAGGCTCGCGCTGGAGATCGAGGCGCTCTCTCCGCCGGCCCTCAAGGTTGCCCTGCCCGGCGGCGGCACGCCAGGGCTTGCAAACGGTTTGCCACCCGCTGCCATCGGCGGCATCCCCGTGCGCTTCGATGCCTCCGCCGGCGAGGTGCTAGCGGAGCTGGTGCGCGGGGCCTATGCGCCGCTGGACGCCTACACCCTCAACCGATGGGCCCACGCCATCGCTCTCTCCCCCGGTTTCGACGAGTTGCTCTCTCTGCCGTTCCTGCAGGGGGTGATCCCCTATGAGCACCAGTTGGCCGCCGTGAAGACCGCCCTGAACCAGATGCGGGGGCGGGCCATCCTGGCGGACGAGGTGGGGTTGGGAAAGACCATCGAGGCCGGGATCATCCTCGCCGAGCTGCACCGCCGCAAGCTGGTCCGGCGGGTCCTGGTCCTGGTTCCCCCAGGGCTCGTCGCCCAGTGGCAGGAAGAGCTGCGCCGGAAATTCTGCCTCGACTTCGTCAGCCACGATGCCGAGGCCTTCCGCGGCCACGGGCCCGAGGCCTGGAAGCGATGGGAGCGGGTGGTCGCCTCCTTCCACACGGCCAAGCGCCCAGAGAACGCCCGGGTGATCCAGGAGGTCCCGTACGACTTGGTGATCGTGGACGAGGCGCACCATCTCCGGAACGCGCGGACCGTTCTGTGGCAGTTCGTTAACGGCCTCCGCAAGACCTACCTCTTGCTGCTCACGGCGACGCCGGTGCAGAACGATTTGGAGGAGCTCTTCAACTTGGTGACGCTCCTCCAGCCGGGGCAACTCAAGACCGTGAAGGCATTCCGACGGGACCACGTGGCGCGGGGCGACCGGCGGCAACCCAAGGACCCGGAGGCGCTCCGCCGCCTCCTGGCCGGCGTCATGGTGCGCAACCGGAGGGCCACCACCGCCATGGCCCTCACCCGGCGGGTGGCGCGCACCGTGCTCGTGGAGCCGACGACCCCCGAGCGGGCCCTGTACGCGGACCTCTCGGATTTCCTCCTGGACCGTTATCGCCGGGGGAAGGGGATCACCCGGATGATCGTCCAGACCCTGCAACTGGAACTCGGTTCGAGCGTCCGGGCGGCCGCCCCCACCCTGGAGCGTCTCCTGACGCACGCGGCGCTGGAGCCCGAGGCGCAGGAGGCGCTACGCGGCCATCTCGCTCTGGTCCGGGGCATTCACCAGGAGGGGAAGGGCCGCGCTCTTCTGGACCTCCTGTCCTCGTGGGGTGACAAGCTCCTGATCTTCACGCGGTACCGCGCCACGCAGGACCACCTGGTCCGGCTGATCGAAGAGGCCGGGGAGGCGTGCGCCGTGTACCACGGCGGGCTCTCGCGGCAGGGGAAGGAGGAGGCGGTGCGGGCCTTCCAGGGACCATGCCGGATTCTCGTATCCACCGAGGCAGGCGGGGAGGGGCGCAACCTGCAGTTCGCCCACGGCCTCGTGAACTACGACCTGCCCTGGAACCCCATGCGGATCGAACAGCGGGTCGGCCGCCTCTCGCGGGTGGGCCAGACCCGCGAGGTCCACGTGTTCAACTTGGTGGCCCGCGGGACCATCGAGGAGACCCTGCTGGCCATCCTGGACGCGAAGATCAACATGTTCGAGCTGGTGATCGGCGAGATCGACATGATCCTGGGCGAGCTGGGGACGGACCAGGACTTCGAGGAGATGGTGCTGGACCTCTGGCTCGCCGCCGATGGCCGGGATGACTTTCGGCGCAGGATGGAGACGCTGGGAGACCGGCTGCTCCAGGCGAAACAGGCCTACCTGGAGGCCCGGGCGCTGGACGACCGCCTCTTCGGCGATGCCCTCGCCCCCGGGGCGGCGCCGGCATGAAGGCGCCCGGCGGGATCGAGGCGTTTGTCCTGGCGGCGGTGGACCACCTGGGCGGCGCGGCCGAGCGCGGGCCGGATGGACTCTACACCATCCTGTGGCAGGCGGAGGAGGGCGGCGAGCCGGACACCCGCCGGCTGGCTTTCGATCCCGACGCCCTCGAGGACGCTCCGGAGGCCGAGATGGTCACCCTCGGCAGCCCCACCCTCGAGCAGTTGCTTCAGCGGGTCGCGTCCCGTGGCCGTGTGGCCGAGGCCTTCCTGTCCCTCCCGGCAGGGTCGCTGCGGGGCGCTCGGGACCGGCTGGCCCGCACGTTCCACTTCGCCGAGGCCGCCTGGGAACCGGCCGAGGGCCGGCCCCAGTGGGCTCCGGCAGGGATGTTTCTGTTTCGGGCCCGCTACCTCTCGGACAGCCAGGAGGAGGAGCTGGTGGAGGTGGCGCTCAACCTGGCGGACGGGCGCCTCCTACGCCGCCTCGGTGAGGCCATCGAGAAGCATGGCATGGCACCCGAGCCCTGGGAGGCGTGGCCCACGGCGGAGGAGCTGCCGCTGGGCGAGGCGTGGGCCGTGGTCCGCGCCGAGCTGGAGCGCCGCCTCGTCGCCTCGCTCGGGCGGCGCCGGCGCGCGCTGGAGGGAAGGCTGCGCCGGGAGAGCGGCCGGGCCGCGGGCTACTACGAGGAGTTCATCAGGGAGCTGGAAGAGCAATCGGCGGGCCTCCCGGCCGACGATCCCCGGCGCGCCGCGTTGGCCTCGAAGGTCCGGGCGGTGGCGGCGGAGCGGGAGGGGCGCCTGGCCGAGCTGGCCGCCAAGTACCGGCTCGAGGTGGAGGTAGCGTTGCTGAGCGTCCTGCGACTCTACCTGCCGCGCCTCGTGGTCCCCGGCAGACTCACGGGGAAGTCGCGGGCAGCCGACCTCCCCCTGGTGTGGGACCCGGTGGAGCAGACCTGGGAGCCGGCGCGCTGCTGCCGCTGCGGGACCTTTACCTACGAACTCGGCCTGGACCGCTCCGGTTCCCCCGCCTGCCCCACCTGCCTCCAGACCCCGGCCCGGCCCGCCGCCCCCTCCAAGCGATGAAATGCCCGGCCGAAGGCAGTTCCTGGCCGGCGTCGCTCCGTCGCCAAGCTGCAGCGCGTTCCCCTGCTACCCGTCCCGGGCCCACCTCCCTTCGTCGGAAGCGGCCCGCCGTCGCTGTGCCAGGAAGCCCTCATTCCGGGCTCTGCGACCCGTCCACCGGCGCTGATGCGATGAACCGTATGTAATAAGGCCTACTGGTCCTCTCATGGTGCCCTCGAGGATGTTGCGGTAGCAGAGGGTCGAAGCATGAGAGACGATTTCGAGTGCGCTGCCTTGCGGAGGTCGGGAGCGCAAGGGCGGTGTCCCGCCAGAGAACGATTCAGAATGTGAGGAATAATCTCCTGATGCGGTCCAGGAGGATCACATCCTCAGCCGCCTGCACCACATCCTCCTCGATGGCGCCGGCCTCTTGGAGAGTCTCGTACTCCTCATCCGTGGACACATGGGCCAGGGCGCCCACGCGACGAACACTATCCAGATACCCTCGGATCTCCACCGGCTCGAAGATCTGCTTGATCTCCTGGATGAAGTTCGGCAGTTCCGCGGCGAACTCCGGGCGCTGATCCGATGCGCGAATGAAGTTCATCAGCTTCTCGCCGATCAGGTAGCCAAGGGCCTTCTGAACGCCCCACGCCTCTTTGATGTTCCGGGCGGCTTCGCACTGGTCGATCCAAACCTTGTGGAATTCAGGCATGGTCCTTCCCTTCGACTTGGGTTTCGTCTTCTACGGGCTTCGCCGGTAGACGTCCGCGATCTGCTGGGCGCAGCGGTCGGGGGCGCGAAGGATCGTTCGGCCCCAGAAGGTGAGGACGACCCATTCCTGGGCCTGGAGGAAGTTCCGCTTCTTTGCGTCAGCTTCTAGGACTTCGGGGTTGCAGTGGGACATGAACCCCTGGGAAAAGATCGCGACCTCAGGCGAGACGAACGGAGGGGCCGCTCGCTACCAAGAGCTTCCCGTCTATTAGGTCGTCCACGGCCGTACCGACGGCTTCCGCAAGCCCTATGGGCGTCCGCTCGAACCCGAATAACTCACCCACGGCTCTTGGTAGGGCATCGCGTTGGCATCCGAACTGATCCTCCACAATGTGCAGGACCGCAAGCTTGATCTCTTCAGGCGCGATCCATTCCAGGGGGCGCTCCACGCCGTTCCCGGGTTTCCTAAAGGTGGGGAGTTTCACGCGGGGGGGCCTCAAGAAACTCCTTCCCAAGCGCTCAATTCTGCCGCGCCGCGTGCCCTGCCTGATGGCGCGCTCGATGTTGGCTTGGACGTTAGATCCCGCGCGTTCGACCTCGATGATGTCTTTCAGTCGCTCCACGAGCATCTCCTCGTGGATAGGGCCTTCCACCTCG
>Ga0326597_10004024_pt1 | contig 20831 bp, 17 predicted proteins | sample RVTome_12_FD_203789 | JGI IMG/M metagenome (GOLD analysis project Ga0326597, IMG submission 203789) | Soil microbial communities from uranium-contaminated site in the Upper Colorado River Basin, Wyoming, United States - RVT100D185 | ecosystem: Environmental > Terrestrial > Soil > Contaminated >...
CTCGGCCGGCCAGCCCGGTCGGCCGAGGTCATAATCCTCCGGCCAGCGCTCGCCGCTCCCCGAAGGCAGGTACCACGTCACGCGGCCGTCAGGCATGGCCCAATCCTGACCGCTCCCGGCCAAGTCCGTCAAGAGCCAGAGGTACTCCTGTCGGACTGGTCGGATTCAATTGACCCACTACCGCTGGAAGAACGCCAGGCCTCGACTACAGCGGTTGCCAGTAGCGACGCCCCTCGCCGGTGAGGACGCGGCCGAACGTGAGGCCCGGGAAGTGCGCGGTGGCGAGCAGCGCCGCGCTCGACTCGATCTCGCGGGCGACGGCCTCCTGTGTGCGCCGGGCGAGCTTGGGGTCGAGGTCGCCCAGGCCCGACCACTCGGGCTCCTCGAGCTGGGCCGGGCAGCTAATCGCGTCGCCCAGGATGAAGGCGCGCTGGCCGCCGGAGGAGAGCACGACGCCGGCGTGGCCGGGGGTGTGGCCGGGGGTGCCGATGACGGTCACGCCCGGGGCGATGGTGGCGCCGTCGCCGGCAGGCTCGAACCGGCCCTCGAGGGCGTCGAGCATGGCGGGAACCGAGAAGGTGCTTCCCGGCGGCGCCGGGGCCTGCCGCCAGTAGGCATGCTCGTCGGGGGTCCAGCGATAGGCGGCGTTCGGGAACACGGGCCGGAGGGCGCCGCCCTCCCCGGCTGCGCAGGTCCCGCAGTGGTCGATGTGCAGGTGGGTGACGAAGACCGTGTCGATCTGCTCCGGCCGGACGCCGGCGGAGGCCAGCTCGGCGAGGAGCGCGCCGCCCGTGAACTGATAGAGGGCGAGCGAGCCGAGGCCGGTGTCGATGAGGACCAGGCTCCCGCCGGCGCGGACGAGGAAGCAGGCGAAGGGGAACTCCACGTTGCCCTCGTGGTCGAGCCAGCGCTGGTGGGGCGCCCACTGCTCCTTCGAGGTGCCCTGGTAGTAGAGGGTGGCTGGGAACCTGGCATAGCCATCGGCAACGACGAGGACCTCCAAGTCGCCGATTGAGAAGGTATTCGACACGGCCCACCTCGCTCCCATGATAATGGAGGGGACACGACGAGGCGTCCCGGGGGAAACTGGGACGCCTCTCGTGGCAGGTCGCCTGTGCTGGTGGCGGGGTGGTGGTTCGGCGACCTTATGCCCTGCGTTAGGCTCGCCCACAGCAAGCCCGCCGAAGCAGGACCGCGGGGCATCCTTGCTCTCGCCGGTCCATGCATCCGGCGGGCGAAGCTATCCTACTTCCTGGAGAGCGCAGGGTGTGCATCTGTTACGTCAAATTCACGTGAAGATTCACGAATTATCCATAACGTGACGCACTTCCGGCATGGCGGTCTCTGCGGCTCCGTTGCCCCGGCCTACCCCGGCCGGCGCTGCGGTCGAGCGGCTAGCGCCGGCGCGCTGTCGTGCGGCGGCGGGCCGGCGCCTTGCGCGCGGTCGTCTTCCGCGCAGTGGTCTTGCGCGCGGTCGTCTTCCGCGCAGTGGTCTTCCGCGCCGTCGTGGTCCGCTTTCGCGTCGCGGTGGTCCGTCGGGCGGCGGTCGACTTTCTCCGTGCTGGCATGTTCTCCTCCTTCCAGCTGTTCCCAGCGAGGCTTCCTCTACCTGCTGGTGCTGCAATGCATGGGGACACGCGCCCCAATACACACACGCATTACGAGCATCCGCTCGTGCTCCCGCAGTTCTCGCAACGGTAGCAGGTGCCACTGCGGACCATGATCCAGCCGCAGTTCGCGCACGCCGGAGCGTCGGACTGGCCGTTCAGCCGAGCGACTCCGGTCGTCACCACGTGCACTGCACCCTTGCTATGACCGTTGCCATTGTGTCCGTTCGATCCTCCTTCGACACCATCCAACTCTTCAATCATCCTCTGCCTGACCTCTTGCGTCAAGATCCCCAGTTCCTGCACTTCGTCCACGGAGAGGAACTGCGACGCGAGCCAGCGGAAGAGATAGTCGATGACGGACTGCGCGAACGGGATCTCCGGGTTCGACGTCATGCCCGACGGTTCGAAGCGCATGTGGCTGAAGTTGCGCACCAGATCGGGCAGCGGCACGCCGTACTGCAGGGCGTACGAGATCGCGCGGCCGAAGGACTCCATCATGCCGTAGATCGTGCTGCCCTGCTTGGCGATGCTGATGAAGACCTCGGCCGGCTGTCCGTCCTCGTAGAGGCCGACGGTGATGTAGCCGGTGTGACCCTCGATCTTGAATTTGTGCGTGATCGACGTGCGGGTGTCGGGCAGGGCGCGGCGGCGCGGCTGGCCATCCGAGCGGTCGGTGGTATCCTCGGCCGCGGTCGAGAGGGGCTGGACCTTCTTCGAGCCGTCGCGGTAGATGGCGATCGCCTTGACGCCGTGGCGCCAGGCCTCCAGGTAGGCGTCCATCACGTCCTCTGAGGCCGCCTCCTGGGGCAGGTTGACCGTCTTGGAGATCGCCCCGGAGATGAAGGGCTGGCAGGCACCCATCATCTTGATATGGCCCGGGTGGGAGATGCTCCGCTCGCCGCGCTCCGGCTTGAAGGCGCAGTCGAAGACGGGGAGGTGCTCGCCGGCCAGGCCGGGCGCGCCCTCGATCGTGCCCTCCTCATCGACGTAGCGCACGATCTCATCGACGCGGCCGTCGTCGTAGCCCAGGCGGCGCAGCGCGAGCGGGACGGTGCTGTTGACGATCTTCATCAGCCCGCCGCCGACGAGCTTCTTGTACTTCACCAGCGCGATGTCCGGCTCGATGCCCGTCGTGTCGCAGTCCATCATGAAGGCGATCGTGCCCGTGGGCGCGATCACCGTCGCCTGCGCGTTGCGGTAGCCGTGCACCCTGCCGAGCTCCAGCGCGCGGTCCCACGACTCGCAGGCCGCGCCCACGAGCTCCTCGACGTTGGCGCCGGGGAGCTGCACGCCGAGCACCGGGATCTGGTATGCCGCGTCGCGGTGCTGGCCGATCACGCGCAGCATCGGCTCGCGGTTGGTCTCGTACGCCGCGAAGGGCCCGGTGCGCTCGGCGATCGCGGCCGACGTCGCGTAGGCGTGGCCGGTCATCAGCGCCGTGACGCCCGCCGCGACGGCGCGGCCGGCGTCCGAGTCGTACGGGACGCCGAGCGCCATCAGCAGGGCGCCCAGGTTGGCGTAGCCCAGGCCGAGCTGGCGCATGTCGTGGGCGTTGCGCTCGATCTTGGGCGTGGGGTAGCTGGAGAAGCCGACGATGATCTCCTGCGCCCAGATCATCGTCGAGACGGTCCGCCGGTAGCTCTCGATATCGAACTGCCCGTCCTCGCCGAGGAACTTGAGCAGGTTGATCGACGAGAGGTTGCAGGCCGAGTCGTCGACGTGCATGTACTCGGAGCAGGGGTTCGAGGCGTTGATCCGGCCTGAGGCGGGACAGGTGTGCCAGCGGTTGATGGTGCTGTCGAACTGCATCCCCGGGTCGCCGCACTCCCAGGTGGCCTGGGCGATGCGCGCCAGCAGCTCGCGCGCGGGCAGCGTCTCCAGCACCTCGCCGTTGGTGACGGCGCGCAGCTCCCAGGGCTTGTCCTCGACCACGGCCCGCATGAACTCGTCCGAGACGCGGACGGAGTTGTTGGCGTTCTGGAACTGGATCGAGGACCAGGCCTCGCCGTTGAGCGAGAGGTCCCAGCCGGCCTTCCCCAGGTCGTAGGCCTTGCGCTCCTCGCGCGCCTTGCACTCGATGAACTCCAGCACGTCCGGGTGGTCGGCGTTGAGGACGACCATCTTGGCCGCGCGACGGGTCTTGCCGCCGGACTTGATCGAGCCGGCGATGGCGTCCGCGCCGCGCATGAAGGAGACCGGCCCCGATGCGATGCCGCCCGCCGAGAGCTGCTCCTGGCTGGACCGGATGCGCGAGAGGTTGACGCCGGAGCCGGAGCCGCCCTTGAAGATCATGCCCTCGTTGCGGCACCACTCCAGGATCGACTCCATCGTGTCGTCGACCGAGAGGATGAAGCAGGCCGAGCACTGCGGCTTCTCCTCGACGCCGACGTTGAACCAGACGGGGCTGTTGAAGCAGGCGAGCTGGTGGAGCAGCAGGTAGGTCAGCTCGTCGTGGAAGGTCTCCGCCTCCTCCTCCGAGAGGAAGTACCGGCCCTGCCGCCCCCACTGCGTGATCGTGCCGGCGACGCGGGTGATGAGCTGGTGCGCGGAGGTCTCGCGCTGGGGGGTGCCGAGCGGCCCGCGGAAGTATTTGGAGACGACGACGTTCGTCGCGGTCTGGGACCAGAAGGCGGGCACCTCGACGTCGCGCTGCTCGAAGAAGGCGTTGCCGGACTCATCGGTAATGGAGGCCGTCCGCCTTTCCCAGGCGACGCCATCGTATGGGTCGACCCCGCGTTGCGTGAAGAAGCGTTCTATACGGAGCGTTGGGTCCGCGAGACCGCTGAGATTTGTCCTACCTGCGGGGACCGATACCACGACTTGGACTCCCTTCCGTCGAGACCTTTACCAAACGATTGGAGAACGCACTGCCGGCCACCGAACGGCGAGCCCTGTCCGCCGCGGGCCTAGTGCCGGCGGCGGGATGCGCGGCGGGGGCGTTCCGAACGCCGTCGCCAGCGGGTCCAGCGCGGCTGGCGGGATGAGCGACGGGGGCGTTCCGAACGCCGTCGCCAGCGGGTCCAGCGCGGCTGGCGGGATGAGCGACGGGGGCGTTCCGAACGCCGTCGCCAGCGGGTCCAGCGCGGCTGACGGGATGAGCGACGGGGGCGTTGCGAGCGCCGTCGCCAGCGGGCGCCGCCCGGGTGGCGGGATGCGCCGCGGGGGCGTTCCGAGCAAACCTGACGTGGCTAGGCCCGGAACCGTCGGCTGCAACCCTAGGTGTTGCGCCGCCAACCAGCGCGGAGTCTGGACGGCCGGAGTGCTTAGCTTCCAACTCGCACGACGCGCCGTGATGAAATCGCGTAGAGCCGCTCCAACGTTCTGCGACCGCGGGACGGATCCTACGCGCCAGAACACCTCGACATCGGCGACCTCGCGCCCTCGGTCGTAGTCCACCACCGAACAAACCACAAGCCGCCCTCGAAGGATGCTTTGCAGGAAGCGCGTTGTGAACACGTAACCGGGTTGGCCCCTTTCCGGGGCGTCAACGTCGGCGACACGAACCCAGTGGAGTCCCGAGGCTGTTGTTAGTTTGAGCGTGTCTCCGTCATGGGCTGTACCGAGTCCTACGAGCGTTGTCTTTGCCATTTCTCTCCTGTTCCCCCTTTCCTGTTCGTTATGCGACCCCGCGCTGTGTGAAGAAGCGTTCTATGCGGAGGGTTAGATCCGCGAGACCGCTGAGATTTGTCCTACCTGCGGGGACGGCTACCATTGGACTCCCTTCCTGGTTCCTGCTTCGCTAGGTTATTCCGCGTCAATCGCTACGACCTCCCGTTCCCTACGGGAACGGGAGGAGCGGATCACTTCTTCGCGTGCTTCGTCGCGTCTCTTAGTGTGTACCGCTGGCCAGGACGCTGGCTTGGCGGAAACCGTTCGCCCTTGGAGACGGTTACCTCGAGACGAGACCCATCCCGGGAATACTGCCCCGAGGTAGGCACCTTCTGACCGGGCTTGTAGCTTGACTTTCTCGGCATCTCTTCTCTCCTTCCCCCTTTCCGTTCGGCAGGCCTTCGCCTACCGCCTACTCCTCACCAGGTGCTTCGCCTTGCCGTTGCCGTTCGTGCGCACCGCCGGGCGCGCGCGCGACGGCGAGCGGCGTCGCGACGGCATCGGGGCCATCAGCATGCTCCCCGAGGCCATCTGGGCGGGCTCGCGGCAGAGCTGCTCCTCGCTGACGATCGCCGCCAGCTCCGAGAGGAGGACGGCGCAGACCTCGTCGCCGCGTTTGGTGAACGACATGAGGGCGATGTCCGAGCCGTAGTTGCCGGAACGCTTCTGCGGGACGTACTGGTCGGCCTCCACCCCGAAGGCGTAGCCACCCTTTAACAGCACCCGGAGCTTACTCATCCCTGCCAGAGCTCCTTCCCTGGTCCTACCAACACCGGAGAGCCCCGACCCTGCGGGGCCCTTCGGACTGCGAGCTAGCGTGCGGCCGGCGTCTCCCCGTCTAGCTGAGGGCGCCCCCACGCGTTTGGGACGGCGGGTGCTCCCTCTCCCGCCGCGCCGGCCGCTTCCGCATCCTGCGCGATGTCTGTGCCGCCGGCCGCCTCTCCATTACTAGCGATGTCCAGCGGGCCGTACGGCAGCACCCGGAGCCGGAAGATCCGGCGCCGGCCGTTCTCGCCCGGCTCGGCGCCGGGCGCGCGATAATGAATGATCATGGGCCGGTCGGCCACCTTGAACGAGCGGCCGGACTCGAGCTGCAACGCGAGCGGGCCGCGCTCCTTCTGGAGCACGCCCGGCGCGCGCTCGGGCTCGAGCGTCGCCTGGCCGGCGGCCTCGTCGACGTAGCACGGCCCCTCGGCGATCAGCTCGCCTTCGTTGTTGAGCAGGCGGGCGAAGACCGCCCCGTCGCTCACGAGCGGCCTCCGTGGCGGCGGCGCGCCGCCTCGCCGTCGAGGAGCGGAGGCGGCGCGGGCCGCGTCGAGGTCGCCTTGGCGGGACGGCCGCGGCGGCGCTGCGGGAAGGCGCGAACGCCCCGGGTGAGCGCCTGCAGCTCCTCCTGGGGGAGGAGCGTCGGCTGGCCGGAGGGCGACGGCGGTACGGCGAGCCGCTCCAGCTCGCGCTGGAGCTCCTCGAGGTCGGCGAACGACCGGTAGACCGATGCGAATCGGATGTAGGCGATGTGGTCGAGCTCGCGCAGGTGGTCCATGACGAGCTCGCCGATCTCCTGGCTGGGCACTTCGGGGGCGCCGCGGGCGCGCAGGGCGGCCTCGACGGCGTCGGCGACGGCCTCGACGGCACCCGCCGCCAGGGGCCGCTTCTCGCAGGCGGTGCGCAGGCCGGCGAGGAGCTTCTCGCGCAAGAATTCCTCGCGCCGGCCGTCCTTCTTGGCGACCAGCAGGCTGGTCGCGGCGAGCCGCTCGACGGTGGTAAAGCGCTGGCCACAGTTCAAGCACTCGCGGCGGCGGCGGATACCCTCGTCGGCGTCACGGGAGTCCGTGACCTTGGTGTCCGCGAAGCCACAATAAGGACAGCGCATATGGTACCTCCGTACCAATCAGAAGGGTGGGTGATCCGACAAACCACCCACCCAGCGAACGTGAGCGTAGCACAAGATGTGGGATGTGTCAAGGGTTTATACCAATATCTTGTGGCGATTGACAGAACGCCGACGGGACGGCCGAGCGTCGATAAGGCCGCCGAATTTCGGCGGGCGCGGCGTCCGGACTGGACAGGCTCACCAATCGTGTTATTATGTGAATCTCCTGCGCGCCGTGCGCAGGCCACTTGCTAAGTGGAGCGGTCGTTCAGTGTGGCCAGGGGGGGTGTAATGATCGCCGGTGGAGGCCGTTGTGGAGGTGAGCAGCCGCGCCCCGTTAGGCGGGGACGCAGCGCTTCAGGATTCGGTACCCCGCACACGACCCCGCCGTTGGCCGAGTTCCCCGCCGCTTCTTTCGATATAGAGGAGGTCTGAGCATGGGCTCTCGATTGCTGACAGCGTTGCGCCGCCTCGGGCGGCTGGTGGCCGTTTCCCATGGATACTGGCCGCAAGGGGCCGCGCCCCAACTGCTCATCCTGGCGGCGATCGCCGCCTCGGTCGTCCTTGCGATCGGCCGGCTATCCACGGCAGAGGCCATCGATCGCACGCTCTCGGGGACGGTCGATCCGGCCACGGCGCCTCCTTCCACCATGACGAAGTTCACGCTGACGGTGACCATGACGGGCGGAGACCGGATGGGCTCCATCGTCGCCACGCTGCCCGCGGGCTTCACGAACATCGGCCAGGCGTCGATTGTTTCGACGCCCGCCGGCAAGCCATGGACGGCCGTGAAGTGCTCGTCGGTGAGCGACGGCGACACGGTGGGGGGCCACATCTGCGCCACCGCGAACGTCGACCAGGAGGACACGCTGACCGTCGGCGACTCCGTGGTCTTCAACCTGACGGCGACGACGCCCGGCACGCCGAACGCGTTCGACTGGTCTGTGCTGGGTACGCAGGGGAACGATTTCAACGGGCCGCGCTTCGAGCGGGCGAACGCCCCGTTCGAAGTGCCGCGCCCACCGCCGGACTGCACCGACCTGGGCCTGATCAGGGCGATCAAGCTGGAGGATAGCAAGGGCCAGATCGTCGATGGCACGTTCAACTTCACCGCCAATGGGGTGAAGCACTCGGTGACGCTCAACGTCCACTTCGACCACGAGGACGAGCCCACCTCCTTCGACTGGACGTCGACCCTGGGCATGGACGCGGTGATCGTCAAGGGCGGCCCGACGGCCAACGTCTTTACCTACAACGAGGCGCTCAGCGACACCGGCCTGCAGCCGCCCCACGGCGCCATCAGCTTTATCGAGTTCTGCTTCGACAAGGACGCGAAGGCGACGGCGACGCCGACCCGCACAGCGACTCCGACGAACACGCCGACCTCGACGGCGACCAAGACGCCTACGAACACCCCGACGAGGACAGCTACGAACACGGCGACCGCGACAGCGACCAAGACGCCGACCAACACCCCGACGAGGACATCGACGCCCACGCGGACGAGTACGCCCACGCGGACGAATACGCCGCCGACGGCAACGCTTCAGGTCGTCCCTTCAGACACGCCAACGCCCACGCCGACGCATACGCCGACGCCGACGCATACGCCCACGCCGACGCACTCGCCCACGCCCACGCGCACCTCGGAGGTGCTCCCGACCGCGATCGGGCCCACCCCGAAGCCAGACAGGCCGGGCGACGTCAACTGCAAGCGTCCCAAGGCGTTCGACCCGGGCGGTGTGAACAGCATCGACGCCGCGCTCATCCTGCAGTTCGAGGCCGGCCTGATCGATTCCCTCCAGTGCCCGCACAACGCGGACGTGAACGGAGATGGCCGGATCGACTCCAGAGACGCGCTGCTCATCCTGCAAAAGGTGGCCGGGCTCATCCGGCATTTCCCGGTCTAGCTCAGCCAGAAGGGCATGAAGACGAGCGGCGCCCCCAAAGGGGGGCGCCGCTCCGCTGTAAAGGGGGACGGTATCAGGATTCCTCGAGAACTTCGAGCGCCAGCGAGAGGACGGTCTCGGCGCGCTCCAGCCAGTCGTCGCGGAAGCTGCGGATGGAGTTGGTGGAGAGCCGGTAGAGCGCGTACGCCTCGCGTAGCGCGAGCTCTCGCGGCTCCCAAGCGAAGCGTTCCAGCGCGGCAGCGCGAAGCTCCTGCCGGTAGGCCGCGTAAGCGCTTCCCCGCTTGTTGAAGCGGGACATCCAGCGCAGGTGGCCGAGCATCGTGCCCATGTCGAGCAGGGGATCGCCCGGCCCTGCCTCCTCGAAATCGACCAGGGCGAGGCGGCCCTCCGGCGTGACGATGATCTGGTCGTCGTAGAAGTCGTTGTGGGCGAGGGCGGTCGGGGTCCAGCCCCCGGCGAACGGCATCAGGTCCCGAAGAAGGCGTCGCAAGGTCGCGTGCGTCCGGCCTCCGGGCAGCACCTCGGCGAGCAAGCGGCGGGTGGAGCGAAGGCCGGCCGCCACGTTCTGCGGCGTGCCGGCGCCGGCCGAGGCCTCAGCGACCCAGAGCGGCGCCAGCCCGTCGAGCAGGAGCTGCGGATCGGGCGGAGTGCCGCGGCGGATGTGGGAGCGCACCGTCTTCCCCGGCACGCTCGCCAGCCAGACCGCACCCTGGTCCGGGATGCGGCCGAGCAGCCGGGGGATGACGAAGCCGGAGTGCGAGACGAGCTGGCCGGCCGTGATGAACCGCGCCATCAGACCGGGTGGCATCACGCGCACGTAGAGAGTCACCGAGGCCGTGTCGCGCCGGCGCCAGCGGGCATGGTGGCGCAGAACAGCCCGGATGGTCGGCCGGTAGCGCACACGCTCGACGATGAGCCGCTGAGGCTGGAGGGCCACGTATTTGGAAAGCAGGTCGTGGGCGGTCAGCGGCGCGGCGACGAGCGCGAGACCGGGCAGATAGGGGTCATCCGGATAGCGGAAGAGGCGGGGCGCCTCCTCGCCCGCCAGCACCTCGAAGGCGAACTGCTCCTCCACCACCCAGCTCTCCCACTCGCGCTCGGTCACGTAGCCCACGATGGCCCGGCTGCCGGGGCGATAGAGCAGGTGCTGGACCCGGACGCGATCGGGTGGCTCGTCCGGCGCACCGAAGGCGCGGCAGAACGCGTCCCAGGCCCAGTCGGGATCGAAGACGCGGCGCAGTCCGGGCAGCTTGGGGTCGTCGGGGACGCGCCCGGCGATCGGTTCGCCGCTATTGGGGATGGCTTCGTGGGCGGGGTTGGCGATCACGACGGTGCGTCTCGGCGGATGCGGTCCTTCCTGAAGGGCAACGCCCCTTTCCAGCAGGCGTTACCGGCCCGAAGGGCGCCCTTCGCTCTGGGGGCGAGCCCTTGCCAAGCCTCCAGGTTATGCATGCTATTATAACGGCTCCGCCGGGCCGTGCTGGTGGCACGGGCGGGGGCTGTAACGCCTAGCACCGTCGAACGTTGCTGGATGTGACTATCCCTAATGTTGGGACCGGCCTGCCAGTCCCAACGTCCCCGCCAGAACCCCCGCCAGCACGAAAGTTGTGCACGCGTCCTGTGCACGGGGGAGGCTGTACGTATGAACACTCGCATCGATCTCGCTGAACGGTTGGCCGGCCGGCTGGGCCGGGCTGGCCAGGCGTTCCTGTTCCTGCGGCGCGGGAACCCGCTGGGCGGCCACCTTCCTGCCATCCTGATCGTGGCGATGCTGCTGATCCCTCTCGTTGTCGGCGCCATAGCGGCCGGCGCCGGCCGGAGCGATGCGCAGGCAGCGGTAACCGATGTCATCCGGCCGGGCAGGCCGGACGACGACGACGATCTGGTGGGCGCGCTGGAGCCTGGCGACGACGCCGACAGCCTGGTGGGCGCCGCCGGTACGGCCCACTCGGCCAGCGCGGCCAACTCGAGCTGTATCGTAGGCGATTCCGGCTCCGACTCCAACGGCGACGGCAACACCGATTCGAGCGCCAACGGCGGCGGCAGCGGCTCGGACTCCAATGGCGACGGCAACACCGACTCGAGCGGCGCCGGCGGCTCTCACTCCTCGGGCAACTCCGCGTCGAGCGGCCTCGACGACTCCAACTCGGCTGGGGAGGTTTGCCCGCCGCCCCCGACGGCCACCAACACGCCGACCAACACCCCGACGAACACTCCGACCAACACGCGGACCAGCACGCCGACGAATACGTCGACGCCCACGCGGACGAACACGCCAACGAATACGCCACCGACGGCAACGCTTCAGGTCGTCGCCACGGACACGCCCACGCCGACGCATACGCCCACGCCCACGCGCACCTCGGAGGTGCTCCCCACCGCGGTCGGGCCCACCCCCAAGCCAGACAGGCCGGGCGACGTCAACTGCAAGCGCCCCAAGGCGTTCGACCCGGGCGGTGTGAACAGCATCGACGCCGCGCTCATCCTGCAGTTCGAGGCCGGCCTGATCGATTCTCTCCAGTGCCCGCACAACGCGGACGTGAACGGAGATGGCCGGATCGACTCCAGAGACGCGCTGCTCATCCTGCAGTACGTGGCGGGGCTGATCCCGCATCTGCCGGCCTAGCTCATCCCTCGAAAGCATCTCAGCGCGTGGCGCCCCTCCGGGGGCGCCACGCGCTTGTATAATCGAAAACACAGAGGCCGCGAGCGGCGCCGCGTCACCTCTCACCTTAAAGAAGCGCTAGAAGCGCAAGAGGAAGCGCATGGCACCGCAAGTTTCGCCCTGTCCCCGCGTCTATAACTGGCGGAGGCTGGACCTTCGTGCTGTCGCTGCCGATGCGTTGCGAGCCGCGCACCGGAAGAGGCTCCGCCATCCAGACAGTGAGGTAGGCAGCGAAAGGCCTGAACAACCGCTACGAAAGGAGAACCAGCACATGATTGCAATGTCCCGTTTCACGGTGATGCTACGATCCCTGGGGAGCAAAGCGTGGCTTGCCCTGCCCGGCCTGATGCTGGCGATCATCTTCTTGACCGCGATGCCGGCTCGGGCCGTGCTCGCCGATGGCGGCCACGGCCATAGTGGCCACAGCGGCAGTGGCCACGGCGACGGTGACGCCATCCGGCCCAGCAGGGCCGATGATGATGACGACTTCGACTTCGACGTGGACGACGACGGCGGCGGTCCTGGTCCCGGCGGCCACGGCGGTCCTGGCGGCAGCGGCTCGCACTCGCCGGATCACGCCTCGGTCTCGGCTGGCTCGCACTCGGCTGCTAGCGCCTCGGCGTCGGCCTCGGTTGGCGTCAGCGCGGACTCGGTCGACAGCAACTCACAGTCGGCTGACAGCTCATCTGTCGTGGTGCCTGCGGTCAACGCGCCCGTACCTCAGGCCGATGTGCAGCCCAGGGCGATGGTGCCGGAGGCTCCGGTCGCTCCAGCGCCGGATGTCGCGGTCCAGCCGCCGGACACCCAGGTCGCTCCGGCCATCGAGGCGCCTCCTGTCTCGCGCGTCGCGCCAGCGGTCGAGAGGCCCGAGGTGGGAGCGCTGCCGGACGCAGGACAGCAGGGCTGGCAGAGTCACGTGAATCCCTGGACAGTGACGGCCGGTGGCGCGCTGGCGGCGGTCGCCGGTGGCCTGTTGTCGCTCGGCTATGGCCTGCGACGGCGGGCAGACCCCAACGACTCGTTGTAGAAAACGTTGCGAGAAGCGCTTCGGGCGCCCCGCCAAGAACGCGGGGCGCCCGAAGCTTGTTCGTTTAGTCTCACAGCACACTCTCCTGTCCGAGCCGGCCACCCGGCCCTGCCGCCGCCCGAGCGATTGCCGCGGCGCAGGGCGACGGGCAGCCGGCGCAAGTTTTTCCGCTGGGCCGCGTCCATATCAGGCAGACAAGGCCCCTGGGCATGCCGGTATGCCGGGAGGGGCCCGGGACCGGAAGTCGGATTGCAGCTCAACAAAAGGAGGTAACGGCCATGCTAAGCTCACGAAGACCATGGGACGGCATCCTGAAGCTCCTCGCAGCGTCGCTGCTGGCTACGTTGCTCGCCGGAGCGTACATCGCAGTGGGTACAGTACACGCCCAGATGCCGCCTGCCCTGCCCGACCTGGCGCCACCCGAGGGGTTCCCGCCCGAACTGGCGCCACCCGAGGGCTTCCCGCCCGAACTGGCGCCACCGGAGGGGTTCCCGCCTGAGCTGGCGCCACCCGAAGGCTTCCCGCCCGAGCTGGCGCCACCCGCCGGCTTCCCGCCGGATCTAGCCCCGCCTGAGGGCTTCCCGCCGGCGCCGCCGGCCTCGGCCCTACCCGTTCCGCCGGGCGGCGCCCCGCCGATCTCGCCGGACGCGCTGCCCATTCCGCCAGGCGGCGCCCCGCCGCTGTCACCGGACGCCCTGCCCATTCCGCCAGGCGGCGCCCCGCCGCTCTCGCCGGACGCCCTGCCCATCCCGACGGACGGGTCGCTGCCAGGAACGGCGCCGGACGCTGAAGCCGACGCGGAAGTCGCGGTGGACACTGATGCCGTAGCGGATGAGGCCGCTCCCGCGACCAAGGCTGGCGTGGCCGGCACCGGACCGGCCGGCCTGCCCAACGCCGGCAGTGGCGTGCGCGACAACCTCGACAACTGGGGCGCGGCCGCCGGTATCACGCTCCTGACCGTGGCCGGGAGCCTGCTCACCATCGGGGCACGCATGCGAAGGATCGTCTAGCACTCGCGTACGGAGAGCGCCTGGGCCACGCCGGCTCGGCGCCCTCACAACACAAACGCTGCGGGCGGCGTCATCTCCCTCTCGCCGCCCGCAGCGTTGTTCTGCCCCCTCGAGGGGCTGGCTCCATCTTGTTGGCCTAGGTCCAGATGGAGCCGAGACGTAAAGGTGCGGTTAGACGGGCCACCTCCTTCCCTGCCAAGTTGCCGACCGCCGTCCCCTAGCGCATCGAGACGGTGCGCCGGAGGAAGGCGGGAAGCTCCGTGTCCCCCGCGTTCGGGATCGTCTCCATCGAGAGGTCCGGATGGTGCGCGATCTCCGACTCGTGGGCGGAGAAGGCGCGCGGGCCCATTGGGAAGCCGGTGGCGATCACCGTCACCGTGACCTCATCACCCAGCGACGGGTCGATCGCGGTGCCGAAGATGATCTCGGCGTCCGGCGCGACCACCTCGCCAATCACCTGCGCAGCGGCATGCAGCTCGTGCAGGGCCAGGTTGCGCGAGCCGGTGACGTTGAAGAGAACGCCGGTGGCGCCCTGGATGCTGACGTCCAGCAGCGGGCTGGCGATGGCGGCGCGGGCGGCCTCGACCGCGCGGTCCTGGCCGGCGCCGCGCCCGATGGCGACCAGCGCCGGGCCGGCGTCCTCCATCACGCGGCGCACGTCGGCGAAGTCGAGGTTGATTTCGCCGGGCAGCGTGATGAGCTCGGCGATGCCCTGGATGCCCTGGCGCAGGACGTCGTCGGCCGCGCGGAAGGCCTCCTCCACCGTCACCTCGGGGCCGCAGACCTCGAGCAGCCGGTCGTTCGGGATGACGATCAGCGTGTCGACGCGGTCGCGCAGGGCGGCGATGCCCTCCTCGGCCTGCTGGCGCCGCTTCGTGCCCTCGAAGCCGAAGGGCTTGGTGACGACGGCGACGGTGAGCGCGCCCACGTCGCGCGCGACGGAGGCCACCTCCGGCGAGGCGCCGGTGCCGGTCCCGCCGCCCATGCCGGCCGTGATGAAGACCATCTCCGCGCCGCGCAGCGCCTCCAGCAGCTCGTCGCGACTCTCTTCGGCGGCGCGGCGGCCCTTCTCCGGGTCGCCGCCGACGCCCAGCCCCTTCGTCAGCTTATCGCCGACGCGGATGCGGATGGGCGCGTCGTTGCGCGCGAGCGCCTGACCGTCGGTGTTGATCGCCACGAACTGGACGCCTTCCACGTTCTCCGCGATCATCCGGTTGACTGCGTTGCAGCCCCCGCCGCCGATGCCGACGACCTTGATCGGGGGCAGTCCGTTCGTTCCGCTCATCGCTCTCTCCCTCCTCCTTGCTCCCCGGCCGGCCGGAGGCTCTTGCTCCGGTTGGGGCCGGGGGACCGCTGGGGCCACTGGCTCCGGTTCCGCCTGCTGTGCTGACTCGACGGAGGCCGCGGGCTCATCGACCGGCGTCATGCCCGGCAACGCGCGTTGCCCGCGCAGCGCCTCCGCCCGCTCCGCCGCTTCTCCCCACGAAAACGCGTCCGACACTGTCACCCCCTCATTCCGGCAGGAGCACGCGCGCCCAGCGCGTGAGCCGCTGCCACAGATCGCCCTGGAAGAGCGGCGCCCGCCGCTGCGCGCGCCACGCGCTCGTCTGGAAGTCGCGCACCGCCCACTGGAGCACGCCGACGCTGGCGGCGTAGGCCGGGTCGCAGAGGACGTCGACGAGGCCCTGGATGTTGCGCGGCGCGCCGACGCGGGCCGGCAGGCCGGTGACCTGCTCGGCGAGCAGCCCGATGCCGGCCAGGTTCGCCGTGCCGCCGGTGAGCACCAGGCCCGCCGAGAGGATGTCGTCCTGGACCGCGCGGCGCACCTCGCGCACGACCATCTCGAAGACCTCCTCGACGCGCGCCTGCACGATTTCGGCGATGCGCCTGCGGGAGACCGCCTTGCGCTCCTCCGAGCCGAAGACCTCCAGCTCCACCGTCTCCTCGGGATCGATCGCGCTGGGCAGCGCGTGGCCGAAGAGCGCCTTCGCGTCCTCCGCCGCCTGGTACGGGCAGCGCAGCCCGACGACCAGGTCGCGCGTGATATGGTTGCCGCCCACGGGCAGGACGGCAGTGTGCAGCACGCTGCCCTCGACGAAGAGGGCGACGTCGGTCGTCCCGCCGCCTATATCGGCGAGGACGACGCCCTGCCGCTTCTCCTCGTCCTCCAGCACCGCCTCGGCGCTGCCGAGCGCGGAGACGATCAGGCTCTCGACCTGCACGCCCGCGCTCTCGACGCACTTGGTCCCGTTCTGGAGGATGGTGCTCAGGCCGGTGATGATGTGCGTCTCCACGTCCAGCCGCTGGCCGTACATGCCGAGCGGGTCCGAGACGTGGTCCTGACCGTCGACGATGTAGTAGCGCGGCACGGCGTGGATAATGTCGCGGTTGGTCGGGATGCTCACGATGCGCGAGGCGTCGAGGACGCGCGCGATGTCGTCCTGGCTGATCGGCCGTTCGCGGTCCGGGATCGCGACGATGCCGCGGTTGTTCACGCACGAGATGTGCGGCCCGGCGACGCCGACGTGCGCCGAGAGGATGCGGGTGCCGCTCGAGCGCTCCGCCTGCTCGATCGAGGTGCGGATCGACTCCGAGGCGTCGCGCAGGTTCTCGACCATGCCGCGGCTCAGGCCATGGGCGGCCGCGATGCCGACCCCCAGGATGCGCAGCGGCTGCTCCGGCAGCACTTCGCCGACGACGGTGCACACCTTCGTGGTGCCGATATCGATGGAAGCGAGGACGCCGCCTCTCATGGCCGGGCCTCCTTTCTCATTGCACCGCCACCCGGTCGCCGAAGCGCAGGTCGACGCGGGTCACCGTCCTGCCCTCGGCCTGCGCCCGCTCCAGCACGGCGAAGAGCGCGGCCAGCTTGAAGTCGTAGCCCTGCGCGTCCCCGAAGGCGACGCGCAGATCGCCGGAGAGCGCGGCCGTCAGCCCGCTCGCCTGCGAGAACTCGAGTGACAGCACGCGCCGGCCGACCGTCTGCTCCGCCGTCGAGACGAGCTCGCGCGCGACCGCGACGGCGCCGTCGTCGACGCGGTCGCCCGGCGCGAGCGGCTCCGCCGGCATGTCGGTCTGGACGATGACGGGCGCCCCGGCCGGCGGCGGCAGGTCGAGGATCACGCCCTCTCCGTCGATGACGTAGGTCTGGCCGGCCGCCTGCCAGACGCCCCAGGGCAGCCGCTCTACGATGGTGATGTGCGCCCCGTTCGGCCAGTCACGGCTTACCTTCACGTCCAACACCAGTGGAAGCGCCCGCAACCGCTCCCGCGCGCCCTCAAAGTCGGGGCTGAAGACGCTGTCGCCCCTGAGGTCTGCGAGATCGAGCACCGCCTGCTCCGGGAGCGCGCTCGTGCCCTCGACTTCGACGGACCGGATCGAGAACATCGGCGAGTTGTAGACGAACCAGCCGCCGGCGCCGATCAGTCCCGCGATGACGACGATGCCCGCCACGCGCCACCAGGCGGCGCCCAGACGCGGCATGTGCAGTGCGGGCGGCTTCGGCAGGTGGATCTGCGTATGGCCCGCCACGCGCGGCCTGGCGCGCTTTACGACGACGCCTCGCCTCAGGTGCGCGCCCACGACGGGCTGCCAGCGGCTCCCCGGCCGCATCGCCGCCCGGCCCGGCTGCGCTGGCTGCTTAGCCACGAGGCCGCTCCCTATGCCGCTCCAGCGCCAGCTCCACCAGACGCGCGATCAGGTCGCCGTAGCCGAGGCCGGCGTGCTGCCAGAGCGCCGGGTACATGCTGGCCGGCGAGAAGCCCGGCAGCGTGTTCACCTCATCGATGTAGAGGTCGCCGGACCCGGTGAGGAAGAAGTCCATGCGCCCCATGCCGGCGCAATCGATGGCGCGGTAGCCGCGCACGGCCAGGTCCTGGACGCGGCGGACGGTCTCGTCCGGGAGGTCGGCCGGGATCACGAGCTGCGTGCTGGGATCGAGGTACTTCGCGTCGTAGTCGTAGAACTCGCGCGTGTAGCGGATCTCGCCGATGGGGGACGGCTGCGGGTCGTCGTTGCCGAGCACCGCGCACTCCACCTCGCGCGCCTCGATCGCCTGCTCGACGAGCACCTTGCGGTCCTGCCGGAAGGCGACGCAGAAGGCGTGGGCGAGGTCTTCCTTCGAGCGCACCTTGCTGATGCCGACGCTGCTGCCGCCGTTCGCCGGCTTGACGAACGCCGGATAGCCGATGGAGGTCTCGATCGCGACCGCGACGTCCTCGGCCTGCGCGCGGTACTGCGTCGAACGGACGACGATGTGCTCGGGCACGTCGAGGCCGGCCTGGCGGAACATGCGCTTCATCAGCGCCTTGTCCATGCCGATCGCGCTCGCGGCGACGCCCGCGCCGACGTACGGCACGCCTGCCAGCTCCAGCAGGCCCTGCAGCGTGCCGTCCTCGCCGAAGGTGCCGTGGATGAGCGGGAAGGCGACATCGATCTCGCGCAGCGAGGCGAGCGCCTCCGGCCGCGCGAGGAGGTCGTCGGCATCCGCCAGCTCGAGCGTCTTGTGGAACGCCTCGTCCTCGCGGTCGAGCTGCCGCTGCGTCTCCGGCGGCGTCAGCCACGCGCCCGTCTTGCTCACGCCGATCGGCACCACCTCGAAGCGCTCGCCCGCAGCGGCGATGACGTGCTGCGCGGAGACGACCGACACCTCGTGCTCGCCCGACTGGCCGCCGAAGATCACTCCGAGGCGCTGGCGCTCAGCCATCGAAGCCCTCCCCGATCAACCCGACCTCCAGCTCCAGCTCGACGCCGAAGCGCTCGCGCACGCGGGCGCGGGCGAGGTCGATGAGCGCCTTCACGTCGGCGGCGCTGGCGCGGCCGGCGTTGATGAAGAAGTTGCAGTGCTTCTCCGAGATCTGCGCGTCGCCGATGCGCTGCCCGCGCAGCCCGGCGTCGGCGATGAGCTTCCAGGCCGGGTGGTCGGGCGCGTTCTTGAAGATCGAGCCGGCGTTGCGGCCGCGCGGCTGCGCGCCCAGCCGACGCGCGTCCAGCTCGCGGACGCGCTGCATGAGCGCCTCTGCGTCGCCCGGCCAGAGCGTGAACTCGGTGGAGAGGACGACACGATCGGCGAACTGGCCGCGCGTGAAGGCGCTGCCACGGTAGACCAGACCGAGGCCCTCGGCCGGCACCTCCTTCGCCGCGCCGGTGCCGTTGAGCACGACGACCGATGCGAGCACGTCGGCCAGGCAGCCGCCGTAGGCGCCGGCGTTGTAGACGACCGCGCCGCCGAGCGTGCCCGGGATGCCGCTCGCCCATTCGAGGCCGGCGTAGCCCCGGCGGGCGAGCTGTCGCGCCACGCCGGCGAAGCTCGCGCCCGACTCGGCACGGAAGCGGACGCCGCCCGTACCGTCGTCCTCCGGCCCGGTGAGCGCGCGCGCGTCGTTCTCGATCACGACGCCGCGGATGCCGCCGTCGCCGACGAGGATGTTGCTGCCGGAGCCGAGGACGAAGTACGGCGCGCCGTGCTCGCGACAGGCGAGGACGATGCGGCCCAGCATGTCGGCGTCCCCGGCGACGACGTAGACATCGGCCGGGCCGCCGACGCCGAAGGTGGTGTGGCGCGAAAGCGGCTCCGAGATGCGCACCGGGGTGATCTGACGGAGCGCCGCGAGGAGGCCATCGGAACCGCGGAACCGGGGAACCTCTGCACCCCCCTTGTTCCCGGTTCCCTGCTCCCTGTTCCTGAGCTCACTCAGCACCAGCGGCCCGACGGCATCGACGTCGCCCGCGCCGATCGTGAAGAAGACGTCGCCGGGCTGGAGCAACGCCAGCGCCGCGCGCGCGGCGTCCTCGAACGAGGCGACGTAGCGCGCGCGGGGTGACTCGATCGCGTCCGCGAGCGCGCGGGCGTCCATGCCCGCCGACTCCGGCTCGCGCGCGGCGTAGGTCGCGAGCACGAGCAGCTCATCGAGGCCGCGGAAGCAGGTGCGGAAGGCGTCGAGCAGGTACTGGGTGCGGCTATAGGTGTGCGGCTGGAAGCAGGCGATAAGCCGCCGGCCCGCGAAGCGCTCGCGTGCGGCCGCGACGGTCGCCTGGACCTCCGTCGGGTGGTGGGCATAGTCGTCCATTACGGTGACGCCGACCGCCTCGCCGACGAGCTCGAAGCGCCGGCGCGCGCCGCCGTACGAGCCGGCGGCGTCGCGAATGGCATCGACCGGCAGGCCGAGGGCGTGGCCGGCGGCGATGCCGGCGAGGGTGTTCGCGATGTTATGCCGGCCGGGCAACGCCGTCTCGAATCGCCCGATCTCCTCGCCGCGATAGCGCACGTCGAATGTGTGCCCGCCCAGCGGCGTCGGCGCGATCTCCGACGCCGTCCAGTCGGCGTCGCGGTCGAGCGCGTACGTCTCCACGCGCGCCTGGATCGCGGCCGTCTCGAGCAGGTCGCGCACGTTCGCGCTGTCCGTACAGGCGATCAGCAGGCCATCGGGCTTCACCTGCGACGTGAACTGCGCGAACGCCCTCGCCAGCTCCTCGAACGAGCCGTAGATATCGAGGTGGTCCGGCTCCACGTTCGTGACGATCGCCAGGTCCGGCGCGTATTCGAGGAAGGCGCGGTCGAACTCGTCCGCCTCAACGACGATCTCGTGTCCTTCGCCCGGCGCGGCGTTCGTCTCCAGGTCGCGCACCTCCCCGCCGACCAGGTACGTCGGGTCGCGGCCGGCGCGGACGAGCATCGAGGCGACGAGGCCGGTCGTGGTGGTCTTGCCGTGCGTGCCGGCGACGCATACCGCGTAGCGGCCCTCCATTAGCCGCGCGATGAACTCGGCGCGTTTGAGGACGGGGATGCCGCGCCGGCGGGCGTCGACTAGCTCCGGGTTGTCGTCCTTCGCCGCCGAAGTCGTCACCACGAGCTGCGCGTCGCCGACGTGCTCCGCCCTGTGTCCCTCGAGCACCCTGACGCCGATCGCGGCGAGCGCCTCGGTCAGCGGCGAGAGGCGCATATCAGAGCCCGAGACCTCGTGGCCCCAGGCGACGAGGATGCGCGCGATGCCCGAGAGGTGCATGCCGCCGACGCCGACCAGGTGCACACGCTGCGGAATGGTTGGGCTCGCGTTCACTTGCGTTCCTCGGTGCGGCTCCGCGGGTTGAAACCCGCGGCTTCGCAGGTTCTAACGATGGTCTGAGGG
>Ga0326597_10004026_pt1 | contig 20829 bp, 15 predicted proteins | sample RVTome_12_FD_203789 | JGI IMG/M metagenome (GOLD analysis project Ga0326597, IMG submission 203789) | Soil microbial communities from uranium-contaminated site in the Upper Colorado River Basin, Wyoming, United States - RVT100D185 | ecosystem: Environmental > Terrestrial > Soil > Contaminated >...
GGGCTCGCGCTGGTGGTGCCGCTACGCTGGCGCGACGAGCTGGTCGGAGCGCTCCTGCTGGGCGAGAAAGTGCTCGGCACCGACTACACCTCGGAGGACGTCACCCTGCTCACCACCCTCGCCGGCCAGGTCTCGGTGTCGCTGCAGAACGCGCTGCTGCTGCGCGAGCGGGTCGCGGTCGCGCGGTTCGAGGAGGAGCTCAACCTCGCGCGCCAGATCCAGCGCACCTCGCTGCTCTCCACCTTTCCGCCGATTCCGCGCTGCGAGGTGCACGCGCTCTACATCCCCTCCAAGCAGGTCGGCGGCGACTTCTACGACGTGGTTCCGGTGGGCGACGGCTCGCACCTGGTGGCGATCGCCGACGTGTCCGGCAAGGGAATGCCGGCTGCGCTGCTGTCGGCGATGCTGCAGGCCTCGCTGCGCACCCAGGCCGAGACCGTCCCGTCGCTGTCGGCGATCCTGGGCAATATCAACTCGCTGCTGTTCCGCAGCACCGAGATCGGCCAGTTCGCGACGTTCTTCCTCGCCCGGGTGGACGGCGCGAGCCTGCGCTTGAGCTTCTCCAACGCCGGGCACAACTGGCCGGTGGTGGTGCGCGCCGCGGGCGGCGGTCGCGAGCTGCTCGAGCGCGGCGGAACCGTGCTCGGCATCCTCGAGGACGCGAGATTCGAGGAAGCCCACGTGGCCCTTGCTCCCGGCGACGTGGTGGTGCTCTATACCGACGGGATCAGCGAGGCGACCAACCGCGACGGCGAGCTGTACGGCGAGGAGCGGCTCTACGCGCTGCTCGATGCGCTGCCGCGCGGGCTCCCGGCGCGCGCGGTGACCGAACGCATGCTGGACGCGGTGCGGGGCTTCCTCGATCAGGTCGAGGCGCAGGACGACATCACGATCGTGGTGCTGCGGGTGCTGGAGCCCGTGCCGTCGCCCCGCGACGAGGCGGCGCGGCCGGAGGCGGTCGCCGCGCGCTGAGCGCGCTGGCCCCGCGGCGTCCGGCGGCGGCGCCCATCGGGCGAGGGGCGCGTGGCTCGGTGGCCGTGCGGGTGCGCCGCGGCGGTGCCCCGACGGTTCCGCCCACCGGGGGAGCGCCGCGCTGCTCAGCGGCCGGGTGCCTGCGGCGCGGCGCCTTGCAGCGCTCGTTCCTCCGCCGGGATGCGCACCGCGAGTGCCGCGGCGTTGAGTGCTGTGACCACGAGTGCGGTGCGCCAGGCCCCGAACATCATCGGCGCCGCCAGCAGCTCGAGCGTCACCGCCAGATAATTGGGGTGGCGCAGGAAGCGGTAGGGCCCGCGCCGCACCGGCTCCGCTCCCGGCAGCACCCAGATCCGCACGTTCCAAAAGCCTCCGAGCGCGCGGATCGCGGCCAGCCGCAGCGCCTCGGCGGCCACCAGCAGTGCCAGCCACGCCGGCCACGCCGTGCCGGGGCGGGTGCCAAGGAACAGCACCTCCGCGACCAGCGCGAGCGGAAACAGGACGTGGAGGGCGACGAACAGGGGAAAGTGCCCACGTCCATGCTCGACGGCGCCGCGTGCCGCGAGGCGGCGGGCGTTGCGCGCCGAGAGCCACAACTCGAACAGACGTTCGCAGGTGACGAAGGCGATGAAGGCGATCAGCGCCGCGCGGGTCGCGGGATCGGGCGGCCCGTTCCCCCCGCTCACGTCTCCGCCCCGCGCATCAGCGTCACCTCGGAGGAGAACCCCGGGCCGAGTGCGGCGAGCAGGGCCAGATCGCCGGGGCCGATCTCCCCGGCCTCGAGCACACGCTCGAGCACGAACAGGCAGGTCGGCGAAGACATGTTGCCGAAGGCGCGCAGCACCTCGCACGCGTGGCGCAGGGCGCCCGGGCCGAGGTCGAGAGACTCGGCATAGGCGGCGAGCACCTTGGGGCCCCCGGGATGGGTGACCAGGTGGGCGACGTCGGCCAGGGCGAGCCCGAGCCCGGCGAGGAAGTCATCGAGCGTGGGGCGCACCCAGTCGCGGACGATGGCGGGGATGTCGCGCGAGAAGATGACGTGCAGTCCCAGCTCGTCCACGTTCCAGCCCATGACGTCGAGCGAATCGGGCAGCAGCGTGCTGCGCGATTCGAGCAGGTCGAGCGCGCGCGTGCCGTTCGCGCCCTGCCGCCGCGCTCGGGCGCCGGCGATCACTGCGGCCGCGGCGCCATCGCCGAACAGGGCCGCCGCCACCAGGTTCTGCCGCGTGCGGTCGCGCTGCTGGAAGGTGAGGGTGCAGAGTTCGACGGCGACCAGCAGCACGCGGGCGCTGGGCTCCGCCAGCGCGAAATCACGCGCGCGCGCCACGCCCGCGGCGCCGCCGGCGCACCCGAGGCCCCACAGAGGCGTGCGGCGCACGTCGGCGCGAAATCCCATGAGATGGGCGAGCCGCGCATCGAGGCTCGGCGTGGCGATCCCGGTCGAGGAGACGAAGACGATGTGGTCCACGTCGGCGGGGGCGAGTTCCGCGGCCGCGAGGGCGCGCGAGGCCGCCTCGGCCCCGAGCCGCAGCGCGTGCTCCAGATACAGTTGGTTGGTCTCGCCGAAGCCGCGGGGCCGGTCGAAGGCGTCGAGCGGCAGGCAGCTGCGCCGGCTCTCGATCCCGGCGCCCGAGAACACGCCGAGCAGGCGTCGCTCCTGTCCCGCGACGAGATCGGCGAACAGCCCGGCCGCGAAGCGCTGCGCGTCCTCCTGGCGCACGACGTGCTCGGGAAGCGCGGTGGCGACCGACACCAGGCGCGGCACGCTCCCGGTAGCGGTCGTGCGACGTTCGATCATGGGGCATCCTTCGCGGTGAATGGCGGCGCCGGCGGTGCGACGCCGGCGCCTGAACGGAGGGCCGCGGGGGGATGCGATGCGCCGGGCATGGCCCGGACCCTCCTCGAAAACGTCTTGGATGCCCGCGCCGGTGGCCGCGGTTCGCCGGAATCGCCCGGGTTTCGCTCGGGCGGGCCGCTCAGCGCGCCGGCGCCAGCCTCAGGACCCGTCCCTGCAGCGTCAGGACGTACAGTTCGCCCGTACCGTCCAGTCCGAACGAGGACACGCTGCCGATCTTGCCCACGTCCCACTGCCGGAGGTCCACGGCCCGGCCGTCGACGTGGCGGAAGCTCCTGAGCCAGCCGCTGCAATAGTCGGAGAACACGTAGTGCCCGACCAGCGCCGGGATGTCGCGCCCGCGGTAGACGAAGCCCCCGGTGATCGAGCAACCCTGCGGGTGCGGGTATTCGACGGTCGGGGGCCACAGGCCCGAGGCGTCGCAGCGCGGGGCGGCGTAGCAGTGGTTGCCCTCCATGACGTTCCAGCCGTAGTCGAGGCCCGGCCGGTCGGCGGGCGCGACGTCGATCTCCTCCCAGCGGTTCTGGCCGACGTCGGCGATGTAGAGCAGGCCCGCCTCGCGGTCGAAGGCGTAGCGCCACGGGTTGCGCAACCCCCAGGCCCAGATCTCGGGCCGCCCGCCCTTCCCCGAGGCGAAGGGATTATCGGGCGGGATCGCGTACGGCGCTCCGCGATCCACGTCGATGCGCAGCAGCTTGCCGAGCAGGGTCGAGCGGTTCTGCCCGTTCCCCTGCGGGTCGCCGCCGCTGCCGCCGTCACCCATGCCGACGTAGAGCATGCCGTCCGGACCGAACAGCACGAGGCCGCCGTTGTGGTTGGAGTAGGGCTGGACGATGCGCAGCAGCAGCCGCCCCGAACTCGGATCCGCTCGGTTCGGATCGCGCGAGACCCGGTAGCGCTCGATCCGGGTGTCCCCGTTGCGGTCGGTGTAGTCCACGTAGAAGAAGCCGTTCTCGGCGTAGCGCGGATGGAACGCGAGGCTCAGCAGGCCCTGCTCGCCGCCGGAGCGCACGCGGTCCCGCAGGTCCAGGAACGGCTGCGGTCGCAGCCGGCCGTTCTCGAGCACCAGCACGCGGCCGTCCTGCTCGACCACGAACAGGCGCGGATCGCCGCTCGGGGCGGTGAGGTAAACCGGTGCTGCGAGGCCCTCGGCGACCGTCTCCAGGCGCAGGCCGCGCGAGATCGCGTAGGGCGCCTCGGCCGGGGCGGGCGCGCACGATCCGATGAGCAGCAGCGCGCAGAGCGGCATCAGGAGGGAAGGGCGGGGCATGGGTGCTCCTCGAGTGCAGGTGGACGCGGCCGGGGCGTCACGCGCCACCGACCATGCCCAAGCGCGCTGCCGCGGTCAAACTCGGGAGCGGGGGGCCGGCTCAGCGGCCGCTGCGCGCGCCGGCGCGTCCGAGCGAGTCGAGTGCCGCCGGCGAGAAGAGACGGAGCTTCCCGTCCACGTCGTAGAGCGCGAACAGCGCGGAGTCGCCCGCCGGCACCGGGGCGCGCACGAAGCGCACCTCGCGCACCGCGGGGAAGAACAGCCGGATCGCGAGCCCGTCGTAGAGCGCCGTGCGGACGTTGCGCTCCCAGTAGGTTTCCTCGGCGAGCGCCACCGAGTCCCCGCGGGCGCGCGCCACCAGCGCCATCGCCTCGGGCGACCACAACAACAAGGTGGTGCCGGCTGCGGGCGGGCGGGCGCGCAGTCCCCCGATGACGTTGCGGGCGATGCGCGCGCGATCCACCAGCGGCTCGGCGCGGAGCTGTGGCAGCAGCAGCGGCGCGGACTCGATCTTTCGCACCAGCAGGGCGCCGTTGAGCGCCAGCAGCCCGCCGGCCATGGCGGCGATCCCCCAGGCCACCGCGGCCCGCGCCGGTCGGGCGACGGGCACGGTCGCCGCGGCGTCGCGCCGGCGGCGGGGTGATGCGGCGGCGGGCGGTGCGGCGGCACGCGCTGCGGCGGCCGGGACTTCGAGGAGCGGGGCCAGCGCCCAATCGGAGAGCGCCGCCAGCGCCCACGCCGCCGCGGGGAGCGCCGCATAGAGGTAGTAGTGGTACGTGTGGTTGCGCAACGGGAGCACCGGCAGCAGCATCGCCACGTAGATCACGCCCGCCTCGATCCATCCCCGGTCGCGCAGCGACCGTGCCACGCATCCCGCCCCCCACAGCGCGATCAGCGCCACCGCCCAGCCGAACACGCGCGGATCCACGGCGTCGGTGAAGCCGCGCACCGTGGGCAGGAAGACGTTCGCGGTCCAGCCCAGGTAGGAGAGCGCATTCGCGGCGACGTGGCCCCCGGGGCCGGCGGCGTAGGGGGCGGCGCCGAGAGCGGGCGCGAGGTCCTGGGTGGCGATGAAGTAGAGGATGTAGAGCGTGCCCAAGGCGGCCATCGCGATCGCGAGTGGATCGAGCGTCGCGTCGAGCAGGGCGCGCGGTCCGGGCGCGATGGGCGCGGACGCGGTGGGGACGGTCGTCGGGGCCGGGCGCGGCGCGCGGCGCCTCCAGACCTGGCAGGCGGCGAGCGCTACGGGCAGCGCCAGCACCGACTCCTTGCACAACAGGGCGGCGGCATAGAGCGGGAGCGCGAGCCAGCGGGCGGGATCGCAGCGCAGCGCGGTGGCGAGGGCGGTCAGCGCGATGAGCACGGCCAGCACGTCCCCGGTGGTCGAGATCCAGTAGACGGCGGTGAACAGCGCCGGGTGGGAGGCGAAGAACAGCGCCCCGATCAGCGCGGGTGGTCCGGCGGTGGCGCGACGCAGGAGCAGGTAGAGCAGCGCGGAGCAGGCCGCGTGCGCCGTCAGGCTCACGGCGTGGTAGGGCAGCGCCGCGAGCCCCGCCAGCGGACGCATGACGTCGAAGTAGGCCTGCAGGGCGAGCCAGCGCCACGGCTCGGCGAAGCGGGGGATCAGGCCCGCGGCGCGCGCCAGGGCGGCGAAGTCGTCCTGCGAGAAGAAGTAGTCGAGCGCGCCGCGGAACACCATGGCCGCCACACCCGCGACCACGAGCGGCGGAAGCAGCCGGCCCGCGCTGGGGACCCGCGTCGAGCGGCTCACGCCCGGCGTCTCATCGGAACGCCGTCCGCCGGCCGCAAACCACCAGGAGCGCCGCCCGCCGGCCGCGAGCCGCCCGGGGCGCCGCCGGCCGGCCGCGAACCACCCGGAGCGCCGCCCACGGGCCGCGAGCCGCCGCCGCGGGGCGCGCGGTACGCCCCCGGCTTGACACCGCGCCCGGCGACGGGGTTTCCTGCGACGACGAGCAGCGAAGGCGCCCGGCCGCGCGCGCCGCCGCTCCGCGCCGGAATGGCGGGGGCGGCATCGCCTTCCATCTCACCACCGGGATCGCACGCCATGTTCGACATCGCGCTCACGCGCTTCGCCATATCGGGAATCCTGATCGGGTTGTTCGGTCTGGCGGACGCCCTGGCGAGGCGCGGGGCGCCACGCTCCACCGACGCCGTCCCGCCCCCGCGCTGGCTGCACCTGGCGATCCTACTCTCGATCTCGACTTTCTACCTGCTCATCGGCCCCCGCGGCGGCGCCGTCGCCGGCGGCTGGGGCAACCTGGCCGGGATCGCCATCGCCCTGGTGGCCATGGCGGCCCGCTTCGCCACCCGTCGCGGCGCGGGTCGGATCCGCCACCCGGCGGTCGCCTCGCGCATGCTGTTCTACGTCGCGTTGCCGCTCGCGGTCGGGGTGCCGCTCGGCTGGCTCGCGCTCAGCCTGCCGGCGGTCGTGGCCTCGGCGATCTGCTCGGTACGCGAGGACCGCATCCTCGCCGCCCGCCTGGGCGCGCCCTACCTGCGCCGCATGGCCAGCAGCCGCCGCTGGATTCCCGGGGTCTGGTAGACCTCCGCCGCGCCGGGACGCTGGCCCCCGGGCCACGTCGGAGCGAGGAGCCGACCGCGCAACGCGGCCCGCGCGGCATCGGACCCGCTCCAGGCTCCGTTCGAGAAGTCCCGAGGGCAGGGCGTCGCGGTCGAGTGACGAGCGGAGTCGTGGCCCCTGGGCCACGTCGGAGCGAGGAGCCGACCGCGCAACGCGGCCATCGGGCCTGCTCGAACGGAACCTAGAACTGCTGCGCCTCGGTGGACTCGCGCAGCGCCGTCGTCGAGCTCTTGCCGCCGCTGATGCAGCGCGCCACCTCGTCGAAGTAGCCGGTGCCGACGAAGCTCTGGTGCTTGACGGCCGCGTACCCGTGCGACTGTTGCAGCTCGAACTCGCGGTTCTGGAGCCGGGCGTAGGCGCTCATCGCCTCCTCCCGATATCCGAGGGCCAGCTCGAACATGCCGAGGTTCAGCGAGTGGAAACCGGCGAGCGTGATGAACTGGAAAGCGTAGCCCATCGCTCCCAGCTCGCGCTGGAACGCAGCGATGGTCGCGGCGTCGAGGTGGCGCGACCAGTTGAACGACGGCGAGCAGTTGTAGGCGAGGAGTTTGCCCGGGAAGCGCGCGCGGATGCTCTCGGCGAAGCGCCGCGCCTCGTCGAGGTCGGGGCTCGAGGTCTCGCACCACAGCAGGTCCGCGTAGGGCGCGTAGGCGAGCCCGCGCGCGATCGCGGCCTCCAGGCCACCCTTGAACTCGAAGAAGCCCTCGGCGGTGCGCGTTCCGCCGAGGAATGCCTGGTCGCGGGGGTCCACGTCGCTGGTGAGGAGCTTGGCGCTGTCGGCGTCGGTGCGCGCGACGAGCAGCGCGGGCACGTCGAGCAGGTCGGCGGCGAGGCGCGCCGCGAGCAGCTTCTGCACGAACTCGCGGGTGGGGACCAGCACCTTGCCGCCCATGTGGCCGCACTTCTTGGCCGAGGCGAGCTGGTCCTCGTAGTGGACGCCCGCGGCCCCGGCCTCGATCATCGCCTTCATCAGCTCGAAGGCGTTGAGGTCACCGCCGAAACCGGCCTCGGCGTCGGCCACGATCGGCGCGAACCAGTCGATCGCCTTGCCGTTCGACTCCATGTGGGTGATCTGGTCGGCGCGCTGCAGCGCCCGATTGATGCGCTGGACCAGCGCGGGCACGCTGTCCACCGGGTAGAGGCTCTGGTCGGGATACATCTGGCCCGCGGAGTTGGCGTCCGCCGCCACCTGCCACCCGCTGACGTAGATCCCGCCGAGCCCGGCCGCGACCTGCTCGACCGCCTGGTTGCCGGTGAGGGCGCCGAGGGCGCGCACCGGCGGATGGGAGTGCATCGCGTTCCACAGGCGCTCGGCGCCACGCCGCGCCAGGGTGTGCTCCACCTGCAGGCTGCCCCGGAGGCGCACGACGTCGTCCGCGGAGTAGTTGCGCTCGATGCCCCGCCAGCGCGCATCGCGCGCCCAGGAGCTGCCGATCTCCGCCGCCGTCCTCGGTTCCATCATCGTTCGCCTCCCTCCCTGGGGCCTGGGGGACCCCATGTCGTGGCATCCGCGGCGGCGCGCGCCGCGCCGAGCGCGCGCGCGCGTCAGACCGGATTGAACCAGCCCTTGCGGATCAGCTCTTCGCTCCGCCGCCGCGCCTCGCGCATCGTCTCCGCCGTGCCCGCGTCCTTGAGCCGCGGCAGCTCGCCGATGAGCTGCTCGAGCGCCTGGTCGAAGCACCGGCTCACGTAGGCCTCGGTGTGCGGGACCGCCTGACCCGTGGCGTCGGTTATCGGCACGTCCTGGTGCCGACTTCGCTGCGCGATCATCAGGCGGTAGATGCGGTCGGTGGCGAGGTCCTCCATGTAGCCGTCGAGCAGGCTGGCACCCTTGCCGTTGAGCACGCCGTTGCGATAGCGGATGACGGTGCGCACCGCGGCCCGGGTGCCGTCCACCGAGCGCCGGCCGACGCCCTTCGGGATCGGCCGCAGATCGGGATAGCGCTCGACGCCCGGTGGCCTGCGCTCGAGTTGATTGGGGACCGGGAACTGGGCGACGGCGATGGCGTTCTGGTCCGGGTGCCCGGTCCAGGCGCCGTCCATGAAGCAGGTGGCCTCGTTCTTCTTGTCCTGCTTGAGCACCGCCAGCGCGCGCGTGTTGAGCTCGGAATCCTCGCGGCTTGGATAGAGCGCCGTCATGCCGCCGATGGCGAGCGCGCCGCGACGGTGGCAGATGTCGGCCATCAGGAAGCGCACGCGCTGGAAGAACGGCACGTCGTGGGGGATGGTGTTGCGGTCGGGCAGCACCCAGGCGGGATCGGCGAAGGTGAAGTGGATGAGGCTGGCCATGTAGTCCCAGCGGCCGAGATCGAGCCCGAGGATGTGCTCGCGGAGCGCGTGGAGGAACTCCTCCATCTGGTAGGCGAGCGGATGGGACTCGACCAGCGCCATGCACTTGATCGCGTCGGCGGGCCAGCCGCGGGCGCCGGCGATCGCCTGGAAGACGTCGCGCCACCACCGGCCCTCGTCGGCCGACTCCGACTTGGGGATGTAGATGCAGAGCGGATGCCGGAGCCTTTCCGGCTCGACCTGGAACGCGAGCATCGCCAGGTCGAAGAGCGTGGCCGAGGTCGCCTCCCCGCCGGGGAAGAGGCCCGCCTGCGAGAGGTGGAGCCCGCGCACCCGGTTCCAGATCACCGTCGCGGACGGCTCGATCCCCACGGTGCGCTCGCGCTTGCGGTCCTCGTAGGTCAGCTCGCCGCGCAGCGCGCTCAGGATGTTGCGGATGCCGAGCATGAGCTGGGGCCACTGGTTCGCCATCGAGTCCTCGAGGTCGAGCATCACCCCGGGGGCGCCGGAATTGAGCATCTTGACCACCAGCTCGGCGTCGTCGGCGGGGCCGGTCATCTGGTTGCGCTGGTCCCGGCACCACCCCGGCACGGCGATGCGCCAGTCCCCGCGCGTGGCCTCCGACGGCGGCAAGTGGTCGGGCATTCGGCCCGCGTGGGCCGCCTGCAGCACCTCGGCGCGCCGGGCAGCGATCGCTTGCTGGCGCGGGGTGAAGGCATCGTGGAGCGGCCGGTACAACGCGAGAAAGCCCGCCGGCAGATCGCGCTCGGGCTGGAAACCGTCGGGCGCCCGGTTCATGCGGGGATCGGTCATGCGCTTCCTCCTCTCGCGGGTGGCTGGGGCGGAAGCGGGCTTCCGCGGACGACGGGGACCGCTACGGTGACGCTCGCGCGGGCCGAGGAATGGACCGGATATCGGCACTCTAACCCGCCGGCTGCAGCGGGAAACAGCTCGAACCGCGTCCGCCGCGGCCGTGGGCCCGAGGCGCCCGTCGCCACGCCGGCGCGCCGGCGTGCTCCCGGACGCTTGACTCTGGCTCCTGCCGCCGAGAAAGTCGCGCGCGGGAGACCCACATGGCCATCGTCCGCTATCCCAGCGAGGCCGCGGTCGAGCGCTTCGCCGCGATGGCGCTGGCGGCGCTCGGAAGCGAGTACCCCTACCATCTGAGCCACGTCGTCCGGAGCGACGACGATGTGTGCGCGCCGCGCATCCTCACCCCGGCATTCGCGAGCGCCTTCGACTGGCATTCCTCGGTCCACGGGCACTGGTGCCTCGCCCGCCTGCTGCGCGTGCTGCCGCGGGCCTCGTTCGCCGCCGCCGCGCGCGCCACGCTCGCTGCCAGCCTCACGCGCGCGCGCCTCGAGGCCGAAGCCGCCTACCTCGATGCGCCGGGCCGCGAGGGATTCGAGCGTCCCTACGGGCTGGCCTGGCTGCTCCAGCTCGCGGCCGAGCTGCGGGGGAGGGAGGAGGCGGGTGCGGCGTCCTGGCGCGAGGCGCTCGCGCCGCTCGAGTCGCTCGCCGCGTCCCGGCTCGCGGCCTGGGTGCGCGTACTCCCATGGCCGGTGCGCAGCGGCGAGCACTCGCAGACGGCGTTCGCGCTCGGACTCGCGCTCGACTGGGCGCGCGCCGCGGAGCAGCGCGAGTTCGAGGGGCTGACGGTCGAGCGCGCGCGCTCGTTCTTCGGCGGCGACACCGACGCGCCGGTGGCTTACGAGCCCTCGGGAAACGACTTCCTCTCGCCCGCCCTGGGCGAGGCCGACCTCATGCGGCGCGTGCTGCCGCGCGCGGAGTTCGCGTCCTGGCTCGATCGCTTCCTGCCGCCACCCGGGGCCCCGGCGGAGTCACGCTGGCTCACGCCCGTCTCCTCGCCCGATCGCGCCGACGGCAAGCTCTCGCATCTCGACGGTCTCAACCTCAGTCGTTCCTGGATGCTGGAGGGCATCGCGGCCGGCCTGCCGCCGGGACACCGGCGCGTGCGGACCCTGCGCGAGGCAGCGGTGCGCCACCGCGCGGCAGGCCTGACGGGGGCGACGGGCGAGCACTACGCCGGGTCGCACTGGCTCGGGAGCTTCGCGGTCTACCTGCTGACCGGAGGCGGGCTCGGCTGATCTCCGTCCGCAAACGCCCGCGGGCCGCGTTGCGCGGTCGGCTCCTCGCTCCGACGTGGCCGGGGACCACGCCTGTCAGCGGGCCGGAGCGGGCGGGGACCGGAGCGCGGGCTCCGCAGGCGCGCAGGAGCCAGGGACGGCGGGCGCGCCGAGGATAAGCGAGGCGGAGCCAGGATGGCGGAGCCGAGCGGCCCGCGCGCAGGTCCCCGCCCGCGGAGGACCGCCGGGCACGGAGCACGACGGAAGCGACGCCCGCAACGCCGTGCCCGCGGGCGTTTGCGAACGAAGCCCGGGCGCCACCACGCGCGCCGGCGGGCCTTCCGGCCCACGGGACCCTCCCTTCAGCCCGCTCCCGCGGGGGCCGATAACCGACGAATGCGATGCCCCTCGGAACGCTCCCGCGACGTTTCGCGTCGCGCCGCCGCCCCGCTGGTCGCGGCGTGCCTGTTGGCGCTGGCCGCCCCGTCGGCACCGGCCCGCGCCCAGGGGGCGGCGCAGGCCTTGCCCCGGGTCTGGGTCGACGCCGGCTACGGCGGAGGCCTCGCGCTCTCACTCTCTCTGCCGGCGCGTCCCGCCGATCCCGAGGCGCTGCGTGCCGCGTTCGACGCGGGAGATGCGGAGGGCGCGGTTCCCTCGGCCTGGCGGACGCACGGTAGCCGGTGGCAGCTGGGGCGCACGCTGCCCCGGCGGACGGAACGCCATGGGCTCGTGGCGGGGGTCGAGCTCGATCTTTCGACCCTCATGTCCGCGCTCCAGGCAGAGGGGTACGGGGAATTGGATCTCGCGGTGCTCCACCCCCGCGCGGCCTTCTGCGAGGTGTACCTGTCCCGGAGCGCGCCGTACGAGCAGTCGCCGACGCGCGTGAAGCTGCGCGCTCCGCTCGACGAGGCTCCGGAGGGAAGGCTCGGCATCCGGTTCGGCTACCGCGGGGGCGATCTGGCACGCGCCCTGTTCCCGCTCGGAGTAATGCTGCTGGCGCCCCTGTTCGCGATCGCCTGGCTCGCGGCCCGGGTGCTGCGCGCACCGCCGCCGGCGCCCACCGAGACCTGGTACGTCTTCTCCGAGCGCCGGCGATGGCTGCTGCGCGCGACGTGGCTGGCGTGGATGGTGTCGCTCCACTACGGCGGCCTGTCGCTCGCCGAGTTCGTCGCCGCGCCCCGTGACTGGATGGGCTTCGGCATCGTGGCGGGCGCCGTGGGCCTGCTGCCGCCTGCGCTGGTAGGACTCGCCGTGGCCGCGCTCGCGCACCCGGTGTCGGCGCGGCACGAGCCGGCGCATCGGTCGTTGCGCGAGAGCCTGCTGCGCTCGCTCTGGCGCCACGCGGCACTGCTCACCCCGCTCGCCACCCTGGGGCTCGCCTTGCTGGCCCTCATGCTGCAGGACGCGCGGCTCGGGGCGTCGATCGGCGTGATCGGATTCGTCGCGACCGTGCCGCTGGCGCGGCTCCACCGCCGCGCCCAGGAGTTCTCGCGCCACGCGCTGACCACCGGACCGCTACGCGATCGCGCCTTCGATCTGGCGCGGCGGGCGGGCGTGGCCCTGCGGCAGGTGTACGTCGTCGGCACCGGCCGCATGCGGCTGGCCAACGCCTACGCGCTGCCGGCGAGCGGGGAAGTGATGGTGACGGATCGCTTGCTCGAGGAGCTGGGCCGCCGCGAGCTGGACGTGGTGCTGGCGCACGAAGTGTCGCACCTGCGGCCGCACGACCTGCGGCGGCGCATGATCGCCGCGGTCGGCCTGGGCTCCATCCTCGGCGTGGCCATCGCCTCCTGGGGCACGGGGCTCGCGACCGCGGCGATCGCGCTGGCGGGCGTGGGTGGGTGCCTCTACCTGTCGCGGCGCCTCGAGGTGGACGCCGACGCCGGCGCGGTCGAGCTGACCGGGGATGCCGAGGCCCAGGTGGCGTCCCTCGCGCGCATCGAGCGTGTAGACGGTCTGCCGCTGGAGTGGGGAAAGCTCGCGCGCCTGCTCGCCACGCATCCCTCGCTGCTACACCGGATCTACGCCGCGGCCGCCGCCGGCAGGCTGTCCGAAGCGCGCGTGCGCGAGCTCGTGGAACGTGGCTGCGACGATCCGAAGCGCTACACGGTGCCGGCCACGGCGCTGCCGGGAGGAAAGCTCTTCACCTCCGGTTTCAAGGGTTCGGCCGCGGCGACGCTCGCGCTGACGCTCGGCGTCGCCGGCGTGCTCGGCCCGCTCGCCGTGCTCGTGGCAGGTGCCCATGCCGTGCTGCCGGGCGGGCGCCTGGGCCTCGACGCGGCGTGCCTGCTCGTGGCGCTGGCCGTGGTGGCGCTGGCCCGGGACCGGCTCGGGCTCCTGCCCCAGCGCCTGCTCGCGGAGCGGCTGCGCGAGCGCGTCCTGTGCGGGCTCACGCTGGGTGGAGAAGTCAGCCTGGTCGGGTTGTCCCCGTCCGCCGAGCCGCGTCGCTACGAGGGCTTCGGCGACTGGGACCTGGGGTTCCTCCTCGTGCGCGGGGATCGGCTGTGCTACCTCGGCGAGGAGAGCCGCTTCGTGCTGCGCCGCTCGCAACTCCGCGCGGTCGAGTGGATGGACGACGCGGGCGCATGGTTCCGGCCGCCGCGCGTCATCCTGCGCTGGACCGCCGGCCGCGAGGAAGGATGCCTGAGCCTGCGGGCGATCCCCGGCGCGAGCGTCGGGGCGGCCGCGGCGCGCACGCGCGAGATCGCGATCCGGATCGAGGGCTGGCGTCGGGACGGCGCGCGCCCCGGCGCGGGACAGGAGCAGACCGCCCTGCCGCCGCTGGGTGCCGTGACCAGCGCGCCGGAGCCGGCGCCGGCGGCGAAGCTGGCTTCGGCGGTCGTGATCTCGGGCGCGCTGGCCGCGGTCGCGTGCGCGCTCGCCGGACTGCCGATGAGCCCGCAGGCCGGCGCCGGGTTCGTGGACCTGCTCGCCGCCTCGGCGCTGGCCCAGGGCCTGTTCGCCCTGCCGCGCCCGATGCGCCGCCCGCGCGCCCCCGTCGCGGTCGAGACGGCGACGGAGGAGCGTGCCGAGGAACGCGAAGCGACTCGGCGCGCGGCGTAGCCGCCGACCCGGCGCGCGATGTCGTGCCCGCCGGCCGACCGGTTCTGCCCCGCCTCGGCGCGCCGCGTGAACGCTCCCGTCCAGCGCACCGTGCGGCCGCTCGCCCACCGCGCCCGTGGGCGCGGCTGCCACTCGCTCCATGCGCTCGAATGCCGCTCTGGCAGGAAGCTGCCAGCCGCTCGGTACGACGGATAAGTCTCATGGCGGAGCGAGGTTGGCGGCGGCGCCCTGACCGCCGGTGGCAGGCGGTTCGGGACCGGCAAACACCATGAGCGATCCTGAAACTGCCCCATTTCGGTCGCAACCTGGCCCGCTTCTTCTCGTTACCTGGAGTGCGGCCCCCGGACGCGGCATGGCCTGCCACTTGCGTCACGCCGTGGGTCCTCGGCCCAACGGCCGGGGCCCAGCCGGCCGCATCGATGGCGCTGGGCGCCGGCACCGCCCAGGCGACGCTCCTCCGGTTGAACGGCCCGCCGTCCCGCTCCGAACGGGAATTCCGGGGACGCGCAGGTTCCGCCCGGAGGAGAGCCGAGCCCTCGACGCACATCCCGGCAGACTCGAGGCCCGTTTCACCCGGGCCATGCGCCCGAGGAGGTCGTCATGAAATCGTGGGTTACGCTTTGGGCTCTCTTGTCCCTGGCACTCTCCGCTCCGGCGGCGTGGGCGGTGGGCGAGCCGCCGTTCATCCTCGCCTGGGGGAGCTTCGGCACGGGCATCGGTCAGTTCAACTACCACGCCGGCGTCGCGGTGGATGCCCAGAACAACGTCTACGTCGTGGAGGCTCGCAACAATCGGGTGCAGAAGTTCACGCGCACCGGCGGCTACCTCATGCAGTGGGGAAGCGTGGGATCCGGGGCGGGTGAGTTCAACGCCCCGATCGCCATCGCCACCGACCGCAACGGGGACGTCTACGTGGCGGATCAGAACAACGCGCGGATCCAGAAGTTCACCGGCACCGGCACGTTCATCCGGGAGTGGGGCGGATTCGGGGGCGATCCCGGGCAGTTCTTCGCGGTGTGGGGCGTGGCCACCGACCCCGACGGCTTCGTCTACGTGTCGGATCCCTACTACAGCCGCATCCAGAAGTTCACGAGCGACGGGCAGTACGTGACGGAGTGGGGTTCGTACGGCACGGGCGACGGGCAGTTCACCAACGCCACCGGTCTGGCGGTCGACGCGGCTCGAAACGTCTACGTGACCGACCTGAGGGCCCACCGGGTCCAGAAGTTCACGAGCGACGGGGCCTATCTCGGCCAGTGGGGAACGCTCGGCGCCGGACCCGGCCAGTTCAACGGTCCCAACGGAATCGCGGTGGATGCCAGCGACTACGTTTACGTCGTGGATCAGCACAACGACCGGGTGCAGAAGTTCACCTCGTCCGGGGTGTGGATGTGCAGTTGGGGCTCGCACGGCCCGGCCAACGGGCAGTTCTGGAATCCGTCCGGCATCGCCTGCGACAGTGGCTGCGGCCTCTACGTGACCGACCTCACCAACTACCGCGTGCAGATGTTCGGCTACCTGCCCACACCCGCGCTGCGGGCGAGCTGGGGACGCCTCAAGTCCCTGTATCGTTAGCGCATAGCGGCTGCTGAAGATGCGGGGGCCGGTCTCCGCAGGAGGCCGGCCCCGCCCGCATCATGGACGCTCGCGGCCCGCAGCCGCGACTCGGGGCGCCTCGGCCGAAAGATCACGGGGCGCCGGCGGGGGATCGGGTCTATCATGGTGGAGAGCCGCCGGATGGCCCCGCCCGCACCGGGGCCCGAATCCCGCAGCCGGGAGGTTGCCATGAAGCGAATGCCACTCCTTCTCGCGGCCCTGCTGGCCGTGCCGGTCGTTTCGGCCGTGGCCCATGCGGGGCTCAAGGACTTGCCCGGGCTTCAGTCCATCACGATCTACGAGCAGACCAACGGGCCCGTCTTCGTCAACTTCGCCCGGCTGGGCCCGGAACTCACCAGCAGGCTCGCGTCGCTCGGCCCCTCGTCGTACGACTTCGCCACCTCGGCGCCCGAATACTACGACGTCTACTACAGCGACCCGGATGGCAACTTCGACCTCGACGGAGACGACCTGACCATCGAGTGCGTCTACAATGGTCCCGCCAGCGGCCACAACATCGATGCCGTCCAACTGGTGTTCACGCCGCCCTCGGGCTCGTTGTACGCGGTCGCGGTGAAGCGGGTCGTGGCGCTCGACAACGGCGTGGCCGGCAGCGCCTCCGCCGCGCTGCACGCGCCGAATGGCCAGTGGACCACGCTCGGGCGCACCCTCAATCCCGGCGAGCGCCTGTCATTGACGCTCGCCTACGACGTGCCGGTTCCCACCGACCGGGGCACGTGGGGCGCGATCAAGGCGCTGTTCCGCCGCTGAGCGTGTCGGGGCGGGCCGGAGTCGCGATCCCCGCCCGCTCGCCGAGCCGGAAGACCGGCACCCCGCGCATGCTCCCCTGCGGCTCGGCCGCGATGCGCTCTCCCCGCTGGGCCTCGAGCTGCGCCAGGGCGTTCGCAGTCGCGAAGACCCGGCCAGCGCAGGGAGCGGCCGGGCGCGCGCCGGAGCGCGGCGCACCCCGCGCGAGCCCGCCCGGCATCCACGGCGCGCGGTCATTGCCGGCGACGCGGGTGTCCACTTGCGCGAAGAACGGCAGCGCCACCAGCGCATCCTCGAGCGACGCGTCGCGCGGCCCGATCCACAGGCAGTCCCCGGCGCGCAGGCGGCCGGCGGAGAACCGGAGCAGATCGGCGTAGGGAGCGTTTTCGGGGTCGAGCGCGGGCAGCGCGCGATAGCCGAAGTTGACGCCGCCGAGCAGGACGAGCGCCGGCCAGGCGAGCGCGCCCACGCGCCCGCCCGCGCCGCGCGAACCCATTGCCCCGATGCCTGCGAGTAGCATCAGGCACGCCACCACGTACACCCAGTAGTCGAGCGTGCGCGGCTGGAACCACGCGATGAACGCCGCCGTGGCGAGCGCGCCACAGGCCAACCCGCGAAGCGCGACCCCGGCGTCCGGGCTCGAGCCCGCCGCATTGCGGCGGCGCCAGGCGAGAACCATCCCGCCCGCGAGCACCGCGAGAACGAGGGTGATCGCCAACATCCAGGGCCACGCCGCGGGGTCGGCGCGCCGGGCGACGGGAGTCTGCGTGATCAGCGCCTCGCACAGCGTCCGGGCGGACTGCCACGCCATCCCGGCCAGCGAGAGGCGCGAGGACTCGCTGCGTTCCCCGGCCGCCAGGGTCCAGCGCGCGATCTCGACCGGGGAGCGCAAGCCCTGGTGCGCGACGGCCGCCCAGGCGTAGACGCCCACCGCGAGTGCGATCCATGCCGCGGCGAAGCGGCGCGCCGATCCCGGACGGCGCAGCGCACCGCGCGCGGGCAGCGCCAGCGCCAGAGTGAGCGCGACTGCGAACAGCACGACGATCTGGTGCAGCAGCACCGCGAGGCCGATCGCGAGGCCCGCCGCGACGGCGTGGCGATGGGACCGCCCGAACGCCAGCGCCACGCCGAGCAGAAGGAAGCACAGCGCCGGCATCATCACTTCGACGATCGTGGAGTAGATCCAGACCGCGTTGGTGAGTGCCAGCGCCGCCGCGGCGAACACCGCGGTCGAGCGCCTGCCGGTCGCCCGGTGGGCGATCCAGCCCGCGAGGCCCACGCAGCCGGCGGCGGCGAGGCTGCTCAGCAGCAGAAGCGGGGCGAAGGACGCCAGCGGGCCGGCGTCGCCGGGAGGGAGCACGTGCCCGAACAGCGCAGCGAGCGGGACGTAGAGCAGGTGGTGGGGATGGAACCACGCGGTCGAGAGGAAGCGTTCGGAGAGCAACGGGTTGCCGAGCGCGCGCGCGGTGTAGGCGATCGAGTCCCAGGGCTGGACCCTCATCCAGGTGGCGAGATAGAGAAGGAACGCACCGGCGAAGCAGGCCAGACCGATGTACGCGGCGGACCGCACGGTCCGGGGCGCGGCCGGCGGCGATGACTCCGGCGCCGCGCTGAGGTGGCCCGGGATCGGCTCCGTCCCGGTCCGCTGCCTCGGCTCCTTCATGGTAGGGAAACGGCCAAGGGAAAGTCGGCGCCCGGCGGGACGTGAGCGCCCCAGCGCCGCAGGCGAGAGGCGGGTGCGGGGGGAAGGGCAACCGTGATGCTCGCGGCCGCGGGCATGGCGGGAAGATACACCAGGATCGTCCGGTCCCCCGGATCGGCTTGGCGCGGCGGAGTCGGCGCCGCGGCGGGCCCGGTCCACTGCGCCGCTGGCTCCGCGCTGGCCGCCGAGGATCCGATGCGCGGCGGCGGATCTCGCCCCATCCCGACCGTCGCCCCCGGTCCGCGAAATTTCGCTGGAGGGCCGCGAGGTCGCCGGCCGATACCCCTGGGGTCGAGCATTTGGCTGGTCCGCCGGCCTTCTCCATCCAGGAGGTTGCCGTGTTCGGCTCAAGCCCGGGCACGCATCACGCCGGGAGCGCGATCTCGTTCGCCCCGCTCGCCGAGGAGAGCTGGAGCATCGTTCTCGCCGGCGGAACGGGGACGCGCATGCGCTCGGCGATCCGCGAGTGGCTGGGCGAGGATCGGCCGAAGCAGTACTGCACCTTCGTCGGCTCGCGCTCCATGCTCCAGCACACCGTGGACCGCGCCTCCCAGCTCGTCGGCCTGGAGCGGATCCTCACCGTCGTCGGTCCCGGCCAGCGGGCCTATCTCGGCGGAGCGTCCGGGTCCCCGGGCGCCGGTCGCGTGCTCGAGCAGCCCGTCGCCCGCGGCACCGGCCCCGGAGTGTTCCTCGCGGCCACCTATGTGGCCGAACGGGACCCGCACGCCACCGTGCTCATCTTCCCCTCCGACCACTTCGTTCATCCGGAGGATCGCTTCGTGCGGCTGGCGGAAGCCGCCCGCGCGATCGTCGAGCGCGCGCCCCACCGCCTGGTCCTGCTCGGGGCCCGCCCGGAGGGCCCGGAGACCGAATACGGCTGGATCGTTCCCGGGCCGCGTGCGGTGTCCGGATCCGAGGGTGCGGCGCTGCCGGTGCGGGAGTTCGTCGAGAAGCCCGACCGGCGGACCGCGGCGCGCCTGCTGCGCGCCGGCGGTCTGTGGAACACGCTGGTGGTGGCGGTCCGCGTGGACACCCTGTGGGCGATGGGCCTGCGGCACCTCCCGCAAATGATGCGGCGCTTCCAGACGCTGCGCCAGGTGCTGCGCGCGGTGCGGCTCGGATGGGCCCCGCCCGAGCGGGAGGCCAGCGCCGTCGCCGAGGCCTGCGCCGCCGTCCCGGAGGCCGACTTCTCCCGCGACATCCTGCAACGGGTAGTGGAATCCATCCTGGTCCTGCCGCTCCGCGACGTCACCTGGAGCGACTGGGGACGCCCGGAGCGAATCCACGCGTCCCTGGCGCGGCTCGGGGCCGATTCGCCCTTCGCGTCGCCGCCGACCAGCTAGCGGGGGCCGCCGCCGGCCTCAGGCCGGACGACGGCCACGGCCGCGCCCTCGATCTCGCCCGCGCGTAGCGCATCCAGCGCCTCGTTGGCCTGAGCGAGCGGAAACGCTCGCGCGCGAGTCCGCGCCGGGTCGCGCGGTACCGGCGCCAGGAACTCCTCGCCGTCGCGCCACTCGGCCCTGTGCAGCCCGAGTGGCCGATGCTAGACTCTGGCTCGTCCCGAATCGGACGCTTCCATTCGACGAGCCATGCGCTTTGGAGGCCATTTCGGGTCCTCTCCAGCCGGTCGATTTCCTGCCGACCCGCACCTACCGGGAGGCCGTCCCATGCATTCGCCGTCGCCCGTCCTCGCCCACCCCGCCCGGCAGTTCGGCGCCCAACGCGCGGTGATCCGCGCCATCGTGGCGCAGTAAGCGTGATTCCGTTGCACGTGGGGAGCGGCGCCGAGGGCGGGGGCGCGAACGGTGGGCGCTGAGCCCATGCGCGCGCTGATCGCGCCGGCGGGGTCGTGGGGTCTGCTCCTCCCGGCGCTCGTTGCGCTGGCATGCGCCGGCGGGGCGACCGCGGCCACCGTGCCGCCGCCATCCGCCAGCGTGCCCCCGTCACCGGTCGCCTCGCCCGCGCTTTCGGCCACCGTGCCCTCGCGATCCGCCGACGCACCGGTACCGGTCATCCCGGCTCCAGTCGCATCCGACTCGCTGCCGAGCCAGATCCTGGCGGGTGAGCCGCTCGGGGCCTTCACCTGACCGCTGCCTTCGGTCCCGTTGGGACCGGTGGTGGATCCGGAGTGGGCGCTCTATCACCTGCAGCGCGCGCTCTACGACCCGGTGGATCCGAAGTTCCTCGGCTCGCTGGCCGATTCACTCCAGTACCGCATCAACGGCGAGGTCTATCGCTTCTCGAGCCCACGGACCTTGCGGCGGTTCGCCAAGACCCCGCAGCGTTGGTGCGGTCTCCTGCGCGACCCGGTGAGCGGGCGGCGCTTCCGGCCCACGGCGCGCTCGCCGGAGGTCTTCTTCGTGGGTGGCCCGTACTTCTTCGAAAGCGATTCCACCAAGCGGCGGTTCGTGGACGATCCACAGACGTTCCAGGTGATCCGGCGGGACTAGCCGACAGCCGCCGGGCCGAGCGACGTTTCCGTGGCACCGGCCGCCGCCGCCCGGCCCCTGCCTGAGATCATGTCCCAAGCTCCCCGATTCAGCGCGTTCGCCGCCCTGCGGCATCGCAACTTCCGCCTGCTCTGGACCAGCCAGCTGATCTCGGTGGCGGGCTCCATGATGCAGA
>Ga0326597_10004027_pt1 | contig 20828 bp, 19 predicted proteins | sample RVTome_12_FD_203789 | JGI IMG/M metagenome (GOLD analysis project Ga0326597, IMG submission 203789) | Soil microbial communities from uranium-contaminated site in the Upper Colorado River Basin, Wyoming, United States - RVT100D185 | ecosystem: Environmental > Terrestrial > Soil > Contaminated >...
GAGCTTGGCGTAGAAGCCCACCGTCGGCGGCACGCCCGCCATCGAGAACATCAGCAGCATCATCACGAAGGCGTGCCACGGGCTGCGCTGGTTCAGCCCCTTGAAATCCTCCAGGTTCTCGGCCTCGAAGCCGGCGCGCGACAGCAGCAGGATCATGCCGAACGCGCCCACGTTCATCAGCACGTAGACCACCATGTAGAACAATCCGGCGCCGTAGCCGACGTGGCTGCCGGAGAGGATGCCGAGCAGCACGAAGCCCATGTGCCCGATCGTCGAGTAGGCGAGCATGCGCTTCAGGTTGGTCTGCGCGATCGCGGTCACGTTGCCGATCGCGAGCGACAGGACCGCCATGAGGATCAGCATCTGCTGCCATTCCCCGACCAGCCGCTCTTCGCCCAGCCCCTGCACCAGCAGCCGCATGATGAATCCGAAGGCTGCCAGCTTGGGCGCGGATGCGATGAACAGCGTCACCGCGGTCGGCGCGCCGTGGTAGACGTCGGGCACCCACATGTGGAACGGGACCGCGCCGAGCTTGAACCCCAGCCCCGCCACGATGAACACCAGCGCGAACACCAGGACCACGTCCCGCGAGCCGCCGGCGTACACGACCTCCGCGATCTGCGCAATCGAGAGCGTGCCGGTGGCGCCGTAGAGCATGGACATGCCGTAGAGCAGCATGCCGGAAGCCAGCGCGCCGAGCACGAAATACTTCATCGCCGCCTCGGTGGCGGAGGCCGAGTCGCGCTGCAGCGCGCACATCGAGTACAGCGACAGCGACAGCAGCTCCAGCCCCAGGTAGAGCGTGAGCAGGTGGCTCGCCGAGATCATCACCATCATGCCGAGCGTGGCGAACAGGGCCAGCACGAACAGCTCGCCGCGGAACAAGCCGCGCGCCGCCGCGTAGGGCCGCGAGTAGACCAGCATCGTCATCACCGCGGCGTAGACCAGCAGCTTCAGCATGTCCGACATCAGGTCGTCGACGAACATGCCGCTGAAGGTGCTGGCCGGCTCCGGGCTGGCGGTCAGGAAGGTGACCGCGAATGCGCCCGCCAGCGCCGCCTGGGTGAGCCAATAGGTGACGGCGCGGTTGGCGTCGTTCACGAAAAGGTCCGCGATGAGGATCACGCACGCCATCGCGAGCAGGAACAGCTCGGGATAGGCGGGCGCGAGCGGTGTGATGTACTGCATTGCGGTTCGCCTCTCCCTCTAGCGCAGCTTCGTCTGCATGACGTGATTGAGCAGCTCGTTCACCGGGACATGCAGCACCTCGGCGAACGGGTAGGGCCAGATGCCCATCACCAGCACCGCGGCCGCCAGCAGCCCCAGCACCAGGCACTCGCGGGCGTTGAGGTCCGTCAGCGCCGCGACGTTCGGATTGGCGACCGCGCCGAAGATCACGCGCTTGTACATCCACAGGGTGTAGGCCGCGCCGAACACGAGCGTGGTCGCGGCGGCGGCGGCGTACCAGAAATTCGCCTTCATCGCACCCAGGATCACCATGAACTCGCCGACGAAGCCGCTGGTGCCGGGCAGTCCCGCGTTCGCCATCGCGAACAGCATGAACAGCGCCGCGAACACGGGCATGGTGTTCGCCACCCCGCCGTAATCGGCGATCTGGCGCGAATGGACGCGGTCGTAGAGCACCCCCACGCACAGGAACAGCGCGCCCGAGACGAACCCGTGCGACACCATCTGGATGATCGCGCCCTCGAGACCGTGGGCGTTGAAGATGAAGATGCCGAGCGTGACGAAGCCCATGTGCGAGATCGACGAGTACGCGATCAGCTTCTTCATGTCCCCCTGCACCAGCGCGACCAGCCCGATGTACACCACTGCGATCAGCGAGAGCGCGATCACGAAGCCGGCGAGGTAGTGGCTCGCGTCCGGCACGATGGGCAGCGAGAGGCGAATGAAGCCGTAGGCGCCGAGCTTCAGCATGATCGCCGCCAGCACCACCGAGCCGCCGGTCGGCGCCTCGACGTGCGCGTCCGGCAGCCAGGTATGCACCGGCCACATCGGCACCTTCACGGCGAACGCGGTCATGAACGCCAGGAAGACCAGGATCTGCGGCACCAGCGGGAGGGGCAGCTGGTAGTAGTCGAGCAGCGAGAAGCTGCCCTGCGAAACGTTGTAGAGGTAGATCAGGGCCACCAGCGCCAGCAGCGAGCCGGCGAGCGTGTAAAGAAAGAACTTCACCGCGGCATAGACCCGGTTCGGCCCGCCCCAGACCCCGATGATGATGAACATCGGTATCAGCGTCGCCTCGAAGAACACGTAGAACAGCAGCGCGTCGAGCGACGAGAACACGCCGTTCATGAACCCCGACAGGAACAGGAAGGCGGCCAGGTATTGCGCGACGCGCGACCGGATCACTTCCCAGCCGGCAATGACCACCAGCACCGTGGTGAAGCTGTTGAGCAGGATCAGCAGCAACGAGATGCCGTCGATGCCGACGTGGTAATTGACATTGAACGCCTCGATCCACGGCGTCGAGTAGGCGAACTGAAAGCCGCCGGCAAGCGCGTCGAAGCCCGTGTACAGGGGAATCGTCACCGCGAACCCCACCACGGCGCCGGCCAGCGCGATCACGCGCGCGACGCCGGCGTTGCGGTCGCCGCCGGTGGCGAGCACCGCGACCCCGGCGACAATCGGGACCCAGATGGCGAGATTGAGCAGCGGTATGCCTAGGAGCATGGCGCGCTCAGGAGATGAAGATCATGGTCAGCAGCACGAGGATGCCGAAAATCATGGCGAGCGCGTAATGGGAAAGTAATCCCGATTGCACCTTGCGGATGGCCGTCGCGATCAGACCGACCGCGCGCGCCGAGCCGTTGACGAGAACCCCGTCGATGACCGCGACGTCGCCGCCCTTCCACAGGCCGGTCCCGAGCAGACGGGCGCCGCCCGCGAAGAACCAGTCGTTGAAGCGGTCGAACCCGTACTTCTCCATCAGGATCGTGACCAGCAGCCCGGCGCGGCGGCGCAGCACGGCCGGCAGCTCGGGCCGCAGCACGTAGCCGTACCACGCCGTGCCGAGCCCGGCGACCGCTAACCAGAACGGCGCGCTCGTCAGGCCGTGCAGCATCATCGGGACGACGCCCTCGTACCGGGCCTGGAGCGTTGCCATGACGGGATGCGCGGGGGAGAAGACGATCGCGCTTCCAAAGTAGTCGGAATACAGAATCGTGCCGATCACCCACCCGGCGCAGACCGAGGGGATGGCGAGAAGGATCAACGGCAAGGTGACGACCCAGGGTGATTCTCGCGGCGCGTGATGGCGCTCCTGCCCAGGATCGTCGTGCGCGTGCGCGCCGTGGGCCGCGGCGCGCTCGGCGTCGAGCTCCCTGACGTCGGGGTGGTGGGGATCGGCGAACCGCTCCTTCCCGTGAAAGGCGTAGAACACCAGCCGGAACGAGTAGAAGGCGCCGATAAACACCCCGAGCAGCGTGGCGAGGTAGGCGAAGCCGGCGCCCGGCACCTGCGAGGCGTGCACCGCCTCGATGATCGTGTCCTTGGAGAAGAAGCCCGCGAACGGGGGAAAGCCCGCATTGGCGAAGGCGCCGGCCAGCACCGCGAGGTAGGTGATCGGCATGTACTTGCGCAGCCCGCCCATCCGGCGCATGTCCTGCTCGTGGTGCAGCGCGATGATGACCGATCCCGCGCCGAGGAACAGCACCGCCTTGAAGAAGGCATGCGTGACGAGGTGGAAGATGGCCACCGAGTAGGCCGACGCCCCGAGCGCGACCGTCATGTAGCCGAGCTGTGACAGCGTCGAGTACGCGACCACCCGCTTGATGTCGTAGACCACCGTCGCGATCAGCGCCATGAAGAACGCGGTGATTGCGCCGATCACCATCACCACCGACAGCGCGGTTTCGGACAGCTCGAACAGCGGCGACATGCGCGCCACCATGAAGATGCCCGCGGTCACCATCGTCGCGGCATGAATCAACGCCGAGATCGGCGTCGGGCCTTCCATCGAGTCCGGCAGCCACACGTGCAGCGGGAACTGCGCGCTCTTGCCCATGGCGCCCACGAACAGCAGCAGGCAGATCACCGTCATCAGCGACCAGGCCGCGCCGGGAACGAGCTCGATGGTGTTGCCGGCAAGCGTCCCGGCGGTGGCGAACACCGCGGCGTAGTCGAGCGTGCCGAAGTACATCAGCACCAGCGCGATGCCGAGCAGGAAGCCGAAGTCGCCCACGCGGTTCACCAGGAACGCCTTGAGGTTGGCGTAGATCGCGGTCGGCCGGTTGAACCAGAAGCCGATCAGCAGGTAGGACACCAGCCCCACCGCCTCCCAGCCGAAGAAGAGCTGGAGAAAGTTGTTCGCCATCACCAGCATCAGCATCGAGAAGGTGAAGAGCGAGATGTAGGAGAAGAAGCGCTCGTAGCCGGGATCGTCCGCCATGTAACCGATGGTGTAGACATGGACCATCAGCGAGACGAAGGTGACCACCAGCATCATGGTCGCCGACAAGCGATCGACGAGGAACCCGATCTCGAAGCGGACGTTGCCCGAGGCGAGCCAGGTGTAGACCGTGCCGTTCCAGGTGTTGCCATCGAGCACGTCCAGGAAGACCGCCGCCGACGCCAGGGTCGAGACGATCATCAGGGCGATGGTGACCCGATGGGCGCCCGCGCGGCCGATAATCCGCCCGAACAGACCCGCGATGATCGCCCCCGCCAGCGGCGCAAGCGGTACCAGCAGATAGAGTGCCTGCATCCTGGTCATGATTGCCCGGCGGGCGCGTCAGCGCCGCCGCTTTCCGTCCGAGTCACGAGCCACGAGTCACGAGTCACGCTTCATCCCTTCAGGCTGTCGAGGTCCTCGACATTGATGGTGTTGAGATTGCGGAACAGCGCAACCAGGATCGCCAGGCCGATCGCCGACTCCGCGGCCGCGACCGTCAGGATGAAGAACACGAAGATCTGCCCCGAGGGGTCGTCGAGAAAATGCGAGAACGCCACGAAATTCATGTTCACGGCGAGCAGCATCAGCTCGATCGCCATCAGCAGCACGATCATGTTCTTGCGGTTGAGAAAGATGCCGATCACCGCGATCGCGAACAGGATCGCGCCCAGCACCAGGTAGTGCGAAAGGGAGATCACCGGGGTTCCTTCGTTCCGGATCGCGGATCGAGGATCGAGGATCGGGCAACCCCCGGCCTCAACTCAGCTTTTCTCTCGATCCTCATTCCTGACTCCTCAATCCTGCTTTTCGGCGGGCATGCGCACGATCCGCACGCGGTCCTCGCGCCGCACGTTGACCTGCTTCGCCGGATCGATGTACTTGCTCTGCTTGCGCCGCCGCAGGGTCAGCGCGATGGCCGACACGATCGCCACCAGCAGGATCACCGCGGCAATCTCGAACGGGTAGACGTACTCCGTGTAGATCAGCCGCCCGAGCTCCTTGGTATTGCTGTAGCCCGCCGGCAGCGGCGGCGGCTGGGGCATGTCGTAGAACCCCGCGTAGCGGCCGCCCAGGACGATCACCATCTCCGCCACCAGCAGCGCCGCGACCAGCCCGCCGAGCGGCAGGTAGCTCCAGAACCCCTCGCGCAGCCGCGCGAGATTGATGTCGAGCATCATCACGACGAACAGGAACAGCACCATCACGGCGCCGACGTAGACCAGCACCAGGGTGATGGCGAGGAACTCCGCCTGCAACTGCACCCAGATGGCGGCGGACGTGAAGAACGCCAGCACCAGCAGCAGCACCGCATGCACCGGGTTGCGCGCGGTGACCACGCCGATCGCGGCCGCGACCAGGATCGCGGAGAACGCGTAGAAAACGATTGCGTTGAATGTCATTCTTATTGATTGCGTGAAGGGTGAAGGGTGAATGGCGAACGGACTGCCGTACCCGCCCCGCCAAACACCGCTTTTTCCCTGGTTTTCACCCTCTCCTGTTCACCGTTCACCGTTCACTGTTCACTGTTCACTGTTCACTGTTCGCCGACTTTACCGGTATGCCGCGTCGTCTTCGCGGTCCTTCGCGATCTGCTCCTCGTAGCGGTCTCCGACCGCGAGCAGCATCGGCTTGGTGTAGATCAGGTCCCCCCGGGCTTCGCCGTGGTACTCCAGTATCCGGGTCTCGACGATCGAATCCACCGGACAGGACTCCTCGCAGAACCCGCAGAAGATGCATTTCGTCAGGTCGATGTCGTAGCGCGTGGTGCGCCGCGTGCCGTCGGCCCGCTGCTCGGACTCGATGGTGATCGCGAGCGCCGGGCACACCGCCTCGCACAGCTTGCAGGCAATGCAGCGCTCCTCGCCGTTGGGGTAGCGCCGCAGCGCGTGCAGGCCCCGGAAGCGCGGGCTCATCGGCGTCTTCTCGTCCGGATACTGCACCGTGATCTTGCGCCGGAAGAGATGCCGGCCGGTCAGCATCATGCCTTTCAGCAGCTCGACCAGCAGGAAAGCCCGGAGGAAATCGCGCAGGCGGCCGACCATCATTTCCACCATATCCAGAGCGGCGTCTGCATCCAAGCGCCCAGCACCACGATGTAGAAGATGGTGAGGGGGAGAAACACCTTCCATCCCAGCCGCATGATCTGGTCGTAGCGATAGCGCGGGAACGTCGCGCGGAACCAGAGGAAGCTCGACACGACGACGAAGAGCTTCACGAGCAGCCAGCCGAAGTTGTCGGCGGCGAGCCACGGCAGCCCGATCGCGCCCGCCACCGCCAGGGGCATGGGCGACAGCCACCCGCCCAGGAACATGACCGAGGCCAGCGTCGAGATCAGGATCATGTTCGCGTACTCGGCGAGGAAGAAAATGGCGAACGCCATGCCCGAGTACTCGACGTGGAAGCCGGCCACGATCTCCGACTCGCCCTCCGCCACGTCGAAAGGCGCGCGGTTGGTCTCGGCCACGCCCGCGATGATGTAAACCAGGAAGATCGGGAACAGCGGGATCCAGAACCAGTTGAGGAAGCCCCAGTTGCCCTGCTGCATCCGCACGATTTCGCCCAGGTTCAGGCTCTGCGCCGCCATCAGCACGCACACCAGCGCGAACCCCATCGCCAGCTCGTACGACACCATCTGCGCGGCCGAGCGCATCGAGCCGAGGAACGCGTACTTCGAGTTCGACGCCCAGCCGGCGATGATGATGCCGTAGACGCCCATCGAGGTGATCGCCATCAGGTACAGGAGGCCCGCGTCGATGTCCGAAAGCACCATCGTGGGGCTGAAGGGCACCACCGCCCACGCCGCGAGCGCGGGCATGATCGCCATCACCGGCGCCAGCACGAACAGCAACTTGTTCGCCCCGGTCGGGATGATGATCTCCTTCACCAGCAGCTTCAGCCCGTCGGCGACCGGCTGCGCCAGGCCGCCGAGCGCGCGGATGCCGAAAAAGGTGACGCGGTTGGGGCCGATGCGGATCTGCATCCAGCCGATCAGCTTGCGCTCCCACAGCGTGAGATAGGCCACCGCGCCCAGCAGCGGCGCGACGATGCACACGATCAGCAGCAGGATCTTGATCGTGTACAGCACCGGCGGCGCCAGATCGTGGCCGACCGCCCAGACGACCGTCGCGGCCAGCAGGCCCCACAGCCAGTTGCCGAACTGGATGACGGGCTGCAGAATCGTGCTCACACAGCCACCTTTTCCCGCGCCGGCACGCGCTCGACGCTCAGTGCCTCGTGCGCGCCGCCCAACGCCGCGGTCTCCGGCCGTCCCGCGGCCAGCCGGATGCAGTCGGCCGGCACCCGGTCATCCACGCCGGCGGCCACCACCGCCTCGCCATCTCCCTGCCGCACGCGCACGCCGTCGCCGTCCCGCAGCCCCAGCCGCTCGAATAGCGCGCGGTTCATCCAGGCAACGGGCGGCGCGGCGTCCCGGGTGCGCTGCAACGCGCCGGCGCGGCGCACGATCGCGTCCGCGGCATAGATCGGCACCTCGGCGACGCGCTGTATGTCCGCCCTGGCGGCAGGCGCCGGCGCGCCGAGCGCGCCGCGTTCCAGGCGATTGCTCAGCAAGACTTCAATCTGCCTCCCGCCCAACGCCTCGCGCCTCACGTCCTCGGCGCTGTCGTGCTCGAAGCCATCGAGGCCCAGCAGGTTGCCCAGCACCCGCAGCACCTTCCACGCGGGCCGGGTCTCGCCAAGGGGCCGGACCACCCCGCCGAAGCTTTGCACCCTGACCTCCGTGCTGACGAAGGTGCCAGCCGTCTCGGTGAATGGCGCGATCGGCAACAGCACCTGCGCGTAGTCCACCGCCCGGTGCTGGTACGGGCTCATTGCCACCACCAGCTCGGCCGCCTGCATCGCGGCAACCGCCTGCTTCGGGTTATAAGTGTCGAGTTCGGCCTCTACCCCGAGCAACAAGTAGGCCTTCAGCGGTTGATCCAGCATCTGCGCGGCGTTACGGCCGCCCGCGGACGGGATTGCGCCGGCGAGATAGCCTCCGACACTGTTAGCCGCCTCCCCCAGGAAACCGAATCGGGCGCCTGTCATTTCGGCCAGCGCGAGGCCGAGTTCGTGCAACCGGGAAGCGGCCGGGTGATGCTGCGCGAAGTTCCCGAGCAGGATCGCCGCCCGCTCGCCGCCCGATAGGCTCGCGGCAATGCGCCGGGCGTTCTCGGAAACGGCGGTGCCGCGCGCCGCGTCGGGCACCGCGACGCGCTTTGCCTCGGCCAGCGCCGCCAGCACCTGCGCCACCGCGTCCGGCAGATCCGCCGGGGGGACAATGGCCTTGTTCGCCACCCGCATGAGCAGGTCGTCGTCAGCGGCATTCACCAGGTTCAGCTCGGCGCGCTGCCGCGTTGCCTGGCGCAGGCGGTGCGCGATGAGCGGGTGGTCCTTCCTCAGGGTCGAGCCGACGACCAGCACGCGGTCGAGCCCGTCCAGCTCGGCCACCGGCATGCCCAGCCACGGCACACCGGCGCGCCGGCCGTCCGCGCTGAAATCGGACTGGCGCAGCCGGAAATCCACGTTGCCCGAGGCAAACTCGCGAGCGAGCTTGCCTAACAAGAAAAGCTCCTCCAGTGTTTGGTGCGGCGTCGCCAGGGTTCCGATGCTCGCCGCGCCGTGCTGGTCGCGTATCCGCTTCAGCTCCTTCGCCACGAACTCGAGCGCGACGGGCCACTCGACTTCCCGCCACGCCCCGCCCTGCTTCAGCATCGGCCGCGCCAGGCGCCGCTCGGAATTGAGGCCTTCGTAGGAAAAGCGGTCCTTGTCCGACAGCCAGCACTCGTTGACAGCCTCGTTCTCTCGCGGCAGCACCCGCATGACCCGGTTCTGCTTCACCTGAACGGTGAGATTGGAGCCGAGGCCGCAATGGGGGCTCACCGAGGGCTTGCGCGTGAGCTCCCAGGTGCGCGCGCTGTAGCGGAAGGGCTTCGAGGTCAGCGCGCCGACGGGACACAGGTCGATCACGTTGCCGGAAAGCTCGGAGTCGACCGTCTTGCCGACGAAGGTGATGATCTCGGCGTGCTCGCCGCGGCCGATCATGCCGAGCTCCATGATGCCCGCGATCTCCTGCCCGAAGCGCACGCAGCGCGTGCAGTGAATGCAGCGCGTCATGTCCGTCGAGATCAGCGGCCCCAGCTCCTTGTCCACGACCACGCGCTTGTGCTCCTCGTAGCGGGACGCGCTCTCGCCGTAGCCCACCGCCAGGTCCTGGAGCTGGCACTCGCCTCCCTGGTCGCAGATCGGGCAGTCGAGCGGGTGGTTGATGAGCAGGAACTCCATCACGCCCTTCTGGGCGCTCACGGCCTGCTCCGAGTGGGTATGGACTTTCATGCCGTTGGTAACCGGCGTCGCGCAGGCCGGCAGGGGCTTCGGCGCCTTCTCCACGTGCACGAGGCACATGCGGCAATTCGCGGCGATCGAGAGCTTGCGGTGATAGCAGAAATGCGGCACGTAGATGCCCGCCAGGTTGGCGGCGTCCATGATCGTGGCCCCGTCCGGGACCTCCATCGGCTTGCCGTCTATTTCAATTTCGAGTGGCATGTCTTACCGGTCGCTGGTAACTGGTCGCTGGTCGCTGGTCACTCAAAGATAGTCGGGCACGAGGCACTTCTTGTACTCGATGTGGTGGACGAACTCGTCGCGAAAATGCTTGATGAAGCTCTTCACCGGCAGCGCCGCGGCGTCTCCCAGCGCGCAGATGGTGCGCCCCGCGATGTTGTCGGACACGTTGTTGAGAAGATCGAGGTCCTCCATCCGGCCCTTGCCGTGCTCGATGCGGTCCACCATGCGGTAGAGCCAGCCGGTGCCCTCGCGGCAGGGCGTGCACTGGCCGCAGGACTCCTCGTAGTAGAAATAGGACAACCGCAGCAGGCAGCGCACCATGCAGCGCGTCTCGTCCATCACGATGACCGCGCCGGAGCCCAGCATGGAGCCCGCTTTCGCGATGGCGTCGTAGTCCATGTCGGTCTTCATCATGATGTCCGCGGGCAGCACCGGCATCGATGAGCCGCCCGGTATGCAGGCCTTGAGCTTTTTCCCGCCCCGCATACCGCCGGCCATCTCCAGCAGCTTCGCGAACGGCGTGCCGAGCCTGACCTCGAAGTTGCCGGCACGGGCGACGTCGCCGGACACCGAGAAGACCTTGGTGCCGCCGTTGTTGGGCCGGCCCAGATCCAGGAACGCGCCGCCGCCGTTGAGGATGATCCACGGCACGGCGGCAAACGTCTCGGTGTTGTTGATCGTGGTGGGCTTGCCGTACAGGCCATAGCTCGCCGGAAACGGCGGCTTGAAGCGCGGCTGGCCCTTCTTGCCCTCCAGCGATTCGAGGAGACCGGTCTCCTCGCCGCAGATGTAGGCGCCGTATCCGTGGTGGGCATGGAGCTCGAAGCTGAACGCCGAGCCGAGGATGTTCTTGCCGAGGTAGCCGGCGGCGCGCGCCTCCGCGAGCGCGGCCTCGAACCGCTCGTAGACCTCCCAGATCTCCCCGTGGATGTAGTTGTAGCCGACCGGGATGCCCATCGCGTAGCCGGCGATGATCATGCCCTCGATCACGATGTGCGGGTTGTAGCGCAGGATGTCGCGGTCCTTGAACGTGCCGGGCTCCCCCTCGTCGGAATTGCAGACGAGATACTTCGCGCCGGGGTACTGGCGCGGCATGAAGCTCCACTTGAGGCCGGTCGGGAAGCCGGCGCCGCCGCGCCCGCGCAGAGCCGACTTCTTGACCTCGGCCGTGACCTGCTCGGGCGCGATCTTTTCAGCGAGGATCTTCTTGAGCGCGGCGTAGCCACCGCGCGCCGCGTAATCCTTGAGGCGCCAGTTGAGGCCGTCGAGCCCCTTCATGATGACCGCCTCGGGGCCGAAAAGATCGGTGGCGAACGGAGGGATCGGCAGCCCCATCACTTCAGCTCCTTGAGCAGCACATCGATCTTGTCCGGCGTCATCGCGCACAGCATGCGCTTGTTGTTCACCAGCAGCACCGGGGCATCGCCGCAGGCGCCGAAGCATTCGCCTTCCTTCAGCGTGCAGAGCCCGTCCGCCGTGGTCTCGTTGAAGCCGATGCCGAGCCGCTGCTTGAGGTGCGCGGCGGCGGCGTTCGCGCCCTGCAGCGCGCACGGCAGGTTGGTGCAGATCGTGATCTTGTGCCTGCCGGGCGGCTTGAGATCGTACATCGTGTAGAACGACGCCACCTCGTAGACCGCGATCGGCGGCATGCCGAGATAGGCTGCGACGAAATCCATCGTTTCCGTGGACAGCCAGCCCTTTTCGTCCTGCGCGATCGTGAGCGCGGCCATCACCGCCGACGGCCTCTGGTCCGCCGGATACTTGGCCACGGCCTGGTCGATGCGGGCCAGCGCCTCGGGAGACAGCACCATCGGGGCATTCATCGGTCGATATCCCCGAATACGATGTCCTGCGTGCCGATGATGGCCACGACGTCGGCGATCATGTGGCCGCGCGCCATTTCGTCCAACGCCGCAAGGTGGGGGAAGCCGGGCGCCCGGATCTTGAGGCGGTACGGCTTGTTCGCGCCGTCCGACACGAGATAAATGCCGAATTCCCCCTTGGGATGCTCGATCCCCGCATAGGCCTCGCCTTCGGGAACGTGCATGCCCTCGGTGAAGAGCTTGAAGTGATGGATCAGCTCTTCCATGTTGGTCTTCATCGCCACGCGCGAGGGCGGCGTCACCTTGTGGTTGTCCGTCATCACCGGCCCGCGATTCTTGCGCAGCCAGTCGGCGCACTGCCGGATGATGCGGTTCGCCTGCCGCATCTCCTCGACTCGCACCAGGTAACGGTCGTAGCAGTCGCCGTTGACTCCTACCGGGACGTCGAAATCCACCCGGTCGTAGACCTCGTACGGCTGCTTCTTGCGCAGGTCCCACTCGACCCCCGAGCCGCGCAGCATCGGGCCGGTGAAGCCGAGCGCCAGCGCGCGCTCCGGAGAGACGACGCCGATGCCAACGGTGCGCTGCTTCCAGATGCGGTTGTCGGTGAGCAGCGTCTCGTACTCGTCGACGTATTTCGGGAACCGCTCGGTGAAATCGTCGATGAAATCGAGCAGCGACCCCTGCCGGTTCGCGTTGAGCTCCCGGACCGCGGCGGCGCCGTGGACGCGGCTCTCGGAATACTGCGGCATGCGCTCGGGCAGATCGCGGTAGACCCCGCCGGGCCGGTAGTAGGCCGCGTGCATGCGCGCGCCGGAGACCGCCTCGTACATGTCGAACAGGTCCTCGCGCTCGCGGAAGCAGTACAGGAAAACCGTCATCGCGCCGATGTCCAGCCCGTGCGCGCCCAGCCACAGCAGGTGGTTGAGGAGCCGCGTGATCTCATCGAACATCACGCGGATGTACTGCGCGCGGACGGGCACCTCGATGCCGAGCAGCCGCTCGATGGCCATCACGTAGGCATGCTCGTTCGCCATCATCGACATGTAATCGAGCCGGTCCATGTACGGAACCGACTGGATGAAGGTCTTGTGCTCGGCGAGCTTCTCCGTCGCCCGGTGCAGGAGCCCGATGTGGGGATCGGCGCGCTCGATGACCTCGCCGTCGAGCTCGAGCACGAGCCGCAGCACCCCGTGCGCCGCGGGATGTTGAGGCCCGAAATTCATGGTGTAGTTGCGAATTTCCGCCATACAAAACCAAACCAGCCACAGAGAGCACAGAGGTCACAGAGGGAAAACCCGGGACGACGTGCGCGTTGCGCTTGATTTGTTCTCTCTGTGTTCTCTGTGTCCTCTGTGGCTATTGCTTCTTGTCCACGTCGGCGTAGTTCTCGACGCGCACGATGCGCGGCGTGATTTCGCGCGGCTCGATGGTCACCGGCTGGTAGATGACGCGCTGCTGGTCCGGGTCGTAGCGCATCTCCACGTTGCCGGAAAGGGGGAAATCCTTGCGGAATGGATGCCCGACGAAACCGTAATCGGTCAGGATGCGCCGCAGATCGGGATGCCCCGAGAACACGATGCCGTAGAGGTCGAAGGCCTCGCGCTCGTACCAGTTGGCCGACGACCACACGCCCGTGACGGAATCCACCAGCGGGAAGGCATCGTCCGGGCAGAACACGCGCACCCGCAAGCGCCAGTTATGCGCAATACCGAGCAGGTGATAGACGACCGCGAAACGGCGTCTCTCCGGATTCGCCGCGGCGCCGTGCGCCCGCGGGTCCGTCTGCGGCGCATGCTCGTCGATGGCGGGCGCGTGGTCCGTCTCGGGCGCGCCCCCGCCGAGCGGAACGCCCGCCCCCCCCTCCGACATGGGCGTGCCCGTCCAGGCCACCATTCCATAGCTGGCGTAGTCCACGCCGCATAAGTCGGTCAACTGCTCGAATTTCAGCTCCGGCGCATCGCGCAGGATGGCCGCCACCGACAGAAGATCCTCCGCCGTCACCACGAGGGTGACCTCGCCCAGCGCCGCGGTGACGCTGACGATCCGTTCGCCGAGCGCGGACTGCAGCGCGGCGACGAGGGCTTCTGCACGGGTTGCCATTAAGACCTATCGCGCGATCGTGTTCGTTCGCTTGATCTTGTTCTGCAGCTGGATGATTCCGTAGAGCAGCGCTTCCGCCGTCGGCGGGCAGCCGGGAACGTAGATGTCCACCGGCACGATCCGGTCGCATCCGCGCACGACCGAGTACGAGTAGTGGTAGTAGCCGCCGCCGTTCGCGCAGGAACCCATCGAGATCACCCAGCGCGGCTCGGCCATCTGGTCGTAGACCTTGCGCAGGGCCGGCGCCATCTTGTTGCACAGCGTGCCGGCGACGATCATCACGTCGGACTGGCGGGGGCTCGGGCGGAAGACGATGCCAAATCGGTCGAGGTCGTAGCGCGACGCGCCGGCGTGCATCATCTCGACGGCACAGCACGCGAGCCCGAATGTCATCGGCCACAGCGACCCGGTGCGCGTCCAGTTGATCAGCGCATCGGCGGTGGTGGTGATGAATCCGCGGTCGTGAAAGCTCTCAGGTGCGCCCATGCGGATCTCTCCTACGTCTGTCCCGGACTATTCCCACTCCAACGCGCCCTTTTTCCACTCGTACACGAACCCCACGACGAGAATGCCGAGGAACACCATCATCGCCATGAACCCGAAGAAGCCGATCTCCTGCAGCACCACGGCCCACGGGAAGAGAAACGCGATCTCGAGGTCGAACAGGATGAACAGGATCGCGACCAGGTAGTAGCGCACGTCGAATTTCATGCGCGCGTCCTCGAACGCCTCGAAACCGCACTCGTAGGGCGACAGCTTCTCCGCGTCCGGCCGGTGAACGCCGACGACGCGGCTCGCCACGCTGCCCGCCATCATCGGCATAATGCCCACCGCCGCGCCGACGAGGATGAACATCAGGACGGGAAAGTATTCTTCCAGCATCGGGATTCGGGAGTCAGATGTCGGGGTCGGGACAAACCCGTTTCAGCAAGCCGGATTATATATAGGGACGGCCATTTTCCTGTCGCCATTCGTTTCGACGCCACAAAGCTGCTCCGCGTTCAAGCGAAGGCTGCGCCATGTTATCGGAACCCCTGTCCCGATTCCTTGATTTGGCTCAATTGGTGCCGACGGTGAGATTCGAACTCACACGGCTTGCGCCGCCACCCCCTCAAGATGGTGTGTCTGCCAATTCCACCACGTCGGCCAATGAATTCGGGATGATGAATGCAGGATCGCCCCGGCATCCATTCTCCCGCATCGATCATTCATCATCCCGAATTCATTTTGGTACTTCCCTCGCCTTCGAGCCCGGATCCGCCGGAGGCGCGGCGGGCATCGCCGGAGCCGCCTGCCCCGCGGGCGCCGTCGGCGGAATCTGTGCCGGCAGCGAGGTATCGGGGACCGGCTGCGTCGTGATGACGCCCTTCTGATCCGACTTGGCCCCCGAGAAATAGGTCAACCCCATGCTCGTCAGAAAGAACACCGCCGCCACGATCGCCGTCGCCCGGCTGAGAAAATTGGCCGAGCCCGCGGAACCGAACACGCTGCCCGCGGATCCGCTGCCGAACGCGGCGCCGACGTCCGCGCCCTTGCCGTGCTGCAGCAGCACCAGGCCGATGATGGCCAGGGCCGTCAGCACGTGTATCACCAGTACCAGAGTTTCCATTCAGTTTCTCGCTGTTTCCTCGGCGCCCTGCGCCGCCCGGCAAATCGCCACGAATTCGTCCGCGACGAGGGACGCGCCTCCAATGAGGCCGCCATCAATGTCCGGCATCGCGAACAGCTGTGCCGCGTTGCCCCCCTTGACGCTGCCACCGTACAGGATCGTCAGGTCCGCGGCCAGCCGGCCGTCGGACGCGGCGATGCGGCCACGAATCGCCGCGTGCACGGCCTGCGCCTGTTCCGGCGACGCCGTCCTGCCCGTGCCGATCGCCCAGACCGGCTCGTATGCGACAACGCCCCTCGCCAGGGATTCCAGCCCGCAGCGCTGCGTCACCGCGTCGAGCTGGCGCGCCACCACCGTGTCCGTGACGCCGGCCTCGCGCTCGGCAAGCGTCTCGCCGATGCACAGGATCGGCGAAAGGCCATGCTGCAGTGCCCGCTCGTACTTCGCGGCAACGACGTCGTCGGCCTCGCCAAACACGCTGCGGCGCTCCGAATGCCCCACCAGCACGTAGCGGCAGCCGCAGTCGACCAACATGGCGCCCGAAACACCGCCCGTATAGGCCCCGTCGTCGAATTGGCACAGGTCCTGCGCGCCGAGTGCGACGCGGGTCCCGCCCAGAGCCTGCCCGACCGCGGTGAGATACGGGTATGGAGCGCAAACGGCGTACTGGGCCCGGGCGAGTCCGTCCAGCGCCGGCAAGATCGCCTTGAGCAACGCCAGGCTGGAGGCCCGGCTGCCGTTCATCTTCCAGTTGCCCGCTACCAGCTTGATGCGCATCCCCGGTCCGGCCGTCGTAAACCGTTGAATTTTACAGGCTAGCGCCCGGCTGGGCAATCGAGCCGGGTGGGGCTATTGCAATGCAACGGCTTGAACACGAACGAGGAAATCAGCTGGGGCCGCCGGGCGCAAAAAAACGCCCGGCATTCGACGTGCGGTCTTTAAATGCAGAAGAATTGACGGCTACGGCCGCCGCCGTCGCCCGTTCCGGACTGTCTTCGAAGCGGCGCAAGCGCGCTTCGTTATTACATCGCCGGCCGCCTGCCTAGCCAAAGCGGCCGGTGATGTAATCTTCCGTCTGCTTGTTCCTGGGCTTGATGAAGATCGTATCCGTTGCGTCAAATTCGATGAGCTCGCCAAGGTACATGTAAGCGGTGTAGTCGGAAATACGCGCCGCCTGCTGCATGTTGTGGGTCACGATGAGTACCGTGACCCTGGCCTTCAGCTCGGCGATCAGCTGCTCGATGCTGGCGGTCGCAATCGGATCGAGCGCGGAGGTGGGTTCGTCAAACAGTAGGATCTCCGGTTTGGTCGCCAGCGCGCGCGCAATGCACAGGCGCTGCTGCTGTCCGCCAGACAGGTTGAACGCGAGGTCGTTCAGGCGGGACTTCACCTCGTCCCACAGCGCCGCCCCGCGCAACGCCTCCTCCACCTTCTCGTCGAGCAGCGCGCGCTTGCGCTCGCCGCGCACCCGCAGTCCGTAAGCCACGTTCTCGAAGATGGTCTTGGGAAACGGGTTCGGTTTCTGGAACACCATGCTGATCCGCATCCGCACCTCGATCGGGTCGACTTCGCGGTTGAGGATGTTGGTGTTGTCCGGGTAGAGCATGATGTTGCCGGCGTAGCGGTTGCCCGGGTAGAGGTCGTGCATGCGGTTGAAGCAGCGCAGGAACGTGGACTTCCCGCAGCCCGAGGGCCCGATCAGCGCCGTCACCTTCTTTTCATAGATCGGCATGCTGATGCCCTTCAGCGCCTGGAACGATCCGTAGTAGAAATCGAGGCTCTTCGCCTCCGATTTCATGGACGGGGTCGGCGCGGCCTCAGCGGCGGTCGCGATCCTTTCCGGGCCGGGTGTGGCTACCATTTGATGTTCTTCCTCAGCCGGTAACGAATATAGATGGCTATGGCGTTCATCGAGAGGGTCATCACGACCAGCACCAGGCCCGCGGCGGCGGCGTTGTGGTGGAATGCCGCTTCGGGACGCGAAGTCCAGTTGAACATCTGTATCGGCATGACCGTGAACGGCGACATTACCCAGTCGAAGAGGCCCGCGGGGGGGTCGCCCGTCAATGGCGGAGCCGGCAGGAATGCGATAAACGTCAGCGCTCCGATCGTGATCACTGGAGCGGTCTCGCCGATCGCGCGCGCCATCCCAATGATGACGCCGGTGAGTATGCCCGCCAGGGAATACGGCAGTATGTGATCGGACGTCGTCTGCCACTTGGTGGCGCCCAGCGCGTACGCGCCTTCGCGTATCGCCGCCGGTATCGAGCGGATCGCCTCGCGCGTGGCGACGATGACGACCGGCAGGATGAGCAGGCCGAGGGTCAGCCCGGCCGTCAGGATGCTTTGCCCCAGGCCGAACCCGTAGACGAACAGGCCGAGCGCCAACAGGCCGTAGATGATGGACGGCACCCCCGCCAGGTTGGTGACGTTGATCTCGATGAGGTCGGTCATCCAGTTCCTGGGCGCGTACTCTTCCAGGTAGATCCCGGCCCCGACGCCGAGCGGGACCGCCGTGGCGGCGGTCACCAGCATCACCAGCGTCGATCCTACCCACGCGGAGAGAATTCCCGCCTGGGCAGGCTTGCGCGACGGAAAATTCGTGAAGAAGTCCCATGACAGACGCGTCGCGCCTTCCATGACCATCTGGCCGAAGAGGGTCAAGAACGTCAGCACGCCGATCATCAGCGACAGCAGGCCCAGGAGCGAGAACACCAGGTCCCAGCGCTTGCGCGCCGCAATGAAAGCGCGCATCTCCTTGACGTCCTTCGCGACGGGGCCCGACATGTCAGTAGGCCTGGCGGAAGCGCTTGCGCATCACGTGCCCGAGCACGTTGAAGAAAAGCGTGACCAGCGCGAGTGTCAGGCCCGCCGCGAAGATGGTTTGATAAGCCAGCGAGCCGTGCGGAAGATCGCCCAGCGCGACCTGCACGATGTAGGCCGTGATGGTGGCCGCCGGCTCCATCGGGTTCCAGGTCAGATTGGGCTGCATGCCCGCGGCTACTGCCAGTATCATCGTTTCCCCCACGGCACGCGAGATGCCGAGGATGTAGGCCGCCGCGATGCCGGAAAACGCCGCCGGCGTCACGACGCGGATCGCGGTCTGGAAGCGGGTTGCGCCCATCGCGTATGAGCCCTCGCGCAGCGCCATGGGCACCGCGCGCATCGCGTCCTCGGAGACCGAGCTCACGTAGGGAATGATCATGATCCCCATCACCAGTCCCGCCGACAGCAGGTTGAAGCCGGGCAGCCCGGGAAAGACCTTCTGCAGGAGCGGCGTCACGAACAGAAGCGCAAAATACCCGTAGACGATCGTGGGCACACCGCCCAGCATTTCCAGGAACGGCTTCGCGACCTCGCGCACCGAGAACGGCGCGAACTCCGAGAGGTAGATGGCGATGATGGTGCCAAGCGGTATCGCCACGAGTAGCGCGACCGTCGAGCTCACGAGCGTTCCCGAGAGCAGCGGGAGGATGCCGTAATGCGCGTCGGAGAAGAGCGGGGTCCACTGGGTGTCGGTCAGGAAATCCCACAGCGACACCTGCTGAAAGAAAACGAAGGACTCCTTCAGCAATATGACGACAATGCCGATCGTGGTGGCAACCGATACGCAGGCCGCCAGGAACAGCACCAGCTCGATGAGGTGTTCCTTGACGTGCCGCAACCGGCGGCGCGCCAACCGGTCGCTGACGAAGGTATCCGGCAACACCTCTATCCTGTCGGCCTGGGAAATCGTGGACATTATTGCGGATTGACGCCCATTATTGCAGGTTTCCGGCGGCTCGAAAAAACGGGAGGGGTCGGTCACCCCTCCCGCGGGTCCCGCTTCCCGGATACTAGAGTTTGGCTTCCATCTTCATGAGCTCTTCGATGGTCAGGCCGACCTTGTTCGCGCCGCCGAACTTGGTTCCCACCTTCATGTCCCGCAGCTGTTCGAGGTTGTGCACGTAGGCCTTCTGCGGCAGTGGCACGTACTTCACTTCGCGCACCAGCGTGTCGGCGTGCTTGTTATAGTAATCCACGAATTCCCGGACTTCCGGCTTTTTTGCGGATTTCGCGTTGACGTAGATGAAGATCGGGCGGGACAGCGGCTGGTAGGTGCCGTTGATGACGGTTTCCATTGACGGCGCCACGGCGGGCTTCCCGGCCACCGGCATGATATTGACGGCAGCGAGCTTGTCCCGGTTCTCGACGTAGTAGGCGTAACCGAAATAGCCCAGCCCGTTGACATCCCGGCTGACGCCCTGCACCAGCACGTTGTCGTCCTCGCTCGCGGTGAAGTCGCCCCGGCTCGCCTTGGACTTGCGGTTGATCGCTTCGGTGAAATACTCGAATGTTCCGGAATCGGCGCCCGGCCCGAACAGCTTGAGCGGCGCCTTGGGCCAGGCCGGGTTGACCTGGTTCCAGCTGGAGATCTTGCCCTGCGCTGAAGGCTCCCAGATCTTCTTGAGCTCCGCGACGGTCATGCTCTTCGCCCAGGTATTCTTGGGATTGATTACCACGGTCAACGCATCGTAGGCCACGGGCATTTCGATGTATTCGATGCCTGCTGCCTTGCACGCCGTCATTTCCTTCTTGGTGATCGGCCGCGATGCATCGGAAATATCGATTTCGCCACGGCAGAATTTCTTGAACCCGCCCCCCGTGCCGGAAATGCCGACCGTCACCTTCACCGCGCCCCGCTTGGATTTCTGGAACTCTTCCGCGACTGCCTCCGTGATCGGGAACACCGTGCTCGAGCCGTCGATCTTGACGATCTGGGCCTGGGTGGTCATCGAGGCGCCGCCGAACGCCGCGAACGCGACAGCAATGCCCAACATCCTGAATGCCTTGAGCTTGATCATGTCATTTCTCCTGTCGTCACAGTCTTGTGCCTATGCAACGAGCGCATGCTACTGGCGCCGTGTTACGGCTTCATGACATCGCCGGCAGAACTGGAAAAACGGCCGGATGCCACCGCGGCCGCATTGACTTTGCTTTTGGTGATACGGAAACGTCGGGGACGCGCTGACGGGCACCCGCAACGCAGGCGGTTGGGCGTGAGCCCGGGCTAGTCGGCCTTGCGGACGGCCGCCGCGATGTGCTCGGCCCAGCGCCGGACGCCCCCTCCATGGCGGCCCTCGACCATGACGCGGATGACCGGCTCGGTGCCGGAAGGCCGGAGGAGCACCCGCCCCGTGCCGTCGAGATCCGACTCGGCCTCCCGAACTGCGCGGCGGACTGCCGCGCTGGACAGCGGATCGCCCCGCTTGCCGAGCGGAACATTCACCAGGACCTGCGGGTAAAGCTCGATCGCGCCCGCGGTCTTCGCGAG
>Ga0326597_10004028_pt1 | contig 20821 bp, 19 predicted proteins | sample RVTome_12_FD_203789 | JGI IMG/M metagenome (GOLD analysis project Ga0326597, IMG submission 203789) | Soil microbial communities from uranium-contaminated site in the Upper Colorado River Basin, Wyoming, United States - RVT100D185 | ecosystem: Environmental > Terrestrial > Soil > Contaminated >...
CATCCCCTCAGCCGTGATGCGATCGAGCCAACTTCCGCGCTCAACGCCATTCCAGGGGGCCCTCGCAAGTCAATCAAATCGGCAAGACCAGCCGCCGGACCCGTCAAAAAGCGTGGGAAGCGACAGAGAAGCTCAAGCACCACGGTCTGCCTGAAGCAGACTAGCCGGTCGACCGTGCCCCAACCGGGGCGAATCACCCCACCGGGGCGGAACTCCCCGACTTCCCGCTCCCGTCTCCGTGCTCCGCAGCCCTTCTGACAGGCACGTGGCTGTCGGCAAGTGGCGATGCGGTCGATCGTTATGGTCGACATGGCGTCTCCATGACCACTCCGGATTGCCGATCATGGCGTGGCATGCCTCTTGCTCCAGGTCACCCGTCGGCACGGATGCGGGGCTTGGCGCCTCGCGAAGGTTGCCGTCATCGAGCATGGGAGGTCTGACATGCAAAGCGTTCATGTCCCGGAGGCGACGGAGTTCGAGGTGCACAGGCGAGATCGTGTCGCCTTCAGGGTCGTCGAGAAGAAGGGTGCACGGTCGACGGCCATTGCCGGGTCCGAGGTGCAAGGACTGTGTATGACCTGCAATCTGGCCTCGACGTGCATCTATCGGAACGACAGCAGGCTTCCCGTCGTGTTCTGCGAGGAGTTCGATTGCGAGGAGATGTCGCCCACTGGCGCGGAGCACGCGGAGGTGATGGCCACCGGGCCGGAGCCGGCATGCGCAAACGGGACGCATCCAGCGAGGAGCGAGTACAAGGGTCTGTGCGTCACATGTGCACACCGCGATACATGTACCTTCGCGATGCGTGATGTGGGCGTATGGCACTGCGAGGAATTCGAGTAGAGCTGCAAGGAACGACAGGAGAAGGATTGTGACACTGCAAATCGTCTCCGAGAATGGCGCCGCGGCGGAGCGCGGGATCGGGTCGCCGGGCACTCTGAGTGGCGATCGAGAGCTGGAGCCCAGGCATCGCGATGCGCGGAAGAAGCGGGACGCCGGCCTCTATCAGAACGTGATCAGTCAGTTCAACAAGGCCGCCGACCTGATGCGGCTGGATACCAATATCAGAAGAATCCTGGCTTCTCCGAAGAACGAGATCGTCGTTCATTTCCCTGTGAGGATGGATGACCATCAGATCGAGATGTTCACCGGGTATCGGGTCCAGCACAACGATGTCCTCGGACCGTTCAAGGGAGGGCTGCGATATCACCCGAGCATCGACCGGGATGAGGTCCGCGCTCTGGCGGCGTGGATGACGTGGAAGAGCGCGCTGGTCGACATTCCGTTCGGCGGTGCGAAGGGTGGGCTGCAGATTGACCCGGCGCACTACTCGATTGCGGAGATCGAGCGCATCACCCGGCGATTTGCCTACGCGCTCGGAGAGAACATCGGACCCGAGTATGACATCCCTGCCCCGGACGTGAACACCAACGCTCAGATCATGGCGTGGTTTCTCGATACCTACCTCTCGACCGTTCCCGTTCACGAGCGCCAGTGCAATGTTCACGTCGTCACCGGAAAGCCGGTGGGAGTGGGCGGCAGTCTGGGCCGGGACAAGGCTACCGGACAGGGCGTGGTATTCACCATCCTGGAGTGGGCGCGAGAGCACGGACACTCGCTCGATGGCGTTCGCTTCATGGTCCAGGGCTTCGGAAACGTGGGATCCTGGACGGCTCGGCTCCTGTGCGGTCTTGGAGCGCGGCTGGTGGCCGTCGAGGACGTGACCGGCGCCGTGAGAAGTGCTCGCGGGCTGGACCCGACGGACTTGCTCGAATACGTTTCGGGCCGCGGAGGAGTTTGCGGGTACGGGAAGGGAGATGCCATCGATCATGGCGGTTTCCTGCAGACCGAGGCGGAGATCTTCATACCGGCGGCACTGGAGAACCAGATCACGGTCGAGACCGCGCCGATGTTGAGGGTCAGGCTTGTTGCGGAAGCCGCGAATGGTCCCACGACACCGGAGGGAGACGCCATTCTGCAGGAGCGGGACATCGATGTGCTGCCGGATATCCTCTGCAACTCCGGGGGGGTCATCGTGAGCTACTTCGAATGGCTCCAGAACAAGCGGAGAGAGTTCTGGGACCTCGACGAGGTCGATGGGAAACTGCGCAAGAAGATCGTGGGAGCGTTCCTTCGCGTCCGGGACCGAGCACGAGTGCTTGATACGGACTGGCGAACGGCGGCGTACGTTCTGGCTCTGGGAAGGCTCGAGAGGGTCTACAAGGATCGAGGGATTTTCCCGTAGGCGGGGGGCGAGGGGGGGGCACCTGGATCCCTGGGTCCAGATCTCGGGGTTGAGCTCGTGGAGGAGATGGTTCCGTCGCGCGTCGGCGGATCATACTCTTCCCGGATGAAACGATGGTTCCCGGTCGGGGCCCTGCTGCTCCTCTTCCTCGTGCTTGCCTTCACCAGTGCCCTCGAGAAAGGGGCCACCTGGGACGAGACCCATTACCTCGGTGTGGGGACGCACATTCTCCGCACCGGGCGCCAGGACATCCCGAGCTCGCTCCTCCATCCGCCGCTGGGGTTCCTGCTGTCGAGCGCCCCGCTGTTCTTCTGCCGGCTCGAGAAGGAGTGCTTCGTGCCCGGGCCCATCGACGATCTCATCTCCGGGGTCCGGCGCGGGCAGTGTCTGCTCCGAAGAAGCGAGCCCTCGGGGGACCGGCTCCTGTTGCTGGCCCGGATGCCGACCCTGCTGTGCGCCGCCGGGCTCGGGCTTCTCGTCTTTCTCGTGGCAAGGGGGCTCTTCGGCGACGCGGGGGGGCTTCTCGCTCTCTTTCTCTTCGCCACGAACCCCAACATCCTCGCCCACGCGCGGCTTGCCACCCCCGACCTGCCGCTGGCCCTCCTCGCGTTCGCGGCGGTGGCGGCGGCGGTGCCCGTGATGCGCACGGGAGGGATGGGCCGGGCGGCGCTGGCAGGCCTCCTCCTCGGCCTTGCCCTTCTGTGCAAGTTCGCGGGGCTGGTGATGGTGCCGGTGGTGGGGGCGTTGCTGCTTCTACCGGTAATGATCGATCCCGCGGAGAGGCCGGAGGGGCCACGCTTCCGGTTCGCGCCGCGGCGGCTCCTTCCCCTTTTCGTCGTGTCGGGGCTGGCGGGGCTCGTCTTCCTCGCCGGCTTCGGGTTCGACACGGGGGCCATCTCCCGCGGCCTCCGGGCCCAGGAGCTCATCGTGGGCGAGGGGTTTCCCGCGTACCTGAATGGCGAGGTGAGGCAGGGGGGATTCCTGACGTATTACCTGCAGGCCTTCTTCTTCAAGGAGCCCCTGGGCGGGCTCGCGCTCCTCGGGATCGGCCTCATCGTGTTCTTGCGCAGGAGGCCCGGCGGCTGGGTTCCGGCGGCGGCGTTGCTCCTTCCCCCGCTGGCTGTGTTCGCCGCCTTCACGCTCTTTTCGCGGGTGAACCTCGGGCTCCGGTACGTGCTGCCGGCCTATCCCTTCCTGATCGTGCTGGCGGGGGCGTCGGGGTTGCTCGTGTCCGGGGGAAGGCGGCTCGCGGCCCTCGTGGTGCTCCCCCTCGCCCTCTGGCAGGGAATCGGGACCCTGCGCCTCCACCCCGACTACCTCACCGCGTTCAACCTCCTTGCCGGCGGGCCGTCAGGAGGGCACCGCCATCTCGTCGACTCGAACCTCGACTGGGGGCAGGACCTTCCCGCGCTCTCCCGGTACCTCGAGAAGGAAGGCATCGGGGAGATCAAGCTCTCCTACTTCGGCAGCGACGATCCGGCGCGCCACGGCATCCGCTACGAGGCGCTGCCGAGCTTCGTGTTGCCGGAGGACGCAACGCCCTGCCGGGCCATCGTTCCTGGTGACGTGGTGGTGGTCTCGGTCACGAACAGTAAAGAGGTCTTCGTCTCGCTCGGTGCGCTCGGGAAAGAGCTCGCCCGGCAGGAGCCGGTTGTCTGCATCGGCAACACTCTCCGCGTCTACCGCTACCGGAGGGCCGATGAATAGCCGCGTGTCGCTCCTGTCGGTGGTGGTGGTGGCCGCATTGTCGTGTCTCGTGCTGTTGCCGAGCCTCGGCGCCCGGTATCTCTGGCAGGACGAGGCCGCCTGCGCGATTCTGGCCCGAAGGCTCACCGAGACGGGAAAGCCCAGGGGCTGGGACGGCAAGAACCTCGTCACCATGGACATCCTTGCGCCGGGCGAGGAGAGAGCGCTCGTGCAGAATGCCGGCGACGCCGAGGCCGCGGTACGCTATTTCACGAAGCGCGGCGACTTCAAGAGCGACACCACCTGGATCGGACAGCCGTGGGGGCAGTTCGTGGTGGCGGGAGGGGCGATGGCGCTCCTTGGCGAGGGAGCCTGGCAGGGGCGGCTGCCGTTCGCGCTCCTTGCCGTGCTCACAGTGGTGCTGCTCTTTTGTCATCTGAAGAGGATCCACGGTGATCCCGTCGTGCCCTGGGTCGCGGCGGGCCTGCTGCTCACCAACGTCTTCTGGATTCTCCACGCGCGCCAGTGTCGTTACTACGCGCTGTCGTCGCTTCTTCTCCTCGTGACGGTGATGGCCTACGGTCGCTGGCGCGAGAGAGAAAAGGCCGGGGCCGCCCTGTTCGTGATCACGGCGCTCCTCTTCTTCCACTCCGACTTCGGGACGTTCGTGCCGGTGCTCGCGGTGCTCGGCGTGCACGCGCTCGTCTCCGGCAAGGGACGGCGGAAGGAAGCCGCGATCGTCCTGGGGATCCTGGGAGCTCTCGTGCTGCCGGGCGCTCTCTACTACGAGCTCGCGGGTCGGCTCAAGCCGGCGTTCGCCACGCTCGCCGAGAAGCTCCTCGTGACCACCGGCAATGTCGATCGTTTCCAGATCCCGTTGCTGGTCCTTCTCGTGGTGGTGTTTGCCCTGCGCCGGCTGAAGGGCCCGTTCCGGACCGAGGTCGCGCTGGCTCTGGTGATCGTTCCCGTGACCGTGCTCTGGACGGCGGTCGTGACCCCGTATTTCTTCTACCGGTACGTGGTGAGCCTGACCCCGCTCTCGGCGATGCTGGGTGCGGTGGCGGTGGCGGGAATGCTGCCGCGCGGGCTGGCCGGGCGTGCGCGGGGGGCTCTTGCCCTCGGGTGCACGGCGTTTCTCGCGCTCTCGCCCGCGCTCTCCGCTCCCGTGCAGGCGCTGCTGCCGACCTCGGCGCGGGCCCGTGAGGTCGGACTTCTCCTCCGGAGCGAGCTCGCGTCTCTTGCTCACGAGCTGCGCGGCGACCTTCCCGATCCCAACCGCGAGGTGGTGGAGTTCCTGAGAAAGAGGCTGATCGAGGGAGACGAGGTCCTCGTCGACTACGAGGATCTTCCCGTCGTCTTCCACACGCAGGCGCGTGTGCGCGGGGGCATGGGCTGCTTCCGGGTGCTGGAGCGCACCCCGCCGCGCTTTGCGGTGATCCGGCGGTCGGTGGGTTTCGTGGTCAAGGAGGCCTTTGCCGCGGCGATGAAGCCGTACGTCTTCACCGAGCACGTCCTCCAGGCCCCCGACATCCCCTGGGGCAACAATCCCGATCCGAGGTTCCACTACACCGTGCTCGAGAGCGCGGGGGAGCTGCGGGTCTTCGAAAGGAAGGTCGAATGACCCCGACGCCGCCCCGCCTCCGCGCGCGCCTTCTCGTTTCCCTCCTCGGGGTCGTGGTCGGGCTCGGGATCGCGGAGGCGGTGCTCCAGGTGACCGATGTGCCGGAGAGCGGCCCCTTCTTCCAGGAGCTCTACGGGCAGGGGCACAAGCTCATGTGCTATGACCGCGACCCCACGGGCTGCATGGATCTCGACCTGCGCGATCCCGCGGTGCGCGAGCGTTACCGGGATCTCCTCGCCGCCTCGAACGGCACCTGGGAGAAGACGCCCCATGCCGTCGAGGTGCGCTTCAATGCCCTCGGATTGCGCGACGGGGAGATCGGAAAGAAGACCGAGGGCACCCTTCGCATCGCGATCATCGGCGACAGCTTCACCTATGGCCATGGCCTTCCCGAGAAGCTCAGCTACCCGCGCCAGCTCGAGACCCTGCTGCGCGGAAAGGATCCCGGCCGCCCCGTCGAGGTGATCAATGCCGGCCGCGGGGGCGAGGAGCTCGATCGCCTGGAGCCTCTGGCCATGGCCGTCCTCGACCGCTTCAGTCCGGATGTCCTGGTCTACGGCTACTTCCTCAACGATCCCCTGCGCCCGGCCTCGGCCGAGGAGTCGGAGATCGAGCCCATGCTCGACCCCGCCTGGCAGGAAAAGAAGGTCACCGCGGGACGCCTGGCTCTTGGCGAGCGCGACGTCGGCTTCCCCCGGCTGCTGGCCCTTCTCTCGGACTTCACCCGGGGCCGTGACCTCTCGGAGAGGACCATGGCCTGGTACCGCTCGCTCCACGAGCCGGAGGCCTGGAAGCCGAGCGGCGAGGTCATCGTCCGCATGGCCAGAAAGGCCAACGAGCAGGGATGCCGCTTCGTGCTCCTCATTCTGCCGCTCATCTGGAACCTCGAGAGCGACTATCCTCTGACGGACATCCACGAGAGGATCGTCACCTTCGCCCACGAGAACGGCATCGAGGTCATCGATGCCTTGCCGGCTCTGCGGGGTCGTCCCGACCGCGACCTCATGCTCCACCCCCGGGATCGCCACCCGAACCCGCTCTACTGCACGATCGTGGCGGGGCTGCTTCTGGAGCGGCTGGCTGAACCTTGAGCAGACAGCCTCGTCGGGAGTCGGGGGTGCGGTGAAGGCGTTGTCCTGTAGGAATCCAGCTACGCGGAGTGGTGCCTCTCACCGACGTGACGGGAGGGGCTACCCCGGGTGATAATCGGAGCCGTCGGGCCCCGCGGATCGAGTTCCCGCGCCTGGGCCCACCAGGTACCGCAGGGGCTACGACGATGTCTCCCGACATGAAGGCCAGTCTCGGATCGCTGAGGCTCGTGCGCATCGCGCTCGGGCTCGTCTACTTCTACTTCGGCTTCCTCAAGTTCTTCCCCGCGGTCAGCCCGGCCGAGCTCCTGGCTGGCGAGACCATCGTCCGGCTCTCCTTCGGCTGGCTCGAGGCCGGAACGGCGCTGCGCCTGCTGGCGCTCCTGGAGTGCTCGATCGGGCTGCTCCTCCTGCTCGGCATCCACCTCCGCGTTGCCTTCGCCCTGTTCTTCTTCCACATGGCGGGCACGGCCACGCCCCTCTTCCTGCTCCCCGAGCTGACGTTCCGATTCCCGTTCATACCGACCCTGGCGGGGCAATACATCCTCAAGAACGTGGTGTTCATCGCCGCCGGCTGGGCGGTGATCCTCCCTACCCTGCGGGAAGAGGCGGCCCGGAAGAAGGGTGCACGGGGCCGGACGATTCTCTCGCTGCCTCGGGTTCCCGGGTCCAAGGGTGCAGAAGTGGAGGGAGGGGGGCAGACCCGCGGGCCGGTGCCAGGTCGATCCTCCATCGGAGGAGATGCTCACGAGTCCCCCGGCCGTGATGGCGGTGGGGAGCTCGGGCTCGCCCGGTGAGACCGAGCTCTTGCAAATTAGAAACAGAATTCTAAAATGCAAGAACCATGCTCGAGCGAGTCAGCGAGACCCTGGTCCGGCAGCGGCTGCGCGCCTACCCCGCGGTGGCTCTCGTGGGACCGCGCCAGTGCGGCAAGACCACTCTGGCCCTGGAGCTGGGCGGGACCTACTTTGACCTCGAGCAGGAGCCGGAGCGCCTTCGCCTCGACCTTGCATGGGACGACCTCGCTGCCGGCAGGGACCTCGTGATCCTGGACGAGGCGCAATCGTGGCCCGAGGTCTTCCCCCGCCTGCGGGGCGCCATCGATCGTGACCGGAAGCGGAGGGGCCGCTTCCTGCTCCTGGGGTCGGTGTCGCCCTCCCTCATGACCTGGGTGTCGGAATCACTGGCCGGCCGCCTCTCCCTCGTCGAGCTGACGCCGTTTCTTCTCGACGAGCTGCACACCAAGGCCTCACGAGGCCGGCACTGGCTGTGTGGCGGCTACCCGGACGGCGGCGTGCTGAACCCGGGACGGCATCCTCTCTGGCAACTCGACTACCTGGCTCTTCTCAGCCAGAGGGATCTGCCGAGCTGGGGGTTGCCCGCCCGGCCGCAGACCACGGACCGGTTTCTCCGCATGCTGGCCGCGCTCCACGGTCAGGCCTGGAACGCCTCGCGGGTGGGGCAGAGCCTGGGGCTCTCGTACCAGACGATCAACAGCTACCTCGACTATCTGGTCGGAGCTTTTCTGATTCGCCGACTCCAGCCCTATCTGACCAACATCAGGAAGCGTCTGGTGAAGAGCCCGAAGGTCTACTGGCGCGACAGCGGGCTGCTCCATGCGTTGCTGAACGTCGCGGACGACACCGCTCTGCTCGCGCAGCCCTGGGTCGGCGCGAGCTGGGAAGGCTACGTCATCGAGCAGGCCATCGGCGCGCTGTCAGCGCACGGGATCAGTTCCCAGGCCTGTTTCTTCAGGACCAGTGATGGGCATGAGCTCGATCTGGTCCTGGATCTGGGCAAGGAGACGTGGGCGGTCGAGATCAAGCTGACCGCATCGCCCGGCCCCGACGACATGGCGAGGCTGGAAAAGACCGCAGACATGATCGGAGCCTCCCGGCGGTTCCTGGTCTCGCAGACGCGCCAGCCCGGCGGCGACGACCGGCGCTTGTCGTGCAACCTGCCAGGGTTCCTGGAGCGGCTCGCGGCCCAGGCGTAGAGAGCGCGTCAGGAGGGGGCTAGACTCCCCTTCCGGACGCAGCGGCCCCGGGCGCTTCCGTTCGGGCCGTGACTGCCGGGGGGAGGATCGGCGTCATCGGGAGGTGGTCACCATGAAGTGCCCGTTCTGCGCGGAGTCGATCCAGGAAGAAGCCCGGCTCTGCCGCTTCTGCGGTGCGGTGAAGGAGAACGGGGAGTGGAAGAAGCCTTCGGGGCCGCCCGGCGCCACGGCCGATGCCGTTCCCAGGGGACGCTTCACCATTCGCACCGCGGCGGTCTTCTTCATCGCCTCGGCCCTCTTCGAGCTCACCTCGGTGACGGCCGGGATCCCGCTCTTCGGTGCGATGCGGGGCGGGGCGGTGGCGGTCCTGTATCACCTCGTGTACGTCGCGCTCTTTGTGGCCATGGGAGTGGGTCTCTGGACGGCAAGGCGCTGGGGCTACCGGCTCGTCTTCGCCGGGACTCTCTTCAATACCCTCGACAGATTCCTCTTTGTGCTGGATCCAGGAGCCCGGGAGGCCTCCCTGATGCAGCAGGTCGATCGGTACCGTGAGATCTTCGAGCTGATCGAGAAGGATGCTCTCCTGGAGATGATGGTCCCCATGACGCTCGTGCTCGTCGGCTGCTGGTGGAGCTTTGCGGTCTACATCTACCTGCGCCGGGGTTACTTCCAGCCTCCCGGCGTGTCCGAGAAGGGCGGGAGGATCGGGGAGTAGGCAAAGGCCGTCGGCTTCGGGACAAGCTCGACGAGCTCGCAGCCCCGTGACAGGCGATCCTCACCTCCCGGGGCTCGGCGTAGCATCAAGAAGACCGCGATCTCACTCCTGCTCGGTGTAACCCAGCGCCTCGAGCGTCTCGCGAACCGCGTCCTCGAGCCGGGTCGGCTCGTCTCCATCCTCTCGCACAGGAGGGCTCGCCCCTCTGTCGATCCGCGCGTGCAGTGCCCAGCGATCGAGCGAGACCGTATCGAGCAGATCCTCCGGCGCCGCGTAGGGAGCGTGGTGCCCCGGACGCGACGAGGGCGGCCTCGACGGTGCCGGCCACCGCGCCGAGGCCGAAGCCGAAGAGACCCGCGGTCGCGAGTCGGCGCAGGGCGAGGTCCCACCTCCGCGCGAGGTCGATCACGGCCGGCTTGCTCGCGTTCATGCCGCCCATCTTGACACCTGCCGTGCATCGCGGTCGCATGCCGCAGCCTGAGGCGCGGTCCTGCCCCCGGGTGACGGACGTCCGTCACCTGCAAGTGGCAATGAAAAAACGAGTTCCGTTTTCGGCCCCGATGGCGAGGGCGGCACTGGGGTTCAAGAGAAAGCCGATCGGGAGAGGTGAGGACGAGGATGTCGAGAAAGAGGATCCGGAGCAACCAAGGAGCCTGTGCTCGAGGCGGCGGTCGAGCTGGGCCGAGCTCCAGAGGAGGGTGTTCCTGATCGATGTGCTGAGCTGTCCCTTCTGTGGAGAAAGGAGGTCACTCATCGCCGTGATCACGAAACCGGAGGCGATCGTTGCCATCCTGGAGTGCCTGGGGCTTGCCTCGCGACCTCCCAAGGTGGCCCCGGCGCGTGCCCCACCTTCGGGCTTGCCGGGGTTCGAGGATGCGCTCGGTTGAGATCAGGGCAAGGAGGCGGGGAAGAAGGGGGTGAAACGAGCACCCGGGAGCACCGAGGGAAGGAGTGTGCGGGTCGGAGAAGGCCCGGGATCGTGCCCGTTGACCGGCGCGAAGGGGTTCGAGTATCCTCGGGAGGATGGGAAAAGCCGGTTTGGAATCCCTACCCGCTCGCGAAGACGGTGCCCGAATAAAGTACGGATGAGAAGGGGGGATGTCGAGTGACCCCGCTCCCTCTTGACTTACGACTTTGTCCGCGTCTACAATGGTCTCAGGACGAGTGGGGAGGCGGGTGTCGGGCGGAGGTCTCCCGGCGATGATGCCCTTCCCTTTCCCCAGGTCACTGTCTTTTGCACTGCTTCTCCCCCTCCTCGCCCTTCGGGCCGATCCGGCGGTCGCCCAGGGAGTCCCGGGCGAGCCCCCCTGTGTCAACGAGCAGGCCAAGCTGCAGGCTGCCGATCTCATGCAGTACACGGAGCTCGGCTATTCGGTGGCGGTCGATGGCGACACGGTGGTGGCCGGGGCCATTCAATGGGTCGGCAGCGCTCACGGACTGGCCTACGTGTTTCACCGTCAGGGCGCAATCTGGAGCGAGCAAGCGGTGCTCGCCGCGTCGGACAGAGCGGCAGGCGACATCTTCGGCCACTCGGTCTCCATCTCCGGCGACAGGGTCGTGGTCGGGGCCCCCAGGGATGACCACTCGGGCCTGGAGCAGGCAGGGTCGGTCTACGTCTTCGTCCGGAACGGCAGCCAGTGGACGCAGGAGGCCAAGCTCACCGCCTTGGATGCGTTCGACTTCGACTGGTTCGGCCGATCCGTGGTGGTGGAGGGGGATACCATCGTGGTGGGAGCTCCCTATGCCGACTACGACGACCCGAACGACGCCACGGGGAATGTCTACGTCTTCAGGCGCAGCGGCGGAGTCTGGAGCCAGCAGCAGAGACTCAGGTCGTCCGAGCCGATCAACCACTCCCACTTCGGCTACTCGGTCGATCTCTCGGGGGAACGCTTGGTCGTCGGCGCCCAGGGACATGGCCGCTGGGGAGCCGCCTTCGTCTTCGTCGACAACAGCGGAGTGTTCTGGTCGGAGGAGGCCAAGCTGCTGCCGCAGGACGCCACCAATCTGGTCAACCGCAGATTCGGATGCGCGGTGTCCATATCCGGCGACACCATCGTGGTCGGTGACCGCAAGGATCGGGGGGCCGGTGTCGAGTTCAGCGGCTCCGCCTACATCTTCCGCCGGGAGAACAGCCTCTGGAACGAGACTCTGAAGGTTGTCCCTCCGCAGGCGACGAGCCCGGACGAGTTCGGCTTCTCGGTGGCGGCGGCCGACGAGAACACGGTGATCATCGGTGCTCCCGGTCTCTTCCCGTCGCCGGGTCAGGCATTCGTGTACCAACGGGTGGGGGGGGCGTGGAGCCCGGACTCCAGGGAGGTCGTCGCCTCGGACGGCGATCCCGGAGACGACTTCGGGTACTCGGTCGCCGGATCGGGAAGTACCGTGGCGGTGGGAGCTCGCCTGGACTGGGACGGTGCACCCATTGCCGGGTCGGCATACGCTTTCGTTCTGGGCCCGGACTCCGATCCTCCCCGGATCGATTGCCCACCGGATCTCCTGCTGGTGGCCAGCGACGTCTCCCTTCCGGTGAGCTACGGGGTGGGGGCATCGGATCTCTGCGACCCGGCTCCACTGGTGCAGGCCGATCCTCCCTCGGGCACGGTGCTTCCCCCGGGAGAGACGGTGGTGGCCAGCCTGGCCGTCGACGAGAGGGGCAACGCCTCGAGCTGCCACTTCACGGTCACGGTGGATCCGCGGGTCGACTTCGACCGGGATCCCGCGGGAATCGTTGCGGATGGAACCCTGATCACGGACCAGTATCTCGATCTCGAGGTGCGGATCTCGGGGCTCTCGGATACCGGTCAGACGGGCGCGGTGGCCCGGGTGCCCGGGCCTCCCGGGTCCTCGACGGCCTCCATCGTTCCGGTGACTGCTCCGAACTACTTGCAGACGTTCGGAGGGGACGATGAGGGGGATTCGGGAATCCTCACCTTCGACTTCGTGGATCGCGAGACGGGCGACGAAAGAAAGATTTCCTTCGTCGCGCTCACCTTTCTCGACATCGAGGAGTCAGGCAGTGGCGGCTCGGGGCGGGGAGTCAGCCGGCTCGAGGCCTTCGACGCCCAGGGCACCCTCGTCGGGCAAGCTCTCGTGCCCGTCGGACCGGAGGGCGGAAGCCATACGGCCTCGATCGGGGATCCGGCCGGTCCGCTCGAGATCACACGAGTGGTGGCGGTCGTGGGCGACCCCGACGATTCGGGGGGGTGGATGCGTTACGTTTCTTCCCCCGTCACGCCCCCCTCGTCTCCCGCCTCCTGGCGGCGGGATCCGAGATTCCCGCGGGCCAAGTCCTGCGACTTCACCACTTCCTCCGCAACAACACGCAGGAGGACCTCACGATCGAGTTCACGCTGCGAGGAACTCCCAACCTCAACCGGCCCGGCAGGGTTGTCATCGGACCGGTGGGGGGGGGCTACCCGGCGGGTTCGAGCGCCTCGCCAGTCCCCTGATCCTGCGGATTCCCGTTCCGGGGGACCGCCCCAGGTTCTGGAATCGCCGGGTCCACTTCGTGGCCACCTACACCGATCCCGCCACGGGAGGGACCCTGGCCGAATCGGTGGTCCGGGTCACCCTCCTTCCACCGGAGGGATAGGAGCCGGCAACAACCGTGCCTTCCGTGAGAAGGCCAGCCCCGTCAACACCCAACGTGGTTGTTTTCTTGGATTTCGATCGGCCCATCAGGGCCGCTTTCCGGTCTCCCGACGATCGTCCAAGGACCTCTCTCCGTAAGCTTCCATCCGCACTCGTGTTAGAGTCTCGCTCGAACTCCGGTGCATGGTGAGGTCCGTCCGGACCGGCGTCACTATCTGGCACGCGGCCTCTCGGGGTCAGGCACCGTTCGGGATTACCGGGACCGGACGGTTCAAGGTCGTCGGATCGACTCATCGCCAGCCGGGATCAGCGGCTCGTGTCCCTCCCTTGCTCCTTGTGGGTCTTCCTCCTGTCTTGTCTGTCTCTCAGGCGACCTCGGGAATCTCCTCCCCGAGGAGCCGTGCTCGCCGCAGAGGTTCGTAGACCTCCCCCGTCCTCCACAGAGCCAGCAGCAGCACCGCCAGCTTCCTCGCCACCGCCGTCACCGCCCTCTTCTTGGCGTTCTTGCCGCCCCGCTCCATCAAGGCCTGGCCGAAGCGGCGCAGATCACTGTCTGTTTCTTCCCAAGATCCTTGAGCCGGTTTGTTAGGTTTTTTGCCAACGCTCGTTAACTCATCATGGTCAGCTACAGGTACGTCCAGCGTGAGAATTCTGTATGTAGGGCGGGGTGCCATTCAAGGATCGAGGCGCTTCCTCGCCGCATGCTCGGAGTCCCGGAGTCCCATCCCCTATATGTGGACTCCGGGACCGCGTGTCCCGAGTGTCGTCTCCCGATCGGCCCCCACCCGGAGGCGAGCGAAGCGAGCTGGGGCCGATCGGGAGACGACGCGAGGCCCGGTGAATTCTCACACAACGATCGCAGCAACCGTTAGGGCAAAATAACTCGGGAATCGACAACTGTCCTGGCCGAATCGCCCCAGGATGTGGTGAGCACACTGCACCAGCAGTCGCCTCATCAGCGGGTCGCACGACTCCGACGTGGAGCATGTTGATCAGCGACAATTAGAATTCCCCACCGACGACAATTGGAATTCCCGGCCCCTCGGCTGGTGAGTACCATCGCAACCTCAACAACAGTGAGGGTTTGCGATGGTGACCGACCAGCAAGTGAGGAGGCTCATGACACGACTGCAAGCAGGTGACTCGGTCACCGTCGCGGCTGCCAAGGCCGGCATGGATCCGAAGACCGCCCGGAAGTACGTCCGGAGTGGCATTGTCCCCAGCCAGGCTCGCCCGGAGCGCACCTGGCGCACCCGGTCTGACCCTTTCGAGGAGGTCTGGGACGAGCTCCGGGAGACCCTGACAGCGCTTCCCGGCATCGAGGCCATCACCCTTTTCAGTGACCTCCAGTGTCGATACCCCGGACGGTTCCAGGACGGTCAGCTCCGGACCCTGCAGCGCCGGATCAAGGTCTGGCGTGCCACCGAGGGGCCTCCCAAGGAGGTCTTCTTCTCCCAGCAACATCGTCCTGGGGATCTCGGGGCGTCGGACTTCACGTGCATGAACGAGCTCGAGATCACGATCGCCGGCGATCCCTTCGAGCACCTGCTCTATCACTTCGTGCTGACCTACTCGAACTGGGAGACAGGCAAGGTCTGCTTTTCCGAGAGCTTCGAGAGCCTGAGCGAGGGACTCCAGGATGCGCTGTGGAGCCTCGGTGGTGTGCCTTTCCGCCACCGGACCGATCGGCTCTCGGCAGCGGTCCACAAGCTCGACCACCCGGAGGACTTCACTGTCGGCGGGGCTCCCCGCCATGGACGGGATGGTCTTCATCCTTTGTGGGAATTCGTCCAGTTCCGGTCAGGACCCGAACTCGATTCCCCCGTTGCCTCCGTATCCGGATCCGAACTCCGTACCGAACATCATGTGCGATCAGTCAACGGTGGATTCCTTTGTAGGCCCGTTCAGCGCCCAACGCCAAGGGTCCGATCCGGTTTCGGTCTGCGCCGACGCCCTCCAGGCGGTGGTCGGTGACATGGTGTTCTTCTCGGGCGTGAACTGCCCCTTCTGCCCGGTTTCCGGCGAGTGTATCCCTGTACCGACCAATCTCAGCTGTGGCTTCATCATATCGGGTCCCTTCGAGGTGCGGCCCGGGTTGTGGCAGTGTCGGGTCACATTCGAAGGCACTCACAACATCACCTGCAGTGGCTCCTGCCTCTGATCGGCGGCCGGTCCGGCTCCGGGAGCGAGAGCGATGACCATTTCCCCCAAGCTCGTCCTTCCGCTGGTCGTCCTCGGCGCGGTGGCGATGGTCGTTGCCACAAGGCTTCCTTCCCGACCCGATTCCCGGCTCACGCCTGCAGGAGACGGTGCGTTCTTCCCGGATCCTGGATCCGGACTTCGGGACTCACATTCCCGCGTCCAGCTCCACGCCGCCGACGATTCCCGTCCCCCGATCGCCAGGGACGAGCGGGTCAAGATCAAGGGCACGTTCGCGGTCTTCGACCTGGCGGGCCGGCCCCATCCTGACGAATCCGGATCCTTCGATCTCGTGGTCGCCGATACCCGTGGAAACGAGACCCGGCGGCGTGTGGCCGTGAGCAGGGGACACTGGACCACGCCTCTTCTGCCCTCCGACCGGATCCTGGACGTGTCCGACGTCCTTTCTCGGCCGGCAGCGAGCGACCCTCTCCACCCCGACCGAGACCGATCTCCGATCGAGCCCGCACCTCGAGGCCGACTGGACCTACGCCGGCCTCCTGCGCGCCCTGGGCCGGGACACCGGCACGGAGCTGGGCGAGGTCTCGGTGGTCCACCCCCGAGATCACGCGGACGTACGGTTCCTGTATCCGTCTCCCGAGCTCGCTCGGGAGTCTCGCGTCGGGGCGGTGCCGTCTCCGGTCCCCATGCCGGAGATCCCCGGCATCAATACCTACTGGATCGGGGCTCCCGGCCATGCCTGGACCAGGATCGCCTACGAGGTCGAGGAGGCCATGACCACCGTGGTCCTCGATCCGGGGGCAGGTCTCGAGATCGGGGTGGGCGCGCTGCGGGAAGACCTCGCCCTACACATCCTCTCTCTCCTCGATCGGACCTCAGGGGAAGAGCTGATGCGCCTCCGCGTGAAGGGGTCGTCGACGCTCCTCCTCGAGGGCCTCGCTCCGGGGCCCCACCTCGTCCGTCTCGCCCGCCTCGCCGCCCTCGGTCACCTCGAACCTCTCGTCACCGAGGAGGTCGATCTCCTGGCCGGTCGGACGGCGCGGGTGACCCTCGACGTCGAGGACCAGGACCTCGAGTTCGGCGGAATCCTCCTGGGCAGGGTGGAGCTGCCGGACGGGCTGCGCGCGCCTCCTGTCGAGATCGAACTCTTCCGGAGGACCGGCGATGGCACCGGACGGGGACCCGCCCTGCACGTGCCCCGACACGAGCTCGAGACGCTCGGACCTTCGCTGAGGATCTTCGAGATCGAGAGCCTGAGCCCGGGGGACTACGAGCTGCGCCTGGGCCCGTACGGCGTGACCGAGACGGCCACGGTCCTCTCCGGAAGGACCACCTCCGTCACCCTGCGCGTGCCGGAGCTCGCGCGCGTCAAGCTCCGCGTCACCGATGCATCGGGCGCTCTCCTGGCCCCCCGGTTCCTCGCGTGGCGAGCCGAGAACGACCCGTACCACCTCTCCTTCCCCGTCGATCCGGGCTCGAACCCCCTCCGGTTCGAGGCCGCTCCGGGCCCGGTCAGCCTCGTCTGCACCGCGGACGGCCATCGCACGAGCGAGACCGTCCACGCTCTCGAACCGGGGGACCAGGAGATCACCGTCCGCAAGCACCCCGAGCCTCACCACGACTTCGTCGTCCGGCTCCTCGACGGAAGCAGCGCCGTGCACGTCCCCCACCTCTTCTGGTCGAGCGTGCAGGCGACTCCGGTGTCGGGAAAGGGAGAGATCGTCTCGCGGCGCCTGCCCGGCGGCACGGGGATCACCCACGCCTCGTCCCGGGCCACTCTCGTGGTCAACGCTGCTGGCCGGTACCTCCTCTCGGTACCAGAGGTGGCGGGATACGAGCTAGCCGCTCCGATCCCGTTCGAGATCTCGGACGGGTCGCCCTGCGTCGTGGACGTGCAACTCCTCCGGCCCTGAGGAGCCTGGCCGCTAGAACGGCGACGTCGCGAACGGGATGAAATCGACGACGTCCCGGCGCACATCATCGACGACGTGGAGCACCGAGCTCTCGATCTCTCCCGGCATGGGGCTCCCCCACCAGTTGCCCTCGGCGAGGATGAAGAGGCCGAAATCGTCGCTCTCGGTGAGAAGAGCCCGCAGCCGGTGCCGCACGATGTTGTTGTGCCGGAGCACGATGCCCGCGTAGCCCCGCAGGTAGAGCGAATAGGCGGCGGGCAAAGCGTTCGAGTTTCCGTCGATCTCGTTGCCTTCGATGAGCAAGCTGCCGCGGTGGAATCCGTCTGCCCGCCTCGTGGCGGCGAGAGCGCCTCCCCTCTCGGCCTCGTTCTGGAGGAAGAGGCAGTCGCGAATCGTGGCATCTGTGTTGGCCCACACCGTCACCGCGCCGCCCGCTCCTCCCAGGCCCAGGGGCTCGTCCTCGGCCCGGTTTCGCACGAACGAGCAGGCCCGGATGATCGACCTCGTCCGGTGGGACGCGAAGACCGCCCCGCCGGTATTGCGCCCCACGTTGCCCGAGAAGCGACAATCCTCCACCAGGACGGCGACTGGCCCTACATGGCGCCCGAGCAGATCTCCGGAGATCCCGGGACGATCAGCTCGGCCACCGACCTGTACTCCGCTCGGGGTTGTCGCCTCCTCGCAGAGTCTCGTCCGTAACCAGGCGCCTGAAGGTCCGTCCTGCCTTACCGATGGACCGGATCCTTCCTGCGGAGCCCGTCGCATGGCCGATCTTGCCGCCCATCTCGTCGACCACGTCTTTCCCTTCGTCCCGGTTCGTCAGTGGGTCCTCACTCTGCCGTTCAGGATCCGCTACCTCGTCGCGTTCGACCGCGATCTTTGTCGCGAGGTGCGGGCCGTCTTCCTCCGGACCCTGCTCACCTGGATCCGCTCCCGTGCCCGGAGACGGGGAATCCAGGACGGTCGGTCGGGAGCGGTGACGTTCACGCAGCGCTTCGGGTCGTCGGTGAACCTGAATCCTCATTTCCATGCCCTCGTTCTCGATGGAGTCTTTTGCCCTCCGGGGTACTCCACGGGCCGCCCCAGTTTCCACCCTGCTCGTTCTCTCGACGACTCCGACGTGGAGCATCTCCTGGAGAGAGTCCGGAACCGGCTCCTGGCCTTGCTCCGCCGCCGGGGCCATCTCGACGATGAGGGACTCCTGGGCCGTACAACGCAACCTTGTCCGGTTCTCCAGGCTGAGCAGGAGAGCGCTCATCACCTCCCAGAGGGCCCCCCAGGGGGTCCGGAGAGGAGAGGATGATGAGCAGAGGATGGTTCAGATGGGTGCGGCAGCCGGTCGAGTTTTCGATTCTCGGGGAGTTGAGCGTACGTCCCGAGGCCACGTCACCCGCCCCGAGATCGTCGCAGAATTCGAGGATACCGCGCTGCTCAAGACTTTCGGGCAGGAGGGGGTAGGGCTGTTTGTGGTGCCGACCGTCATCGAGGACGAGGTCCGCCGCCAGTTCGGCGTGCGCAAGGTCGGGGTGATCGAGCAGATCCGCGAGAAGTTCTACGCGATCTCGGTGGAGCGCAAGGTCAAGAATCCGGCGGTCCAGGCGATCGCGGGCACGGCTCGCTCGCGTCTGTTTGCGTGAAGATCGGGGATCGGCTACTCCGCGAGCTCGAGCGCGATCAGCGTCAGATCGTCCTTGACCGGAGCGTCGTCACGAAACGTGGTCACGTCCTCGACGATCCGCTGCAGCATGGTATCGACGTCAAGCTCGAGCGCGGCACGAAAGGCCTGGAGGAGCCGGTCGGTTCCGTACATCTCGCCCGCCGGATTGAACTGCTCGGTGATGCCATCGGAGAACACGAGGAAACGCGCCCCGTGCTCGTCCAGATCGAGTTCGGTCTCGGGCCAGATCGGGAGCGTATCCACCAGGCCGAGCGCCACGCCGACCTTGAGGTCGACGTGACCCGTCCGCGAGAACATTGGCCCCGAATGGCCGAAGTTCGCACACCGAAGCCGACTCGTCCCTTGTCGGAAGCGAAAGTGGAGACCCGTGGCAAACGCTGTTTCTTGCGAAGGTCGATTCCGGATCAAACCTCGGTTGAGGGATGCGAGAAGATCTTGCGGCTCACGATCGGACGCGGCGAGGGCGTCCAGCATGATGGCCAGCTTCGCGGCGTGCAAGCTCGCCTCGTAGCCATGTCCCATCGCGTCGGCTACCACCAGATCCGTCTCGCCATCGGGATATTGCCGGTGCCACGTCAGATCGCCGCCGATGTCTTCGAGCGGCCGGAAGTATTCCGCGACGCTGAATCCGGGCACCTCGATCTTCGGCTTCATGACTCGACGGCGGTATTCGGATTCGAGCAACTCGGGATCCGATTCGAGCGCGCGGAGCCGCTGGCGCAGCTGTTCGCGATCCTCGGCGCTGTCGTCGATGCGAATGGTGTGATGGACCAACCAGGTGCCGTGGCCGTCTGGCGTTTCGGTCGGAGTGATGCGCAGTCGAAAGATCCGTCGCTCCTCGGGCGAGGAGCAGATGAAGTCTTCTTCGTAATGCGACAGACGCTTCTCGAGGAGGAGTCCGTAAATCGCGGCCCAGCGCTCCCCGGCACTGCGGCTCATGCTGTCGAGCAGCCGGGTATTCAGCGGAGGATTCGCGAGCTCCTCACCCTTGTTCTCCTTCGCGAATCGCCGCCACTCCTCGTTCGAGTAGATGACCTGCAGGTCCTCGTCGGCGACATAGAGCGTGCTCTCGGGACGCAGGTCCGGGACCATTCGGGCGATGTCGGATGCCGTGAGATTCACACGGTACTCTAGCAAGCATGGCGCTCGCGTCGCGGGCGAGGGGCCGAAGAGGGGTGTGGGGAGCGCGCCGCCAACGGGATTCGGCAAGGTCTCGGATCCGGCTCCGGTTCCGGATCCGTTTCCGTATCAGTCCCCGGTTCCGTCGCCGTTACCGTTCCCGCCCCCGGACTCGCGCCTACTGCCTCCTCCAGCTCCGGGTCCTCTCCGTCGAGAAGGTCTCGCCGTCGTCGGTCGAGCGCTCGAGGGTGGTGGTGAACGCGCCCTCCGACTCCCGGGCCAGGGTCATGCGGCACCTCTTCCGGCTCGAGGGAAGCACCTGGGTCGCCGATCGGATCCTCCTCCAGACCGGTGACTACGGGCTGCGCTACGGCCCCCTGGGCGCCGCTTGCGCGATCGACGGCGTCACCGCGGTAGTACTCTCGTCCGTCGCCTTCGTGTTCGACATCGGCGCAACCCTGGACCACGTCGACTTCGATGCCTTCGACGACGGGTCGCCGGTGCCTTGTCTTCACGCTGCCGGAGGAGGCTCGAGCCGAGGTCGCCTGCCGCGCCGGTTGGGTGGGGACGGGGTCGGGTTCCGGCCCATTCGATGTCCTGGACGTGAACGGAAGCGCGGGGGAGGGGATCCGCACCACTACACCGTTGGTGATGCTGAGGGGCACCTCGGCGCGGGAATCGCGGTCAGCCAGGATTCCCTGGAAGTAGAGGGTGGTTTCCTCTCCGGCCCCTTGGCGGGAAGAGAGGCGCCCTTGATGGTCGCGAACCTGCTGGGTCCGGGATGCGGCGGGCAAGACGACGGGGCTGGTCACCTTCGAGGACGTCGTGGAGGAACTCCTGGGGGATACTCGCGACGAGTTCGACCGCCTGCCTCGCTACTGGTCTGATGCCTAAATAATAGGCATATTCTTTTGCTGTTCTTGGGCTTCTCTCCGTATATCCTCTCGGAGGGAAACGCCCATGCGAATAGCCATCGAAATCAAGTTGACCACGGCCGAACGGAAGA
>Ga0326597_10004029_pt1 | contig 20816 bp, 23 predicted proteins | sample RVTome_12_FD_203789 | JGI IMG/M metagenome (GOLD analysis project Ga0326597, IMG submission 203789) | Soil microbial communities from uranium-contaminated site in the Upper Colorado River Basin, Wyoming, United States - RVT100D185 | ecosystem: Environmental > Terrestrial > Soil > Contaminated >...
TGGCGCGCCACGTGCGCGGCCACTTCGGCGTCATGCTCAACCGGGGCGCCGCGCGGCGGCTCGGCATCGCCGAGGGCGACCTGATCGAGGTCGAGTCGCCGACGGGCAAGACGCAGGGGCGCGCCATGCTGCGAGAGGGCGTCAGACCCGACGTCGTTGTGATCCTCCAGCAGTTCGGCCACTGGGCGACGCCCTTCGCCCGCGACCTCGAGATGCCCAACCTGAACCAGGTCGCGAGCATGGACCTGGCGCTGACCGACGCAACAGGCTCAGGCGCCGACCTCGTGCCCGTCGCCATCCGCCGTGCGAGCTGAGCGATGGCCGAGTTGCCGCAGGCACGAGCGTCGCGAGGAGAGCGGTGAAATGACTGTGAGGGCTTCGTAATGGCCCGATGGGGCATGGTCATCGACACCCGGCGCTGCGTCGGCTGCCAGACGTGCACGATCGCGTGCAAGCAGGAGCACGGGCTGCCCTCGGGCACCGACTGGCGCTTCGTCGTCGACTGCGAGATCGGCGAGTACCCCGACGTGCGCCGCCTCTTCCTGCCCATGCAGTGCATGCATTGCGGGGAGCCACCCTGCGTGCCCGTGTGTCCGACCGGCGCCTCGCGCCGGCGGGCCGACGGCATCGTCTGGATCGAGTACAACGCCTGCGTGGGCTGCGGCTACTGCGCCATGGCCTGCCCCTACCACGCCCGGCACCTGGTCCACGAGGCGCACGGGTACTTCGACGCGCCGACGCAGTCGGAGGCGGCGGAAGCGCGGCCCGAACGCCACGGCGTCATGACCAAGTGCACCTTCTGCAAGGAGCGCGTGGACGAGGGGCTCGCCCAGGGGCTCCAGCCGGGCGTGGATCCGGTCGCCACGCCGATGTGCTCGGTCGCCTGCATCGCCAACGCCATCGTCTTCGGCGACCTCGACGATCCCGGAAGCGCCGTGTCGAAGATGCTGGGCGAGGGCAAGGCGCAACCGCTCATGCCCGAGTGCGGTACCGAGCCCAGTGTCTTCTACGTGGTGGAGTGAGCCATGCGAGCCGCTGAAATGACACAGGCCGTTGAGCTGATCCCGGCGCGGCGCCAGGTCCTCTGGGGCTGGCCCGCCGTCGTCAACTTCACGCTGGGCGGCATCGGCGCCGGGCTGTATGCCACCGCCGTCCTGGCCGGGGGCTTCGAGCGTACTCCGGCCGTGGCGCTCTACTCTTGGCTCGCGCCGCTCCTCGTGCTGGCGGGGTTCGCCGCCGTCGCGGGCGAAGCGGGGCGGCCGCTCCGCGGGGCGCGGGTGCTCTGGAAGGTGCGGACGTCGTGGATGTCGCGCGAGCTCTGGATCGGCGCGGCCTTCGTGCTGCTGATCGCCGCGGACATCGCCTTCCCGCTCCGCCTCCACCGTGCCCAGGCGCTCGCCGCCGCCGTGCTGCTCGCGCTGGCCCAGGGCTTCATCCTTCGCCGGTCGCGCGGCATCGCGGCCTGGGACGCGCCCATCATGCCGTGGCTCTTTCTGCTCTCGGCGGCGGTCTCGGGCTCGGGCGCGTACATGTTCCTCGAGGTGCTGGCCGGCCGGGCCGTCGCACCGGCCGTTATCGAGGCGAACCTCGTGCTGCTCGTGGCCGCGCTCGGGCTGGGACGCGCCTATGTCTTCACGCCGGCGGGGCACGCCTTCAGGGACGCGACGGCCTCGCTGCGCGACGGGCGGGCCGGCCGTGTCGGCGTCGCTGTCGGTACGGTCCTCCCGCTGGGGGCGCTCGCCGTGGCGCTGGCCTTGCCCGCTGCCGCCGCCCCGGCCGCCGCGCTGGCGGGGCTCGCGATGGTCGCCGGCCAGGCCCACTTCAAGGCGGAGCTCATCGTGAAGGCCGGGCTCCTCCGCCCGGTCACCGTGCCATATCTCAGGATGTCGAGGAGGTCTTCATGATCTACGGCGGAGGAGTCGACGTCGGGTCCACCCAGACCAAGGCGGTCATCGTGGATGAATCGCGCACGATCCTCGCGCGCATCCTCATCCCGACGGGCGCCAACGTCTCGCGCGCGGGCGAGAACGCCTTCGTCAAGGCGTGCGAGGCGACCGGGCTCAGCCGCGAGGCCATCGGGTACGTGGTCGGCACGGGCTACGGGCGGTACAAGATCCTCTTCGGCGACGCCCAGATCACCGAGATCACCTGCCACGCCCGCGGCGCGCAGTCGCTGTTTCCGGCGACGCGCACCGTCATCGACATGGGCGGGCAGGACACCAAGGCCATCAAGGTCGGGCCCGACGGCTCCGTCATGGACTTCTCGATGAACGACAAGTGCGCGGCGGGCACCGGCCGCTTCCTCTCGGCGGCCGCGGATGTCACCGGAGTCGGGCTCGACGAGATCGGGCCCCTGTCGCTCCAGGCCAAGGTGCCGGTGCGGCTGACCTCCGTCTGCACCGTCTTCGTCGAGAGCGACATCATGTCCTACCTGGCGCAGCGCAAGACCATCGAGGACATCCTGGGCGGCGTCCACAAGGCGATCGCCACGCGCACCATGTCCCTGATCCGGCGCGTGGGCGTCGAGGACGAGGTGACGTTCACGGGCGGCGTCAGCCTGAACATCGGCATGGTCCGGGCGCTCGAAGAGGTGCTCGGCCAGTCCATCAACGTCAGCGCGGAGGGTCATTACATGGGCGCGCTCGGCGCGGCGCTCTTCGCCCTCGAGCGCGCCCAGGCAGGCGCCCGCGGCGAGCACGTCGCCGAGGGCGCGGGGAGGACCTAGCCATGCTGATCGCCGGCATCGATATCGGCTCGGGCACGACCAAGTGCGTGCTCGTGGATGAGGGCCGCGGGATCCGCGGGCGCGGCCAGGTGAAGACCAAGGCGGACTTCGAGAAGGTGTCCCGCGAGGCCATGGAGGCCGCCTGCGCGGATGCGGGCGCGGGCGCCGACGCGGTCGGCTACATCGCCACGACGGGGCTCGGGCGCTACGCCGTGCCCTTCCGCGACATCCAGATCACGGATCTCACGTGCGGCGCCCGGGGCGCCGCGACGCTGTTTCCCGACGCGGGCTTCGTCCTCGACATCGGCGCGCAGTGCTCGCGGGCGATCCGCCTGCGGGACGGTGGAAAGGTCAAGGAGTTTCACATGAACGAGAAGTGCGCGGCGGGCTCGGGCGGTTTTCTCGAGCGCGCGGCGAAATACCTCGAGGTGACCGTAGCCGACATCGGTCCGATGTCGCTCGGGGCCACGCAGCCGCAGGCCATCTCGAGCGTCTGCGCTGTGCTGGCCGAGTCCGAGATCATCAACCACGTCTCGGAAGGCGTGACGGTGGAGAACATCCTCCGGGGCATCCACAACTCGCTGGCCGACCGGGCTTTGTCCCTCCTGAAGCGCGTCGGCATGGACGGGCCCGTGACCTTCATCGGCGGCGTCGCCCGGCAGGAGGGGATGGTGGTCGCTCTCAAGGACAAGCTCGGCGTCCAGATCAACGTGCCTGACGGTCCGGAGTACACGACGGCGCTCGGCGCCGCGCTCCTGGGGCTGCAGCGCCACCGCAAGATGGCCACGACCGCGGCCGCGGCCGCCTGAGGCGCGAGGAGACACCCATGAGCAGACAGGACGTGCTGATTCGAGCCGTGGAGCCGTCCGACCTCGACGCCCTCGTCCGCATCGACGAGAAGCTCTCCGGATACACCCGCAAGGACTACTGGCAGCGGCGCCTGGAGATCGCCGCGCTCCGGCCGCCGTGGATGTCGCTCGTGGCGGAGACCGACGGCCGCATGGCCGGCTTTCTCTTCGGCTGGGTGAGCGAGTCCGAGTTTGGCATCGCCGAGCCCACCGGCTGGGTGGACTTGATCGGCGTGGACCCGCCCTACCGCGGGCGGGGGATCGGTCACGCGCTGCTCCAGCGATTCCTCGACAGCGGCCGCGAGCTCCGGTCCATCGGCAAGGTCGCCACCTTGATCGACCTCGCCCAGGCCGACGTGCGCGAGTTCTTCACGCGCCTGGGATTCCGTCACGGCCCGATGATCCAGATGGAACACGACGTCGCCGCCGCCCAGGCGGGGCGGGAGGCGTGATCGCCCCATGCTCGAGGTGAGGATTCACGGGCGGGGCGGTCAGGGTGTCCAGGTGGCGTGCCAGATCCTGGCGGGCGCGCTGTTCCGTTCGGGCCGCCACGTCCAGGCCTTCGCGGCCTACGGCGGCGAGCGTCGCGGCGCCCCCGTCACCGCCTTCGTCAGAGAGGACGACCGGCCCATTCGGCTCCGCTGCGACATCGAGCGGCCCCATCATCTCCTGGTGTTCGATCCCTCCATCCTCGACGACGGCCAGGTGGTGGCGGACGTCCGGCCGGGCGGGTTCGTGGTCGTGAACAGCCGTGAGTCGTCGCGCGCCGTCCTGCCCGAGGGGATCCGGCTCGTCGCGGTCGACGCGGCCGCCATCGCCCTGCGCGCGAGACTCGGGGCCATCGTCTCGACCGCCATGGTGGGAGCGTTCTGCGGCGCCGCGGGGCTCGTCTCCCTCGAGGATCTCGTGGCAGCGGTCGAGGAGGGTAGCCCGGCGCGCGCGAGCGACAACGTCCTCGCCTGCACCGTCGCCTATCGCGAGGCCGCCGGTCTCGAGATCGCGAAGCGTCTCGCATGAGCGTCGACCTCGGTTCCGCGCGCCCGCTCGGCTGGTCGGAGCCCGGACGCACCACGCTCGAGATCAAGACGGGCGGCTGGCGGACGCGGCGTCCGGCGTACGTCGAGGCCACCGCGCCCTGTCGTGCCGCCTGCCCCGCGGGCGAGCCCATCGCGCGCTGGATCGAGCGCGCGCGCCTCGGCGACCATGCAGGGGCCTGGGCGCTCATCCGCGAGGAGAATCCGTTCCCCGCCATCACGGGGCGCGTGTGCGCCCACCCGTGCGAGTCGGCCTGCAATCGCGGCCAGTACGATGGGGCCGTCGCCATCAACGGGCTCGAGCGGTTCATCGGCGACTGGGGGCTCGAGCACGGCACGCCCGCGAGGCCCGCGATCACTCGGGCCGAGTGCGTCGCGGTGGTGGGCAGCGGCCCGGCCGGGCTCGCGTGCACGTACCACCTGTCGCGGCTGGGCTACCGCGTCCACCTGTTCGAGGCCGAGCACGAGCTGGGTGGGCTGCTGCGCTACGGCATCCCGGAGTACCGGCTCCCCCGCGCCGTGCTGACCCGAGAGATCGAGTTCGCCATCGCTCCGGACGTGGAGGTGTTCACCGGCCGCCGTCTGGGCGAGGACCTGTCATGGTCGACCCTCGCGGCCTACGACGCCGCTTTCCTGGCCACGGGCGCCACGCTGCCGATGCGCCTCCGCGTGCCGGGGGAAGAGGCCCGCGGCACCGGCCATGGCCTGACGTTCCTCCGCCACGTCAACGCCGGCGCGGTGCCATCGCTCGGCCGAAGGCTCGTGGTGGTGGGGGGCGGCAGCACGGCGATGGACGTGGCCCGCTCCGCACGGCGCCTCGGCGTCCCGTCCGTGACCGTGCTCGCCCTCGAAGCGCGCGAAGACATGCCGGCGCAGCCCGAGGAGGTGGCCGAGGCCCTCAGCGAGGGCGTGGAGATCGTCAACGGCGTCGGCGTGTTCTCCTTCCTCGAGGACTCGGGCGGCGTGAGCGGCGTGGTGGCGCGACCCGCGCGACTCGGGCGCGACGACGCCGGCGCCGTCCTTCCGCTCTTCGAGCCGGGGGCTTCGCTCACGGTGGAGGCGGACGGCGTCCTGGTCTCCGTCGGGCAGCGGGCGGATCTCTCGCGGCTTCCCGCGGGAGTCCTGTGCGACAGCGGGCTCATCGTCGTGAACGGGGGTGGCGCCACGCCCACCCGCCACGTCTTCGCCGGGGGCGACGCCGCCTCGAATCAGCGCACCGTCACCCATGCCATCGGAGCCGGCACGCGCGCGGCGCGGAGCATTCATGCCGCGCTGTCCGGCTCGACGAGCGCGGCCGATCCGGCGCCGGGCGCCTGGGCGCTGCCGGCTCCCGAGCACGTCGTGGGGTTCTCCGAGATAAACGTCCACTACTTCCGCCGTGTCCGCCGGGCGCGGCGGCGGCAACGGCCGCCGGACCAGCGGCTCAGGTCCTTCGTCGAGACCGCGGGGGGATTCGACGAGGAGACCGCGGCCGCCGAGATGGCCCGCTGCTTCACTTGCGGGCGCTGCGTCGGCTGCGACAACTGCTACATCTTCTGCCCGGACATGGCCGTGAGTCGGGTGGATGGCGGCTACCGCATCTCCACCGATCACTGCAAGGGGTGCGGGCTCTGCATCGAGGAGTGCCCGCGCGGGTCCCTCCACATGGTGAGCGAGCGATGAGCGCCTGGATAGGCCAATGACACCCGTCCGCGTCGAGGTCCCCCAGCAGTCCCGGATGCTCCTCACGGGCAATCACGCCGTCGCCTACGCCGCCCTCCTGGCGCGGCCGCAGGTCATCCCCGTCTATCCGATCACGCCTCAGACTCCGATCCTCGAGAAGCTGCTCGAGCTGGCGGATCGCGGCGAGCTCGCGGGCGAGCTCATCACGGTGGAGAGCGAGCACTCGGCCATGGCCGCCTGCATCGCGGCCTCGCTGGCCGGAGCCCGCGTCTTCACCGCCACGGCCTCGCAGGGCATCGCGCTCATGCACGAGATGCTCCACTACGCGGCGGGCGCCCGCGCGCCGGTCGTCATGGCGAACGTGAATCGCACGCTCGCCTCGCCGTGGGGCTTCTGGCCCGATCAGACCGACAGCCTCGCCCAGCGCGACACGGGCTGGATCCAGCTCTACTGCGAGTCGGCCCAGGAAGCGCTCGACACGGTGCTGCAGGCCTATCGCGTGGCGGAGTCGGTGCTGCTGCCGGCCATGGTCGTCACCGAGGCGATGTACATCTCACACACTCTCGAGCCGGTGGAGGTGCCGGGCCCGGAGCTTGTGGCGCGCTTCCTGCCGCCGTACGAGCCCGCGCTGAGACTCGATCCCGCGCGGCCCCGCAGCTTCGGCGGGACCTCGACACCGGCCCAGTGGCGGGCCAACAGGCTGGCCATGCAGGCCGCCATGGGACAGGCGCTCGAGGCCGTGGACGAGGCGGGTACGCTCTGGGGCGAGCTCACCGGGCGCCCCTATGCCTCTGTGGAGCGGTACCGGGTCGACGACGCCGAGCTCGCGCTGGTGACGGCGGGCGGGATCGCCGGGACGGCGCGGGAGGCGGTGGACCGGCTTCGAGACCATGGTGTGGCCGCGGGGCTCGTGAAGCTCCGCCTCTTCCGTCCGTTCCCGGCGGCCGAGCTCGCGGACCTGCTCTGGCCGGTGCGAAAGGTGGTCGTGATCGACCGCAACTGCTCGGTCGGCAGCGGCGGCATCTTCGCCCAGGAGGTCCGCGCCGCGCTCCACGCCCACCAGCAGTCCGGCGCCTACGTGTTTTCCTACATCGCCGGGCTCGGCGGCGTGAACGTCTCGCCCGAGCGGGTGGTCCAGATCGCGCGCGACGCTCTCGGTCGCGTTCGGCCGCCCCAGGAACCCATCCTGGAGGAATCGCTATGACCGACCGGCTCCTCTCGGGCCACGCCTCGTGCCCGGGCTGTGCGGTGGCGCTGGCCGTCCGGCTCGTCCTCCGCTCCCTCGGGCCGGACACGGTTCTCGTCGTGCCGCCCTCCTGCATCGCCGTAATGATGGGGCCGCTGCCGCTCTCGTCGGTGACGCTGCCCGTGTTCCAGACCGCTTTCGAGACCACCGCCGCGGCCGCCTCGGGGCTCTCGCGCGCCTACCGCGCGCGGGGCGAGCAGGTGACCGTTGTGTGTCTGGCCGGCGACGGCGGCACCTACGACATCGGCCTCCAGGCCCTCTCGGGCGCCGCCGAGCGTAACGAGGACTTCATCTACGTCTGCTTCGACAACGAGGCCTACCAGAACACAGGCAACCAGAAGTCCTCGGCCACCCCGTGGGGGGCGCGCACGGCCTCCACGCCCCGCGGCAAGGCCACGCGCAAGAAGGACATGATGGAGATCCTGGCGGCCCACGCGATCCCGTACGCCGCCACGGCCTCGCCCTCCCATCCCGATGACCTCGCCCGCAAGTTGGCCCGCGCGCGCGGGATCTCGGGCACGCGCTTCATCAACGTGACCTGCCCGTGCGTGCCGGGCTGGGGTATTGCCGACGACGCCTCGCTCAGGCTGCTGCGCCTGGGCATCGAATCCAGGGTCGTGCCCCTCTACGAGGTGGAGGACGGCACGCGCTACCGCATCACCCACTGGCCGGAAGGCATCCCCGTCGCCGAATATCTCCGGCCTCAGGTGCGCTTCGCGCACCTGAACGACGCGAGCACAGCCGCGATCCAGGCTGAGGTCGACCGCCGATGGGACACCCTGCTGCGGCGCACCGCGCGAGGGGTCGAGGAAGCAATCACCGCACCGAGCGCCGCGCTTTGCCGGGCGCACTGAGGAGGATTCACCATGATACGCATGATCCTGACACTTGCCCTGACGGCGTGGGGTCTCGCCTGGGGCCCCGTCGTCGCCGGCGCCCAGGACGCCTACAAGGTCGGCGCGATCTTTTCCATCACGGGCCCCGGTTCCTCGCTTGGCATCCCTGAGCGCGACACGGCGCTCATGCTGGAGGCCAACATCAACGCCAAGGGTGGGATCAAGGGGCCCGACGGCAAGCTCCACCCGCTGAAGATGGTGATCTACGACGACGCGAGCGACGAGACCAAGGCGGTGCTGGCCGCGAAGAAGCTCATCGACGAGGACAAGGTCACGGCGATCGTGGGCACCACACTCTCCGGCACGTCGCTGGCCATCCTGGACACGGTGCAGAAGGCGGAGGTGCCGCTGGTCTCCTGCGCCGCGGCCATCAAGATCGTCGAGCCCGTCGCCGAGCGCAAGTGGGTCTTCAAGACGCCGCAGAGCGACTACCTGATCGTCGGCGTGCTCGTGGACTACCTCAAGTCCAAGGGTCTGACGAAGGTCGGCTGGCTCAACGTGGACTACGCCTTCGGCCAGCTGGGCTGGATCGAGTTCGAGAAGGCGGCGCAGAAGGCGGGCCTGACGATCGTCGCGAACGAGAAGTTCGGGCAGAAGGACGTGGACATGACCGCCCAGCTGACCCGCGTCAAGGCGGCCAATCCGCAGGCCGTGATCATCTGGTCCATCCCGCCCTCGGCCTCCGTCGCCACCAAGAACTACGCCGACCTCGGCCTGAAGATGCCGCTGTTCCAGAGCCACGGCGTGGGCAACAAGACCTTCATCCAGCTGGCGGGCCCCGCCTCGAACGGCGTGACCTTCCCCGCCGGCAAGCTGCTCGTGGCCGAGCAGCTGCCGGACGGCGATGCGCAGAAGGCGGTGCTGCTCGCCTACGCGCGCGAGTTCGAGGCCAAGTATGGCCCGCGCAACACCTTCGGCGGCCATGCCTGGGACGCCGTGCAGATCGTGACGAAGGCCATGGAGCGCGCCGGGACCGACCGGGCGGGCGTCCGCTCGGCCATCGAAGGCACCCGGAACTTCGTCGGGATCACGGGCGTGTTCGATTTCTCGGCCTCAGACCACAACGGGCTCGACCGGCGCGCCGCCACGGTGATCCAGATCCTGGACGGCCAGTGGCGCAAGGCCAAGTGACAGCCACCGGATGACAGCCGCCGACCAGCTTGCTCAGTATTTGGCCTCCGGGCTGGTGGTCGGCGGCGTCTACGCGCTCATCGGGCTCGGCTTCGTCATCGTCTACAGCGTCACGCGCGTCATCAACTTCGCCCAGGGCGAATTCGTCATGCTGGGGGCGCTCCTGATGGTCACCTTCGAGGCGCGGGGGCTGGGCGCAGGGGCGGCCTTCGCGCTCACGATCGTCTGCGCCGCGGCGTTGGGAGCCCTGCTCGAGCGCGCGGCCGTTCACCCCATCGCCAACGCGCCGGGCTTGACCATCCTCATCGTGACGATCGGCGCCTCCATCGCCCTCCGGGGCGCGGCGCTCGTCGTCTGGGGCACGGATCCATTCGCGCTGCCGGCCTTCTCGGCGGGACCGCCGTTCCACCTCTTGGGCGCCACGATCGTGAGGCAGGGGATCTGGGTCCTCGGCGTGGCTGCGGCGGTGTTCGCCGGGCTCTGGTTCTTCTTCACGCGGACCTACCCGGGCACGGCCGTCCGCGGCTGCGCGATCAACGCGCGGGCGGCCCGCCTCATGGGCATCCCCGTCGAGCGGATGTGGCTGCTCGCCTTCGCGCTGTCGGGCGCCCTCGGGGCGGTCGCGGGCGCGGTGATCGCGCCCATCACCTATGCCACCTACGACATGGGGCTGATGCTCGGGCTCAAGGGCTTCGTGGCGGCCGTGCTCGGCGGGCTCGTCAGCCCGCCGGGCGCGATCGCCGGCGGCTTCCTCCTGGGCGTTCTCGAATCGTTGTCCGCCGGCTATCTGTCGTCCGGCTACAAGGACGCGGTGGCCTTCGTGGTGCTGATCGTGATCGGCCTGGTTCAGGCCGCGGGGTGGCTGCCCTGGCGGGTCGCGGAAGAGGGCGAGGCATGACGGCCGGCCGGCGATGGGCGCTGCTGGCGGCCGCGGCGGTCCTCATCGGCGCGGCCGGGGGGATGGTCCGCTCGAGCTACGTCCTCGGCATGCTGATCTTCATCGCGCTGAACGGGATGGCGGCGCTCGGGCTGTCGCTCGTCATGGGCTTCGCCGGGCAGGTGTCGCTGGGGCAGGCCGCCTTCTACGCCATCGGCGCGTACGTCTCGGGCGTGCTGACAGCGTCCTACGGCTGGAACGGCTGGCTCTCCATGGCCGCGGCCGTGCTGGCCGGAGCGGTCTCGGCTTTCCTCGTGGGCCTGCCCGTCTTCAGGCTCTCGGGGCTCCTCCTGGCGATGGCCACGCTCGGCTTCGGCATCATCGTCTACTATGTCCTCGTGAACTGGAGCGCGGTCACCGGCGGGCCCTCGGGGCTCACGGGCATCCCGCCGCTGGCCGTCGGCGGCTTCCGTTTCGACACCGACGCGCGCATGCTCTGGCTCGCGTGGGGCTGTCTCCTGGCCGTGCTCGGCCTGGCGGGCAACGTCGTGGACTCGCGCATCGGTCGCGCGCTGAGGGCGCTGCACGGGAGTCCTGCCGCGGCCGAAGCCGCGGGCATCGCGACCACCAGGCTCAAGCTCGGGGTCTTCGCGGCGGCCGGCGCGACGACGGCGCTCGCGGGGGCGCTGTACGCCCACTACCTGACCTTCATCAATCCGTCGCCGTTCGGCTTCGCATTCTCCGTCGAGCTGGTGGTCATGGTGGTGCTCGGCGGCACGGCGAGCCTCTGGGGCGGCGTGCTGGGCGCGGCAATCGTCGTGCTCCTGGCCGAGGGCATCCGCGCGCTCCTGCCGCTCCTGTCGGCCTCTCACGCGGGGGCGGAGTACGAGATCGTGGTCTTCGGGCTCGTCCTCATGACCTTCATGATCCTCCTGCCCGGCGGCCTCGCGGGCCTCGCCCGGAGGTCCGCGTGAGCGCAGGCGCTCTCCTCGACGTCCAGGGACTCGGCAAGGAGTTCGGCGGCCTCACGGCCGTTCGCGCCGTGGACTTCGCCGTCGAGGCGGGGCAGATCAAGGCGCTGATCGGACCCAACGGCGCCGGGAAGACGACCATCTTCAACATGATCGCCGGCGCGATCGTGCCTACCCGGGGCCGCGTCCTCTTCGAGGGCAAGCCGCTCCCGGTGCGGCGGCCGCACGCGGTCGCCGCGCGCGGCATCGCGCGCACCTTCCAGCTCGTCCGGCTCTTCGGCGACATGACGGTGCTCGAGAACGTCCTCGTCGGCTGCCACGGACGGGGGCGGGCCGGCTGGGCGGGCTGCGCGTTCCGCACGCGGCGGATGCGGGAGGAGGAGAAGCGTCTCAGGGAGCGCGCCTGGCAGGTCCTCGCGTGGCTCGGGCTCGAAGGCCGCGCGCACGGGCCCGCCGCGCTCCTGCCCTACGGCGAGCAGCGCCTGGTCGAGATGGGCAGGGCGCTGGCCGGCGGGCCGCGGCTGCTCCTGCTGGACGAGCCCGGCGCCGGGCTCAACGCGGAGGAACACGCCCGCCTGGCCGCGCTCATCCGCAAGGTTCGCGAGGAGGGGACGACGGTGCTCCTGGTGGATCACCACATGGACTTCGTCATGGGCCTCTCCGACGAGGTGCTGGTGCTCTCGTACGGCGAGAAGCTCGCCGAGGGGCTGCCGCGCGAGGTGCGGCGGGATCCCGCCGTGATCGCGGCGTATCTCGGTGTGGAGGCGGCGTGACGCCGGCCGCCCTCGAGGTCCAGGGCCTCGATGTTTTCTACGGCCGGGTGCAGGCCCTGCGCGGCGTGTCGCTCGAGGTCGGACAAGGGGAGCTCGTCACCCTGGTCGGCCCGAACGGGGCCGGCAAGAGCACGCTCCTGCGCGCCGTCACCGGGATGGTGCCGGTCCGGGCGGGCGCCGTCCTCTTCGACGGCGCGCCCGTCACGGGGCGGCCGACGGAGGCCATCGTGCACCTCGGCCTCTCGATGGTGCCCGAGGGGCGCCTGCTCTTCGGTCCGCTCAGCGTGCGGGACAACCTGGCGCTCGGCGCCTATGCGCGCGGGCGCGCGGGGCGGCGGCAAACGCTGGCCGCCGACCTCGAGCGCGTGCTGGCGCTCTTTCCCGTCCTCGCGTCCCGGCTGCGGCAGCCCGTCGCCACGCTCTCAGGCGGCGAGCAGCAGATGGTGGCCATCGGCAGGGCGCTCATGGCCCGGCCGCGCTGCCTCCTGCTGGACGAGCCCTCGGTCGGTCTGGCGCCGCTGATGGTGGCCGAGATCTTCCGCGTGATCGAGACGCTCAAGGGCGAGGGGCTCAGCATGCTGCTCGTCGAGCAGAACGCGCGCGCGGCCTTCCGCATTGCCGACCGCGGCTACGCGCTGGAGCCCGGGGGGCGGCTCGGCCGCGCCGACCGCGCCGCGCACGAAGTGTACGGACTCGAGCTTGTCGAGGAGGAGATCCCGCGATGACGGACCTGACTCTGATCGAGCACATGCCGCGTGCCGAGCGTGAGATCATGCAGGTCCATCGGCTCAAGGACCTCATCACCCGCCTCTCGGAGCGCGTCCCGCTCTACCGCGATCGGCTGCGCGAGGCTCGGGTGAAGCCCGGCGACATCCGCTCCCTGGCCGACCTCGCCCGGCTCCCCTTCACGGTCAAGGACGACTTCCGGCAGACCTATCCCTACGGCCTCCTGGCCGTGCCCATGGAGGATGTCATCCGCGTGCACGCCTCCTCCGGCACGACGGGAAAGCCGACCGTGGTCGCCTACACGCGGCAGGACGTGGACACCTGGAGCGAGGTCATGGCCCGCACGTTGATGGCGGGCGGCGTGGGCCCCAGCGACGTCGTCCACAACGCCTACGGTTACGGGTTGTTCACGGGCGGGCTCGGCTTCCACTACGGCGCCGAGCGGGTGGGCGCGGCCGTGGTGCCGATGTCGGGCGGCTTCACCGACCGCCAGCTGATGGCGCTCCGCGACTTCGGCTCGAGCGTGCTCTGCTGCACGCCCTCCTACGCGCTCCACCTGGCCGAGGCCATCGAGGAAGCGGGCCTCAAGCCCAGGGACCTCAAGCTTCGCGTGGGCTTCTTCGGCGCCGAGCCCTGGACCGAGGCGATGCGGATTGCGCTCGAGACCCGGCTCAACATCATGGCGCTCAACATCTACGGGCTCAGCGAGGTCATCGGCCCCGGCGTGTCGGTGGAGTGCCCCGAGCGGGACGGCATGCACGTCGCCGAGGACCACTTCCTGGCCGAGATCGTCGACCCGGCCACGCTCATGCCCGTGCCCGAGGGAACGGTGGGAGAGCTTGTCTTCACCACGCTCACCAAGGAGGCGCTGCCGGTGCTGCGGTACCGGACGCGCGACCTGACCTCGATGACATCCGAGCCGTGCCGCTGCGGCCGGACGCTGGCTCGCATCGGCCGGATCATGGGCCGCACGGACGACATGCTGATCATCCGCGGCGTCAACGTCTATCCATCGCAGGTCGAGCACGCGCTGCTCCAGGTGCCGGACGTCGAGCCGCACTACCTCCTGGTGGTCCGCCGCGACAGCGCGCTGGACACGCTGGAGGTGCGGGTCGAGGCACGCGCCGCCGTTGCCGAGGCGGGCGCTGACGCCATGCGGGCGCTGGAGGCCGTCGTGCGCCGGAAGATCTTCGAGACCATCGGCATCACCGCCGACGTCAGCATCGTGCCACCCAAGACCGTCGAGCGGAGCGCGGGCAAGGCCCAGCGCGTGCTCGACCTGCGCAAGTGAGGAGAAGGCCATGACCCCGCCGGCCGCCACGTCCAACCGCGACACCCGCGCCCCCGTCCCCGCCGCTCCGGCGCCCGCCGAGCCGGCGGCCGCCTGTCAGGTGTGCGGGACCCCTGCCGCCGTGCCCAAGGGCTCCATCTTCTGCCGGGTCTGCGGCGAGCCCGTCATCGCTTGCGGGTGGGCGCCGTGAGCGCGTCAGGGCTCGTCCGCCGCGCCTGGGACGGGACGGTCGCGAGGATGACGCTTGCGCGGCCGCCGCTCAACATCATGACCATCGCCATGATGGAGGAGCTCAACGACGCTCTCGACGAGGCCGTCGGGCGCCCCGGGCTCAAGTGCGTTCTCCTCGAAGCCCAGGGCAAGGCGTTCTCGGCCGGCGTGGACGTCGAGGACCACATGGGCGACCGGATCAAGCCCATGCTCGAGGCGTTCCACGGCATCTTCCGGCGGCTCCACGCGCTCGACTGCCCGACCGTCGCGGCGGTGCAGGGCGCGGCGCTCGGGGGCGGGGCGGAGCTCGCGACCTTCTGCGACCTCGTCGTCGCCTCCGAGAGCGCCTCGCTCGGCCAGCCCGAGATCAAGGTCGGCGTCTTCCCGCCCATCGCGGCGCTGCACTATCCGGTGCGTGTCGGGCAGCAGCGCGCGCTCCAGCTCCTGCTCTCCGGCCAGGTCATCGGCGCAGTCGAGGCGCTGCGGATCGGCCTCGTGGATCGCGTGGCGCCGCCCGACAAGCTTGCCGAGACGGTCGAGGCGGAGATCGCGCGCTTCACCGCTCAGAGCGCTGCGGTCCTCCGGCTGACCAAGCGCGCCGTCCGCGAGGCGGCCGGGGCCCCGTTTGAGGTCGCGCTGAGCCGGCTCGAGGATCTCTACCAGCACGCGCTGATGGCAACCGAGGACGCCCACGAGGGGCTCAAGGCCTTCGCAGAGAAGCGCCCGCCCGTCTGGGTCAACCGCTAGCTGAAAGAGAGGAAGGAGGACATCATGAAGCTTCGAGGCAAGACGGCGCTCGTCACCGGCGGGGGCCGCGGCATCGGCAGGGCCATCGCGCTGGGGCTGGCGCAGGAAGGCGCGCAGGTCGCCGTGCTGGACATCCTGGCCGACAACGCCGCCGCCGTGGTGCGCGAGATCGAGGCCACGGGCGTCAAGGCCCTGGCGCTCCCGGCCGACCTGACCAAGCGCGCCCAGGTGGACCGGGCCATCGCCGACACCCTGGCCCAGTTCGGCCAGATCGACATCCTGGTCAACAACGCCGGGTGGGACCGGATGGAGATGTTCCTCGACAGCGAAGAGGAGACCTGGGACAAGATCATCGCGATCAACTTCAAGGGCATCCTCTATGTCTGCAAGGCGGCGCTGCCCTCCATGGTCGCGCGCGGCCAGGGCAAGGTCATCAGCATCGCTTCCGACGCCGGGCGGGCGGGCTCGACGGGCGAGGCGGTCTACGCGGGCACCAAGGGCGCGATCATCGCGTTTTCGAAGACCCTGGCCCGCGAGATGGCCCGTCACAAGATCACGGTCAACGTGGTCTGCCCGGGCCTGACCGAGACGCCGCTGCTCCAGGGCATCCGCGAGCAGTCGCCCAAGACCGAGAAAGTCATCGAGGCCGTCACCCGCGCCATCCCGCTCGGGCGCGTGGGCCAGCCCGAGGACATCGCCGGGGCCGTCGTCTACCTGGCGTCGCCCGCTGCCGACTTCGTCACCGGCCAGACGCTCAGCGTGAGCGGCGGCCTGACCATGGCCTAACCGGTACAACGACAAGGAGCCTGCCATGACCCCGCGACCCAAGGCGCTCGACATCATGTACTACGTGGCGACACCGGAGTTCATCAGCAAGTGGACCGACGCCAAGAAGGGCGAGCTGATCTGCCGGATGGAGCGCGCCATCGGCAGCCTGCCGCAGTTCGACTCGATCCCGACCATGCTCGGCAAGATGGACGAGGCCGGCGTCGAGAAGGTCTTCATCACCCAGACCAAGATGTGGTCGTACTGGAACAAGTGGATGTACATGGACACCTCGCTCGAGGAGGTGACTCAGTACACGGAAAAGTACCCGGACCGCTTCGTGGGACTCGCCGGCTACAACCCCTTCCGCATCAAGGAGAGCCTGGCCGAGATCGAGCTGGCCGTGAAGAAGTACAACTTCAAGGGCGTGTACGTCCACATCTACGGCTTCGATATCCCGCTGCACGACAAGAAGATGTACCCGCTCTACGCCAAGTGCGCGGAGCTCGACGTGCCCGTGTCCATGCAGGTCGGGCATGTGCTAGAGTCCATGCCGAGCGAACACGGCCGCCCGATGTACCTCGACCAGATCGCCTCGGACTTCCCGGCGCTCCGGATCCTCGGCGCGCACACCGGCTGGCCGTGGGTTGAAGAGCTGATCAGTGTCTGCTACAAGTGGGACAACGTCTGGTTCGGCGTGGACGCGTGGATGCCCAAGTACCTCAAGCCGGAGATCATCAACTTCATCGGCAGCCGCATGGGCCAGGACCGCGCGGTCTGGGGCACCAACGGCCTGCCGTGGAAGGAGAGCCTCGACCAGGTCGACGGCCTCGGGCTCAAGGACGAGGCGCGCCAGAAGCTCCTGCGCGACAACGCCCGGGAACTGTTCAAGATCTGAGGAGGTTTCCTGTGCCCACGCCCACGGAGGTGCTCCGGGAGGAGCACCGCGTCATCCTTCGCGCCCTCGAGGCTCTCGAGGCGGCCGCCGCTCGCCTGGCGGGCGGCCGGCCGCTGCCCGAGGGGTGGTGGCCGGAGATCATCGCGTGGCTGCGCGGCTTCGCCGACAAGAATCACCACGCCAAGGAGGAGACAGCCCTGTTCCCGGCCATGGTCAAAGTGGGCGTGCCGTCGGACGGCGGTCCCATCGGCGTGATGCTCGACGAGCACGAGCGCGGCCGCGCGCTCATCCGCGCCATGGAGGCGGGCGGGCCCGACGCCCGCGCGGCGAAGGCGCGCGAGTACGTGACGCTCCTTCGCGAGCACATCGACAAGGAAAACGGCGTGCTGTTCCCCCTCGCGGACGCCGTGCTTGACGACCGGGCGCAGGGGGCCCTCACGCGCGAGTTCGAGGCCGTCGCGGCCGCGCTGGGGCGGGACGCGTCCATTCCGCACGCCGAGGCCATAGTGGAGCGTCTGGCCGCTGCGCTCACCGCCTGACCGGGAGGGACAACTGAAGATCTATCTGATCGCGCCGAAAAACCCCGAATCGTTCTGGACCTTCGACCGGGTGTTGCCGAGCATCGGGAAGCGCTGCGCGTTTCCGAACCTTGCGCTGCCGACGGTGGCGGGGCTGACGCCGGCCGGCCACGAGGTCGTGCTCTGCGACGAGAACGTGGAGGCCATCGACTTCGATACCGACGCGGACCTCGTCGGCATCACCGGCTTCGCCGTGCACAAGCGCCGGATCTTCGAGATCGCGGAGGCCTTCCGGCGCCGCGGCAAGCTCGTCGCGGCCGGCGGCCCGTTCGCCACGCTGTGCCCGGAGGAGCTGCAGGGCAGGGTGGACGTGCTCTTCGTTGGCGAGGCGGAGTACACGTGGCCGCAATTCGTCCGGGACTACGAGAACGGGGTGTGGCAGCCGGAGTACCGCCAGGACGACAAGCCGAGCATGCTGGACTCGCCGCTGCCGCGCTTCGATCTCCTCAAGACAGATCGCTACCGCAGCATGGCCATCCAGTTCGCGCGCGGCTGTCCCTACAGCTGCGAATTCTGCGACATCATCGTGATGTACGGCCGCCGCCCGCGGACCAAGTCCGTGGCCCAGGTGCTTGCCGAGGTGGAGGCGATCCACGCGCTCGGCGCTAAAAATATCTTCGTCGTGGACGACAACTTCATCGGCAACAAGAAGGAGGCCAAGGCTCTCCTGACGGCGCTCGGCGACTGGCAGCAAGCGCGCCGCTACCCCCTCGAGTTCATGACCGAGGTCAGCCTCAACGTCGCCCAGGACGACGAGCTTCTGGCCCTCATGAAGCGGGCCCGCTTCACCACGATCTTCGTGGGCATCGAGTCCCCCAGGAAGGCGAGCCTGGAGGAGTCGAACAAGGCGCAGAACACGCGGGAGGACCTCGTCACCTCGGTCCACCGGATCCAGGCCGCCGGCATCGAGGTGATGGCGGGCATGATCGTGGGCTTCGACAGCGACGACCCGGCCATCTTCGAAGAGCAGTTCCGCTTCATCCAGCAGGCCCGTATCCCGATCTCGATGACCGGCATGCTGAACGCGATGCCGAAGACGCCGCTGCACGCGCGCCTGAAGAAGGCCGGGCGGCTCATCGCCGAGTCGGTGGGAGACCAGTTCGTGTTCACGAACATCGTGCCGGGCGGCATGTCCCGCCTCGAGCTGTACGAGGGCTACCGGCGGCTGCTCCGCCGTCTCTACGCCTACCGCAACTACCGCCGGCGATCGATGGCGCTCATCCTGAACCGCGGCGCGCTCCTCGGTTCCCGGGCCCGCGCCAGGCGCGAGGACCTGGGGCTCTTGCTCCGCATCGGGTGGACGTGCGTCCTGCGCACCTCGCCGCGCCGCGCGTGGCTGACGGTGTCGATGTTCCTGGAGACGGCGTGCCGGCGCCCGAGGGCGCTCAGGCAGGCGCTGACGCTGGCCCTGATGCACAAGCACTTCTACGAGTACGTCCGGGAGACGTCGAGGCAGCTGGACGCGCTGATCCGGGAGCTGCGGAAGTCCGAGCCGGCTATCGGAGCAGCGACAAGCCGAGCAGGACGATGACGAGGACCACCAGCACGTTGATCCGCGCGATCCAGGAGGCGCTGACGCGGATGGACGGGTCCGCGCCGGGCTTTCCAGCGCGTGGCCCAAGCACGAAGTCGTGCACGACGGCCAGGACCAGTGCGAGGGCGACGAGCCCGAGCTTCCAGTGCAGGCGGGGCAGGCGCAGGAGATAGGGATTGAGCCAGAGATTGCCGAGCCCCGTCGCCACCAGCAGGCCGAGCGCGATCCAGCCGATCGTCCGGAAGCGGACCCCCACGGCGTGGAAGAGCCGCGCCCGGAGCGCCGGGTCCTCGCGCCGCGTCACCGGCACCAGGACGAGGGCGACGAAGAGCATGCCGCCGATCCAGGTGATGGCCGCCACGACATGAAGCCACCTGAGCAGGAGCGACATCGCCGGGAGCATAGCACGGCCCTGCGGCGCGGCGGCCGCCCCGCTCCCGGCACCGGCCGCGCGGAGTTCTGGACCGAACGGACGGTGGCCTGGTACGAGCGCGCCAACGAGGAGAGCGACTATGCGGCGCGCGTCCTCGACGCCATCGGCCCCGCGCTCGACGGCTGCCGCGACGCGCTCGACGTGGGCGCGGGCTTCGGGGCCCTTGCCCTGCTGCTCGCGCGGCGGCTCGAGGCCGTGACGGCCCTGGAGCCCTCCGCGCCGATGGCGGGCGCGCTCCGCGCGAGGGCGGCCTCGGCGGGTCTCGCCAACGTCACGGTCATCGAGGCCGCGTGGGGTGAGGCGCCGGTGCGCCCCCACGACCTCGTCATCTGCGCCCACGTGGGCGGCCTCCTCGACGGCGACTCGCCCTTCCTCCGCGAGGCCGGCCGCCTCGCGCGGCGCCTGGTCGCCTTCGTCCGCGACCTGCCTGCCGGACCCGACGACGACAAGTTCTTCTACCGCGAGCTCTACCCGGCGCTCCTCGGCCGCCCCTACGAGCACCGCTGCCGGACCGACGACACCCTGGCCGGGCTCGAGCGCCTGGGCATCCACCCCGCCGTCACGCCGATCGAGTACTCCTCCGACCAGCCGTTCGACAGCCTCGAGGAAGCCTGCGACTTCTGGATGACCTACATGGGCCTCGAGGGCGAGGTGCCCCGCGACTACCTCCGCCGCTTTCTCGGCGAGCGCCTCGTGCGGCGCGGAGACGAGTGGATCGCCCCCTTCCGCAAGCGCGCTGCCGTCATCGCCTGGCAACCGCCACCCTCACCCCGACCCTCTCCCTCTCCGAGGGAGAGGGAGCCGTTTCGATCCCCTCGCCCCCGGAGGGGGAGAGGGACAGGGTGAGGGGGCGCATAGGACGCGGAACACGCGTTCGTGACTTCTTCTCGCACCAGGTAAATGAGCCAATCGCCTCATGGACGCCTGGGGCGTTCGCGGCCGACCATCGGCGCGACCGGTGGACACCATCACCGATGGGCCACGATCAGGCCGAGGCTCTGGCGAATGCTCGCCGAGCTGCTCGGGAGGACGGGATGATCCGGAAGGTGGCGTGGGAACCCGACGCGCGCATTGACTGCTCGCCGTAAGATGGCGACCATGCTGCGGGTCGGCGCGGCCCAGGTCGCCCCCAAGTTCTTCGACAGAGCCGGCACGCTCAAGAAGACGATCGGGGTGATCGAGGAGGCCGGGCGGCTGGGTCTCGATCTCCTGGTCTTCCCCGAGACCTACTTCGCCGCCTACCCCTACTGGCGCGGAGCCGTGTCGGTCCGCCGCTCCACCGAGCTCGTCGTCGAGATGCAGCGGAGCGCGATCCGGGTGCCCGGCGAGGAGACGGAGGAGCTAGCGGCCGCCGCCCGGCGGGCGCGGGTCAACTGCGTCATCGGCTGCAACGAGATGGACGACCGGCCCGGGAGCCTGACGCTCTACAACACGCTGGTCTTCGTGGGCCGGGACGGGCGCCTCCTGGGGC
>Ga0326597_10004030_pt1 | contig 20815 bp, 19 predicted proteins | sample RVTome_12_FD_203789 | JGI IMG/M metagenome (GOLD analysis project Ga0326597, IMG submission 203789) | Soil microbial communities from uranium-contaminated site in the Upper Colorado River Basin, Wyoming, United States - RVT100D185 | ecosystem: Environmental > Terrestrial > Soil > Contaminated >...
CGAAGTACTCGGTCCTCCGGCCTTCGAGGGCGGAGAGGGACTCAAGGCTCGGTGCCGTGAGCTTCGTCTTCGGCATTTCTCCCGAAAGACGAAAACCCGAGGGACATTCCTCCCCGGCCTCCTCGAAGTCGATCAAGTCCAGTCATCGTCATCGAGCACGTGCCGAAGGCTCGGCTTGAGCTCGCGGGCCGGCACGAAGCCGATCCGCCGGCCGCCCCGGCCCGTGCGAAGCACCCACGCGACCTGCTCCAGGTGTCGAAGGGTCGCGTGTCGTCGGTCGTCGTAGCCGCTGCAGGACATCACGGGAAAGGTGATTCGGCTCGATCGGCCGGAGAGCAGCCCGCAGTCGATGATCTCGTCGTGAAGGGTTCTCCCGCGGATGACCGTGGCGTGCCGGCACGAAAGGCATAGGGGAGGCTCGTCGTCGCGTGCCGCTCCCCCTTGTAGTTTGAGGCGCATTCTCAGCTCCCCTTCTCTTGACTTACACTGTGAACACTCCTATAATGTAGCTACAACCATGGCCCGACACAAGACAAAATCTGGAACCTACCAGCGCCGAAAGAGCCTGAAGACCGACCCCACCCTGGACGATGTCCCCGACATGCGGACGTGGATGGTGGCCGAGCGCGGCGAGTTCTATCGTCCGGTGAAAGAACAGATCACCCTTCGCCTGGATAAGGATGTTATCGCCTGGTTCAAGGCCGGCGGCGAGGGATACCAGACGCGAATCAACGAAGCGCTCCGCGAGTACGTTCTCTCCAAGCTATCCGAAGAGTAAGGGATGGATGCGAAACCATGACCGACGCCCGACACGATGCGCTCCATTCCATCCTCAAAAAGCTCCCTTCGGACTTCGAGCCCCACGGAAATCGTTCCCGAAATACGGACTGGGGGCCCGATTGCAGTTGTGGCTGTCGCTGGTTCGTAAAGCTCGAGGGCAGTCTTCGGTACGATTGGGGAGCCTGCCACAACCCCCAGTCACCGCGATCAGGTCTCCTGACGTTCGAACATCAGGGATGCCGGGAGTTCGAGGAGGGGGACGAGGGATTCGACTACGAGGTGCTCTTTCGGCCCATCGAAGGAGAACGGCCCGCGGAGTCCGCGCTCCTGATCAACCTCCGAATCTACCAGTCCGACATCGAGGAACTGCTCGCCAAGTCGAGCGATCACTGGGGCTACGAGGACCCCGTCTATCGCTTCTACCACCAGAGTTTCAAGGTGTACCGGTTGCAGGAGCAAACAAAAGCGATCGTGGACCTGCTTCGAAAGCTCTGTCCCGAACGGGAGCTCAATACGTGGTTTGTCGAGATCGTGTCCCTCGGAACGGGGAAGGAATTCCGAGTCGAGGACAATAAAGCATGGACGAACGTGACGCGCCCCATCCTCGAAGCTTTCTTTCATGCGCGGTTCTTTCTCGAGATGGCCTCGCGCTACCGTTCCCTGGAGGAGCCTCCGCAGTTGCTCCCGAGCGGCTATGCCTCCCTTCTGTACCTGTATGGACTGAGATGACGACGGCGGACGTGTTTCCGACCGACGCACATCGATTGACCGTTCCCTCCCCCGCTGCGCACCGGCAGGGTTTTCAGGCTTTTCGCCGTGAGCTTCGCTCTCGGCATGACTATCCAAACACGGAATTCGCCGAGGAGTTTTCCGCGCCCGCCCCGGGGAGGATTCCGCGCCCGAAAGTCGTCTTTCCGAGAAGATGACCATCGAAATCGAGTTCGACCGCGGCACCCTCCTCGTCCGAGGGCTACCGAGCGCGGGGGTTACCGCCCTCCCCGTGCGGTGGGATCCGCGCGTTCAGGCGCATCGGGCGCGAGCCCTGGACTACGCGGAGCTCCAGCTGCGGTTGAAGCGGTTGTCGCTCGCTCTCGACGACCGCGTGCCGCCGCCAGGAATGGCGGAGGCGAGGCCCGCCCCCTGGAAGAACATCGAGCTCCGGCCGTATCAAGAGGCCGCCCTTCACGCATGGAACGCCGCCTCCCGGCGCGGAGTCGTCGTGCTCCCGACGGGCTCGGGAAAAACAAGGCTCGCCCTTTCGGCCATGGCGGCGAGTGGTCTGAGGACTCTATGCCTCGTTCCGACGAGGGCGCTTCTGGAGCAGTGGCATGGGGTCGTCTCTCAGGTGTACGGGGGCGCCGTCGGCTGCCTCGGGGACGGGGAGCGGCGCCTCGCGCCGGTCACGATCGCGACGTTCGAAAGCGCCTACCGCTACATGCCCCGCATCGGAAACCGCTTCGAGCTCCTGGTGGTGGACGAGGCCCACCATTTCGGCGACGGTCTTCGGGTCGAGGCGCTCGAGATGGCGACCGCCTCGGCGCGGCTCGGTTTGACCGCGACTCCTCCGGAGCTCAGGCACGCCGCCGCGCGGCTCTCCGATCTCATCGGTCCTAAGGTGTTCGAGCTCTCCGTCTCCGACCTCGCGGGGAGCTACCTCGCTCCCTTCGACCTGGTGAAGCTCTTCGTCGAGTTGACGCCCGACGAGCGCCGGTCCTACGAGGGTTGGCTCGCGCTCTACCGAGAGCCGTTCGCCGAGTTCCGGCGTCTCCATCGCACCGCCTCCTGGGAGTCCTTCCTGAGAACGGCGGCCCGCTCCGAAGAGGGACGCCGCGCTATCGCCGCCTGGTCCCGCGCGCGGCGCCTTCTCGCCTACCCCGAGGGCAAACGCGATCTCCTCGGGTACCTTCTCGAGCGGCACAGGGCTTCTCGAGTGATGGTCTTCGTGGGCGACAACGAGACGGCCTACCGGGTTGCTCGCGAGTTCCTCATCATGCCGCTCACCTGCGACATCGCCCGCAGGGAGCGGACCTCGGTCCTCGAGAGATTCCGGAGCGGGGCGCTCCGCGCGCTCGTCTCGGCGCGCGTCCTGAACGAGGGGATCGACGTTCCGGATGCCGAAGTCGGAATCGTGGTCGCGGGCCGGCTCGGCGGGCGCGAGCACGTCCAGCGAGTGGGGCGCGTTTTGAGGCCGAGGGAGCGCAAGAGCGCTCTCGTCTACGAGCTGGTCGTGCAGAGAACGGCGGAGGTCGGACAGTCGGCTCGCCGTGTTGCGGGTCTCGTTGGGATACGCGCGGGTTCCGTTTAGGATCCGCTCCGGCACGGCGCGGATCGACTATCTCGGAGCGCACGACTACTCTTGGCTCAACGTCGTCCTCGCCGAGTTCCTGCGCTTCGAAGCAAGGCGCTGGCGAGAGCTGGAGCAGCGCCTCCGGGAGCCTTTCGATATTCCCCTCGAGCCGATGAAGCTCCAGGCGGCCGTTCAGGTGCTGCGGACGCTTTTCGGAAGTGCTACAGACGGCCACCTCGACGCGGTCCGGGCCCGGAAAGAGCTCTTCGATCTTGCGGCCGAGCGGTCGGGGTCCCGTCGTGCGATTCTCGCGGAGGCCGCAGGGAGGCTTCGCGTTTCTCCGGAGACGCTCGAAGAATGCCTCTTTGGCGATGTTCCGCAGGAGCGCAGAGTAAAGCCTCCCGCCCATCCCATCACACCGCCTGAGCTCGCGCTTCGGGTGAACTCCCGCTTCGCACAGGCGGTCGTTCGCGGTGCTTCGGAGGTCGAGATCGAGTCCTACGAGAACGTCCGGAGCCTGGTCCGCCACGCGCGGCTTCGCGGTCTCATCTGCACGATCTCCTCGGGCGCCGCGGGGAACGATTTGGCCCGAGCGCGGCTTTCGATCTCCGGCCCCTTCGCGCTCTTTCGGCACACGCTCGTCTATGGACGAGCGCTCGCCGAGCTCGTGCCCCTTCTCGCCCGCGCTCCGCGATTCTCCCTTTCCGCTCGCTGCCTGGTCCATGGGGAGATGGTCCGCTTCGTCGTGGAGTCGGGAGACCCGCTGTTCCCCTCCGAGAACCTCCGGGCGTTCGACAGCCGTCTCGAGGAGAGATTCGCGCGCGACATGGCGCGTCTCGCGCCCGACTGGCACGTGCTCCGGGAACCGACGGCGGTTCCGGCTCTGGGAACGCTCATCTTCCCCGATTTTCTCCTCTGCCACCGTCTCGATCCGAGAAGGCGCTTCCTGGTCGAGATCGTTGGGTTCTGGACGCCGGAGTACATTTCTCGCAAGCTCGAGACCCTGCGAGCGGCCCGAATCGAAAACCTCATCCTCGTAATCGACGAGGCCCGGCGGTGCTCCGAGGTCGACATTCCTCGCCACGCATTGGTGGTGCGCTTTCGAAAGAAGGTGGACGCATCGAAACTGCTCCCGATCCTCGAGTGCGGCGCGAATCGGCCTGACGCGCAGGTGGGTTAGAATCATCCGAAAGGGAAACGGTGACACGGACTCCGATCGTTGTCGTCCTTGGCGGGCCGAACGGCGCCGGCAAGAGCACCACCGCCGCGAGGCTTCTCCGGGGAGCGCTCTCGGTGAACGAGTTCGTGAATGCCGACACCATCGCCCAGGGCTTGTCCGCCTACCGGCCGGAGTCGGCGGCGATTGCCGCGGGCAGGGTGATGCTGGCGCGGCTTCGCTATCTGGAGCGCATCCGCGAGGATTTCGCGTTCGAGACCACCCTGGCCGGCCGGGGACACGCGCGATGGATTCTGTCGCTGCGAGCGGCGGGATACCGGGTCCATCTGACGTTTCTCTGGTTGCCCAGTCCGGATCTCGCTGTCGCCCGGGTTGCCGAGAGAGTTCGGAGCGGCGGTCACGGCGTGCCGGAGCGGGTCGTTCGCCGCCGGTTCGCCGCAGGCCTGAGGAACCTGGTTACGTGTTATCTTGATGTGGTAGACAGTTGGCAGATTTATGACAACTCCGGCATGGACGAGCCGCTGCTGATTGCATCCAGGGACGCGGGCGCATCCCCCGAGATCGTTGACTCCGAGGCATGGCAAGCTCTTCTGAAACGAACGTGAAGACGCAAGATTCCGACTCCGCGCTTAGTCCCGTCGAGCGAGTCGCTGATTTGCCCAGAATCGCGCGCGCGCTTCGGCTCGCCGTTCGGGAGGCCTTGCGGGACCACAAGCTCGCCGGCAATCCCGTCGCTGTGTGGCGCAACGGCCGGGTCGAGTGGATCCCGCCCGAGGAGATTCCCGATCCGCCGGACGAATCCGACGAATAGGGCCCGCGCGCGAACTCCTGTTCCTCCTGCTCGTGGTGTCGCCTTGGGTCCCGTTCCTCGGAACCCCTGGGCTTTCGCCGACAAAGGCGACGCCTTCAAGAAAAGGAACCACAGAATCCCGCGGCCGCTACCCCGTCGTTACCCGTCGGTCCTCGCTGGTTATTCGTGCTTCTGAGCTTGGGTTGCGCGGCCGCACCCAAGAGACCACTGACTTGAAATTCAGTTGTCCCCGAAGCTAATTTTCATCGTGTGGTAACACGGGGGTAACGAGCTAATCCGGCGTTATCCGTAAGGCGCGCGCCTTTGCTATCCTCTCGCCCAAGCGGTGGTCTCGCTCCGGAGCGCAAATGCAGGTCCATCAGTTCGTTGCCTCCCTTACTTTCGGTGACGCCATCGGCAACGAAGCCCTCTACATTCAGTCCCTGCTCCGCGCGCGCGGTTTCGATTCGGAGATCTTCGCCGAGTCGACGGATTCCATGATGTCCGGGCAGGCGCGCGCCCTCGAAGAGTATCCGTCGCTTTCCTCACCCGAAAACGTCGTCATCCTTCACTTCTCCATCGGTTCGAAAGCCGCGTCTCTCGCGGAGCGACTCCTGGACAAGCTGATGCTCGTCTATCACAACATCACCCCGGCACATTGGTTCGCACCCTACAGCAGCAAGATTGCGATCCAGTGCCTCGAAGGAAGAGCGAAGCTCGCGCGGCTGAGGAAACGAGCGAGCCTGGCACTGGGTGTCTCCGAATACAACCGGAAGGAGCTTCAAGACCTCGGCTTCGAATCCACGGGCGTTCTCCCTCTTCTCTTCGACCCCGAACGCCTCAACGCCGCTGCTCATCCGGTCATCCTCGAGATGTATGACGACGAGATGACCAATTTTCTCTTCGTGGGTCGGGTCACCCCGAATAAGCGCTTCGAGGACCTCATGAAGGTCGTCAAGCTCTATCAGCGCTCGATCGACAGGAAATGCCGCCTCCTTTGCGTCGGTCAGTGGCGCGGCGTGGAGCGCTACTACGAGGACCTCATTCGGCTTGCGGACGATCTCGAGCTCCGCCGTGTGGAATTCCCCGGTCATGTGAGTACCGAAGAGCTGGTGGCCTACTACCGCGTCGCCGACGTCTTTTTGTGCCTGAGTGAGCACGAGGGTTTCGGCGCCCCCCTGCTCGAGGCTTTTCAGATGGGAGTTCCGGTGATCGCCTACGATGCGGGGGCGGTTTCCGAAACTCTCGGGGGGGCGGGCATTCTCGTCCATGAAAAACGATTCGACGAGATTGCCGAGCTCGCAGACCTACTGGTGACGGACGGGGGGCTTCGCGAGCGCGTGGTTGGCGCCCAGTATCGTGTGCTGGAAGAGGTGCTCGCACGGGATGATGACGAGCTCCTACTCCGATTCGTCGACGAGGCCGCGGCGAGCTGACGGCGCAACGGCGCCTTTAGCTCCGCCGCAGCGCCAGTAATTTTTCATGTTCGAGACCTTCCACCACTGGGGGCTCGACCCCACCACCTGGTCGCGCCAGAACCGGGGGTCGCCGAGAATCTCGTGGGTCGCTCCGCTCGCACAGGGTGCAGACGACGTCTTCAGCAGCCTGATAGTGTCCTGTATCAGTAGTTCATTGCCTAAAGCTCGTGGCCAATTCGTGTGCTGGCAAGCCGTGCCGACGAAGCCATCATCGGGATTTCTCGAGGAGCATGGTTTCCCGTCCTTCTCAGAGCTGTTTCTGGAAACTCGACCGACTCTAGTGCGGTAGGGCTGGGAAATGAACGTGAGCGGGTGAGCTGCAGGTCGAAGAATCGCTACTGGACTCGCTCGATGTTCACGACGAGCTGGGCTGTCCAGCCGTCCGGATCGTTTCCGTCGCCGTCGTACGGCCAGTCGGTGCTCACCCCGTTGCGACCATCGATGGCCCAGTCGTCCCCGTCGGCGTCGTTCAGGTAGCGCTCCAGGTTGGCCTGGGTATCGTTGAAGGCCGCCACGTAGTCGCTGGGCCCGAACTGCTGGCGCACACGCGTGACCGCCAACTGAAGTGCGCTACGGCCCGCTTCGTTGTTGAAATTGGTCGTCGCCGCGGCGCCCGCGAGATTGTCGATGCCGAGCAAGATCTGGCCGATCCGCGCAGCGGTCGTCGTTCCACGAGACCAGAAGGCGCCGGAGTCCGCGCTGTTGAACACGGTGATGAGCGTTGTGATCTCGAACGTCGCCGACGCCGGCGGCGGCCCCGTTGGGTTCGTGGGGCTCTCGCCGCAGCCCATCAGAAAACTCACGACCAGAAGCAGGGGAACGACCCTCGTGATGACTCCCATGGTGGTTTCGGTCGCCTTTTCTTGGATCCTCTCTAATCTGTATAATCCGGGCCACATCGTAACACGAGGATGACCACCCGCCTGCCGCGCTTTTCTTCCCTGACGCTTCGGGCGACGCGAGTGTTCGTGCATTTCGTTCTGCCGGGCCTCCTCTTGACGGCCTTGACGCGGCACCTGTCGCCGTTCTTCGGCCGCGCGTCGGCCGTGATTGCGGTCGGCTTTCTCTTACGTTGGTGGTACCGCAGGCGAGCCGCAAGGCCGCTCTACGACCTCCTCTCTGGGCTCCTGCCCTTCGTCGTCGCAGTCGCCTACGTCGACGTCGTTTGGCACCTCTATAACGTCGGCCGGATGCAGGTGTACGCCGACACCCTGCACGGCTATTTGCCTCTTTCCGGGATGAGCCTCCTCGACTCGAGCTTCTGGCTCTTCGGAGTGAAACCCTTCGTCACACCCGTGATCTTGAAGATCTGTGGGGGTGATATGGCCGTGGTCAACGATTTTTTCGTGGGCAGCTATCTCCTGGTTACGTTGTTTTTTCTATCGACCCTGTTCTTTCTGTTTCGAGACCGCACCGAGAAGTTACTGGCCTTCTATCTCTTCGTGCTCCTCTTCTTGAACCAGTCGATGATCGGTGTATGGCTTACCATTGCCCAGAGCGAGACCCCGGCGATCGTGGCAACGATATTGATGATCGCGACATACGCGTACGGATACGGATGCCGCGACGTGTGGAGCCGGGACGGATGGCGAGCGAAGGCCTTCCTAGGGCTGGTGGTGGTCTCGACGGTTCTGTTCTCGTTCTCGCGAGACACCAACCTGTACTTCCTGCCCGTGCTCGCCGTGTTTTATCTCCTGGTGTTTCACACGAGACGTGAGCGCATGCTCGTGACCTGCGGGATCGCGGCAATATTCTTCCTTCACAGCTGGACGATGGAGCGATCCGGGCGGTGGAAGTTCTCGCTTGCCAACGTTCTCTTCCAACGCGTCATTCCGGACGAGGAGCTGCGCTCTTTGTTTCAGGAAAGATTCGCTCTTCCGGAAGACGACCTGGTTATGCCTGCCGCCAATCATTGGGCGTCGGAGGAATTTGAGAACAAGGAGATACTGTTCGACCCAGACGGGGACGGCGCTGATTGGGTGAGTCGTCACGGGTTGAGCGCGTACAAGCGATTCCTCCTGACCCATCCGAGGTTTGCGATCTCGGAGTGGTACGGCGCTTGGAACGCCTACAACGCCAACTTTTATCGAGGGTCGCTGAGACCAGGGCGTCGATACCGGCTGCACCCCATCTTGCACTCTTTCCCCGGGCACATCTCGTTTCTGGGGGCAACGCTGGTGTTCGTCTGCGGGGTGTTGTTTCTTCAGGACAATCCTCTTCTCTCACTCACCGCGCTCCATGCTTTCATCATCGGCCTCGTCGCCTACCATGGAGATGCTATGGAAGTGGAGCGGCACCTGCAACAAGCGGCGATGACGCTTCGATTCTCGTATTTGCTACTGCTGCCCCACCTGTACGGTGCGATTCGAAGTCATATCGAGACGGAAGTGGCGGCGTGATCCGAAGCTCTCGAGTTTTGCCATGCGATCCGGGACACGTCCGAAACGGGAGGATGTCACCACCATGAGATCGTACCTTGCTTGTGCGGTTTGTTTCTCGCTGGGCGTCCTTCTCGCCACGGGTTGTAGTGAGGGCCCATCGCTCACGACCCCGGAATCCGTGATTCACGCAGAGACGGAAGGTCCCCCGGCAAGTGTATCGCTGGGGCCGGCCGCTTCGAGCCTCGCTCAACATTTCATCTACGCTCGCATCCTCTGCTTCGGAGACAGTCTGACCTATGGGACGACGCTCCAGGCACTGGGCATGATCCATCCCACGCTCGTTCCGGTCGAAGGTTACGTACCGAAGCTGGGCCGGCTGATCGAGGTCAACTACGAAGACGCTCATTTCGAGCTCATCAACTCCGGGGTCGGCGCCGAAGGAACCAGCGAAGGGCGCCTTCGCCTGGCCACCGAAATTCGTCGTTTGCGGCCGGAACTCGTTCTGCTTCTCCAGGGCACCGTCGATGCGGGTAGCGTCCCTCCGAGCTTCGGAGTGACCAGGCGCAACTTACAGGCGATGATGAACGACGTGTTGAGCCAGGGGATCGACCTCATCATCGGCACGGTGCCGCCCTTTCATCCGGATGGGTTTCGCGCCACCGGGATCGACAACGTTCCGGTGCTGAACGAGATCATCCGTGAGGAGGCGGCACGATTGGGCGTTCCCGTCGCCGATCACGAGCGCGCGTTCGGTGACGATCCGGGCCTACAGGGACCTGACGGAGTCCACCCGAACGACAACGGCTACGAGGTGATGGCGGCCACCTGGCTCAAAACGCTTCAGGGGCTCGTGGAGAGGAGCGGCACTTAGAGCGCTCAATGCCGTGGGACCCCGCCCCCACGGCTCGGCCTCCTCAGCCGGCGCCTTCGGCGCCGTGGTCGCTCCCGCCTCCGCCTTTTGGGCTGCGGCGAGGGCACGCCGAAGCTCTGCGACGGCGGCCGCTCGCGCGGGGTGGGGCGTACTTCTTCATTCACCCTGCTCGAGATTCAGGGGCCGCCTCGCGCGTCGATCGAGAGCGCTTGCGCCGGAGCGACGCCCGCGCGCGTCACCGATGCGCCGCCCTGAAACGTCACCACCACGTCGACCAGGGCTACGTCGCCGACTCCGAAATGCAGCACCGGGGCATCCTGGCTACAGTAACCTGTTCCGGCGCGCGCTTCCCGGAAACCAAGCAGAAACTCGCTTTCTCCCGCGTGACCGGCCTCGTAGAGCGCGACCTTGGCGCCGAAGGCTCCGGCCGTCCCCTGCGGTCCTACGAGGGTGACTTTCAACCATCCTGGCGACTGCGCCTGATTGAGAAAGAACGTATTCGGTCCGTACTTGCTCGCCACGAAGAGATCGAGTGCCCCGTCGTTGTTGACGTCGGCAAACACCGCCGAGCGGGCGTCGGTTCCGATCCCCTCGAGCCCGATGCCGCCTCGAAACGAGAAGCCACCGCTGCCGTCATTCAGGTGGATACCGTTCTCGCCCGCGAGGTAGAGGTCCAAATCTCCGTCGTTGTCCGCGTCGCCGAAGACTCCCGTGTAGCGGATGCCATCGAAGCGTCGAACGAGGTGAAAACGTCCCTCCCCGACGTTGCGGTAGAGCTTGGATCCGTGCGCTCCAGAGATGAGGACGTCCATCATTCCGTCGGTATCGAAGTCGGCGAACGTGACGCCGTTGGAGCCGCCGGCATCCCGTGAGCGCTGCTCGTACGAAACGCCCGCGAAATCCGTCATATCCACGAAACGCTCCGTCTGGTTCTTGAGAAGAGCGATCGGACCGAGACCTCCGTTCTCCAGAAATTCGTAGGCGGTGAGGGCCAAATCCGGCCTGCCGTCGCCGTCGAAGTCGGCCGTCGCGATTCCCTGGTTGGCGAAGGGTCGATTGTCGACTCCGTGCAGGCGTTGTCTTTCGAAACGCATACCGCCCCGGTTCCAGTAGACGATGGGCTGCGCCCCCTGCCACGCCGAGACGACGAGGTCGAGGAGCCCGTCTCCGTTCAGGTCCGCGGCGGAGACACCGCGGGAGCCGAGGTCCGTCACCTCGATGCCAGCGCTTTCGGTGAGGTCCGTGAACCGCCCCGTCCCGTCGTTGCGATAGATACGATTGTGGCCGTTCCAGGTGTGCGCGTTGAACAGATCGTAGTCGCCGTCATTGTCCAGGTCGGCAAACACGGCGGCGTGAGACTCTTCCGAGACCCCCTGGAAGAAGCCATCGTCGGAGACGCCGGCCTCGGCCGCTATTTCCGTGAAACGGGGAGGATTCTGACCCTCGTTGACGAGGAGCAGATCGGGGCGATTCTCGGTTGGATCTGCTATGTGAGTGACATAGACGTCGAGCCAGCCATCCCCGTTCACATCGACGACCTGAATGCCGTGGCCCCCGTAATTCTCGAGATTCTGAAACCCGGCGCTCGTGGTGGCGTTCGTGAAGCAGGGCCCGCTGCAGATGTCGCTCTCTGTGGCCGAAGCCCAGAGAGCCGCCCCCGAGAGGAGAGCCACGGCGAATAGGCGCCGGAGAAAGCAGCCGAGCTGTGACATGACGATGATCCTTTCGGAAAAGCCACCGTTGCCGATAGGTAGACCGCAACAAATAGCTTAGCAGCTTCGGCGGGCGCGGCAAAACAACCGCGTCAGCGAGCGAGAATACGATAGAGCCGGTCGGAGCCTTTCTCATCGACGAGCTCCAGCTTTTTCGCTTCTTCCGCCGCGTCGATGCCTCGCCGCACCCTCGGCCCCAGGCGTGCGGTATGGGCGAGCAGGAAACGCACGCCCACGCTCGCCATCCTCTGGAGCCCGGTCTCGAGCTCCTCGGACATGAGAAGCCGGTGCGCCTCCCGATAGCTGTGCGGGACGAAACCGCTATAGCCGTTCACCAGGGGTCGCCAGTGAAAAATGGAACGATAGACGTAGCGGGCGTTGTCCTGAAAACTCTCCGGCGGTGGAAGCGGAAGCTCGACGAGAGCTCCCGGCTCGTCGAGATTGGCCACCGTCTCGTAAATGGGCGGAAGCTCCGGGACGTCCATGATCCAGGGCAGGGGTCCCGCGTAGCATTCGGCGGCGGCGAGCACGACAAGGAACAGGCGCCGTCCCCGCCGGCGAACGTGCGAGAGCCCGATCCCGGCAAGCACCGAGGCCGCGAGCAGAAGGAGGATGCCGGCCCGCGAGGGCACCCGCAAACCCTGATAGGGGCCTAGCTGGTGGAGAAGCGAGAAGAGCCCGAAGTCCGGGCCGAGCGAGATCGCGATCCCGAGGAGACCAACGAGACTCCAGACGAGAACGTCCCGTCTGCGCGACCCCTTTGTCACCGCGCGGAAGATGGCGAAACCCAGAAGCCCCACGCCCGCGAATCCGGGGAAGAAGGGCTCCTGTTCTCCCGACGGGAGAAAGAAGTGGAGCCGGGCGACACTCGTAATGTAGGCGACGGGGTGGCCCGAGTTTTCCTCGGCGGTGCTCAGCGCCCGACGATACCCTGCGTTCATCTTGGACCCATAAGGCAGTAGAAAAGGCAGGCAGAGCGAAGCGACGAGGGGAGCCGACAACGCAAACCCGGCGACGGCCCGCTGCCGTTCGCCTCGACCCACGCCCCAGAGGTCGGCGACTACGAAGACAGGAAGGGCGGTTGCGAGAAACAGGGCGTAGTAACCGGAGGCGCCGAGCGTCGCCGACACGGCGAGGGCGAGACCGATGGCCGGCCGAAAACCGGGCTCGTCTCTCATGCGCCGAGCGAAGTAGAACGCCATCGCCAAGGGGAAAAAAAGCTGGAGCTGCAGGTGGGGAATGTGCGCCCAGTGAAACGACCCGAAGGCGAGCAAGAGTCCCGTCAGCGCGGCGCCCGAAGTCGAGCGGGAGAACGAAAACCCCAGCAAGAAACCTGCAATCCCGTTCGCCATGAGTGCGAGTAGGAGCGCTGCGTTCACGAGCAGAATCGGGTTGTCGGTGGCAAACCATAGGGGCAAGACGAGAAGGGCAGCACTGACAAGGTTTTCCGAATAGGCGAGAGTGTTGACATCCGGGAAAAAAATGTTGGCGTCGAACAGGTTGAGGCTTCCGTTGCCGAGCTGGTGAAGATCCCATGACAAGATCCATGCCGTAAGGAGTGCGTCCGGGCTGTTGAAGCGATTCGCCTCGGCGGGAGACATGACGAGAGGGTACGTGTAGACGAGGGCCAGGGCGAAGTACAGAAGAGCTACCGCGGCTAGCTTTCTCAGTGAGACATGTGCCGAAGCAGAAGGCACCGGAGGCGACGCATAATAGCTGTGGCGTTCCGCGGCGTGCAAATCTAATTTGATACTCAGCTTTCCTCCAACTCACGCGGCGGCTCTCTCCCGAGCCCGTTTCACGACTGCATCATCCACAGAGAACGTAGTCTTCATTCGCCTCCGAACAAACAGTCCGTACAAGTCACTCCTCGAGACGGAAGCGGAATCGAATCGGAGCGCCAGGCTTTCCCGTCAGGCGAAAGACCACGCTGTGGCCGTCGAGCGCGAGGACCTCCCCCGAGTCGACGCGGAGGCTCCCCGGCACGAATCTCGAAGCCCCCCGGAAATCGAACCTCCATTGCCCCGGGTCGCTCGCTTCCGAGAGGAGCCGTCCTTCGACGACGTTCTCCCCCGACCGCGCGCGAGATCGATGCTGCTGGGCGGCTGGGGCGACGGCGGCCAGGGTCTGGGCATCGTTGAGGGCGATCTGCGCGCTCGTCCCCGGGGGAAGCTCGAGCTGGCTCGTGAAATTGACCTCGGGGGGAATCGACGCCGAACGCCTCTCGACGACGACGAACTGCGTCGTGCGATCCTGCCGGCCGTCCTCGTTCGTCACCATGAGGGTCACGCCGTAGAGGTCGGGCGCGGTGAAGAGATGCGATACGAAGCGGCCTTCCCCGCCGTCGTCGCCGTCGCCGAAGTCCCACAGGTATGAAGTGACCGCGGTCGGCCCGCCATCGATGTCCCCGACCGAGCATCCCGCGTCGAAGCTGATCGAGTGCTTCACCCGGATTCGCGGAGGGTCCGGTATCGTAACGAAGCACGCGGCCGGCGTCGCCCGGACACGCACCACTCGAGACGTACTATCGCTCCTCACACCCTCGCGCACGGTGAGCGTCACCGTATAGGTGCCCCCGGGCGTGAAGAGATGCTCCACACTGGATCCCTGACCTGTGGAACCGTCGCCGAAGGTCCACTCGTAGGCCGTTACCGCTTGCGGAGTGGTGCACGAGGCGTCGAACAGGACCCTTTCTCCCGAGTCGATGTCGGGAATCGGATCGGGCGTGAAGCACGCGCGAATCGCCTGCGGGGGTCCCGGGTTCGGGGAGTTGGAAGCGGACTCGTCGCCCGAGATCACCAGGGCGGCGAGGCCGGCGCCCGCGCCGGTGCCGGCCAGGATGCCGAGCGTGGTCCCGGACATGCCGCCGGTCCGGGTCCCCTCCGGGCTGAATCCCCTCGGAATCTCACGCTGCTCGTCGGCGGTTCGTCGCACGCGAATTCTCTCGGTCAGCTCCGCTGGCGCGGAGCGCGCCCCTGGACAACCTCCCATGAGCACATTCACCACATACTCCGGGGTTCGCATTTCGGGCCTTCCCGAAGCGAAGTAGTAGTGCACTCGAACCGCCTCCGGCGTCGGTTTGGGGAGCGCTGCCTGGTATGTCAAGCCCGCCGCAGACGGAACGTCGACTTCGTACCAACCGGTGTCGTCTTCGGACTTGAAACGAACGGTGAGTCGTCTCGCGCGAGCCACATCCGCGCTCGAGGCCTTGGCCTCGATGAGAGGATACTCCTCGGTGCTCATGCAGGGGGGCGGCGTGTGGACGATGTCGTCGAGCGCCGCCTCCTGCTGCCGACCAACGGATGCGAAGAGAAGGGATACGAGCGCGCGAAGAATCATGCTACTTCTCGGCCGGCCAGGATACGCGAAAGCCGACTACGCTTTCGCTCCCCTCAGGGTGAAGCGAGTTCCTGGGGGCGGCCGCGATGTAACGCTCGCCGTTGAAATACGATCCCCCCTTCAAAACGCGAGCATTCGAGGGGCCGTCCCGACACCACTCCCAGACGTTCCCCGCAAGGTCGTGAATCCGCTCGGGCGTTGCTCCTTCGGGAAAGGAGCCCACGGGCGCCGTTCCGGGCGCCCGACCGACGCCGCCGCCCCCATCGGGGTCATAGTTCGCGCGCGTGCGCGTAGGCCGCTCATTCCCCCAAGGGTAGGTTCGACCGGCCGATCCCCGCGCCGCGAACTCCCACTGCGCCTCCGTCGGAAGGGTCCCGCCAAGCCACGCGGCGTAGGCCATCGCGTCGTACCAGCTCACGCTCACCACCGGATGATCTCCCGGCTCCCCGGGGTCATGCGTTGGGTCGAATCGCCGGTACTCCGCGTTCGTAACCTCGTGCTGCTGCAAGTAGAAAGAAGAGACATGCACTCGACGTCCGAGGGATTCCCCATCGTTCGCGATCCCCGTTTGAATATCGCCATCCTCTATCCGTATGCGGCTCGCGGCGGTCGGCGACTGCGGGGGCGCGCCCAGTCCCGCCTCCTCGGCGAAATGCTTCACCATCAGGCTCCGAAGGCCGCTCCATCGTTCGTTCGGTTGATCCTGAGCCCTCTCGTCGAGCGCCACCAGGAGAGGCACGAACTCTCGAGACGACTGGAACCACCGGTCGTCGATCCGCTCGAGGAAGGGCTCCGGGTCCTGGCTTCCGCGATCGAGGATCGCGAGGGCCCCGAGGACGTCACCCGGATCTCGGCTCGACAGCCGCTCGCGAAGCGCTTCGACGAGCGCGTCGTTCGTCTCCTGGACCTGTTGCTGGCTCTCTTCGACCTCCCTCTGTCGCTGCTGCGCGATCTTCCGCTGCTCCTCCGCCAGATTCTTCTGGAGGAGCGCGTCGTTGAACGCCTTTTCCGCATCCGCTCGCGCGTTCACCGCTTCGTACCGCTGCCAGAGCGCGTCCTCGCGTTGAACGTCTGCGATTCGCTGCTGGCGCGAGGCCTCGACCGCGGCCATCTCGGCGAGCTCCCGCGCCTTCTCCGCGTCCTGCCGCTGGCGCTCCGCCTCGAGCCGCCGCGACTCCGCGATCCCCCGTTGGTTCGAAGCCTCGACCGCGGCGCTCTCGGCGGCCTCTTTCGCGCGGGCGAGCTCGTCCGCCTGCCGCTGCGCGAGGTAGGCCCAGGCGAGGCCCCCCAGCGCTCCCACGGCGAGGAGCAGCACGAGGAACAACCCCGCCGCCCTCCGAAGGCTCTTGCGATGCCGCTGCTCCAGCTTCCGGACCGCTTCCGCTTCCTTCTGCCGCCTTCGGCGATCGTCGCGGCTCGCGGTCACGACTCCCGTCAGAAGGTCGTGCGACAGCTCCAGGAGGCGCCGCCTTCCCCGTTCTTCGATGCGCACCAGCCGGCGCCTAACGAGCTCTTCGATGTCCTCCTCACTCACGCCGGGCGAGCCGATGGCTTCGTCGTAGACGACGAGGTTGCGGAAGCCGCGCCGCGTCAGGAGCTTTTCCTCGACGAACGTGCATACCGATTCGCTGAGATCGGCGATGCTGCGCTCGTAGAAGTCCGAGAGGATCTGGTTCTGCGATCCGTCGAGGGCCCTCTCGGTAATCTGGGCCTCGCGCCTCTCGAGGCGCTGACTATTGAGCTCGCCGCAGACCACGCTGAGGAGCGCCGGCTCGACTTCGAGGTTCACGAGCTCGTCGTTCGGATCCGCCGCGGCGACGAACCGGACCACCCGCTCGGCGACGTCCGGGGCGATGATGTGCTTCGCCTGGTTGACGGCCTGAAGGGCGGCGACGCCGTTCATGCGCTCCAGGCGGAAACGGTTGTGGGCGACCGAGCCCATCTTGTCGCCGAGCCCTTCGAGGTCGGGAAGGAAGTCCTCCCGGAGCGTCAGCAGAACCTTGTAGCGGTGCCGCTCGAATGTAAACCGCGCGGCCTCGCTCGGTCTCTTTCCCGGAGGCTCCAGCTCCAGACGGGCTCTGAGCTGGAGCGGGGGCCTCGCCTCGACCAGGTCCGCGAGCTCCAGGAGAAACGCGTTCGTCGCTTGAGCCCGGGCGCGGTCTCGCGCGCCGAGGGTGAACACCTCCTCGAACTGATCGAACACCAGAAGAGGAACCACGATCCGATGCCGCTCGCTCCAGAAATCGGAGTCGCTGCGGTGGAAGTACTCCCAGAGGGTTTCTTTCGGCAGGGGCTTCGGAGCCTCGACCTTGGAGCGCTCCGCCTCGCGAACGATGGCGGTCTTCACCTGCCCCGTGAGATCGAGCCTCTCCGGCGAGAAATCGAGCCGGATGTAAATGGGCAGCACGTTCTCGCGCCGCAACAAGGGGAAGAGTCCGGCCTGAAGGATCGAAGATTTTCCGAGGCCCGAGAGGCCGAAGAGGACGGTGAGGCGCTCGCGCTCGACCTTGCGGTAGAGCAGGTCGGTCTCGAAATCGCGGCCGTGAAAATACTTCCAGTCCGCCTCGCGGAACGGTAGAAGTCCGGGCCAGGGATTCTCGTCGGTGAGCCGGACGCTCTCGGGGATCGTCGCGGATTCCGCGATCATCCGTATTTCGCCCGTCGATAACTCCTCTGTAGCTCGACCAGCGTCTTCACGAATTCCGAGCTGGGTTTGCCGCCTGGCAGTTTCTCCCATTGCAGCTCTCCAAATTCCCCGGGAATCGCCCGATCCCCCGGCGAGGTGTCGTCGATGACCACCGGCAGGATGAACCGGCCCGAGGGAGCGGACCTTCCCGCCTCTAGAATGGCTTCGACCCACTCTCCCTGCAAGAATCGCCTCTTGGCTTTCAACGACCCCGCCGAAATCACGGGAACGAACACGGAGCAGAGGCCCACGACGCTTTTCAGCCTCTTCTCCCAGTTGGGAGCGAGCGGCGCGTCATCGTGGTCAAGGATGACGTCGATCCCGGCGCGATCGAGCGCCTCGCGAATCGACTCCGCAGCGCTCCGGTCCTCCGACGCGCAGCTCAGGAACACCGCGCCCGAAGGCATCCCCGACGAGGAGGCGATCGAAGGCGGCGCCGCCTCTTCCTGGGGCGAGAACTCGCTCCAGCGGCGGTCGAGCTCGCGAACGAATTCGACCGCGCTTTCGACGGGCGGCGCTTCGGTCGTCCCCTTCGCCCGCTCCACGAAAAGCACGGGGGCATCCATCCCCGGTCCGCCTTGAGCGAGAAGACGAGCCAGCCACTCGGAGAGTCCGCTTCCCAGGATGAGGAGATCGCTCTCCCGGAGCTTGTCGAACAGGAACCCCGGCGCCCGGGTCTGGAGCGAATCCATGAACTCGAGCGTATCCTCGCGGGTGACGGCGAAGCTATGAGGAGTGCCCGAAAGACGCCCCAGCAGGTGGAACACGGCGGGTCGGCCGAGCCGATCGAACTCCGGCGGGAGATCCTGCCGGTCGCTCGGCGCATAGGCGAAGGCGAGGGTCTGGCGCTGACCTTCGAAGCGCTGGTGATCGACGGCGCGCTCGATGAGGACGTCGAAGGTGGTAGTGACGAAGAGCTTGAGCCTCGGGATCCGGGCGAGCTCGAGGAGCGGTGTGGGAAGGGGGATCGGGTCGAGCTCGCGTAAGACAACCCGCAGGCTCCGGTAGATTTCCTGAACGTCGTGGAACTGCTTCAGATAGCGGCGGGAGACCTCCTGGAGCTCTGACCCCCTGGGCAGATCCGCGGAGGCGACGCCCAGATGGCCGGCGAGCTTTTTCGCCAGGAGCGGATAGAGAAGAGCCTCCACCCCCTCGTCGGCTACGGTGAGGAGATCCGGGCCCAGGATGGGAACGACCGTCTCCTCCTCCATCCGTTGAAGCACCCGTTCCCAGAAGCGCTCGGACACGAGAATAGCGCACCTCCTTCGAAGTCGAGGTCATTCATGTAGCGCTCCGGCTCGCCCTGCGATTGGAGCCCGTACTGTAATCGACCTCTTCCGCTCGGCGCAAACTGCCTGCAGGGAGTTTACAGCGCTTGATTCCCGCACGCGCCTCATCTAGCGTGAAGCTCTTTCGAAGGGAGCTACCGATGAGGAACTCGCGTCGATCGTTCGTCAAGCAGGGTCTACTCGCGGGGAGCGCGCTTCTTCCTGCCACGGTCTCCGGGCAGCCGGGCCAATCGAGCCCGCGCTCCGCGGGGGAGCGCTTTCGACGGCTTCTCGAGGGGCCGGAGGTTCTCCAGTGCCCCGTGGTCTTCGACGCTCTCTCGGCGAAGATGTCCGAGGACCTGGGCTTTCCCGCGATTTACGCCGGCGGGCAGCCGGTCTCGGCGAGCATGTACGGGGTCGGAGACTTCGGATGGCTGACGATGACGGAGCTCGTCGAGTTCGCCGGGCGTATGGCCGGAGTCGTCGACATCCCGGTCGTGGGCGACGCCGACGATGGCGGCGGAAACCCGCTGAACGTCCACCGCACGATCCAGACCTATGAGCGGGTGGGCGTCGCTTCCGTGATGATCGAGGACATGTATGGAGCCAAGCACCTCCCCGGACTTCCCGAGGGACCGATGACGTCCATCCCCGCCTTCGTCGACAAGATCAAGGCCGCGGTCGACGCCCGCAAGCACGGCCTGGTGCTCATCGCCCGATCGGACGCGCTCTCCGCGAAGGAGCCTTTCGAGAAAGGGGTCGAACGGCTCGCGGCGTACGCGGAGGCGGGAGCCGACGTGGTGTTCCTCGCGGGCGCGCCGATCGGGAAGACACCGGAGCTCGCGCGGGCCACGAACCGGCCGGTGATGACGGTGACGATGCCCACGAACCCGGATTCCGCTCCCGACGTCCTGCGCGAGTCGGGTGTCAAGATCGCTTGCTACGCCTATCAGCTCATGGCCGTCGCCATGGGCGCGGTCCAAAAAGCGCTCCGCGACATCAAGACCACGGGGCGCATCCAGAACTTCGAGCAGACGGCGGTGACTTCGCAAGAATACGCGCGGATCGTCGGGGCCGCCGAGTCCGTCGATGTCGCGCGCCGCTTCAACGCGAGCGGTGGCTTCTGATGTCGCCCGCTCTCTTGCTCGCGGCCCTGACCTTCTTCGAAAACGCTCGGATCATCGTGGGCGACGGCTCCATCGTCGAGGACGGCGTTCTCGTCGTCCGCGATGGGGTCATCGAGAGCGTGGGTCCGAGAGGGGCGACTTCCCTTGCCCAAGACGCCTCCCGGGTCTCGCTCCAGGGCAAGACATTATGCCGCTTCTCGTCGACATCCACGGGCACATCGGCTTTCTGAAGGACGGGGTTTTCGCTGCCGAGCACTACGGATCCGAGAACATCCTCGACCAGCTGCGGATCCTCGAGTCCTTCGGAGTCGGCGCCTTCATGAGCCTCGGAACCGACCTCGGTCCGGACGCGTGGAAGATTCGCGAGGAGCAGCGAGCAGGCAGACTCGGCGGAGCGCGACTTCTCGTCGCCGGCCGGGGTTTCGTCGCTCCCGGAGGTGGGCCGACCGTCTCCCCTCTCGAACACGTGCCCAACGAGGTCGACCGGCCGGAGATCGCCCGACTCCTGGTGCGCGGGCCGAAAGCCTTGAGGAGCCGCCGCCGCCGGTGATGGAAGAGACGCCCGCGGAGACGCAGCCCAGCACTTCCTGAACTTTGGATGGACGAGTTCGAGCAACCTGGCGCGGCTAGTCTCAAGGGTGTGGACTCGCGTTGCTCAGCGAATCTCGCGCTGTCTCACTTCTTCGGCCGACGGGATTTCCTGGGCTCGGCTCGCTCCCAGGCCCTCGGGTCGAAGTAGGCGTCTCGCGCCGCGTCGGGCGTTCGTCGATAGGCCTCCGCGGTTGCCGCTTCCTCCGGTGGCACGGGCGCCTCTTGTTTCGCGCGACGCCCGGGACTTCCGAGCCGCCTGGACCGCTTGCGCGAGACTCTTGGCGAACGACGTTCAGACACTTTCTAGAATCCGCAGATAGAACGCGAC
>Ga0326597_10004031_pt1 | contig 20813 bp, 14 predicted proteins | sample RVTome_12_FD_203789 | JGI IMG/M metagenome (GOLD analysis project Ga0326597, IMG submission 203789) | Soil microbial communities from uranium-contaminated site in the Upper Colorado River Basin, Wyoming, United States - RVT100D185 | ecosystem: Environmental > Terrestrial > Soil > Contaminated >...
ATTCAAGATCTCCGTTGATGACCCGCAGTCGCTCGGCCAGCTCGCGGGCCTCATGGGCAACAGCCCTTAGCTCCGCCGCCACGGCATGCGCCTCATCGGGAATGAAGCTCACCAACCTTCGGACGATGATGGTCTGGTACGGCATCTTGGACCGCCAGTTTCAGTATACGGCTACCCCGGGCGGGAGGGGTATGGGAAGCTGGACCAAAGGAGCCCTACGGCGCTGCCGTGGCTAGCCTGGAAACCGTCAATCCGGCCGGCCACGGGTTGGTCGCCGTGGGACATCCTTCAATGCTCTGAGTGCGGGTCGGCGCTTAACCCCAGCCATTCCTTCCCGGGCTCTTCGGGTGGCGCCCCGGGGGCCGGTACTCGTCGACCGGGTCCTTATCGAATTCGGTCTGGGTTACGAAGGTATGGGAACGATGCGGCGGGTCTGGGAAGTACGACACCACTTTGGCCACGGTCGGCGATCTGTCGCCGGACGCATCTCGGATGATCTGCACCACCGTATCCAGCGCGGTCTGGCTCGCGGCGTCCACTGGGACAATGAGGTTCACATCCCGCGCGAAGGACTCCGCCTCCCATTTCACTTTGTCAGCCCGAATGATGATGTAGGCGTCGTCGCCCTTGGTGAGATCGGCCGTCAGCGCCTTCCCGGTCTCGTCGGCGTTAACTGCCTTCACCAAGACCCAGGCCCTGATTCGTCCGCTCTCGGCCTGCTGCGGCCTCGCCCCTCCGGCACTAGCACTCGCGCTTGCACTCTTCCCTCCATTGACCATTCTTGCCTCCTCTGACTTGGCGCCGCCGCTAGGCGGCTTTCGGATTCTCGTTCGCGTCTCGCCGCACGACCGCATGCTTCAGTCGCAGCAGCGATGGCGGAGTGCGCGGGAACTCTACATACGGTTTCACTAACTGCTTCGCCTGAGCATAACTCAAGGGCATGACCGCGGCCTGATCAGCCACCAGAATTCGGTCGGCCTGCTGGTAGAGCTCGATCCGTCGCTTGCGGTCGGCGATCCGGGCGGCCTGCTCAGTCAGCGCATCGAACTCCGGGTTGCTCCAGCGGATCGGGTTCAGCCCCTCCCGGCTGTGGAAGAGCACCCGCAGCATACTATCGGGATCCGGGTAATCGGCGGACCAGCCGCTGATCGTGATCGGTGCGGGGTCGCGGTCCTGGCGATCCATGAACTCGCCCCAGGGGAGCGGGCGTGCATTCACCTGGACCCCCAGCGCCTGGTTCCACAGGCTCTGCAACGCGGCCGGCACCGGATTGCTGGCCGGATCGCCGGTGTAGAGCAACTCAATCGCCGGGAATCCTACTCCACGTTCATACCCGGCCTGCGCCAGGGATCGCCGGGCGGCCTCCTCGTCAAACCCGATTCCGATGGCTGGCGAGTGGCCGGGCATGCCGGGGGGCAGAAACCCGCCGAGCGCCGGCTGGTAGTGCGCGCTCCCGGTCTTCTCCAATAAGTCCCTACGATCGATGGCCTGCACGAACGCCATTCGTACCCGAGGGTCATCGAAGGGCGGGCGATCCATCCGGAAGCCCAGGTAGACCGTCGAGAGCGCCGGGGTGAGCCGGAATTCCCGCCGGTAGCTGGCCCGGAGCTGGCCGGTGGTGCCGGGGTCGGCCATGATCAAGCTAATCCCGTCGAGCGAGCCCTGGTCGAAGGCCTTGAGTTGAGCAGCGTACCCATCGATCAGCGGAGCTTCCACCCGGCCCACGTTTCCGCGGGCCAGTCCCCGGTAGTGCGGATTCCACTCGAGGACCATGCCCGCACCGGCGGCCCACTGCGCCAAACGGTAGGGTCCATTCCCAACAAGGTTGGCGGCCTCGGTCCAGGGCTGTCGATCGCCTTCGACCACCCAACGCGGCAGCGGATAGGTTGCCGGGTGGGTGAGCACCAGCGGGAAGTAGCTGGCCGGAGCGGACAGCCGGACCTCGAGCGTGTGATCGTCGAGCGCCTTCACCCCGAGCTGGGTGGCATCCAGTTCCCCTGCGGCGACCTGCCCCGCGTTCTCAAGATTGTTCAGCAGCAGTGCGGCCGGAGATTGTGGACCCAGCGAGAGGTTCCGCTTCCAGGCATACTCGAAGTCGCCGGCGGCGAGCGGCCGGCCGTCGCTCCAGCGACGCCCCTTGCGCAGGGTAAACGTGTACCGCCGACCATCCGGCGACACGTCCCAGCGGGCGGCCAGCGCGGGCACGATGCCCGATGCCTCGTCCACCTCCAACAGGCCCTCGAAGAGTTGAGCGACCAGGAAGGAGGCGACATCGTCGCCGGCCAGTCCCGGATCAAGGCTGGCCGGTTCATCGACCGCGAAGCGCAGAACTCCGGCCGGCTCTTCCGCCCGCGCCGGCTCTTGCGATCCCCAGACCAGCTCCCACAGGTCGAAGGCCTGCCCATAGGCCTGTTGTGCCTTGTCAAACTGAAAATCGGCCGAATACACCAGCCCCAACCGCAGCAGCGTGCGGGCGGCCAATTCGTGCTGCTCTCGGTCTTGTTGCAAGGTCAGAGCCTGGGTGTAGTGCTCGATCGCCTCCCGGCAGGCGTACAGGCCATGCGCCCGCTCACCGGCCTGCAGCAAATATCCGATCGCTTTGTCCGGCTCGCCGGCGGCCCGGTAGTGGTGGGCGAGCGACTCGTATTCCTCGGGGCTGGCGGCTTCCAGCACGGGTGCCAGCCGGGCGTGAATCGTCTGGCGCCTGGCCAAGGGCATCCCCTCCAGCATGGCAGCCGGGATCAGGGTGTGGGTGAAGCTGAAGCGCCGGCCGTTTTCGGTGGGTGCTTCCTCGATGAGCTGGGCCTGTTCGGCGCTCTTCAGCGCCTCGGCCAGCAGGGCCTCATCCATCCGTTCGACGGCGCGGACCAGCTCGAGCTCGAACTGCCGGCCGCGCACCGCGGCGGCCTCGAGCACCCGCCGAGCCTCCAGCGGCAGGGCCTCGATCCGGCTCTGGATCGCGACCCGGACATTGGCCGGTATGCCGAGTGCCTGCTTGCCTCTCACCTGCCAGTGGAAATCCCGGTACACCAGCCGGCCTTTCTCAACCAGGCCCTTGCAGACCTCTTCAATGAAGAAGGGATTGCCCTCGGTCACCCGGTGGAGCTCCTCGACCAGGTCGGGAGCCAACTCCTCGCCAAGAAACCCCTCCAGCATCGCCTGGCTCTGTTCCCGAGTGAGGCGGCTTAACTCGACCTGCTGGGCAAGCTGGTCGCGCTGGAAGCCGAGCAGCATTGCTTGCAGGGTTTGGTCGGCCGGGGCGTCGCCGGGGCGGTAGGTCAGCACAAACAGAATCGGCCGTTCGCGGATCTGCTGCACCAGGTAGCGCAGCAGGTGAAGCGTGCCGCTGTCGGCCCATTGGGCGTCCTCGATCACCAGCAGCACGGGCGCCTGTTCACTGAGGGTCGCCAGCAGGACTGCCAGGCTCTCGAACAGGCGATGCTGCTCGTGCGGGGCTCCGACCGCCGCGGGAACCTCCAGGTCAGGGAAACGACGCTGGTGCTCGGGGGCCAGCGTAAGCAGGTCGGCGGTGACAAACGGCGGCAGGGCAGCCAGCAGCTCCGCTCCAGGTTCGAGCGCGCTGCGCAGGATTTGTTTGAAAGCCCCGAAGGGTTGGGCAGCCTGAGGATCGCTGAATCCTTGCAGCACCCGCGCCCCGCTGAACTCCGCCTGGGCGATCAGCTCGCGCACCAGGCGAGTCTTGCCGATGCCGGACTCCCCACTGAGAATGAGGGTCTGGCTCTTGCCGCGCAGCGCCTTTCCCCACAGACTGCGCGCCTGTTGGAGTTCCTGCTCCCGGCCGGCCAGCCGGCCGCGCCCAATCCGTTCCAGGGCCGGCACTTCCGGTTCGGCCTCAACCTCGCTCCGCAGCAAATCCGGGGTCTGGAGGATTTCAAGAACTTCGGATGCCGAGGCAGGGCGGTCGGCGGGCAATTTGGCCAGCAGCCGCAGGATCAGCTCATCCAGCGCCTGCGGTAGTTGGGGGGCTTTGGCTCGAGGCGGTACTGCCGGAGCGAAGAGATGCTGGGTGATGATCGCCAGCGGTTCGCTGGCGGTGAACGGTACCTGCCCGGTGCACCACTCATAGAGCAGCACGCCCAGGGCGTAGAGGTCAGCCCGCCCATCGAGCGGCTGCCGCTGGAGCACCTCCGGCGCCAGGTAGTACACCGTTCCGGCGATGACCCCATCGCTGGTGATGCGGAAGGCCAGCGAGGTGGCCAGCCCGAAATCGGTCAGCTTGACCGTGCCCTCGGCGGTCAGCAGGATGTTCTCCGGCTTCAGGTCGCGATGCACGATGCCCTGGCCGTGGGCGTGCGCCAGGGCGGTGCAAAGCTGAATGGTGATCGCCACGATCTCAGGCAGCTCCCGCGGCGGCTGCTCGTAGAGCGACCGGCCCTGGATGTACTCCATCGCGATGTAGGCGGTGTTGCCGGTCTCTCCGGCGTCGTGAATGGCGACGATGTTGGGGTGGTTGAGCTGGGCAGCCAGGCGGGCCTCCCGCAGCAGGCGAGCCCGCCCGTTGGCATCAAGATTGGACTCGCTCACCACCTTGATCGCCACCGGGCGATCGAGCACCTCGTCATGGGCGAGGTACACGATGCCCATGCCGCCCCGGCCGAGCTCTCGTTCAATCTGATAACGCTGGGCGAGACGATCCACCTGAAGAGGGTCCCCCGAGGCGGGGTGTTTTCTAAGTAGGGTCTCTGGGCGAGAACGCCGCGTCGGCGATCTCGGCCAGCTTCTTGACCGCTTGGTCGGTGAAGAAGCCGACCAGCGTGGCAAGCCCGACGAAACTGAACGGGCTGGTCTGCTCGACATCTGCTTGGGGCGAGAAGAAGCCTCCCCGGATCACCAGGTAGAACCCCAGTCCCAGGCCCGAGGCAACCAGGGGTCGCATGATGTACCAACCGATCGCTCTCGGGGGGAGGTTGGCATCCTTCATTCCAGAGGCGAGGTCTCGAACGGTAATGACCGCCCCGCCGAATGCGCCCGCCAGCAGCACGAGCACGAAGAGGCGGCCCTCGTCGGAGATTTCGAAATCCCAAAACAGAATCTCCACATGGTTAAGCGGAGGCTGCGACCCTTCCTCGGGGGCGTCCGGTTGCGACGGGGCGGTTAGCTCATCGCCCGCCGGCTGCTCCACTGCAGATTGCTGGTTCGCCGGGGTGGGCCACAGCTTGATCATGCTGTACACCATCAGCCAAGATTCTATGGTGAGCAGCAAGATCACTGCGACTACGATGATTGGATTCGTAGTCTGAGCTTGGTAGAACGCATAGGAGGTGGAGCCTGGTTGGGGCTTCAATTGGGCCTTGCTTCGTGAGGACTCGGCCGGTTCTGGGTTAGGCATGGGTTCCCCTGGGGTTGTCTAGAGCTTCAGTAGACACAAGGATTGTAGTGCGTAATTCGAGGGTCGAGCGGGGGGAAACTTATGCAGCGGCGCAAGCATGGTCCCTTGGATCGTGTCGGCATTGATGAGCACATGCTGCTTAGGGCTCCGGTTCGGCGGTGGGGCCCGGCACGGTCAACTGCAACCGGTTGCAATGACACGCTTTACGCATCGCCCAATCCGTATTTTGCCGTCAAGGCCTCGTGCAGTTCGCGGACGACTGCGATCTTCGACGGATCAGCGAGGCTGGCAAGATCGAAGCCGAGGCAGATTTCGATGTCCTTCTGTGACAGGTAGTTGCCATGGATCAACACCTCGCGAATCTGGTCGGCGGCGTCCGGGTATTCGCGTTCGTCAGGTTCGTGGTTCTGGAGGAGAAACTCGCGATAGCAGTGCTCGATGATCGGCTTCGAGTGAGTCTCGATCTCGTCCACTACTCGCAAGATTTCGCCGATCTTGGCGTCAAGCGCTTCCTGGGTACTATAGAAGATGTTGCCGTTGGGATGAGCGGTTTCGTTGCGGTCGTCCACCAACTTGGCATACGTACCGATCTTGTTGTTGTCGCAGGCGATGAGTTTGAGGAAACGGAGGATGCTACGCTCGTTGACGCTGCTAAAGACAAACGGGGATGTGGCCTCAAGGAGGTCCTTTTCTGTGTCCTTGCCGAACCCGATCAGCCCCATCGCGAAATCCTTGGGCACTGTCTGCTTGATCTGCCAGATGTTGAAGTAGACAAAGCTCATGGCGAGCATGTGATAGGGCAGCAATGCAAACTGGTAATTACCGTTTGAGTAGTTTGACTCGAAGGCGTCCCACAGGAATGCGATGTATTCCTGCTCCTTCGGGGTCTTGAAGGAGAGCGGCAGGTAGTTGCCCAGTTCGGCGGCTTCTTCCATGCCTCACGCCTCCGACGGGGTTCGCTTGTCTTCGCCCCAGACGGGGGCGAGGGCGGCCTGGATCTTCTTCTCGAAGCGGTCGATCAGTTCGCGGTTCGCGGCGACCAGCGCTTGCTCGCCCTCGATCTCGGCGACGATGGTTTGCTGGGTCGCGACGGGCGGGAGAGGGATCGACAGCGCTCGAATGATTGCCTGGCTGATATTGGGTTGCGCCCCCCCAGTGCTAAGGCCGATCAACTCATCAGTTCGACCTTTTAGGTGGAAGAACAGGAAGGCTGGGACAATCGAAGGATCGGGCAGAATTCCGCAAACTGCCTGATTAGTTGCAGCATCAATCTCCAGGAGGCCCACTTGGCCAGCTGTCGCGCCATACATTGCGACGAGCACGGTGCCTGCTGGAAAGATCTTGGCTGACGAGTTCTTCAGACCAGCTACTGTTATCCGTTCTTCTGCTGATGTAATGAGGCCTTGCCCGACTTCACCACTCTTCACCCACGGAACCGTTCCATTCTCGTAGTACTCCACTCTCCCTTTCAAAGGAGTGCCCCCCGAACTTGTCTTCAACGTCTTTCCCAACTCCACCATCGGCCAGTCGGGGTGGATGGGGATGTGGGGGTGGTAGTGGTAGAGGATGGCGCGCGCCCCGTTGATGACTTTCTGGTAGCCCTCGATCTCCGCCACGATCTCCTTCTGCACCTCGAGCGGTGGGAGGGGTATTCGGATTTCACGCAGATCACTGGTTTTGACGCTGGCCTGATTGACCGCCTTCTGGGCAAAAGACTTCACGGTGACGATGAAACGGTCTGTCTTGAAAATGCGGATCGCGTAGCGCGGGTCGATTCGCGACACGTCAGCTACAAAGCGGATAAGGTTTATCCCGTGAATGACGTCAGAATCGTTACTGAGGAAGATGGCTGACTTTCCGAGGTGATCGATGCTATTGATGTGGCTGAGAAGAATGTCCCCGAATTTGAGAAAGCATTCAGGCTTAACTTCATCGTTCGTAAACTTCGTCTTGGAAAGATTGACGGACCCGTCCGCAATGGTCTGGATGCGCGTCACACGATATTTCCCCTTCTCATCGAGTTGGGTGACATTCACGCCATTGGCAATCTTCGTAAATAACCCCACAAGCGGTTCAAGAGGGAAAGTCGATAGTTTGACCACTCCCTCGCGATACCTCTCCACGCTCAGGTTGTAGTCCCCGTTCGCGGCGATCTTCTTCTTCGGCACTATCAGGCCGAGCGCAGGCTGGAAGCTCTCAACCGATTCGCCGGCGCGCACCCGGCGAAGGTATTCGGCGATCTCCACGGAGGCTTGCGGCAAGTCGTTCTTGTCGATGGGGCGGCGTCGGGCACCAAGACCGAAGCCGTCGTTGTCGATCTTGAAGAAGGCGATGGTATCGGTCTTCTTGGTCAACGGCTTTTCGAGGATCAGGATGGAGGTCTTGACTCCGGAGTACGGATTGAACACGCCCGCCGGCAACGAGACGACGGCGACAAGGTACTCCTCCACCAGCAACTTGCGCAGGTCCGTGTAAGCGGTCTGGCTCTGGAAGATGATGCCTTCGGGCACGATGATGCCGGCGCGGCCCGTGGGCGTGAGGTGCTCGGCCATGTAGTCCACGAACAGCACTTCGCTGCGCTTGGACTGCACCGAGAAACGGTTGTGGGGCTTGATGCCACCCTTAGGCGACATGAACGGCGGGTTGGCGAGGATCACATCGGCGTACTCGTTCCAGCGGTCCTGGCTGGTGAGGGTGTCGTACTCAGCAATGTGCGGCTCAGCGAACCCGTGCAGGTACAGGTTAACCAGCGACAGGCGCACCATGTCGGGCGAGATGTCATAGCCTTTGAAGTTCTGCGCCAGGCGGCCTTTTTCATCCGGCGTCAGGGTGCTGTTGCCCTTGGCGTCGGTGTTGACCTTGCGAATGTGTTTGTAGGACGAGATGAGGAACCCGGCGGTGCCGCAGGCCGGGTCGAGCACGGTCTCGGTCTTCTTCGGATCGATGATTTCGACCATGAAGTCGATGATGTGGCGCGGGGTGCGGAACTGGCCGGCCTCGCCCTGGGAGCCGAGTACGGAGAGCAGATACTCGAAGGCGTCGCCAAGCCGTTCGCTGTGGTCATAGTTGAACTCGTCGATGACTTTGAGGAAGGCTCGCAGGGTCTCCGGGTCACGATAGGGCAGATAGGCGTTCTTGAAGATGTCGCGGAAAAGCAACGGGATGCCGGGGTTCTCCGGCATCTTGGCAATGGCCTCAGCGTAGACGTTCAGAGCCTCGTAGCCGCCCAGGCCGGAGCGCATGAGTTTGGTCCAGCCATAGCGGGCGAACTCCCCAGCGAAGAACTTGCGCTTCCCGCCGAACTCCTCGCTCTCAGCGTCCATATCGTCCATGAACTTGTAGATCAGGGCGATGGTGATCTGCTCGACCTGGCTCTTAGGGTCGGGCACTTTGCCGACGAGGATGTCGCGGGCGGTGTCGATGCGGCGTTTGGTGTCCGTGTCGAGCATGGGGTCTCCTTTATGCGGCGAACTGGTTCAAGGAGACGTAGTCCTTGACGTATTCAGGAATGAGCGTGCGGTACTTCGCCGGCACGGCGCGGAAGTCGCGAGCGGAGAAGACCGCGTTGGTGGCCAGATCGGTGAAGTGGCGGCTCTCGATGATGTGGCGTACCTGATCGCTGGCGACGTAGGCCTTGAAGTAGGTCTTGATCGCCAGGATGGCCTCAGCCTCTTCGGGCTTGGTGTCTGTGACGAACTTGGCGAACTCCTCTTCCAGTAGTTCATCCTTAGACTTGAAGCGCGGGATCAGGCCGAAGATCTTCTCCAGGATCTCCCGCAAGGTCAAGCGCCGATCCACGGCGGCGGCTTTGCGCAGCTTGTCGAGGTTGTAGTACTCCTCGGGTTTGTCGAAGACCTCGCGGTTGACGTAGTCGATGACGCGGTCCCACTGCCCAGCCTCCACGGCTCTCGCGATGGTCTCATTCTCGCGCACAGTCTCCTCAAATTTCTCGAAGAACATCCGGTCGATCTTCATCCCTTCGTAGCCGATGGTCTCTTCCCTGACCGAGGCGAGGATATCCGCGCCGAGGTGCTCGTAGGTGCCGCCGACCGCTACCGGACCTGTGCCTCCACCGTCGTCGCGGCCCTTGCCCTGGGGCCGGGGGAGCTTCAGCACCTCATCGTAGTTGAACTCCTCCTCGAAGTACTCGCAGTTGGCGAAGAAGTCGAAGAGCTTGAAGACGGACTTCTGCGGCTGCGCCACGCCGTCCTTTAGGCTGTCGTCGAAAAGCTGTTCGAGGAAGTTGTGCTTGCGGGTGCCGCGGCCCTTGATCTGGATGAAATCGGTCGGCGAGAAGACTGGTCGAAACAGACCGAGATTGAGGATGTCGGTGCAATCGTAGCCCGTGGTCATCATGCCAACCGTCACGCAGACGCGGGCCTTGCTGGTCTTATAAGGGGGCAGGAAATTTCCCGAGCCCATCAAGTTGTTGTTGGTAAAGGTGATGGTGAACTGCTGGGCGTCGGGGATTTGCGAGGTGACCTGCACGGCGAAGTCGGACTGGTACTTGCCGGGGAACTTGCGATCAGCCATCTGATTGAGGATCTGCGCCAGCTTGGCGGCGTGGTTCTGGCTGACAGCGTAGATGATGGACTTCCCGATCTCCCCGCTGACCGGATCGCGCAGGGCGTTTTCCAGAAAGGTCTTGCAGAAGAGCTGGTTGGTGGCGTCGGCGAAGAAGCGCTTCTCGAACTCGCGCTGCTTGAAGGCCTCCTGTTGGTCTTCGCCGGCATCGTCGGTGAACAAGACGACGAACCCCTCTTCGGAGAGCAGTTCGGTGGTGATTTCGGTACGGGCATCCACCACGGTGGGATTGACCAGGTAGCCTTCCTTCACGCCGTCGAGCAGCGAGTAGCGGTAGGTGGGCTGGCTGTTCTCGCAGCCGAAGGTTCGGTAGGTGTCCAGCAACAGCCGGCGCTCGGCTTCGCGCGGATCGCGGGTGGAGGGGGCGGTCTTGTCAAACCGCTTGAGGTAATCGCGGGGCGTGGCGGTGAGACCCAGCTTGTAACCGATGAAGTAGTCGAAGACGGCGCGGGCGTTGCCGCCAATGGAGCGGTGCGCTTCGTCGGAAATGACCAGGTCGAAATCGGTCGGCGAGAAGAGCCGCTGGTACTTGTTGTTGAATAGCAATGACTGCACCGTGGTGACAACGATTTCCGCCCGCCGCCAATCGTCACGATTCTCCTTGTAGATCACCGTCTGAAAGTCGGCGGACAAGAGCGCCGCGAAGGCCTTCCTGGCCTGATCCTCCAGTTCGAGGCGATCCACCAGAAACAGCACGCGCCGGGCATTGCCGGATCGGAGGAAGAGCTTGACGACGGCAGCGGCAGTGAGTGTCTTACCGGTCCCGGTGGCCATCTCGAACAGGAAGCGGTCTTTGCCGTCCTTCACGGCCCGTTGGAGGGCGTGGATGGCCTTCAACTGATAGGGCCGCAAGAAGCGCAGTTTGTTGGTCTGGATGTATCCGGGGCGTTCTGCCTCGTTGCGCCAAGCCGCGTCGAATTGATAGTTGGGGCGCTGGGTCAGCACGATGTAGTCATCTATGACCTCGTCCTCGATAAGCCGGTGCGGGTTGGGAGTGACCTGCTTGTAGCCGATCACCGAGTCCGGCGTAGGAAAGGACGTAATGAGGTAAGGGTTGCCGCGCTCCAGGTCCCAGAAGTAGTGCAGGTTGCCGTTGGAGAGGATTACGAAGCGGCAGTTCTGGGACTTGGCGTATTTGCGGGCCTGCTCCTTGCCGACGAGCGGGTTCTTCTGCTCCGATTTGGCCTCAAGGACGATGAGCGGGAAACCTTTGGTGTCTAGCAGCAGAAAGTCGATAAAGCCCATGCTCGTCTTCTCGAAGTTCTCACCAAAAGCTTCCAGATCGGATAACTTGATCGTCACACTGGGCTCAAGGCGGATGTTGCCGGGGGCGCTCCCCGCCGGAAAGAAGCGCCAGCCTGCCGCTTCGAGCAGCATGTTGATCTTGATTCGGGCTATGGCTTCGTTATCGGACACTCGCCTTCCTTCTCGGTGCGGGTGTTCATGCGTTATGACGGCCTCGAGAAAAGCCGCCCGGCCGGTTGAAGTCTAGTATCGCGCAAAGGGAGCCGACCCGGCTGGCCGGGTCGGCTCTATCGAGTTGTCGGGCAGCCGGAATGCGTTCCCGAATTGCGAATAAGGGCTTCTGCTGTTAGAGCCCGAGCAACATCGATGCTCGAATGAAGTCCGCGTATACCCGGCCGAGCTTTCCCCGGTAGGAGTCTCTCTCGGACCGGTTCAGAGGGGTTGAGCGGGCGCCAGTTCTCCTCTCATAGGGATGGGAAGCGGGAAGCCTGTTTCGCCGAGTGCGAATGTCGACGAGAAGGCCGGCGAGGGCGGGGTATGCTGCCTGGAATGTCGGGTTCTGTATGAGGCCACCGTAGTTGATGAGGTCCCCGTTCGCTTGAGTGGTTTGGATCGCCCCGGGGGCCGCCTGCGCGTTCAGATGACTTTGAAGGGCCCGGAATAGTATCTCATTGAGTGAGTCGTGGAGGCCAAGCCACGGGGTGTAGTGTGCGTCAAAGTAGGTTTCAGCAGTCAAGAGTGTTGAGTGAGCGTGGCCGTATTCAGCTCTAAGTAGGCCTCGCCAGTTGGGCCAATCTTGGATACGGAACCTCCTAGCAAGGAGAGCACTTAGGGGATCGCGGCGCCTTCTGCCCGAAGGAGGAAGCAGTCCAGCCTCCTCGAACGCAATCTGCGCGATTGGATTGAGGTTCCGACCCCTCGGAAGGAGGCCGCGGGGATCTGTGTTGCCAAGTTGGAGGGGACGCATGAGGGCAAGTGAAGGATCAGGAGCAGATCTACCCAGGAGGTTGCCCGCGGTCCCGGCGACACGGTTCAGTGGCAACGGGAGGTAAGGCGCCGTGAACGCTTGGATTAGTGGGTGCTCTGCCCACCTGAGGAACGATGAATAGCTCCCTAGACCCTGAGCCTGAAGCGTGCATAGGAAGGCCATGGCCCCCAATCTCGTGCCATGCCCTGTTGCCGGGTCCCGAACCGCTCGAAGGGCGCGGTCTGTGAGCGCCCTCTTCCTTGTGATGGACGAAAGTCTGGCAAGCAGCCTCCATTGTTCACCTTTGACCGCGTCGTATGGGTATGCGCTACGCACGATAGCAGAGGCGGCGGCCGCTGCAAGTGGGGAAGATGAGTACTGGTCTAGGAAGCTGACGAATGCGTCTGTGTGCTCTGGGAATTTCGGCCAAAGGCGAAGGACAAGCTTGAGGACTCTCGGTGAGGGGGGTGCTCGGAAGATGGAAAACCGGAACTTGGTCTTGTCCACGATGACGCGCCTAGAGGGGGAGAGAGATGAAGTTACATCTTCCCACGACTTGGATTCCGACACCTGTTGTGAACGTGGAGCATTGTGGTATGTGTCTATTCTGGGGGCAATCTCTCTTAGATGACGGAGCGTCTTCAATTTCACTGCGCCGAGTTTGTCAACATTTGGTATGAGCCCTCGCTCCCGACAAAGCCTGTCGAGCAAGACCATTGCCTGTCGGATTTCGTCTTCCGATTTCCCGAATACCCGGATATCGTCTACATACCTTACGTATCTGTGCTTCTGAGACATCGCAACGTCGATCGGAAGGAGGAAGCACTCCGCCAGGACGTCGGAGGCGACCGGGCCTTGGGGAATGCCGTGCGAGTACCTGGACGAAGCTACAGGTGAGCTCCAGCAGTGAAGCCATTTGGAAGCCGCGTCCACGAGCACGCGACTGCCGCGACGGGGTGCAATTGTCCGCATCAGGAGGTCATGGGCGATTGTCTCGTAGAAGGCGGCGAGATCGAACTTAACTACCCAGTTTGCCCCGGATCTGTATTGGCGTTCGAACCTCGAGAGCATGGCGGTATATCCGATCCACCATTGCCGAACTGCGAAGGGAGACGTGGATGGATTTAGGTAGTTGCTGAAGACAGACCTCCCCTCATAGGCAAGGCGCGATGTGTAAGTTGCCTTGGCGAAGATGTTCGCCAGCGCTTGAAGGACTATCTGGTCTTCAATGACTAGGTGAGTGATTGGCCGTTGTAAGCCAGAGCGTTTGGGGTAGTAGAGCCTAAGAGGCGTCTGGGGAGTGTAGGTATTGTCCCTCAATCTGTGCCCAAGATCGGCAAGGGCCCCGGGGGAGGCCAGTTCGTATGCTTCGAGTATCGGCCTGTAGGGGGCCTTGTAGTTGGTGTTTAGGGCAGATGTAACCCTCCTCCATGCGGACCTTAGGTTCGGACGAGACGCGATGGTTTCGAGGTTCACGGTGCCCTCAGGAGCGTAACCTAGTGTTCTCGGATGGTAGCTCCGTACTTCGGTGCGCCCAACTAGGTGAATAGCCCTAGCAGGGCCTCCCAACGTCCGCCCTCATTGGCCCGCCGCTCGCGGCACGTCCGCTGCTAGGCGGTGTTCCGCTTCACTCCTCATTCGGGCCCTAACTTCCACGCTTTTGCGAATCAGCACTTCGGTCGCCGATTGCACCTGGCCATCAAAATCAGCCGTTCGATCCCAACCTATGTATCCGACCTGCATTGCAGAGTCAAACACGCCTAGTGGGGCCGTGTTGAGAACCACTGGAATAACTTCCCCCGATTTGAACCGTTGCTTGAACTGGTCTGATTCAAACTTCGTCCATACCCGCTTCGGGTAATCTGGCCCGAGAATGCAGATAACCAACTGTGCATCAGAGGAATAGATGGGTGCAAGATACTCCTCAACATCCTCGGCAAGAATGCGGTGCTGCTCATTGCGATCATAGAAGACTTCTAATTCATTCTCCTGAAGTGAGGTGAACAGCGCTTCCGCGATGTCCCGGTCCGTTCCAGCAAATGAGAGCGCAAAGTCGTAACGAGACGGAAACTCAAGAGACACGAACCCAACGTCCTCGGCAAACTGAGGCCAGGACAGGTTGCGAATGTAGAAAACAAACTGCGGATCCTGGACAACAAGAGTGCTGCTCACGGCATCGAAGTGGAGGACACGCTGAATATCTTGAGATAAATTGATTAGTTCCGTAAGAAATCCTTTAGTCACCACCTGTGACACGCTCCCTCGCTGTTCTGGATGTCGGTCAGCTTCGCGGTCGGCATTAATTGACCAGCTCTTGCTTTGACTCAACCAATATAGAAGGTGAAGGTAAGGAGCTCGTCCCTCGCGCCTCAGTTTTGTACCGCGCGCAAAAGCGATAGCGGTGTCATGAAACGAGCGTGCTAACATCGCCATGACGTGCCCTTTCACTGACTCGTAGCTCTCCGACGTCGCAGCGACGGGATTCGTCGTATTCAGAATTCCCGCACGGATGCATGTGTGGTACGCCAGCATCTGTGCGAGATAGAAACTCCCTTGCGAGTCTCTGATAATATCATCTCGAATGTTGATGGAGATGTTGAGGGCTTCTTCACCTTTCTTCAGCAACTCCTCAACCTTGTGCTCGGGATTCGCCTCGAACGGAATGACTTCAATGCGATTGGCCAAGTCCTTGCCAAAGGAGATTAGCGATTGGCCTGCATTCGTGATTCCCAGGAGGACAATCTTGCTATGTGAAGCACCTTCATCTGCGAGCGTCTTCATCAGGTCCGCGATCTCTTGCTTCGACATGTCCTCAAGACGATGGAAATCGTCAATCAGAACCGTACCGAACGGCAACTGGAGTGGCAAGTCGTGAATCAGGTTGACGTCGTCCTCCTTTCGAGCCGAGAGAGAAATGACGCGATCGGCGATTCCCGCTTCTGCAATCGCGTTTGCTACCGCTGTGGTCTTCCCGATGCCGGATGGTCCTTCGACGACAATACTTCGTCCAGCAGTGCGTAGCGCGACAAGCAGCCGCGTGTATTCGACGGGCTGAACGAAGGTATGCTTCGGCACCCCGGACAGCACAAAGACATCCTGGAGTTCCAAAATAGCTGGGCCGATCATATGCGTTCTTCTGGGGCCGAACCACCCCGAGCTAAGCGTCGCTGCTTAACTACTCCACTCATGAAACAAGCGCGTGGCGACGTCCCTTCTCGCGAGTTCTTGGGGGCACTCCGACTTACTCGAGGATCATTCGTCGTAAGCCAGCTCATTCATGACCTCTGCAAATCTGCTCCATCTGATACGTCTGCTCTTCTGCTTCCTCGCGCCCGTCCAATAGACGGATCCGCGGCCGATTTCTAATTCTCCAAGCTTGCGGCCCCCTGAGAACAGTTGAAGGTTGAGGCTACTTCCCGCTCGAGTGAGCTCCAGGACATTGAGGGACGCGCGGACTGTATGTTGTCGTTGGTATTTTCTCTTTGCCATCACTGTACCCTCTTGGGATGGTAACCGGTTGAAACATCTGAGTGACCCGCTTGCGGTATTACCGAGTAGCTCCGTGAGCACTCTGCACAGACCAGACGCGCTCGGGCGCTCGCTCCGCCCCAGTCCAGCAAAGGGAGGTCACGGCCACACGGACAAAGCCACGCGACGTTGTTGCCAGTGGCTGCCGCTGCAGAGCGAGTTCTGTCGCGAAAGAGGAGCGGTATCTCTCCTTATTCTCGTAGCGTGTTCGCCGCCTTGAGAAAGACTGAGGGCCGCCTACCTAGTGATCATGTCGAGTTAGTTCCTCACAAGTTCCCTAGAGCCGAGATGTCGTGGATCATTGCCCGAGTCGCAGTAGATCGCGTTGATTTCGAGCGAGCACGTCGCCTCAGGGCGCCACCGCCTCACGGTCGCGGACGAACAGCTGCCGATCCAGGGCATCGCTAGCCATTCGTAGGAGCTGAGTCGGGCTCGCGGCATCGTCGGGAAAGCTGACGTGCACCCAGCGGATCTGGAGCAGGCCGCGGGGATCGCCGGCCAGCTCGCCGAGCACCGCACCACCAATATTGTGGGCGATCCGCTCGGCGACGCGGTCGGCAAACTTCTCCTGGCAACTCATCAGCGCGACCGCCAGCCGCTGGTCCCCAAAGCGGCAACCCAAATCGCGAGGCCGCACGTGGCGGAACAGCTCCTGCCCCAAGCGGTTCAGCAGTTCATCCGCCGTACGCTGACCGTGGGTCTCGCGGAACCTCGCGATCCCACCCACTCCGATCGCCAGGCAAGTGACGGGCATCGGGCGGCGGAGCAGCCGCCGCCGCCAGGTTCACTGCGTGCTGCCAGTAGTCATCGGTGCAAAGGCCGGTGAGCGGATTGCGCACCGGCAGGCCCTTCCCCGACAAGGTGCGCTCCTCGGCCGCCCGCATCGGCTTGTGCAGCACGATCTAGCCCTCGTCCTCTGAGCTCCGCCAGTGGAGCAGCAGCAGGTACACCCCCGCAACAGTCACTGGCGATAGAAACAGCCAAGCCGAGGTGTGATTTGGCAGTTCGACCCGCAGGAGAGGCAGCACGATCGGTGCGACGGCGCACAGCATAGCCACTGCGTAGTAAACGCGACGCACTAAGGTTTCAAGAAGGTCCGACGCTCGCTGCGTCCGCGGCGTAGCCTCCAGCTGGCTTTGGAAGATGAGTTCTCCGGGCTGATGCGCCCACCCGGCGAACTCAGCCTGACCAGCAGCATTTCGACTCAAGGCCGAGGACACCATAGATACCACGCCCTAACTCTCCGCCGCGGCAGGAAGCGAGAAGTAAAACGTGCTCCCCACCCCCAATTGGCTCTGCACGCCCAGCTGGCCGCCGTGGGCCTCGATGATCTTCTTCAATAGGTAGAACCCTAGGCCGCCGGTGCCCGGTCCCTCTTCGCCCGGCATCAGCACCTGGGCAAATAACTCCGGCTCGGCGCCGCGGGCAATACCCGGGCCGTGGTCGATGACCTGGATCCGGACCTCACCATTCTGAGCGGCCGAGGTCAACAGCACCGGACTGCCGGGCTCCGAGGCCCGGATCGCGTTGCCGATCAGCCCATGCAGCACTTGCAGCAGGCGCGGCCGGTCGGCACGGAGCGGGCGCAGCGCGGCCTCAGGAGCATACGCGAGCGGGACGCCCTTGCGGCGGGCAAGGTCATTCAGCGATGCCAGCGCGTCTTCGATGATCCGCTTGAGGTCCACGTCTTCCAGGTTGAGCTCAAGCCCGGCCTTCAGCCCGGTCGTCATGGTCAGGCCGACTGCCAGGCTCGCCAGGCGATTCGCGGCCCGGATCGCCCGGTCGAGCGCCTGAGTGCGCTCGGATTCCGAGAGTGGTTCGCCCGATTTCAGGACCTCCAGGTTCCCAAGCAGGCCCTGAAGCGGGCCGCGCAGACTGTGGGAGACTTTCGAGACGAACTGCTCCTCCATCTTCACGACTTCGAGTTGGTCGTTTTCCAGCCGCTTGCGGGCGCTGATGTCGCGGGTGATGCAGCCGGCTCGAATGCCGTCGCTCTCGTGGATGGGAAAGTAACGGTTCTCGACGACCCGCCGGGATCCATCGGCCCGGACGATCTCGGCCTCGATCGACCCAGCCAACGCGGCATTCTCTCCATGTAGCAGGAACTCAGAAAACCGTTCCTTGGTTTGGACATACCCTGCAATGGTGCGGTTCTCCGGAGGCGTCAGCCGGAACAGCAGGTCGAACAAGGGCTCGCCAATGGCCTGCTGACGAGTGATACCGGTGATCCGCTCCTGGGCTGGATTCCACTCCAGGACCTGAGCCAACTCGCCGATCAGCATGATCCCGTCCGCGGCGCTCGCCAGGAGCCCGTATTCGGCCGGCGCCTTCCCGGCCTCCACCGGCGGTACGTGCTGGAGTTCACCTTCTCGTTGCATCAATTCCTCGTCAGCAGGATTTGGTCAAAGAGAACACGGGGCCCGGATTCGCGGTTGAAACCGCGCGACCCGGCTTTCCCCCTGCTGACCCCGCAACCAGAGAATAGCGGGTGTCAGGCGCCCCGTCATGATGTGGCGGTCACGATTCCGACCGTGACTTTGACCACACGCCGCCAGTACTAGCCGACCGAGGGAGTAGGGTGAAAGTCATAGTCCAAACCGTGACCGGCGGGCCATGACAACAGTACCAGGGTCCACTATGCTGGGCGAAGGCGCTATTGCCAACACCCTGTGAGGAGGGATCCATGACACTGGAACAGGTGGTACACCGTATCGCAACTGATGCGGCATTTGCGGCGTCCGTCCGGGAGAATCCGGAAGGCGCACTAAAGGGGGAGAGCGCGGAACTGAACCCGACCGAGATCTGGGCACTCATGGCTGCACTCAAGGCCGACGAGACGCAGAAGGCTCCGGGCGCTGCGCTCCCCTGGTTTGAGTCGCAGCTCGCCAGCAACCCCGACAACAGACCGCAGACCGCGCTGCCCTGGTTCGAGGCCCAACTGGGAATGCGACCCGTATAGTCAACCCAACTAGCATCCTCAACACAATCGAGGCAGCCTGGGCTGCCGCTGGCGCATGGCCGGACTTCGTTCACGCCATGCGCCAATCTCTTTTGGCTGGAGAGGGCCAGCCCCAGGCAGCATCCCCCCGCCGCTCCTGGCTGTCACTCCCTGGCCTCTGCTGCCGGGCGGCGGGTGGTAATCCTCAGGATGCAGACGGCGTAGCGGCGGCCTGGGTGCTGCTCTACACTGCCGCGCATGTGTTGGATTCAATCCAGGATCGAGATCCGCCAGAGCGCTGGTGGGCCGAGCTTGGAGAAGGTCCGGCGATCAACGTGGCCACAGGCTTGCTATCCACTGCCTGGGTCGTTTTGGATCGGATCGAGGCGGACCGGAGTTCGGTTCGGCGCGTGATTGAGGACTTTCACAGCACTGTCTTGTGGATGGCGAGCGGCCAGCACCTGGATCTGACGCTCTCACAGCTCACCCCAGACAAGGCTTGGGCGATCGCCGAAGCCAAATCGGGAGCGTTTTTCGCGCTGGCCTGCCGGTCCGGAGCTCGCATGGCGGGAGCGGCCGAAGCAACTGCGGAGCAGTATGGGAGGTACGGACTCAACCTGGGTCTGATCGTCCAGATCGGGGACGACATGGAAGACCTGGTCCGCAGCCAGGGCTTTCCACCGTTAGCTGTGGCATACTGCCTGCAGACAGCCTCCCCGAAGGCTCGAGGACGGCTGAGCACTATCATGCAGGCGTCTTCCGCCGGTCCATCCGCGCAGGTCGAGGCTGCCAGAATCCTGACAGCGAGCGGAGCCCTCCTCTACCTTGGAACGAAGCTCCTTCAGTTTCAATCCTTCGCTCTTGAATCGCTCGATGCATCCGGCGCCGAGCCGACGGCAAGCAAGGAGCTCACAGCGCTAGTTCGAGCGTTGGCACCCTCGGTTGAACCCCGTCCGACCTAGGAATGATTAGCCTCGCCTTCCATAGGCTTCGCTACGCATTTCCTTTTCTGCTTGCAATCGGATCCCTCGCCCTCATATTTTGGGCCACCGACTTCCAGCTCCATCGCGGCTACGAAGGATTTGACTGGACGCCCCTGTCGGGTGCCGTTCTCGACGTAGATCCGTTGGCACCGGCCTCCGAAAGCCTCAGAGTCGGAGATCGGATCGTTAGTGTGGAAGGCGTGCCGGCCATCCTCGCCCCGCAGATCCATGCCAATATCGGGCCGGGCGACACGGTCCATTACCTGATCGAACGAGACCGGTCTCAATTCGCCGTCGATCTGAGGATGGCCGACCTTCCCCCGCGGGTGGTTTTTCAATCCTTGGTGCCCTTGGCAATTGCTGCGACCTTCTGGACAATCGGGTTGGCGGTGCTGTCGTTCGGCCAGGCTGGAGCCGAGGCCCGGCCTTTCTTTCGGTTCTGCTTGATAGCAAGCGGCGTATTGGGAGCCGGTTCGCTCTCGACCGCCGGACCGATATGGAGCTCAACCCTCTTCAACATCCTGCTCTGGTTCGCAGGCCCGATCGCGGTCGATCTGCATCTGCGGTTCCCCGAGGCCCGCCGGCATTCGCGTGCAATGTCGGCGGTGCTCTATGGAGGGGCGATCCTGGGCAGCCTGCCCTTCCTACTGCTGGGAGCTACCGGAGTTCGGGCCAGCGCCTGGAGCCAGTTGGTGTTCACCTCCGGCCGGCTCTTCCTCTCGGGGAACTTGCTGCTGGTCGTGTGGCTGCTGCTCAGCTCGTACCGCCGGGCAACCAGCGTACAGGCCCGCCAGCGGATCCGTTTGGTGGCGCTCGGCGGCGGCGCAGGAATGCTGCTGGTCATCGTGCTCAGCATCCTGCCCGGGGCGCTGACCGACCGGCCGCTCGTCCCCTACGAAGTCTCCTTCGCCTTCTTGATCGCACTGCCGGCCTCCTACGGCTACGCCATCGCCCGCCACCGCCTGATCCGGCTGGAACGGTTCCTGAGTCGCGGGGCGGCTTATACGCTGGTGTTCGCGATTTTGGCTGCGATCTATCTCGGGATGACCACCGCTCTCGATCGACTGTTCTCCGCTGAGCTGCTCATGCAGCCGCTGATCAACATGCTGGTGATCCTACTGCTGGCCGCGACCGCGGTCGTGATCTACCGGCGGATCCAGGCGTTGGTCGACTTCGCGTTTTACGGCGGCTGGTACGACTACCGTTCGGCGGTCGCGC
>Ga0326597_10004032_pt1 | contig 20812 bp, 22 predicted proteins | sample RVTome_12_FD_203789 | JGI IMG/M metagenome (GOLD analysis project Ga0326597, IMG submission 203789) | Soil microbial communities from uranium-contaminated site in the Upper Colorado River Basin, Wyoming, United States - RVT100D185 | ecosystem: Environmental > Terrestrial > Soil > Contaminated >...
CAACTCGGATGCGACGGCAATGGTCCAGGGGCAGCCCATATAGCGGGAGTCTCGTCGGATTAACCTCGCCAGCGCTTCCAGGTCACCCTGCCAGGCGGCCGTCTCCAGCGCACGGCGGTCGTTGATCAGGAAGGACACCAGCACCCAGGGGGCAGGGGGCAGGGTGAACGCCTCCTGATTGGTGAGGCGGCCATGCAGAAAGGCCAGGTCGTCCGGTAAGAGTCGCAGCGCAGGGGAGAGGTGTGTCTGCTTGCGGGGTGTCTGTGGCATGGCTCCCTCCTTGGGTGAGAGCGCCTTGGGGTGAACACATCGCTCGCCAGGCCGCCAAGGGTTCGGCTTTTCGGGAGCTACCCTAGGCGAGCGAAGGGATACTATTCAGTGTGTCATGGCGCGTGGGACTTGGGCTGTTCTCGTGCCGTCACCAAGGCATCCACCGCGCCAGGCCGAATCCGGAGCTTTCGCCCAAAGCGGAGTGCTGGCAGGTCGCCCTTCGCCACCAAGTCATACACCGTGCTGACCTTCAGGTTGAGCAGGGCCGCCACCTCCTGCGCGCTTAAGAGCCGGTCGTCCATGCGTGACGCTCCTTTTTCATGTGTCCCAACTCACGATGACACAAACACCCACGCTCCGTCTACCGTCTCCCACCTCATGCGGCGTGTCGTCAACTCCCCTCCGGTGACGGTGAGCCGTCGGGCTCCCCTCCGCCCGTCGCCTGTGTCCGAACGATGTCCCATACATGGTCCAGCAGCGTTTCTTTTGGGGACACACGCTTTTGCATGAGATGCGTGGGAAAAGGGGATAATATATATTTCGGCAAGGCCCCCGGCCCCGTACCCCCCCTTCATGCGTCACCGGGCCAGCTCTCACGGCTCTCCCCTCCACCCCACGCTGAGAGTGTATCGCATGAGATATGTCATATCAGGCAATATGTCGTCTTGTTCATCAATGATATCAATAGGTTAGGTGGACGGATCAGGATGTGGGTCATCAACCACCCTATCTGGTACGGCAGAGGAGATGGCGACGGTCTGATCTGGTTCTGCAGACCGTGCAGCCTGGTCAATCGCGACCAGGACCTGCACCAACACACTCCCACCGCCGGCCCGCGAGGCTGCCATACGGCTACGGAGATAGTGATCGTGCGTGATTCCCGCGCACAGTGTGGCCTGGTACGGGCCCAGGTCTTGTATTCGGCTCAGAGCATGCGTGAGGAAACTATCCGCTGCGACTACCATCCTCCCCCCAATCCGCTCCTGGCACTCTCTCACAATCTCCGGGTCTACCGTGGGATCAATTCCCGCTCTCTGAGCCGTAGACCTAGATATCCCAAGTTCTGCCGCGACCGCTCGAACCGGCATACCCAGCCCGCGCATCGCTGCGGCTGCTGATTTTTTTGATTTCGATACTCGTTTACCAGGCACGGGTACTGTCCTAATGTCACCTGCAGTTTTGACAGATTACTCGAATTGCCTCCCAACGTAGGTGGCTCGCTTCATCAATGCCTCTAATGCGAACCTCGACTACGTCGCGCTGGCCGAAGGCTGGCGTTGGCCGCATCAAAGGCTGAAATGCACGCGCTACGAGGGCAGCAGCAATTATAGTCAAAACAATCGTCGTGTCACGATCGACCATTTTGTCCCGCCTATACTGGCAACAATTCAATCAACGTCAACACCCGCTCCGTCACCCCAGCCGCCATTGCTGGGGTCACGCGCAGACTACCATGAATCCGCACAAAATTGTAGTGGGCGAAGTGTAGGGCCAAGGCATCCTTGAGATTCCGTAGTGACTGGTATATGGCACCTCCTTGACTTAGGAGTCATACGGGTATAGGGTTTCGGCGTTGGTGCTAGTAGCGGTGTCAGTTCGACCTCGTAAAACGTCGCCGATGAGTGACGATGCATTACGATAGCGTCAACGCTAACTGTATGTCAATCCTCGAAAATGCGCTCCTGGAGCGGGTTTGCGGAGATGGGCTTGACCGGTCTTAAAATCCTGCGGGCCTCAGGCCTATGCGGGTTCGACTCCCGCCCCCGGCACCAAATTTTTCAATGGTTTCAAGGATTCGATCATAGGATAGCTGCCCTGAGATTTGAACGGGATCGCGGTCTGGTGAAGTAATGGTGAACTCGAGGTGGGGATCTGTTGGTGCACGCACCTCGAGAGACTTGACAAATCTTCGAAAACGCAAGAGAGTTAGGGGCGGTCCTGGGAGTACGATGGGGGGGGCTGAGCTGACAAAGGTGATCATTGTCTCGCCCTGGGAACTATTACTAGAGACTTTACAGGCATGACGATCATCCTAGGATGCGGCACCGAGCAGGACCCCGAAGCCCTGCCCCTATACACACGGAGGAAGCGCTCGTTCATTCGCAACGTGCAGCGCAAGCAGCTGCCCAGGGAAGTGATCCAGGCGCGCACCCAACCCAATCTACGGATTGATCACCGGATCCAGCTCCTCTCATGCGCCACGACCTACAATTGCTATGGCCTCGTCTTCGCATCACGCCGCACATGTATTAGCGAAGATGACATCCCTCGCGTCCTGCACGATGATGGTTACCGCACACTGCCTTGGGACGCCGCGACGTGGCGCCCTGGCGATCTCATGCTTTACAGCGACGGCTCCGGACAGATCAGTCATGTTGGCGAGATCGTGCGCATTGAACAGGATCTGTTGGGTGGCGACCCAGCTGTCTGGATTATTAGCGCTTGGGGGGAAACTGGAGAATACCTTCACCCGGTGGAGACCGTCTCTCATTGGCTCGGCAGGGCATTTAGAGTAGTCTCTCAGCGGATTTCATATGATTCCTGAACGTCTCTTCACAGCCATAGAGGACCCGATTTTCTCGGCTAGTGTGGGGGTCGTCAGCACCACCCATCGGCTTGAAGCCGTGCTCCCTCGAGTTCCAGAAGTGGTAGAGTTACTGCGGCATCTGTCTTATCACGAAGACGCAGAAGAATTGCTTCTTAGAGCCGAGCGTCTACTGTTGGTGGACGTCCCCCCCGATGGGCCGCATCCTCACGACCTCCCGCTCGCCGTATACCTTTGGTCACTAGATCTCGTTTCTGAGCACCTAGCGCGTCGGCTGGCCGAGCGCATGACGGTGAGACGTGGTCTCTGGTGGCCTCAGACGCTTGCCGCGCGCATTCTGGCCACGCCGACCATGGCGTCAGACGCTCCTGTTTCACATGAGTCGCACATACTCTACCCAGCGCCTCCTCTTACCATCCAACGGGCGGCTACCAATTCCTCTAGTTCCATCCTTCGCTCCTCACGCGGACCACGGCTCGTTTCAATGACCGCAAGACAGATAACCCTCGAGGCCGACACCCAGCCTCAGGATTTCTCCGTCGGCCGGCGGGCTACTGAAAACCTAACGGTCAGAGTTGCGGCACGATGATTCGCCATGTGTGGTCCGTCCTCTGTGGGAAATCCGTTATTGACAGGGACACAAATAACGTCTCGATTCTCGAGGTGATGGAGCGAATCGAGTTTACCTATACCGGCCTTGGACCCTTTCCCCAAGGAGCCCCGATCAGTTTCGAATTAATAACTCTTTGGGCCCGTCGGGATCCAAACGTCCCCGTAGAGGGGGAGATGCGCGTCCGGCTACTCGCCCCAGATGGACGCGAGCTCAGCGTTATGCCCGCGTCCCGTCTCGACCTGATCACGCACCAGCGCCTGCGTCAGCGACTGCGTCTTGAGGGGATCCTGCTCGCGGGATCCGGGTGGTACGATTGGGAAGTCGCCTACCGTACTATGAACCAAGGCGAGTGGACCGTCGCGGCGCTGGTGCCACTCGAGATTGTTGTTCGACGCGCCGAGGAGCCACCGGGCGGCGTCCAACCAGCCGCCACAACTGGCACGGAGTAGTCCATCGAACAGCGAGACCTCGCGTCAACGGAGGTTCCTTCGGTACACGCGCTCATCGATCGAGCTGACCGCAGTTTCGCTCTGCCTCTCGCAACGCTCCGCGTGCTCCTGAGCTCACTGTTGCTCTACTTCGTGCTGTGGTTCCATCCCGTGTCCCCAGGCCTGGCCGACCAGCATCGCAGTTCAATCACGGGCCAGAAACCACGGACGGCTAGAGATCTCCTGGAGAACCGAAGCGAGTACCTGAGTGGACGAGAGGAAAGGCTCTTGCGTGACATTCGGTCAGGGTCAAAGGACCAGCTCAGCCCGGACGAGGGAGCGCTCTTCGATCTGATCCAACGAAAGCTACCAGATACGGAAGGCAGTGAAGGAGCGGACTAGACCACACGGCGAGCCAATGGACGACACCGAGCGATCTCCAGACAGGCGTGTTCAGTGGAGCCCTGGCTCCGAAATCCCCGTCAGTCCGTCGATCGCTATAGCCCGCTCGGAATGGGCTATTGACCGCTATGAGAAGCTCGGCGTCCGTCAGCCTCCCGACAATCGGCTCGAGGAATCCCGTCGTTTCGTGGCGCAGTTTGCTGGCAGGAAGGCCCCATTCGACGCTGCTGATGAGGAGCTTCTCCACCGAATTGTGGAATGCATTCAGACGTGCTTTGAGCACTACCTGATCGCACGTAGCACGGGACCCATCTCTGGCAATCTGCCGCCCGAGATGGTACGGAAAATTGAGGAGAGCCTGACCGGGGCCGAGGTGGCCGATGAGGAGGTAGACTCGCCTGGGCGCGACACCCAATTTGAACTTTTCATGCGCGCCTTGCTCGTGATGGGTGAAGTACCTGTCCGGATAGCAGAGCCTGACTTAAAATTCCTATACAACGGCCAGGAGGTCGGGCTTGCTGCGAAGCGGGTCAAGCGACCGCGGAAGTTGCGGCGGAGATTCAACGACGGGGTAGAGCAAATAGAGAAAACAGGCCCTGGCTTTGTGACCATCAACGCCGATCTCTTGGTTCGTAACCTCGGTGCCGAGGAGAATGCTGCCGAGCTTGGGGCTAGATTTGAAGGGCGACTCAAGGCTCTTGAGCGAATCGACAAAGAATTCAATTCACATCGGCTAGTGATGGGACGCCTTGTTTTCGGGACCGATGCTATCTGGCAACTCGGAAAAGAGCGACCCAGGCTTGAAGTCAGGGCTTTCCACGATTATCGAGCTTACTCGAAGAGCAGTGAAGAAGCGGAGACTGCTGATCGATTCTTCCCCACACTCATGGCACGGATCCATCAACGCATGGAGCAGCTATAGAACAGGAAGAGGCCTAACGAGGGCTTGCAGCCGACGTCTGCTGGAACAGGGAGAGGCGGCCGCGGGTGAGCCGCCGGGGGATTAGGCTGATGATACAGGGGGCAATTTGAAGCGCGAGCTCTGGACCCAGAGTCTCACGAAGCACTCAGTTCCACCGTGGCCATGTCCTGCCTGCGGCAAGGGCGTCCTGTCCCTCATGCCCAAGTCCCTGATCTTCAAGGAGACCGCAGCGTCCCAGAAGTCTCAGTCCGATTTCTGGGACCCAGAATGGATTACCTACGCCTTCTGCGCATGGTTAAAATGCGGCCACGCTTCTTGCTCTCAAGAGGTGGTCGTCTCCGGATCGGGGGGCTTAGAGGCTGAGTTCGACCCTGATGGGGAAACGCGCTGGCCCGAGGTCTTCTATCCCCTCTTCTGCTGGCCCATGCCGGAGATCTTCGAACTCCCCGCGAACTGCCCGGACAAAGTGACGGCAGAGCTCCGTGCCGCGTTCTCCCTATTCTGGTCAGATCAACTGCCGCGGCGGGACGAGTCAGAGCTGCGCTGGAGCGCCTCTTGGACAAGCTCGGCGTCCAGAAGCGCCGGAAGGACAAGAATGGTAAATTCAGTGATCTGACGCTCCACCAACGCATCGAGCTGTTTCACAAGGGGGAGCCAGCCATCGGCACACAACTGATGGCGCTGAAGTGGCTCGGGAACACAGGCAGCCATGAGGGGGCAATATCTCGCGACGACCTACTTGATGCCCTTGAGATCCTCGAGCACGCGCTTGGCGAGCTGATCGAGCAGCGGAGCAGGAAGGTTGCCGCACTCGCCAAGAGGCTGACTAAGAAGCATGGGCCTCGACGCCGGAGGTGAGTTAGTCAGCGTCTAGCCATTGAACGGTCGTGACATGGGTAATAGATCGGCCGCGTCACCGGTGAGCGGCCGCGGCTCGGTCGCCAATCGTTAGGCGAACACAGGCAGTATGAACGTGGAATAATGCCAACAGTTCTGAGTGAGAGTCGGGCCATATCGTTTCTTCTTCTATGCGGGAGATCGTGATGAACCCGCGCATATCCATGTGGAGCGTGAGCGCAAACTGGCAAAGTTCTGGCTTGACCCGATCCGATTGCACAGGAGTGGAGGGTTTTCGCGCAGGGAGATTGGTCGAATCCACAACCTTGTAAATGAACATCACATATCACTGTTGGAGGCGTGGAATGAGTATTTCCGTGATTGAAATTGCCGTCCCCACAGCCGAGACCGTCGTAGTCACTAATGATGCCTTGAACGTTGACCTAAGCGACGGACGAACCATCTCGACTCCACTGGCTTGGTTTCCTCGGCTGGTCCATGCCACTCAGCAGGAGCGCAACAACTGGCGGCTGATCGGGAAAGGGCATGGTATCCATTGGGAGGATATTGATGAAGACATTAGCGTGGAAGGCTTATTGGCTGGGAGGCCATCCGGAGAAAGTCAAGCGTCCTTCAAGAAGTGGCTGGGGAGACGAGCCACTCGCCGAACCAATCGCTCCAGCGGACCCTCTCTTCGTTCGCGCCGCTGAGCTTGTGCGTTAAGCCCAGGTGCTGATGAAACGCGCTGCATCCGAAAGACTCCGCACTCTTCAAGTGTGGCGCAAACACTCGCGGGCTCACCGCGGAGAAGTGCTTTGCAGGTGTGAGTGGCAGCCTGGTCGCTTCCGTAAGGCCCAGCGAGTTGGTGGGTGCGGCCGGCCGCAGTGCTGGCTATGTCACTACGACAAACTGGCTGGACTCGCCACGCTTCAGGAACGCCGTGCGCTTGCCAGGCTGAGAGAAGGGGTAGCCGAGTCTCTATTCAAGGCATAAAATCCTGCGGGCCTCAGGCCTATGCGGGTTCGACTCCCGCCCCCGGCACCACCTAATCGAGGCTGATCTCGAGCAAAAGGTTTTCGTGGTCATGATTCCTGGAGAGGGGGGCGAACCCCTAACGCTCTATCTCACTGACCGACGCCAGAAGAGTAGCAGCTCCCTACTGTTCATCGCCTTTTCCCTTGACAGATTGGGCCTGATTGATTGAAGATAAGGCCCGACGTTTCCGAAGGAGGTAGGCACGTTTAGGCACGTAGCTCAGGGGGAGAGCGCTTGCTTGACACGCAAGAGGTCGGCGGTTCAAGACCGCCCGTGCCTACCATTATTGGCCAGGCGTGTTGTTGTCTTGTCTTGTGATATCGTTTGAGCGGAGAAGGGCATCACACCTCTGTGATGCCCTTTTCTTCTCGATTGCGGGAATAGGTCATGGCAGGATCTAGTGAACAATCGATTGTGGTCACCTTGGATGACGGACGCCGCCAAGAGTTTCCTTCCGGCGTGACAGTGCTGGGCGTCCTCGAGGCCATAGATCCGGCGGCCAAGAAGGAGACCATCGGGGCGACGGTGAACGGTCATCCCGTGGACCTGAGGAGTCATCTCGAGCAGGATGCTCATGTCGGGTTTATCTCGGTTTCCTCGCCGGAAGGGCTGTCGATGCTCCGCCATAGCGCGGCCCATCTGATGGCGGCCGCCGTGGATGCCCTTTTCCCGGGTTCAAAGTTTGCCATCGGCCCGGCGATTGCGGACGGGTTCTACTATGATATCGAGCCTCCTCGCGCCTTGACGCCGGAAGACCTGCCGGCCGTTGAGGCCAAGATGCGCGAGTTGACCGAGCAAAAACTGCCATTCGTCCGATTCGAGCTTCCGCTGGAAGAGGCGATCGCCAACGCGAATGCGCTGGACCAGCCCTACAAGGTGGAGATCCTCGAGACGATCCGGGACCGGGCGGCAGCGGGTCCGGGGGGGGCCGAGCTGGAAGAACTTGAAACAGAGGTGAATCGTGGGGCGGACTTGGTCAGCTTTTACTCAACCGGCCGCTTCATGGACCTCTGCCGAGGCCCGCACGTCCTTGATACGTCGGTCATCCGCGCCTTCAAGCTGACCCATCTGGCGGGTGCCTACTGGCGGGGCGACGAGCGGCGGCCAATGCTCACCAGAATCTATGGGACCGCCTTCCAGACTCAAGAGGCGCTGGAGCAGCATCTCTTCCGCCTTGAGGAGGCGAAGCGGCGGGATCATCGCCGGCTGGGCCGCGATCTGGACCTGTTCAGCATGGACGACGAGGTGGGCGGCGGCCTCATCCTGTGGCATCCGAAAGGGGCCTTGGTCCGCAAACTCATCGAGGACCTCTGGCGGGAGGAGCACCTTGAGCACGGCTACGATCTCGTCTATACGCCCCATGTCGGTCGAGCGAAGCTGTGGGAGACCAGTGGCCATCTGGACTTCTACCGCGAGTACATGTACGCCAAGATGGAGATGGAGGGGAACGACTACTACGTCAGACCGATGAACTGCCCATTTCATATCAAGGTGTTCCAGTCGAAGGTCCGCAGTTACAGGGACCTCCCGTTGCGCTTTGCCGAGCTAGGCACGGTCTATCGCTTCGAGCGCGCCGGGGTGCTTCACGGCCTCCTGCGCGTTCGGGGGTTCACTCAGGACGACGCGCATATCTTTTGCACGCCCCAGCAGATGGTGGAAGAAGTCACCCGGGCCATCGATTTCAGTCTGTTCTTCCTGCGCGCATTCGGCTTTGACGAGTACGAGGCCTGTATCGCAACTCGACCGGAGAAGGCGATCGGGGACCCGGCCCTGTGGGACGAGGCAACCGAGGCGTTGCGCGTGGCGGCTGACCGTGCGGGACTTCAGTGCAAGATCGAGGAGAGGGGCGGTGCCTTCTATGGGCCGAAGATCGACCTGAAGGTGAAGGATGCCCTCGGTCGGCCCTGGCAGTGCACGACCGTCCAGTTCGACTTCAACCTGCCGGAGCGTTTCGATATCACCTATGTGGGGGACGATAACCGGCCGCATCGGCCCTTCATGGTTCACCGTGCCCTCCTCGGGTCGCTGGAGCGGTTCTTCGGTGTCTTGATCGAGCACTACGCCGGTGCCTTCCCGATGTGGCTTGCCCCGGTACAGGCTCGGGTCGTCCCGGTGGCGGACCGCTTCCAGCCCTATGCCCGCCAGGTTTCCGACTGGTTGAGAGCGGCGAAGGCGCGTGCGGAGGTGGATGCTCGGAACGAGAAGGTCGGCTTCAAGATCCGGGATGCCGAAATGCAGAAGATTCCTTACATTCTCGTGGTAGGCGACAAAGAGGCCACGACCGGCACCGTCTCGGTAAGAAAGCGCGGCGGGCAGGACCTGGGTGTCATGCCGATCGACGAACTGGTTGCCGTAATCCAAAGAGAACTCAGGCCAGCCCTCCCGCCGGCGGGGCTGCCTCAATCCGAAGGAGGGAGCATCCATCAGTAGAGGTATCCGGGTCAACGAGCGGATTCGGATCAAAGAGGTTCGAGTCATTAATCCGGAAGGGGAGCAGCTCGGAATCCTGGCGATTCAGGAGGCCCTGCAGATCGCCCAGAGCCTGGCGCTCGATCTGGTGGAGGTGGCGCCGGAAGCCAAGCCGCCGGTCTGCCGGATCATGGATTACGGGAAGTACCGATACGAGCAGAGCAAGAAGACGCGAGAGGCGAGGAAGAAACAGACGATCATTCAGGTCAAAGAGATCAAGCTCCGGCCCAAGACCGAGAATCACGACTTCCAGTTTAAGGCCAAGCACGCTGAGCGATTCTTGAAGGAGGGGAACAAGACGAAGGTGACCATGATGTTCCGCGGTCGGGAGATGGTCCACCTCAATCGGGGCAAGCTGCAGTTGGACCGCTTTGCCGAGGCACTCAAGGAGGTGGCAGTGATCGAGCAGCACCCGAAGCTTGAGGGCAGGAACATGGTCATGATCCTGACCCCCAAGCATTAAGCAAGGAGGGACTGTGCCGAAGATTAAGACGCTGAAGGGGGCGGCGAAGCGGTTCAAGGTAACGGGAACCGGCAAGATCCGGCGCTATAAGGCGTCCAAGAGCCACCTCCTGACCGGAAAGTCAAAGAAACGGAAGCGGAATCTGCGACAGCCCGGTCTGGTGTCGAAAGCGGATACCGCGCGAATGAGGCGACTGATCCCGTATCAGTGATGGTGAAGCTGACCAAGACTTAAAGGCTACGTGAGAAGGCGGGGAGAAGAGGATGCCACGAGCAAAAGGTGGATTCAAGACACGGCGGCGCAGGAACCGGGTTCTGAAGGAGGCCGAGGGGTACTGGGGAAAACGAAGCAAAGCTTACCGCACCGCCCAGGAGGCCGTAGATCGGGCCAAGAAGTACGCCTATCGCGACCGCAAGGCGCGCAAGCGGGACTTTCGCAGATTATGGATCATTCGGATTAACGCGGCAGCGCGCCTAGTCGGCCTGTCCTATGGCGCGTTGATGGGCGGCCTCAAGAAGGCTGGCGTAACGATCGACCGAAAGATGTTGGCCGAGCTGGCCATCCAGGATCAGGCGGCGTTCGACAAACTGGCGGAGGCTGCCCGCGCGCACATTGCGGCCTGATCACTGAGCGATCCCTCCTGAAGTACGCCCCGACCCTGTCGGGGCTTCTTGTTGTGGAGGTCGGGTGAACGAGCTACGAAAGGATCTTGAGAATCTTCAAGCGGAGGCCATCGCTCAGATTCAGAACAGCGCGGATGCGACTCAGCTCGAGCAGACCCGCGTCCACTTTCTCGGTCGCAAGGGCCGACTCACCACCATTCTTCGCCAGTTGGCAACGTTGGCCCCGGAGGACCGTCCCATTGTCGGCGCACTTGCCAACCAGGTCAAGGAGACGATCGAAGAGGGGATTGTCGCTCGTCGAGCCGCCTTCGAATCGATTCCGAGTGATGAGATCCTTGCCAAAGACCAGATCGACGTTACCCTGCCGGGGCGCCGCCCAGGCCTGGGCCGCCTGCACCCCATTACGCAGATCATCCGACGGATCTGTGGGGTCTTCGTGGAAATGGGCTTTGCCGTCATGGAAGGGCCTGAGGTCGAGTGGGATTACTACAACTTCGAAGCCCTGAATATCCCCGAGGATCATCCCGCCCGGGATATGTGGGACACCTTCTGGATCGATCCGGGGACCTCAGACGTCGCCAAGCCGATGCTGCTAAGAACGCATACCTCTCCGATGCAGATTCGCATCATGGAGCAGACCCGGCCGCCGATCCGCGTCATCGTCCCGGGGAAGTGTTATCGCTACGAAGCAGTGGACGCCAGCCACGAGAGTCAGTTTGACCAGATCGAAGGGCTGGCCGTGGACGAGCAGATTACCTTTGCCGACCTGAAGGGGACGCTGCACACCTTCGCCCGTCACCTCTTCGGCAAGGACCGGAAGGTCCGCTTTCGGTGCGATTATTTCCCCTTCGTCGAGCCGGGCGTAGACATGTCGATCGATTGCTTTCTCTGCAAGGGCGGCGGGTGCCGGTTGTGCAAGGAGAGCGGGTGGCTGGAGATTCTTGGGGCCGGGATGGTCCACCCGGGCGTCCTGGCCCGCGTCGGGTACGACCCGGCGCGATACAGCGGCTTCGCCTTTGGACTTGGGCCGGCACGGGTCGCCATGCTGAAGTATGGCATCGAAGACATTCGCTTCTTTCACGGTAACGACCTCCGCTTCCTCCGTCAGTTCCCCTGAGGACCGGCGTTTGCGCGATCATCCCGGACTCCGTCTTTCGCACATGGCGAGAGTCAATGAATCTAGGGGCGGGCCCCGGATCGTTTCTCCGGCTACCGACCAGTGTATGACGGCGCTGCGAGTCACCGCCGCCGCGCCGTTGTTACGATACTCCTGAGCATCCTTCTGTGGAGAAGACGTGAAAGTCTCGATCAGGTGGCTGGCTGAGTATGTTGACATTGCGGTGCCCGCAAAGGAGCTGGCCCACCTGTTGACCATGTCGGGAACCGAGGTGGCCGGCATCACACAACGTGGAGAAGGGTGGGCCGGGATCGTCGTTGGTCGCGTCGCCTCCCTTCGCCCTCATCCGACGGCTGACTCCTTGACGCTCGCGACCATCGAGGTCCGTGGGGATCCCGTGACTGTCGTGACCGGTGCCACGAACCTGAAGGTGGGAGATAAGGTTCCCTATGCGCCGGTTGGCGCCCGCCTCCTGGACGCCCACACGGGCCGGCGAGCGGCAGTGGGGGGGGCCAGGATTCGAGGGGTGGAGTCGTGGGGAGTGGTCTGCTCCGAGAAGGAGCTGGGTCTCTCGGACGCCCACGAGGGAATCTTGATCCTCCCGCCCGAGGCCGAGATCGGCCAACCGCTGGCGGATGTGCTGGGTGACACCATTCTCGACCTCGAGATCACACCGAATCGGCCCGACTGCCTGAGCGTGCTGGGGATCGCTCGCGAGGTGGCTGCCCTCACTGAACAGTCGCTCCGTCTCCCGAACCTGACCTATCCCGAACAGGGTCCTGATGTCAAGCAGGCAGCACAAGTTGAGATCCTGGCGCCGGACCTTTGCCTTCGATACAGCGCGTCTGTGATCCACGATGTCATGGTTGGCCCATCGCCCTCCTGGCTTCGGGACCGTCTTCTCGCCGCTGGAGTGCGGCCGATCAATAGTATCGTTGATATCACGAACTATGTCATGCTCGAGTATGGGCAGCCCTTGCACGCCTTCGATTACGAGACGCTACTGGGCCGGCGAATCGTGGTGCGGCGCCCCCGGCCCGAGGAATCGATCCGCACACTGGACGGCGTCGTGCGTCGGCTCACCATCGAGATGCTGGTGATCGCCGATGCAGAGCGCCCGGTGGCCCTGGCCGGCATCATGGGCGGGGCGGAGACGGAGGTGACTGAGCGGACGAGAGTGGTCCTCCTCGAATCGGCCAATTTCCCTCCCACCTCGATCCGTCGGAGTTCCCGTACCTTGAGACTCAAGACCGAGGCGTCTGTCCGCTTCGACAAGGGCCTGCCGCCGGCCCTCACGATGTTGGCGCTGAGACGCGCCACCAAGATGTTGGTGGAGCTGTGTGGGGGCCGGGCGTCGCGTGGGGTGCTGGATGCCTATCCGGCTCCGCAAGATGCCATCACCATCAGGCTGACGCCTGTGGAGCTCCGGCGGATCTTGGGCATCGAGCTGACGCTGGCCCAGATGAGCCGTGCGCTGGGGCGGCTTGGGTTCGACTGCCGAGAAGAGGGACAGGCCCTCCTTGTCAGATCGCCGGAGCACAGGAGTGATATCCAGATCCCCGCCGATCTTGTGGAAGAGGTGGCACGCCTAATCGGATATGATCGGATCCCGACGACAACGTTGGCTGGCCCCCTCCCGAATCATCCCCCTCAGCCGATGCGTTCCCTCACTGAGCGGGTGAGAGACCTGCTGGTCGGCTGCGGCCTACAGGAGGTGATCAGCTACTCATTGGTCGGCCGCCGCCTCCTGAGCAAGATCGCCCCTGGGGCGAAGGATGGGGCGCCGGATCCCCTTTGCTTGGCGAACCCGATGACGCCCGACCACGAGATGCTGCGGACCTCGCTCCTACCCAGCCTCCTGGAGTGTGTCGCCGGTAATCTTTGTCTGGACGAGCCGGGTCCCCGCCTGTTCGAGATCGGGCGAATCTATCTCCCGCGCAAAGGGGATCTGCCCAAGGAGCAAGAGATGCTGGCGGTTGCCATGGCCGGCCAGGGATGCCGGAGGGGATGGAGTGAAAGAACGCTGGAGCTGGATTTCTACGACCTGAAGGGGGTCGTGGAGGAACTCCTGGTTCGGCTGAATCTGGAAGAGCCGCGCTTTTGTCGGACCGCCGGCCAGGACCTCTTTCATCCCGGTCGAGCGTTGGCCATCGAGTGGAAAGGCCTGCGGCTCGGGGTCATGGGAGAGCTTCACCCTACGGTCGCCCGCAACTTCGAGTTCGGGGTTCCGGTGTTTCTGGCCGAGTTCGACCTGGAACTGGTCCTTGAGGTGTTTCAGGGCGATTCCCTGCGGATCGCGCCGCCGCCACGCTTTCCGGCCGTGCGAAGGGACCTTGCCCTTGTGGTGGAGGAGCGAGTCGCTGTGTCGGAGCTGTTCGACCTGATCCGGCAAGCCGGTGGACCACTCCTTGCTGCGGTTGAGCTCTTCGACCTGTACCATGGCCAGGGACTCCCGCCCGGGACCAAATCGTGCGGCATTACGCTTACCTTCCGGTCCCAGGAGCGGACCTTGACCGATGCCGAGGTGGCCGAAATCGAGGCCCGCATCGTCGAGCAGCTGGGGAGGCTCGCTGGGGCGCGGCTGCGAGGATAGTTTTCACTTTACAAGGATGATGTGCTTTGATAGGCTCTCGTGCGAACAGCGTCGATGAGCCAGGCGAAGCGAATTCCAGGGGGGGCCATCACAGTAAGGCCTGGAAATGATTGGGGAAAAGCTCAAGGAACTGGAGGGTCGAGTAAAAGCGGCTGTTGCTCTTATAGCGAAGGTTAGGGGAGAGAAGTCCTTGTTGGAGCAGAGGGTGGAGGAGCTGAAAGCCACCATCAGCGGCCGATCGGAACAGATGAAAGCCCTTGAGGCCGGACGAAAGAAGGATCAAGAGCAACTCAGTCGCTTGCAGCGGGAACGCGATGACGTTCGGCTCAAGATAGATCGCTTGCTGGAGGAGATCGCGAAGATCGAAGCCTCCGTCGAGCCGGAATCCTGACGCAGCATGGAAAAACTGATTACTGTGATGATCCAGGGAGAGCAGTACACGATCCGGGCTTCGGAGGACCCCGCATACGTCCAAAAGGTGGCGCAATATGTTGACGAGAAGTTGGAGGCGGTGGTGACGGGCTCTCCATCTCTTCCCTCCAACAAAGCCATCGTCTTGGCCTCATTGAACATTGCAGACGAGCTCTTTAAGCGCGAAACAGAGAGGGAGCGGTCCGAGGCGTCGGTAGCGGCAAGGCTTGGTGAGCTATCAGATCTGTTGGGGACCGAACTCACATCATGAATAGACGGTCCCCGTGGAGCGGCGGTCGTGATCCTCACGTCAGGGGGACGTAAGTGGAGAAAGAGGGCAGTGCTGTAGGCTGCATGAGTCCTCACGGTTTTCGTGAGGCCACCTGCGGTGTTCGTGATGAGGGCGCGTGCTTCACCTCAACGGCGGAAGAATGGGAGCCATCATCACGGCGTGGCGCGCGCGGCCCTGACTTTTCCCGGGAGAGTGTGAATTGCTGCCTGGACGACCGCCTGGTTAGCCAGGTTGACACATCACCTCTCGCACGCCAGACCGGTGGAGGGTCTTCCCCTTTCTCGTCCTTCTTCGCCGCTCATTGTCGGAGCTGATAACCTTCCTGATCTTTTCCCGCCCCGGCCCAAAGGCCTTCTCGTTATTCCCTTCTCAGTGAGCCTGTTGTATCGCCGGCCGTTGCGTCAGCAGCGGTGGTGTGCGTAACTCGGAAGGAGGTGGACGTCCGTTGATAATCGGGCTGGCCGAGCTGGCGATCGTCCTGATCGTGGCGGTCGTCGGAGTGGTCGTCGGGTACCTGCTGAGAAAGCGGGTCGTCGAAAGCAGAGTGGCCGAGGCGGAGACCCTATCCAAACGGATCCTGCGCGAGGCCGAGAAGGAAGCAGAAACGAAACGCAAGGAGGCCGAACTTGAGGCCAAGGAATTCGCCTTCCAGGCGAAGGCCGATCTGGAACGGGAGAGCAAGGGTCGCCGGCAGGAGCTCCAGAATCTTGAGCGTCGCTTGGCCCAGAGAGAAGAGGGGTTGGGTCGGAAGCATGAGCAAGTGGAGCGGCGCGACCGCGATCTTGGTTCACGGGAAAGGGACATCGCCAACAAGGAACGGGCTGCCGTTGAGAAGGAGAACCGGGGAACCCAGTTGATGGAAGAGGCACAGCAGCAACTGGAGCGGATCTCCGGTCTTACAGCCGAGGAGGCCAAACGGATCTTGCTCCAGAACCTGGAGCATGAAGCCAAGCTCGAGGCGATCGGCTTGTTCAAGCGGCTTGAGGACGAGACAAGGGAAGGGGCCGACCGGAAGGCCAAAGAGATACTCGCCGTCGCCATTGATCGATGTGCCACAGAGTTCGTCATGGAATCAACGGTCTCCGTGGTCGACTTACCGAACGACGAAATGAAAGGGCGGATCATCGGGCGGGAGGGAAGAAACATCCGGGCTTTCGAGCGCGCGACGGGGATCGATGTGATCGTGGATGATACCCCCGAGGCGGTGATCCTGTCCGGCTTCGATTCGATCCGGCGGGCCATCGCGAAAGAGGCGCTCCAACGACTCATCACCGACGGTCGGATCCATCCCACTCGAATTGAGGAAATGGTGGAGAAGGTCAAGGGCGAGATAGAGGATGACATCAAGAAGGCTGGAGAACAGGCAGCCTTCGAGCTGGGCATCACCGATCTGCATCCTGAGCTGGTCCGCTTGGTTGGGCGTCTCAAGTACCGAACCAGCTATTCACAGAATCAGCTCCAACACACTCTTGAAGTGGCGCAAATGGCCGCGACCATCGCGTCTGAGTTGGGGCTCGATGCCAAGGTGGCAAGGCGGGCGGGCTTGCTTCATGACATCGGGAAGTCAGCCGATGTCAACATCGAAGGGACCCATGTCACCATTTCGGCCGAACTGGCCAAGAAATACGGTGAGGACCCCAAGGTGGTGAATGCCATCGCCGCCCACCATGAAGATGTGGAGATCACCTGTCTCGAAGCCGTGGTGCTCCAAACCGCTGACACCATCTCGGCGGCCAGGCCGGGGGCGAGACGCGAACTGCTGGAAAGCTACGTGAAGCGGCTGGAAGGGTTGGAGAAAATCGCCAACTCCTTCGCTGGAGTCAGCAAGACCTACGCCATCCAGGCAGGTCGAGAGGTGCGCATCATTGTGGAAAGCTCCGAGGTCTCGGACATGCAGGCGTACCAACTTTCGCGGGACATCGCGAAACGGATCGAAAAAGAGCTGCAGTACCCGGGCCATATCAAGGTCACAGTGATCCGCGAGACGCGCGCAGTCGAGTACGCAAAATAACAACGTCTCGAGTTTCGAGTTTAGAGTTCTGAGTCGAACGTCGGCCTGCGCCAGTATTGAACCCGGAACTCGAAACCCGGAACCCGAAACACCAACCTATGCGAATCCTGTTCATTGGGGACATTATCGGGAGGCCCGGCCGTGACATCGTGGCGTCTGTCCTGCCGCGCCTGACAGAGGAATATGAGATCGATCTGGTCATCGCCAACAGCGAAAACCTCGCTGGTGGCTTCGGCGTGACCCCCGCGTTGGCGGAAGAGATGTTCGCCCTCGGTGTCGATATCCTGACCTCAGGCAACCATATCTGGGATAAGAAGGAGGTTGAGGAGTATATTGCAAAGGAGCACCGACTGCTTCGACCTGCGAACTATCCGGAGCAGGCGCCGGGCAAGGGAAGCCTGGTAGTGGAGCAGGGCGGGTGTCCGGTCGGGGTGTTGAATCTCCAAGGGCGGGCGTTCATGCCTACCATAGATTGCCCTTTCCGGATCGGTGACCGTGAGATCGTGCGGCTGCGCCGACAGACTGCGCTTATCTTTGTGGACTTTCACGGAGAGGCGACCGCGGAGAAGCAGGCCTTCGCCTGGTATGTGGATGGGAGGGTGTCCGCGGTGATCGGGTCCCACACCCATGTCCAGACCGCTGATGAGCGGATCCTTCCTGGCGGGACCGCGTACCTAACCGATGCCGGGATGACAGGCGGTCGCGACTCGGTGATTGGAATGAACATTGAAGAACCGATCGCCAGATTCGTCACTGGCCTGCCGAAGAGGTATCATCCCGCAACCGGCGCTCCCCAGCTCTGCGGCGCAGTGGTAGAGATCGACGAGCGGAGCGGCCGGGCGGTCTCGATCGTGCGGATCCAGCGGGAACCGTGAGGCGTGTGGATGTCGGCGCGGATCCTCGACGGCAGGTCCATCGCACAGGAGATTCGCCGGGAAGTCCGACTCGAGGTCGCCGAACTGACCAAGCGGACCGGTTCGGTTCCGTGCCTGGCGACGGTCCTGGTCGGGAACGATCCGGCCTCGACCACCTATGTCCGAAATAAGGTCAGGGCGTGTGAGGAGGTCGGGATCGTCTCTGTGCGGATCGACCTGCAGGCCGATCTGTCGCAAGAAGCACTCCTGCATGAGATCGCGCGCCTGAACCGCGACCCATCCGTTCACGCCGTCCTGGTGCAGCTTCCCCTTCCGCCGCATATCAGTGAAAGGCGGGTCCTGGAGGCGGTCCTCCCGGACAAGGACGTTGACGGATTCCACCCTTCCAATCTGGGCGGGCTGCTGGCTGGTAGCCCTCTCTTCGTGGCGTCAACCCCTCTTGGGATTCTGGAGTTGCTGACCCGGAGCAATGTGATGATCGAGGGGAAGCACGCGGTGATCGTCGGGTGGAGCGTTGTGGTCGGCAAGCCGACGGCGTTCCTGCTGCTGCAACAGCAAGCGACTGTCACCATCTGTCATATCAAAACTCGGGATCTCGGCTTTCATACGCGGCAGGCTGATATACTGGTGGTGGCGGCTGGCAAGCCTGGCCTGGTCACCGGCTCGATGGTCAAGGAGGGCGCCGTGGTCATCGATGTTGGGGTAAATCGCCTCGCCGATGGAGGCATTGTGGGTGATGTAAGCTTTTCGGAGGTGGCGGAGAAGGTTTCACTGATCACGCCGGTTCCGGGTGGGGTCGGCCCGATGACAGTGGCCATGCTATTGAAGAATACCGTGCAGGCCTGCCGTCTGGCGTGCGGCGCCGCCGGTCGTCATGGCGTTGAGTTGGTCCGCTAAGTGAGGGAGCAACACGACATGCTCGAGCTGAGCTATTCCGCCGGTGAACGACAGCAAAGGTGCGTCTCTTGAGAGGTGTGAGAGCCCATGCTCGATGAGCTACGCCCAGTGGATGAGGAGGCCCGCGCTGTCGATCGGGAGGAGGCAGAACCTCCCATGCTGACCAAGCAAGAGGCGATCGATGAGGTCAGGCGGTGGTTCGAACAGTACAAGATCGATCCCGACCAGATCTTCGCCAGATCCGGAGAGCTGATCGTGCGGTACGGGGATCTGATTCATCACCTCGAACAGGAAACCGAGGATGGACGATTACTCCTCCGGGCTATCTCCCGTGGCCGGTTGATCCGGCAACAGCGCCAGTTCCCAGGCCTCGAGGTGGATCATCGAAAGTGACCTACGGGAATGAGAGCTGCAGTGTCGTCTGACCCGGCGGAGGTCATCGTTGACCGGCAGGAGCGTGTTCTGCTCATCACATGGAAGGACGGGCATCGGAGCGTCTACTCGTTCGATGATCTTCGGCGGGACTGTCCCTGCGCCTCGTGCGATGACGCGCGAAGCAGGCAGAAGACCGGCGGTGGGCTGTCTGTTCTCACCGGCCCGGTCTTGCGACGCGGCGAGACGCAGGTCACCGATTATCACGCGGTAGGGTGGTATGCCCTCAATTTTACGTGGAACGATGGGCACGACACCGGGATCTATACGTACGAATCGCTTCGGGCCAAGTGTCCCTGTGGGCAGTGTCTGTCGGGAGGCACACCACGGTAAGGCGCGTCATCCTTATGACCTCAAGTGGCTGGCGTGTCCAGGCCTGCAGTGAGGAAGTGCGTAGAGGCGTCGTTCCCACACTCCAGCGGCGGAAGGAAAGGCAGTGGGTATAGCGAAGCGGAGTCAACGGGGCCAGTAGCACAAAGGAGGGATGGATGAAAAAGGTGATGAAGCGATCAAAGGGGCGTTCGGTTTCTTCGAAGTCCGCTAAGGGAAAACGGCCGGCGGCGGCCAAGGCGGTTCGCAGGCCGAAGGCGGCAGCAGTGAAGGCGAAGCGCAAGGCGACCCCTGCCAAGCCGAAGCCCAAAGCGGTGGCGGCTGCGGCCAAGGGGCCCTCGGTCACCACCCTTCAGCGCCGGATCCAGGCATTGGAAGAGCAGCTTCGGGCTCGAGCTCAAGACGGGGTAGAGGTCGCCCGTTGGAAACAGTACCATAGTCAGCTCCAGGAGCAGGTGAAGGCCAAGGACTCCATGCTGGCGTTCAAGGATAAGGAACTGTTGGAGTTGAGGCGACAGCGCGAGGAGTTGAACGCGCAGCTCAAGCAAAAGGATAAGTAGGCCTGGGGGGCGGCGGATGCGGGCAGTCCAGTTGCGAGGACCGGGGATCATCGAGCTCGTCGACGTTCCAGCCCCATCCATCGGCTTTGGGGAACTCCTGTTGGAGATGAAGGCATGTGGTCTCTGTGGGACCGATCTGGCCAAGATCTTTGGTGGGAAGAGGCCTGAGGGGCCCGTCCCACTAGGCCACGAGCTGGTGGGCGTGGTCAGGGCGGTCGGCGAGGGGGTCACTCGCTTCGTCCACGGAGATCGGCTGGCGGTCGCGCATCATGTGCCTTGCGGGCGCTGCCGCTACTGCCTTCATGGCAGCGAGCCGATGTGTCCGCAGTTCAAGATGACCAACATTGACCCCGGCGGGTTTGCTGAGCTCGTCCGGATTCCAGCCCTGCAGGTGGAGCAGGCGGCATTTCCCCTCCCTGCTGCCCTTCCTGATGAAGCCGGCGTCTTCATGGAGCCGTTGGCCTGTGCCCTGCGAGCGGTGAAGCGATCCGACGTGCAGGCTGGCGACCGAATTGCCGTCGTTGGGACAGGGTGTATGGGACTGCTGGTCGCTCAGGCCGTTGCGCTTCGGGGCGCGAGACCGATCTGCCTTGATCTCCGGGAGGAACGTCTCGAATTAGCCAGAACCCTGGGGCTCGAGTGCACCCTCAATGTCGCGAGATCGGAGCCGGTGCAGGCGCTCCTCGA
>Ga0326597_10004033_pt1 | contig 20810 bp, 16 predicted proteins | sample RVTome_12_FD_203789 | JGI IMG/M metagenome (GOLD analysis project Ga0326597, IMG submission 203789) | Soil microbial communities from uranium-contaminated site in the Upper Colorado River Basin, Wyoming, United States - RVT100D185 | ecosystem: Environmental > Terrestrial > Soil > Contaminated >...
CTGCCGTCCAGCGACCCGGCGTCTTCCGGACGTCGATTCCCACGGGGGCCGTGGTCTACCCGCTCGAGCCAATCCGTCCGCAGCCGCTCCGCCATCCTCGCTCCAGGCTACTCGCTTCGCGCGAACTCCTCGAGCAGCGCCGCCGCGGCATGCGTGCCCTTGAGGTAGTTTTCGAGGCTCATCCACTCGTCCGGCGCATGCGCGTTCTCGCCCGGCAGCCCGAAGCCCATGAGCAGAACGGGCGCGCCGAGGATCGCCTCGAATTCCGGCACGATCGGGATCGAGCCACCCTCTCCGGCATAGACGACCGGTTGGCCGAACGCCTGCTGCAACGCCTTCGAGGCCGCGTCGTACAGCGCTCCGCCGAGCTTCGCGCGCCACGGTTTGCCGCCGTGCATGATTTCGACGTCGACGCTCACGCCCGCAGGCGCGACGCTGCGGACGTGTTCGACGAACAGGCGCTGGATCCGCTCCGGATCCTGGTCGGGCACGAGCCGGCAGCTGACCTTGGCCATCGCCCGCGATGGCAGCACCGTCTTCGAGCCCTCGCCCGTGTAGCCGGATAACAGCCCGTTTACCTCGCACGTCGGCCGGATCCAGAGCCGCTCGAACGTCGTGAAACCGGCTTCGCCGGCCAGGGCGGGCGATCCGGTCTCCTGCAGGAAGACTTTCGCGTCGAAGGGCAGCGTGCGGATCTGATCGGCGTAGTCCTGCGCGGCCCGGACATCGTCGTAGAAGCCGGGGATCGCGATGTGCCCGTTCTCGTCGTGGAACGAGGCGATGATCCGGGCCAGCGCGGTCGCCGGATTCAGCACCGCGCCGCCGTAGCTGCCCGAGTGGAGATCGCTCGCCGGACCGCGCACGTTGACCTGGAAATAGGCGAGTCCGCGGAGCGACGCTCCGATGGTGGGCATACCGGGCGCCAGCATGCTCGAGTCCGATATGACGACCGCGTCGCAGCGCAGCCTCTCCGTGTTGCTCGATACGAACGGCATCAGGTTGGCGCTGCCGACCTCTTCTTCGCCTTCAGCGATCACGATGACATTCACCGGCAGCCGGCCGTGCACCTTGAGATGCGCCTGGAGCGCCTTGATGTGCAGGTACAACTGGCCCTTGTCATCCACGGAGCCACGCGCGAACAGGCGTCCATCCCGCAGAGCGGGCTCGAACGGGGGCGTCGTCCACAACTCGAGCGGTTCGGGCGGCTGAACGTCGTAGTGTCCGTAGATCAGGAGCGTGCGCGTGTTCTCACCCGCGCCGAGCCACTCGCCGAGGACCACGGGGTGACCGGGCGTCTCGTGGACGGTCGCGTTGAGCCCGGCATCCTGCATGCGCTCGGCCAGCCAGCGGGCGGCTGTCCTGGTATCCTCACGGTGCTCGGAGCGGGCACTCACACTCGGGATACGCAGGAAATCGAGGAGTTCCTCGGTGTTCCGGGCTTCGTGTCTGTCGATGTAAGCGTGGATCTGGTTCATTGTATGCCTCCACCCGTTCCCGATCGTGCTCCGAGCAGCTCGCGGAGCAACGCATCAGCTTCGTAGATGTTCCGCAACGCTTCGATGATCGCTGCGGAGTGGACGGCCACGGTGCGGCCGCCGGTTTCGGTCCGGAAAACGAATTCGTTCGGAAGTTGCTCGATGTTGCCGTCGAAGGCGAGCCCGACGACGCGGCCATCGCGGTCGATCATCGGACTTCCGCTGTTGCCGCCCGTGATGTCGGTCGTCGCCACGAAATCGAGCCGCGTCTGCATGCGCACCCGATCGACGGCGGCCGCGAACGATGCGGGCAGCGTCCACGGCATTGCGTTGCTGAACTCGGCCGAGCGCGCGTACATGCCGGCGAACGTCGTGAAAGGCGGAGCGAACGTGCCGTTGAACGCGTATCGCTCGACCCGCCCGTCCGAGATGCGCAGGGTGAACGTCGCGTCCGGCGGAAAATCCGTGCCGTAGGCCACGAAGAGGGCCCGGCCCAGCCGCTGCCTCTGGACAGTCTCAGCCGCCTGGATCTCCCGCCATTCGTCGGCCAGCCCCGGCTGGATCGAGGCGGCTTCACGCGCGAAGACAATGAGCGGGTCGGTGCTCTTCATGACGGCGCCGGGGCCAGCCGCGATCAGCGATTCCCTGAACGCCGGATCGACGATGCGCGTCGCCTGCGTCAGATGCGTCGCGGCCTCATCGACGGTCTCGCCTTCGTCGAACAGCAGACGGTACAACACATGCTCCGGATCGAGCCAGGTGTGGACCATGTCGAGATGCAAGCGCAGCATCAACGAGGCCAGCCACGGATCCACCGGTGAGGGCGCGCGCAGCGCCGCCTCGATCTGGCGCAGGTTCGATGCGCTGTACTGCGGGGCGCGCTCCGCCTCGGGCTTCGACGTCTGCTCCGCCCAGCGTACCAGCTGAGCGGAAAAACCGAGATAGGGCGAGCCGCCCAGCTGAAGATTCGCCGCGTTGAGCGCGGGGCTGACCTCGAGCTTGCGCCGCTGGATTTCTTCCAGCCGGTCCCATACATCGCCAAACTCGGCCTCCGCCTCCGGATCGGCTTCGATCTTCCCGCGGAATTCCCGCTCCCAGCGGATCTTGATGCCGATCAGGGTGCTGTCCCGCAACCCGTCCAGCTCGCCGCGATAAGCCTTCAGCGAGTTCTCGATCTCGAAGAGGTCCTGGCGCGTCTCGGACTCGGCGCCCGGATTCGTCTTCGCGTACGCGACCAGCATATCGCGCTGACCCGACAGCAACTGGATGTTCACGGGGTGGCGGTACGTCCGCTCGTACATCACCTGCGACACCGTGACCAGACGGCTCGTCGAGCCGGGATTGCCGGTCACGAAGACCGGATCCCCCTCGGCCGCGCCGTCCGCGTTCCACGGGAAATACGCGGTCGTCGCCACGGGCGTCCGGCCATCCGCCTCGTACGCGCGCACGAAGCTCACATCGAGAGCGTACCGCGGATACGTGAAATTGTCGGCGTCCCCGCCGAAATAGCCGGCCTGCAGTTCCGGCGCGAATACCAGCTTGACCGGCTGGTACCGCTTGTAGCGGTAGAGCTGGTATTGTCCACCCTGGAACAGGGTCACGACCTGACAGGTGTTGCCGGTGCGGGTAGCGCATTCGCTTTCGACGGTCCGCGTCGTACGTTGAATCGCATCCGCCATGGCACTCGCCGACACCTCGCCCGACGTGCCCGAACGGATCCGCTCCGTGACATCCTCGATGCCGACCAGCTGGTCGAGGAAGAGATCGGGACAGATCCGCTCAGCGTCACGCGCCCGTGCAGTGAAACCGTGGACCACCAGGTCCTCGCCCGATTTCGCGACCTGCTCGACGCACTCGCGCGCGCAATGATGGTTCGTCATGACCAGCCCGTCCGGCGACACGAACGACGCCGAACAGTATTCGCCGAATCGCACGGACGAGAGCCGCACCCGATCCAGCCACTCGGGCGTCGGCGAAAAGCCGTACTCACGCTGCCAGTAGTCGAGCGGCGGATTCTCGAACGTCCACATCGTGCCCAGCTCGCGACCCGTAAGCACCGTGCGCCCCGCGGCGCGGACCGCCGCATCCGACGGCTCGAGCGAGAGCCGATCGACCTGCCGTGCTTCGGGCGGCGCCGGCGAGGCGGGCGGTAAGCGGGTCGCACTCGCGCAGGCCGCGCCGGAAATGATGGCCGCAGCGAGGAGGAACGGCAGTGACGTGTGTCTTCGCATCATGAATGGCTCCGCAATGCTCCTGGTGGCGCGCGCGGCGGCTGCCGCGACCCGCGGACCGGACTTCGAAAGGGTGACGGGCGGTGTGTCAATCTGACGCATGGGCGCGTTCTCCCGCCAGATACGACGCGACTGCGGGCGGAAGCTGCGCGGCCGTGCCCGATTGGACGAGATCGCGTGGTTCGGCCGCACTCAGCGTGTTGACGAACAGCACGGGTTCATCCGCGGGCGTTGACAGCAGATCCGCCGCGGCCTTGGCCGTATACGTGTCGTCCAGGCGCAGGCCGGCCGCGGCGAATGCGGCCTCCGCCCGGGCGGCCTCGTCCGTCACCTTGCCGTAGCCCCGCCCGATCTGGCCGTGACGGATCTCGACCATGCCGATCGCCTCCTCCACGGGCGAGTCGACACCCGCAAGCTGCAATTTCGCGGCCGCACCTCGCACCAGTGTGGCCAACGTGCGCTCGTTCGTGATCAGCCGGCTGGTTATGCGCGTGGCTGCGACGCGGATCGGCTGCCCGGCCAGCGCGAGGCCGAGCGCGAGGCCCGCGGCGGTGCCCAGCGTGCCCGCTGCGACGTGGATCACCGACGGGCGCTCCGTCTCACCCGACCGGATCTGGTCTGCCAGCTCGAGGCCGGCATTCACCCAGCCGAGGGTACCGAGCGCGTCCGAGCCGCCCGCCGCCACGGGGTACGGCCGCTCCGCGCGCCACGCGATCCGCGCACGCAGCAGGGCGAGCGGGACCAGCTCCATGCGAGGGATCCAGCGGATCTCGGCGCCGTGCGCCTGATCCATGAGCAGGATGTCCGCGACGTGCGGCGTGAGCGGCTGCGGGAAAAGCACCAGGCTCACGCCGAACCCGCACGCGCGGCCGTGGACGGCCGTGGCGAGTCCGTGGTGCGAGCCCGCCGCTCCGACCGTGATCAGACGACCCGCTTCTCGGCGTCGGGCTTGCGCGAGGATGAACTCGAGCTTGCGCACCTTGTTGCCCGCATACGTCTCACTGCACAGGTCCTCGCGCTTGACCAGAACGGATCGTTCACGACCGGCCGCGTCGATCACGTTGACGGTGTCGATGCGTGTCGGAAACGTCCCCAGAGGCAGCCAGGCGACGTGACGGTCGAGGGCCGGGTAGCGCTCGAACAGCAGTGGCAGCGCGCGACTCATGATCGCGAAGCTACGTCGAGCTTCCCCCTCGCGCGACCGGTGGTGCCTGACCCTGGCGTCCGCTACGATTCGACGCATGCGTTCCGAATCCCCTGCGCCGGCCGGCACGGTGCGGAGTCTCCTCAAGGGCAACGTGCTCTGGCTCGGCATGGTCTCTCTGCTGAACGACACGGCCAGCGAGATGATCTACCCGTTGCTCCCGCTCTTCCTCGTCGGAACGCTCGGCGCCGGACCCGCGTTCATCGGCGTGATCGAAGGGGTCGCGGAAAGCGCGTCCAGCCTGCTCAAGCTGGCCAGCGGCTGGGTGTCCGATCGAGTCCGCCGTCGCCGGCCGCTCGTCGCCGGAGGCTACGCTCTCGCCTGCGCCGTTCGCCCGCTCATCGCCCTCGCCACCCTGCCCTGGCATGTCCTCGCGATCCGCTTCACCGATCGCCTCGGCAAGGGCCTTCGCAGCGCACCCCGTGATGCACTCCTCGCCGAATCGGTGCCGGCCCACATGCGCGGCCGCGCCTTCGGCGTCCATCGCGCGGCCGACCACGCCGGCGCCGTACTCGGACCGCTCATCGCCGCACTGCTGCTGATCCATTACGCCGACCGCCTGCGTTTCGTGTTCGCCCTGGCGATCGTTCCCGGAATCCTGGTCGTCCTCACCCTGCTCAAGGTACGGGAGGACCGCCCGCCCGACGCGCGACCGGCGCCAACGGCAACGTCGGCCCTCGAGCCGGCTGCGTTCCCGCAGCGCCGTACGTTCAACCGCTACCTCGCCGTCATCGCACTGTTCACGCTCGGGAATGCCACTGACGTATTCCTCCTGCTGCGCGCCAGCGCGCTCGGCATGGCCGAAGTCGCGGTGCCCCTGCTCTGGGGACTGCACCACGTCAGCAAGATGATCTGGAGCGTGCCGGGCGGCGCGCTGGCTGACCGCTTCGGGCCGCGGCGGGCGATTGTCGCCGGCTGGATGGTCTATTCACTGACGTATGCGGGTTTCGCCTTTGCGAGCCAGGCGTGGCACATCTGGGCGCTCTTCGTGGTGTACGGCCTCTTCTACGGCCTGACGGAGGCGCCGGAGAAGGCCTTCGTCGTCCAGCTCGCGCCTGCGACTCGCCGCGGATCGACGCTCGGCGCGTTTCACGCGACCGTCGGCTTCGTCGCCCTGCCGTCCAGCGTCATGTTCGGCCTGATCTGGCAGCAGTTCGGGGCGCCAGCGGCCTTCCTGACCGGCGCGGGGCTCGCCCTCGCGGCCGCGCTGCTCCTCATCGTGCTCGTGCGGCCGAGCGCCGGAACCCGATTCGCGGAAGCATGAATACGAACAACGTTGCGTCCCCGCTCGACCGGTTCATCATCGTGCTGAACCAGCCGCAGGACATCGTCAACATCGCGGGCACCGCGCGCGCGATGATGAACATGGGCTTCGGCCGGCTCCGCCTCGTTCGGCCGGCACTCTACGATGCCTGGCGCATTGCGGGCATCGCCCATGGCTGCGAAGCGCTCCTCGAGCGCGTCGAGTTCTTCGAGACGCTCGAACAGGCCACTGCGGATGCGGGGCGCATCATCGGCACGACCTCGCGCCGGCGGACCTCTACCTTCGTCTGGCAGCAGCCGCGCGAGGCGGCGCCCGAGCTGCTCGAACTCGCGCCGGCACTCGCCGGTCCGGTCGCGATCGTCTTCGGCCGCGAGGACAAGGGTCTGGCCAACGAGGACCTCGACCTCTGCGACCGCCTGCTCGTCGTGCAGACCAGCCCCGCACATGCATCCCTCAACCTGGCCCAGGCCGTGCTCGTCATAACGTATGAGTTATGGACAGCGGCCGACGCGCTCACAGCGCTGCCCAGGCCGAAACGCCGATCGCTCCCCGCAGCGCCTGCGGACATGAACCACCTCTTCGATGACAGCCGGCGCGCCCTCGAGACGATCGAGTTCTTCAAGGCCAGGAACGCGCCCATGGTGATGCGATCCCTGCGGGCGATCCTGCGGCGGGCCTCCCTGACGTCGAGAGAAACCAGACTGCTGCGGGCCATGGCGATCGAGGTGCGCAAGTTCTTCGAGCGCACCCGGCCGGATCGCAACGCCCCGGAGCCGTAGCGGACCCTCCGCGGGTCATGCCAGGCCACCGCCTCCCGGGCCTTCGGCATCCCGGGAGTCGCGATCAACATCGGATTCACGACTCCCGGGGCCTTCGTGGCAACTGAAGTGGACTTCGACCCCCGTGCGTGCTCCTGTTCACCCGCCGCTCGACATTGAACTCCCGCCCCCGGTGTCCTGCGCGGTTGACTGTCGCCATGAGCGAAGGAGCTTCGCCAGTTGCCCGGCGACGGCCGGCGTCAATGACAGAGCGGCCACCACGAGCCATTCTTCGCCACCGAGAACCGATGTCCCGAGCACACCGCGGAGCGGGGGCACGAAGACCGTGGCGAATTGGAGCGCCATGCTGATGGCGACGGCGCCCAGCGCCCAGCGGTTGGATACGACCCGGGCCGGCGCGACGACCGCACCACGGCTGCGCGCGTTGCCGAGGTGAAAGGTCTGCGAGAGCGCGAGTGTCATGAAGCACATCGTCCGGGCCACTTCCACCGTCGATCGCAGGCCGATGATGTAAGCCGCCAGGGAGCTCGCGGTGATGATCGCTGCGTACATCCCGATCCGGGCGAGAAACGCTCGTGACAGGAGCGTCTCATCCGGACTTCGCGGCGGCCGCGTCATCACGTCCGGGTCCGCAGGCTCGAGCGAGAGTGAAAGCGCCGGAAACGTGTCGGTCACCAGGTTCAGCCACAGTATCTGGAGCGGCAGGAGAGGCAACGCGAGACCCGCGATCAGCGCGACCATCAGGACGAGGACTTCGGCGAGATTGCAGCTGAACAGGTAGAAGACGAACTTCCGGATGTTGTCGTAGATCACGCGGCCCTGCTCGATGGCGGCGCCGATCGACTCGAAGCGGTCGTCACGCAGCACGACATCCGCCGCCTCCCGCGCGATGTCGACGCCCCTCCCTCCCATGGCGACGCCGATCGAAGCCTTGCGCAGCGCAGCCGCGTCGTTGATGCCATCGCCGAGCATTGCCGTGATCTCGCCGTGGCGCTGCAGCGAGTCGATGATGCGCAACTTGTCTTCCGGACTGACGCGGCTGAAGACGGCGACCCGGCCGATACGCTCGGTCAGCTGCGCATCCGTGAGGACCTGGAGCTCGCTTCCGTCCAGGGTCGTCTCCCCCTCGCGCAGGATGCCGAGTTCCCGGGCGACCGCCTCCGCCGTGGCACGTTGGTCGCCGGTGATCATCACGGTCCTGATGCCGGCCGCCTGGAACCGCTCGATCGTCGCACGCACGCCGATGACGGGTGGATCGATGATGCCGGCGAGTGCGACGAAGGTGAGATTGGAGTCGGCGCCGGCGCCTTCGGCGAACGCGAGCGCGAGAACCCGCAGGCCGTTGCGGGCAAGGTCGTGGTTCGACGCCTCCAGCGCGCGCCGTCCATCGGCGTCCAGTGGCCGGACCTGGCCGTCCACGAGCACCGTTGCGCAACGCTCGATCAGGCGAACGGGATCCCCCTTGACCATCGTGCGACGGCGCCCGCCACCCACATCGTGCACCGTAGCCATGTACCGGCGCTCGCTCGAGAAGGGAATGCTCTCGCTCTCGGGCCATTCGCGAACGGCGGCCGTTCGCTCGATGCCCGCGCGCCGGCCGGCGACGAGCAACGCCGCCTCCGTTGGATCGCCGTGCACTGTCCAGCCCCCGTCCGACCGCTCGACGCGCGACCGGTTCGCGAGCACGCCGATGCGCAGCGCGAGAAGGAGATCGGGGCGACCGGCCGGATCGATGGGTGAGCCATCGATCGAGAAGACGGCCTCCGGCCCGTAGCCGGCGCCGGCCACCCGGATATCGAGGTTCATGAGCCGGATGTCCGTCACCGCCATCTCACCAGCCGTGAGCGTGCCCGTCTTGTCGGTGCAGATCGTCGTCGCGGAGCCCAGCGCTTCGACCGCCGGCAGCCTTCGGACGATGGCGTTCCGCTGCGCCATGCGGCGCAGGCCGAGACCCAGTGTGACGGTCGCGACCGCGGGCAGACCCTCGGGCACCGCGGCAATGGCGAGGGCGATGCCGGCTTCAACCATGTCGAGCAGAACGAAACCGCGAACGATGCCGATCAGAATGATGAGCACCGCGATCGCGAGCGTCAGCCAGACCAGGCGCCGGCCGAGCGCATCGAGACGGATTTCCAGGGGCGTGCGCTCGTCGCCGATCGAGCTGGCGATCTGGCCGATCCGGCCGGTCTCCGTGTCGGTCCCCGTCGCCACCACGATCGCACGGCCGTGCCCGTTCACGACGGTCGTCGCCTTGTAGATCATGTTGTCGCGATCGGCGACCGCCGTGATGACCTCGCACGCTTGACCGGCTGACTTGAGCGATGCAGCGGATTCGCCGGTCAGCGCGGACTCGACCACGCGCAACTCGGCCGCTTCGATCAGCAGCGCGTCCGCGGGAACCGACTGGCCGGCCTCGATCTCGATGACGTCGCCCGGCACGACGTCGCGGCCGTCTATCGTTTCGGACCGCCCATCCCGCACGACCGTAGCGTGCGCCACGTCCAGGTCCCGCAACGCGTTCATGGCCAGCCGCGCCCGCCACTCGACGGCAAAGCCGATCACCGTATTGATGAGCAGGACGGCCAGGATCGCGATCGCGTCGAGCCGCTCCCCGAGAATGAACGCGAGCACCGCCGCGACGAACAGCAGGGCCACCACGACGCTGCGCACCTGATCCGCGAGGATGCTCCAGGCGGAGGCTGGAGGGACCGCCTCGATCCGGTTCAATCCGAAGTGTTGGAGCCGCCGTCTCGCCTCGGCGGCCGTCAGGCCCTGCGGCGATGAGTCGAGGCGGGCGATCGCCTCACCGGCGCTCAGCGCGTGCCATGCCGTTGCACCACCGCGCGAGTCCGTCACCGCCGCGTCACCTCACGTGTGCAGGCCGAAAACCCGCATGGCCAGCGTGAACACGGCAATGTCGATGAGGATCGCGAACAGAATGTTCATGACGATTCCGGCGCGCGCCATCATCGGAATGGTGAGCCTTCCGGTCCCGAAGATCAGCGCGTTCGGCGGTGTGCCGGCCGGAAGCATGAAAGACAGACCGGCGGCCAGGGCCGCCGGAATGGCGAGGAACAACGGGTCCCGGCCCATGCCCACGCTGACCGAAGCGACGAGCGGGATGAACGTCGCGGCCGTCGCCGTGTTGCTCGTCAGCTCGGTGAGGAAGATGACGACGAGCGTGACGATGGCCATCACCAGGAGCAGCGGCAGGTGGCCGGCCGCGGCCATGGCATCGCCGATTCCCTGGGCCAGACCCGTGGTCTGGATCGCCGAGGCCAGGGAAAGCCCGCCGCCGAACAGAACCAGGACCGACCACGGCATCTTCTCGGCATCCTTCCAGGCGAGCACGAACTCGCCCCGCCGCCAGTTCACCGGAACGACGAACATGAGCATGGCGCCGGTCATCGCGATTCCGGCATCGGAGATGTTGGCGAAGACCTTCTCGATCAACGGCTGCGTCATCCAGGCCACGGCGGTCAGCGTCGCGATGATGGCAACCAGCTTTTCGGCCCGCGACATTCGACCGATTTCGGCCGCCTCGCGTTCGAGGATGTCGCGCCCCCCCTCGAGCTCGGTCGATCCGACCGGATGCAGCCACCGCGTCAGCAGCCACCAGGCGATCGGTGTGCCGACCACGACGACCGGGACGCCGACCAGCATCCATTGCAGGAATCCAATCCTGAAGTGGTAGGTCTCATCCATGAACGCCGCGAGAAACGCCGTCGGCGGCGTGCCGATCGGCGTTGCGACGCCACCAATGCTCGCCGCATAGGCGATGCCGAGCAGCAACGCGATCGCGAAGTTGTTGTCGGCCTTTCCCTCACCGCGCCGCTCCTCGACCGCCCGGATGACGGAGGTCGCCATCGGCAGAAGCATCACGACGGTCGCCGTGTTGCTGACCCACATGCTGAGGAAGGCCGTCGCCGCCATGAATCCGCCGATCAGGTTGGCCGGCTTCGTGCCTACCGTCCGGATGATCGCGACGGCCAGACGTCGGTGCAGCCCGGAACTCTCCATGCCGGCGGCGAGAATGAAGCCGCCCATGAACAGGTAGATGATCGGATTCGCGTACGGCGCTGCCGTGTTGTTCATCGTCGCGATGCCCAGGGCCGGAAGCAGCACGAGAGGCAGAAGTGCGGTCGCGTAGATGGGAATCGCTTCGGTGATCCACCAGATCGCCATCAGCAGGCCGAGGCCGGCCGCGCGCCAGGCCGTCTCGCTCAGTCCGCCCGGCGGCGGCGTGAGCAGACACGTCGCGAGCACGAGCGGCCCGAGAATGAAACCGATCCGTTCGCCCAACGATGGCGTCCCGCGTCCACCCCCCGATTCCGGCACGCGTCTCCTCCCTTCCGATGGATCAGACCACGCCCGCATGCTGCGGCAGCGCATCGAGCGTGGGCTGGACCGTGACCGCCTGCGCGTGATGCAGCGGTCCCGCCAGGCCGGCCCGATCGTGAAAGTACACGTCCATGCCCGCCGTTGCGGCGCCACCCACGTCGAAGGGCGATCCCGCCACGAACAGGGTACGGCCGGCCGGCACCGCCATCGCCTCCAGGCCCGCCGCGTACGCCGCGGCGGCCGGCTTGTACCAGCCCGATCGCTCCGCGGCGACGACCGCGTCCCAGGCGACACCCAGCCGCGCCGCGGCACGCGTCGCCAGCGTCTCCGAACAATTCGTCACGATACCGAGGCGGACCGCCCCGGACAGGCGCCGCAGAACATCGCCGGCCTCCGGCCACGGTGAAACCTCGGCCCACGCTTCGCTCAAGGCCGCCGCCGCGCTCGCGCCGATCCCCGTCTGCGCCGCCGCTTCCGCGACGATCGTCAGATAGTCGCGGTATCGGCCTTCCGCACAGGTCAGCTCGAGGTAGCGCATGCGCCAGCGCCGGCCGCGCCGCGCACCACCCGCAATCGCGTTCCAGAGTGTCCAGGAATCCAGCAGCCCGCTCAGCAGATCGAACAGCACCGCATCGTACCGGCGCCCGCCGCTCACACGATCTTCGCGATCCGGCCGAGATCGGCGTCCCGACCGAGAATGAAGAGCGTGTCCGAGTCCTTGAGCGGCGCATCCGGGTTGGGGACCGGCATGATCTCATCCTGCAGCACATCGTGCACGGCGATGATCGAGATCTTGTAGTGGCGGGGAAGCTCGAGCGCGCGCAGCGACTGCCCGATCCACGACTCCGGCACCGCCATCTCCTGGATTCCGAAATCGGGACCGATGCGGATGTAGTTGAGCACGCCACGGCTCGCAATCCGGGTCGCCAGCCGGATCCCGGATTCGCGCTCCGGAAAGATCGTCTCGGTCACACCGATCTTCTCGAGCACCCGCGCGTGGTCCTGCGAGATGACCTTCACGTAGATCTCGGGCACGCCCAGGTCGCGCAGGGAGAGGGCCGCCAGGATGCTGGACGTGATGTCGTCGCCCGTGCTGACGATGCCTGCGTCCGCTCCCTCCGCTCCGATCTTGCGCAGCACATCGATGCTCCGGCCATCGCCCACCGCCGCGCGCGTCACCCGCCTCGCCATCCGATCGACCAGATCCTCGTTCGTGTCCACCGTCGTCACATCATGGCCCGCCTGATGGAGGGCTTCCGCGGTAGCGGAACCGAAATTGCCCAGTCCGATGATAACGAATCGTTTCATGGATTCCCCGCCTCAGCCGACGATGACGTCTTCGCGCGCGTACCGGAACCGGCCCGGCCCGCGGTCCGGCAGCGTGATGGCCGCACCCAGCGCGAGCGGACCGATACGGCCGAGGAACATCAGCAGTACCGCCAGCCACCGCCCCGCAGCCGTGAGATCACCTGTTATGCCCGTGGACAGACCCACCGTGCCGAAGGCGCTCGTCGCCTCGAACATGAGCGCCAGAAAATCGCCACGCACCGCACTCTCGGCCTGGTGCGGCAACCCGACCGCGGTGAAAAGGAAGATACCTGCGGTCACGATGAAGAACGCTGCGACGAAGAGTCCGATCGCGCGATGAATCGTCTCGTCCGGAACCGTACGATTCATGATGTTCACCGCATTTCGGCCCCGCAGCCGCGACCATGCCAGCAGCCCGATCAGCGCGAACGTCGTCGTCTTCACGCCGCCCGCCGTACCGCCTGGCGAGCCTCCGATGAACATCAACAGCACAGTCAGGAAAGCCGTGACCTGGCTGACCTGCCCGTAGTCCATGCTGTTGAAACCCGCCGTCCTCGCCGTGACACTCATGAACAGCCCGTTCCACACCCTCGCCCACGCCGGCAGCCCGCCCAACGTGCCCCGCCACTCGAACGCCGTGTACAGGACCCAGCCGACCAGGATCAGAACACACGTCACCGCAATGGCCAGCCTGGAATGGATCGATATCCGGTCGAGCGACACGCGACGTCTCCGGTCGCGCAGCAGGTGGAGCTCCTGCAGCGTCAGGAAGCCGATTCCACCGGCAACGACCAGCAGCATGATCAGCGTGAGCGAGATCGGATCGCGCTGGAACGAGACGAGCGAATCCGGGAACGTCGAGAAACCGGCGTTGCAGAACGCGCTGACCGAGTTGAAGACGGCGTGCCAGACCGCAGTCGTCCAGCCGATTCGAGGGCCCCAGTCGAGCCACAGCAACGCGGCCCCGAGGCCCTCGAGGACGAGGGTGAACCGGATGACGTTGCGCGCCAGCTCGCGATAGTCGACGTGCGGCGCGACCTCGGCCACCGACGTGAGCTGCTCCTGGCGCAGCGACAACCGGCCGCCGAGCCCGAGAATGATCAGCGACGCGAACGTGATCATTCCCAGGCCGCCGAGCTGGATCAGGAGCAGGATGTAAGCCTGACCGAAGGTCGTGAAGGCGGTGGCCGTATCCACGACAATGAGGCCGGTGACGCAAACCGCGCTCGTCGCCGTGAAGAGCGCGTCGAGCCACCCCAGCTTCGGGCCGGTGTACAAGCCCGGCAGAAGCTGGAAGCCGAGCGTGCCGAGCACGATGAGGAGAAGGAACGAACCGACGAACAGCTGGACCGGCGTCAGGCGCCGCCAGAAGCTCCGCCGCCCGGCCTTCGTCGGATACCACGGCTCGGTCCACAGGTTCACCCACGATCGGTATCGTGGGAACCGGAAATGTTGGGTTCTCGAGCCCGTCGGGCTGCGCTGGGGTTGGACTGGTTTCACGATCCGCGAACTCTAGGCGCCACGTCGCCTGTCGTCCAGAGGAGAACCGTGTACTCGACCTGTGTGTTCTGCAATCAATCCCTCGGCGCCAATGAGGCTCTCGAATCCTTTCCCGTTGGCCGCCGGATCGCGTTCGACGCCGGAAAGGGACGCCTCTGGGTCGTCTGCCGGAAATGCGAGCGATGGAACCTCTCCCCCATCGAGGAACGCTGGGAGACCATCGAAGACTGCGAACGCTTCTTCCGTGGAACCCGCGCCCGCGTCTCCACCGAGCAGGTGGGCCTCGCCCGCATCGCCGACGGCCTCGAACTCGTCCGCATCGGCCGGCCCATGAGACCTGAATTCGCCGCCTGGCGATACGGCGACCAGTTCGGACGCCGGCGCCGCCGCACCCTGCTCTACACCGCGGGCGCTGCGGCCGCTTTCGGCGCCATCGTGATCGGCGGGGCGGTGACCGGAGCCGTCAGCGCGGGGGTCCTCTCCCAGGCTGGGAACTGGATGAACATCTGGGTCAACGGCCGGACCGTCCTCAAGCTGCGCACCGATGACGGCCGCGTGATCAAGCTGAAGAATCCCGACCTCAGGCGAGCGCGCGTCCTGCCCGGCAGCGAACCCGGCAGCCTGTCGATTTCGATCGGCAGAGGGAGACGTTCGGAAATCTTCGAGGGCGCCGAAGCGGAACGACTCGCCAGCCAGCTCGTACCCAAACTCAATCGCATGGGCGGCAGCCAGGCCACCATCCGGGAGGCGGTGCAGCAGATCGAGACCATCGGCGGACCCGACGCGTTCCTCGCGGCCACTTACCGCCGGGTGCTGACGGACCCCGCGATGGTCACACGCCGGCGCAAGGAACCGGGCTCGCTCGCGAAGCTGCCCACGTCCACCCGGTTGGCCGTGGAGATGGCCCTGCACGAAGAGCGCGAACGGCGCGCGCTCGAAGGTGAACTCCAACTCCTCGAGGAAGCCTGGCGTGAGGCCGAAGAAATCGCCGCCATCGCCGACGACCTCGTGCTGCCGCCAGGCGCGGACTCGTTCATCGAGACGGAGCGCTCGAAACTGCAGCAGAGCTGAGCACCGGCTTCGGTCCACCCACCACCGTGCGGTAGCCGGCAAGGATGAAGAGAATGCCGATCAGCTCCGTTACGTACAGCACCTCGGTGTGTCCCATACGGGTCGCCGTACCGCCAATGCCGGGCAGAATCGCGCCCGTCGCGATCAGCACGTTGCCCACGGCGCGATGGCGCGTCGAGGCATCCCGGCTGAACTTCACCGCCGATACGATGGCCCCGCCGATCAGGAAGATAGCGGAATACGTGTTGATGAACGGGCTGAAGAAGCGGACCCACCCCCACTCCAGAACGCGTCCCGTCAGGTGGTACGGTTGCACGCGCGCCAGGTCGATCGGTGACAGCAGAACGCATGTGGCAGCGACGAGGATGAACGGCAGCAGCGCCGCGGTCATCCGATTCGCCGTCCTGCGATCGAACAGCAGGTAGACCGTCCCCTGCGCGAGCGGGGCGGCTCCCAGCAGTGCGCCTGAAATGTACCACCCCCGGAAGACCGCCTCATGCCAGCCGAAAAGCGTCGTCATCGCTTCCGTCAGCGTGCCCACACCGTAGAGCAGGATCCCGGCCGACCACCACAACAGGTGCAGTCCCGTCCGCCGTTCCCGCCAGCGCGCGAACACCATGACGGCGAACGGGACGGCCACCAGCGTCGTCAGGATCGGGATGTACGAGACCGGTTCTCTCACGACCGGATCTGCGATTCCACCGCCATCACGACATCACGCATCAGAAACCGATACCGAGGCCGAGCGTGACGCGCCGGCGCGGCTCCGGGCGGAAGAAGCTGGCATTGGTGAATTCGGCGTACAGCTCATCGGTCAGGTTCTGGACCGACACCATGAGGCGCTGCGTTGTGCCGTTGGTCCGGCGAAGCAGCACGCCCGCGCTCACATCGTGCACCGTGAACGCAGGCAGCACATCGCCCAGTGGATTCGTGTCGAACGCGACATCCTTTCGCTCGCCGTTGTGACGAACCGCGTACTCGCTCCAGATCCGGCCGCCCGGTGAGTTCCAGCGCAGGAATCCCGTCAGTCGCGTGGAGAACGAGTCGCCGATCGGATTGCTCGGATCCAGTTCGTCCTGCGAGTCCAGCCACGTCCAGGAACCACCCACCGAGAATCCCGAAGCCACCAGCACATCGGCATTGCCCTCGATGCCGCGGTAGAGGAGCCGGTCCACGTTCACGTTCCGATAGGCCGCGAACCCCTGCACCCTCTCGCCGGTCGGCTGGATCCTGATGCCGTCCTTCACCATGTTGCGGAAGGCGAAGACTTCGAGCGCGACTCGCGAGTCGCGGAACCGCACGCCCAGATCCACGTTCACGCTCGTCTCCGGCCGCAGGTCCGGGCTGCGGACCTGATAGCCGTTGCCTTCCGGCGTCGGCCCGTCGAAGAACCACTCGATCAGGTTGGGAGCGCGGAAACCGCGACCCACCGTCCCGACCAGCGTCAACGTCGGCGTCAGCGCGAGCAACGCGTTCGCCGAACCCACGACCGTGCGGCTCGACTTCGACGTCAGCCCATCCGCCACGCCTTGACCCGGCTCGACCTTCGCACGCACATCCTGGCCGCGCGCACCCGCGATGAACGTCGCCCGGCCCACCGTCACCTCGCCTTGCGCGAAACCGCCCACGCTCCGGTACGTCGCATTCGGTACCTGCGGCGTCGTGCTGACCTCCGTCTGCGGCGGGCCGAACCCGACCACGGTCGTCACGCTCGAGTCCGTGTTCTCCGAAGCATCACGGAAATAGTCCATACCGTACGTGAACAGGACCCCACCCGCCGCCAGTTTCTTCGCTTCCAGCCGCAGCCCGACCGTCGACATGTCCGTGAAGTTGTACGTGTTGATCTGGACGCCCGCTCCCGGCGGAGCCTGCGGACCGAAACCCTGGAACAGGTCGAACGTCAGCTCCCGCTGGTTACCCTGCCACCACCCCTGCGCCTCGAACCGATCCGCAACCGGCAGGCTCAGACCCGCCGCCGAATAACCCGCCGTCGCCCGCGTGAAATGCTGCCACGGATACGCAATGTCGATCTTCGGCTGGCTCGGCGCGTACGCCGCCGGATCCACATAGCCGAAACTCGCATTCTCCGATTCGTACCGCTCCAACCGCAGCGATACGTTCTGGTCCGCATTGAACGACCACGCCGCTCGACCCGCAACGTTCCAGTCCCTCACACCCGTGCCGTTCACCGGCGTCGGCCCAGCCAGCTCGATGTTGCCGAATCGGCCCGACGGCGCCTCGTACGAATCCGCACGCCTCGCCGCACCGTTCACCTGAAAGTCGAACGCTCCGTATCGGCCGAAGAGATTCGCCGTTCCTCGATGCTGATTCTCCTCCGCCCCATACGTGTAGTCGGCCGTACCGTGAAGCCCGGGCGACGTCGGCCGCCGCGTTATGATGTTCACCACTCCACCGATCGCGTCCGTGCCGTACAGCACAGACGCCGGCCCACGCACCACCTCGACCCGCTCCACCTGCGACGGATCCACCAGCGCCGGGAGCTCCCCGAAATCCTGCTGCCGGCGACTGCTGTTCAATCGCAGCCCGTCCTCCAGCAGCAGGATCCGCTGGCCGCGCTGCCCCCGGATCACCGGCCGAGGTTGCTGAACACCGACCCCGTTCACATCCACTCCCGGCAACGAACGGAACAGATCCGTCACCGTGTTCGGCTGCCGGCGCCGCAGCGTACCGCTGTCGATCACCGACACCGGCACCGGCGTCGCGAATACCGAGCGCGCCGTTCGCGTCGCCGTCACCACCAGCGGATCCACGCGGAACACCACCGTGTCCTTCCGCGTCGTGTCCTGCCGCTGCACCACTGCCGAACGCTCCGGAACGACTCTCGCCGCAACCGGCGAAGCCCCGACCGCGACCAGCCCCACCAGAATCAGAAGGAGCCCGGACGCCTCCACCCTCAGGCCACCCAGGCTCCGATCCCCTCTCTCCGCGCGACGATGCATCTGCCGTCCCTCCCTTCGGTGCATGTCTCCGGCCGGACAACCCCGCCAAGCGCTCAACCCCTCGCCGGCAGACTTCTCCGGTCGCCAGAAATCGACCGGTTCAACGCACGTAAGTGTATGTCCAGCTTGAACTCCGCGCGATTCGTAGTGCTACCGACCCGTCCTCCGCAGCCCTACGGACGCGATTCCGGATGCCGCCAGCCGAAACCGGCTCCCATCTTGTCTCCTTTCTTTGATGTCCAGATCTTATCCATGACATATCATGGACGGTTTGCAACCTTCTTTCTCGCGGGAACTGCGCGACTACCCCTCGGACTTCGCGTCTCGGGACCGACCTGCCAAAGGGCCATGGAGTGGAGTGAGGACGAATGATCGCAGAACGAGTCGATCCGGTCGCGCGCCAACGCAGGTTTGCCGTCACGGATGGCGTGGACGGTGTGCGACCGGACGTGGACATGCGACGGATCGAACGCGCGGTGCGGGAGATCCTTCTTGCGCTCGGAGAGGATCCGGATCGGGAGGGACTGCACGATACGCCCCGCCGGGTGGCGAATGCGTATCGCGAGATGTTCGGTGGCCTGCGCGAGGACGCGGGCGTGCATCTGTCGCGGCAGTTCGCGCAGGAGCAGACGGGGGATGATGTGGTGATGCTGCGGAACATTCCGTTCACGAGTGTATGCGAGCATCATCTGCTGCCGTTCACGGGCGTCGCGCACGTCGCGTACCTTCCGTCGCACGGCAAGGTGACGGGACTGAGCAAGCTGGCGAGGACGGTGGACGTGTATGCGCGTCGTCCGCAGATGCAGGAGCGATTGACGAGCCAGATCGCGGATGCGCTGGTGGAGCATCTGGATCCGCGCGGGGTGGCGGTGGTTCTGGATGGCGAGCACTCGTGTCTGTCGATGCGGGGCGCGAGCAAGCGTGGATCGGAAATGCGGACGACGGCGTTTCGTGGTATTTACGTCTCGGACCGCGCGCTGCGCTCGGAGGTTCTCTCGCTGGTTCTCAAGGACTGAAAACCCGCGTTACGTTCCGGCGAGCGGAATCCGGCCGGCCTACCCGGGCCGGCCGTTCGTTTGACAGGATCGAGCAGGTCGGGCCCCGACGGGTCCGACGTACTCGATGTCCAGGCTCAACCGCCCCGCCCTGGCTGGCGGATCAGCCGCCAGGCCCAGAGGCAAAGCCCGGCCGCGATCACGCCGATCCCGGGTATCAGGACGAACCACGGGTCCATCCCTGCGCGGGGCCACTCCACGATCGTCCGCCATGCATGAGCGAGGGCCAGCAACGCAAAGATCAGCCCGGTAATGACAAGATAGGCTCGCATATCCACCTCAGGTCTCCGGTCGTTTCCGGCCACGAGCCCGGCCGATGCTGACCGGTCGCGGCCAACAGATCCTGCGCCACATGCAACATCTCTTCGTCCCGGTCTGCTCTGATGATCTCGGTCAGCGTATCCGGCCGCGGTTCCTTCTGGATTCCCTGATCTCCGCGTTCTCCGCGCCCACCGCGGTGAACCCCTGTTCACAGTACCGCGGTCAGGTCGTGAGTCCGGCCTCGAGCGCGAAGCGGGTGAGTCCGGCGACGGTGCGGATCTGGAGCTTGCGCATGATGCTTTCGCGGTGCGTTTCGACGGTGCGGTGGCTGATCCCGAACTCATCGGCGATCTCGCGGCTGGTTCGGCCTGCGGTGACGCGAACCAGGACTTCGCGTTCTCGGGGTGTGAGCTGTTCGAGGCGGCCGCGGCTGGCTTCGCGGGCGGCCTCATCGCGCAACGCGGAGCTGAGCTGCTGTGTGACGCGCGCGCTGAAGGCTTCCTTACCCTGTGCGACGGACCGGACGGCCTCGCGCACTTCGCTCGGGCCTGCGCTCTTGAGCAGGTAGCCATCCGCGCCGGCGCGGACGGCGCCCAGCACGTATTCGGGGTGGTCGTGCATGGAGAGGATGAGGACGTTCGTCCGGGAGGGTCGCTCGCGAAGGCGCTCGAGGACATCGATGCCGGAGAGTTTGGGCATCGTGATGTCGAGGATGGCGACGTCGGGATCGTGCTCGGCGATCAGCTCCAGCGCTTCCTCGCCGTCTCTCGCTTCCGCGACCACGCTGAAGTTGCCGGACTCGAGGACGGTGCGGATTCCCTCGCGCACGACGGCGTGATCGTCGGCGACGAGAACGCGGATCGCGGGTTCGTTCACGTTGAAGCTCCGTTGTGCAGAGGGAGATCGATGCGGATCCGGACGCCTTCCCTGTCGCCGTTCCCCACGGACATGGTTCCGCCGAGCATGGCGACGCGTTCACGCATCCCTTCGAGGCCGGCGCCGCCGAACGGTTGCGCCCCGGTCCTGCCCTTCTGGCTTCGCGGCCGGATGCCCTTGCCGTCGTCGCTCACCTGAAGGATAACGCTTCCGGCTTCGGGCATGAGACGCACGTCCACGCGGGTCGCCCCGGCGTGGCGGGCCACGTTGGACAGGGCCTCCTGCAGCGCCCTGAATATGACGAGTTCGGTTTCGCGATCGAGCTGGGGGATGCGCGGCGCGGCGTCGAAGCGGACGTCGACGTTCTGTGTTTCGACGAACCGGTCGATCAGCCCACGCAGCGCGGGCACGAGGCCGAGGTCATCGAGCAGGGGCGGCCGCAGCCGTTCGGTCACCGCCCGGATCGTTCGGATGCCCTCGCCGAC
>Ga0326597_10004034_pt1 | contig 20806 bp, 18 predicted proteins | sample RVTome_12_FD_203789 | JGI IMG/M metagenome (GOLD analysis project Ga0326597, IMG submission 203789) | Soil microbial communities from uranium-contaminated site in the Upper Colorado River Basin, Wyoming, United States - RVT100D185 | ecosystem: Environmental > Terrestrial > Soil > Contaminated >...
TGAGACGGTGACGTATACGCCGGATGCGGGTTTTTCGGGTTCGGATTCGTTCACGTATCGGGCGTCGGATGGGGTCGATGTGTCGAATGTGGCGACGGTGACGGTGGATGTTGCCTCTGACGGTGTCGTTTTCCAGTACGCGGCGGCGCAGAACACGACCTACGGATCGGTGAGCGGCGGGCTCGAGACTCTCCTGGCGAGCGACGACACCTCTCAGCAGCTGACGGAAGTGCACACCGGCGGGCCTCCGCCAACGCGCATCAGCCGCCTCGATCACTCCTGGACCTTCGATGTGTCGCGCGGTGAGATCATGACGTTCCATCTGGAGGCTCGGCGCACCGACAACTCGGAGGGCGACGACTTCGCGTTCTCGTATTCGACCGACGGCGGAACGACGTTCCATCCGCTCGTGGTGGTGGCATCCACCACCGATACGAACCACGAGGTCGAACTTCCCAACACCATCAGCGGGACCGTGATCGTGCGGGTCGTCGACACCGACCGAAGCACGGGGAACGGCTCGACCGAATCTCTGTTCGTCGACCGCATGTTCATCCGGTCTGAGAGCCTCCTCGCTCCGCTCCCCACCGTCACGGTCACCGCGACGGCGCCTCAGGCGAATGAGGACGGGACCGAGGGCGGGTTCACGATCACGAGGACCGGTTCCACCGGGTCGTTGACGGTCTACTACATCGTGTCGGGGACGGCGGAGCCCGGGGTCGACTACGAACCCCTCTTGGGCATGGTCTTCTTCACCGACGGCCAGGCCTCAGCCACCGTTCAGGTGGTTCCGATCGACGACGACCTCGCCGAGGGCAACGAATCGGTTGTCCTGTCGCTGGTAGCCGACTCCACCTACCAGGTCGGCTCGCCCTCGGAGGCGAGCGTTGTCGTCGTCGACGACGATTTGGCCTCCACCGATGTCGACGCTTCGTCGCAATCCACGGTCATGGGAACGGTCGTGGCAGGCGATTTGGCCTCCACGTTCGCCGACGACGACCTGTATCTCCAAATACGAGAGGAGAGTTGGGCCGGCGGCAAGAGGAGCCGACTCGAGCACCGGTGGACGTTCGACGTGACGCCCGCGAGCGCCGTCACCTTCTTCGTCCAGGCTCACCACACCGGCGATGAGGATTTCCTCTTCGCCTACTCCCTCGACGGCTCGAATTGGGCGCACATGCTCACGGTTGTCGCCGAGTCCGATACGGGGACGTATCAGACGTATTCCCTGCCGTCGAATGTGAACGGCGTCGTCCACGTGCGTGTTGTCGATGCAGATCGTTCCAACTTCGAGCCGGCGCTCGACTCGATCCATGTCGATGACATGTTCGTTCGCCTCGAGCCCTGAGCGCCGCCGCTCGTCCCGCCATGACACCTGAGCCCAGGTGTCTGGATTGTGTCGGTGGCGGGTGGTACTGTGTCGAACAGACGTTCGATTCGATGACGGTGGCCGAGTTCGACGTCGACGAGGATCTTCTCACGGCAGCAGTCAGGATCCGCGCCTGCTGTTAGCGGTTCGGGTAGCGCACCCATCCGTCGGAGCACGCGCCGCCTCGACAGCCCGGAGGGTCTCTTCGGTCAGGATGCCGCCGTCTCCCCCGCCGCACGACGCGCGGTCGGTCGCCACCTGTAGGGTTCGAGCGACTGCACTCCGAGCAGGCGAGGAGGCTCCCGTTGGCGAACGTCATCGGGCGGCGGCAACTGGACGCTCTGGCGATCGCTGCCGCCCCGGCTGCGATCCTGGCGGGGGTGGTCCTACACCCCTATCAGGGGAGGTTCACCGACTCCGCAGAGACCGCCCGGCTGATGGCCTCGGCGCCAACGCGCTGGGCCTGGGCACATTTGGCTCTCGGCTTCGGTATCTGCCTTCTGATCCTGGCGGTGTTCGCCCTGCGACATCATCTGCGCTCTCTCGGTGAGGATGCCTCGAGCTTCTGGGCCGTTCCCTTCACCACGATCGGTGGAGGACTGTTCGTCTTCATCGTCGGGGCCGAAGGTCTGGGTGGATTTGCTGCCGCCAAAGCAGGCGAAGGTGCCTCATTTGCCGATGCCCTTCAGGATTGGTGGTGGCTGTGGTTGATGGCCGTCGCCCTCCTCGCCGCGGGCCTCGTCTTTCTGGCCACTGCCGTGGCCCGATCTGGCCTCGTCGTTGGCAACGCCAGGCGACTCGCCGTTGTCGGCCTGGTCGCGATGTCGGTCGCCGGCTTCATCCCGGCGGGGGTTGCGTTGTACGTGACCGGCGCGTCGTCGGCGGTGGCGCTGGGGGTGCTCGCCGGAGGTGTGCTCGGCTCGAGGAAGTGAGGCATGGCCGGTGACGACGTGATGAGGGCGCGGTCACGAGCCCGGTCGGCGTCGGCAGCGCCCCTGGTGTACAACCAGACCTGTGAGGACACCGAGGTCGATCTCGAGGTGCACCGACCCACGGTTGGAATGCGAATCTTCACCGTTGCCTCGGGAGGATGCCATGTGGTCAGGCTGGCTCAGGCCGGTGCCGACGTGGTGGCCGTCGACAACAACCCGGCACAGATCGCTCTCACCGAGCTGAAGGTCGAGGCCGCTCGTCGCCTGCGACCGGAGCAGTTCCTCGACATCTTTCGCAGCGGCAGTGATCCGCAGCGATGGCTCGATCAACTCGATCTGTCGTCCCAGACCCGGGATCATCTGACTCGCCGACGCTGGTTCGACGAGCGTGGCCTGTATCGGCGGTCGAGGGTGGGACGGGCCTCACGGCTGCTGCGTTGGTGGGTCCACGTCTCGGGTGCCGCCCCGCTGGTGACCGAGGTGTTTGCAGCCACCTCGCTGGATGATCAGGCGAAGGCCTGGAGGGAGGCGTGGCGCCGGATGTACGCCTGGCCAGGCCGGGGGGTACTCGCCACTCGGTGGCCGCTCGTACTCGCAGGGGTGCCCCCACGGGTCGCGACCATGCGTCCGGGGCTGTCGTTCGCAGTGGCCCGGGGAATCGGCGACTCGCTGACGAACTACCCGGCCAATGAGAACTGGTTCCTCCAGCTCCTGTTTCTAGGGGCATACGAGCGGGCGTTGCCGCCCTACCTGTGCCGTCCGGAACGGGCATTGGGGAGTGTCGCGCTGCAGACGAATGACGTCGAGGCGGCACTCGAGGAGTCCGGTAGGAACGGGTTCGACGGCAGCGTTCTTCTCGACACGATGCACTGGCTGTCCCGGGCGAAACGTGTCCGGGTCTGGGTCGCTCTCCACCGTGCTCTTCGTCCCGGCGCGAGGGTGACGATAAGGACGCTCGCTCCCGGTTCAGAGCCCCCGGCGTCGCGGTTCACCCCACTGCCGATCGGTCGATCCGACCGAACCGGCTGCTACCTGGAGGCGAAGGCCTATGAACGGAGATGACTCGTGGCCGGGCTGGGTCGTCGAACCCCTGACGCGAGCCGGTGTCTCCATCGCCGCCGCCTGGGGTTTTGCGGAAGCGACGCTTTGGTTCGTTGTCCCCGACGTGGTCGTCGGAGCGGTGGCGCTGCTGGCGCCGCCGCGTTGGTGGCGGGCGGCCACTGCGGCGGTGGTCGCCTCGTTGCTCGGAGGGCTCGTCCTCTTCGCGGTCGCCTCGGCGGCGGGTGAGGGCACGCGGGAGGTGGTGGCGGCCGTCCCGGGGATCTCGGGGGAGATGGTCGCCGATGTCGGCGAGCAACTCGATGCCCACGGCGGCTCCGCCTTGGTACGGGCGCCGCTCTCAGGAGTGCCGTACAAGGTGTACGTCGTGGAGATGGCCGACCGATCGTGGAATGTGCTGTCCTTCTCGGGCTGGAGCCTCCCCTCCCGCATGCTGCGGATCGTGCCCGTCGCCGCCGCGGCGGCACTGGTGGGATCGCGGCTCCAGGGCTTCATCCGTCGGCACCTGGGGCTCGTGGTCGGTGCCTACACGGTGGGGTGGCTGGTCCTCTACACGTTCTACTTCCGCGCGGTCGGGCTCTGAGCGGGAGGCACGACCAGTTCTCGCTTCCCGTCTCCAAGGTCGGGCAGCCGCGAGACCAAGACCGGGCGAACGACGAGACCCGTGCGACTCCGTATGAAGTTCGCCGCGGTCTCGGCCTGTCCGTCCGACAGCGGCCCGGACAGGAGCAGCGTCGGTTGTTTGCCCGAAACCAGGCGGTACCCGCTCACTGGCAGACCGAGTTCGAGCACGAGGCCGTACAGGGCGTCGATCACCACGCCGGATCCCACCCGTTCGCCCGTCGGGCCGACAAGGTCGATCCGTTCGCGGCCTTCGATCGGATCGAGTACCGGCAGGGTGCGACCGCACGGACACGCCGACGCCGCGACCGCGGCCCGATCTCCCTGCCGGTACCTGATGAATGGCATGGCGAGATTCTCGAGGTTGGTGCCGATCAGGTCGCCGACCTCTCCGCCTCGTGCGGCGGTGCCGTCGGGTGCCAAGATCTCCACGTGACATAGGTCGGACAGGATGTGCCGATTCCTGTGCCCGCACTCGGCAGCCACCAACCCGAGCTCCTCGGTTCCATACTGGTCCCGCACCGTGGAACGGAGCTTCGCCTCCCAGGCGAGGCGCTCCTGCGCCGTCGAGAGCTCTGACCCCACCGAAATCAACTGTGCGGGCGGGAGGTCGCAGCCCGCGAGGATGAGATCTCTGAGCCGAGACGGATAGATCCACACCACATCGGGCCTGATCCGTTGCCACTCCGATTCGATCTGACGGGGATCCGCGGTCGTGGGTACGAAATGCATCGGGTAGAGACCAAACACCGATGCCACCGGGAATCTCGAGGTGTACACGTACAGCAGCCGGTGCCAGGGCCGATGCGGGGTGACGAGGCGAGTGACCCGTAGCATCGCCAGGCCCAGCTCGCCCAATCGTCGGGCATCGTGCCACACCGTCAGTACCTCGCCGCTGGCTCCCGAGGTGATCGACGGGAGCCTCCGCTTCGGCGGGACTGTGCGCGATGTCAGGTCCTCCACCGGCAAGTCGCGAATCTCTGCCTTCGTTGTGATCGGCAGATGGGCGAGATCGCCCGACACGCGCAGCGACCCCTTCGTGTAGCCGACGGAGGCGAACCGCTCCCGGTAGAAGGGCACGTTCTCGAACGCGTGGTCGACGATCCGTCGCAGGCGCCGGAGTACCTCCCGTTGCGTCGCCACATCGTCGGCCTCACCGTGTCGAGCCACGGCGACGGAGCGAACGGCTGCCTGCACCGCACCGGTGGCGACCTCGATCCCGGTCAATGCCTTCACGAGGATCTCCGGCGGTATTGGGCAATGATCAACATTCCGGTGACGAGCCCGAGTGCCCAACCCGCGATGACGTCCGTCGGCCAGTGCACCCCCAAATAGATCCGCGAGATCCCGGCTCCGGCGGCGACGAACCCGGCGAGCACCGCCGAGAGGCCGCGGACGCGGGCGGACACGTCGAGAACCGCGACGATCACGACGCCCAGGCCCGCGGTGGCCGCGGCATGGCCCGAGGGGAAGCTCGTCCCGGGAGCCACGGCGAGTACCGACGCCAGCTCGTCGGCAGGACGAGGGCGATCGGACATGAACCGCATTGCCAGCACCAGCACCTCCACCGAGGCGGTGGCGACCACGGCGATCGCGGCCGCAAACCTCCGACGAACAGCGAAGGCCAGCGCGGCGATCCCACCGATGGCCGCCAGGCCCGGCGGGCTTCCCACGGCACTGAAGGCCCGAAACACGCCATCGAGAGCGGATGCGGCCTGGACCGAGCGGGTCAACGACCGATCGAGGAGGATCGGGCCGGCGTCCTGCACGCCGAGCCCGAACATCACGAGACCGGTCAGCGAGAGCGCGGCGATCGTCGTCTGGCGTCCTGACATCAGACGCCGGCGGTGAAGTGTTGCGAAATCTCTATCGCGTAGAACCCGATGGGGAGGGCGAGCAGGAGGCTGTCGATGCGATCGAGCAGACCCCCGAACCCGGGAAGGAGGGTCCCGGCGTCCTTCACACCGAAGTCGCGCTTGACGACCGACTGGACGAGGTCGCCGTAGAGGGCGGCGAGTCCGATGACGAGCGGCGTCACGGCAACGGTGAGGCCGGTCCAGGCGGGTGGGATCGCAAAGGCCATCAGCAGCCACGCCAGGTAGGCCCCGACCACGTTGCCCGCTGCTCCGGCCCACGTCTTGTTCGGGCTCAGCGCGGGAGCGAGCTTGCGGCCTCCGACGACGGATCCGATCGTGAACGCCACCACATCCGACAGCGCGATGGTCAGCCCTCCAATCAGGAGGACCTCGAGACCTTCGCTGTCGATGACCTTGATGAACACGAGGTACGACAGGAAGAAGGGGATGTAGATGAAGCCGAACAGACTGCCCGACACCTGACGATGGGAGTCCTCGACATCGCCCGAGAAGATGGGAACGGCGACGACGAGGGGGAGGAAGAGGAGGGGGGCGAACAGGAAGTATCTCGCGAGTACGCCCGCGCCGACGAGGGTGCCGACGCCGGCCCCCATGAGGACCCAGGCGTATCGTCTTCCCAGGCCGACGAGCCTGATGTACTCGGCGGTGGCCTGTACCACGAGGAAGGCCACGACCACGAATCCGACCAGCCCACCTATGAAGATGGCGGCCAGGAAAGTTGGTGCCATCACGGTCCACGAGAACACCTTCTGGAAGAGGGGGCTCGTCCGCAGCGGTCGCCGCGACCTCGACTCGATGACGGCGACGACGGCAAAGCCAACTACCAGGAGGGCGCCCACCCGGATCAGCGTGGGAACGAAGAGCGCACTGTCGAATGGGTTTTCGATCATGGCCGGCGGGTCACGGCAGTGTCTTTCGAACGAGCCGAACGCGGACGAGGAAAGTTGCCAGGGAACCGACCAGGACCACCCACAGACTCCACTCGATCACCGCGGCGTGGTCGTCGGCGACGAATGCGACCAATGCTCCCAGGCCGAGCACGAACATCCTGTCCGGCTTGCCCATGACGCCGGCGTAGATCCGGCTCCCACCGGCAGCCTTGGCGGCATTGCCGAGGAACGACGTGATCAGGGCACAAGAGAGCGATGCCGCCACCAGGAGGTCGGGCACGCCGGCAACGGCCATCACAGGAAGGAAGATCACCGTGTCCCCCACCCGATCGGACACCTCGTTGAAGACCTCACCGCGTGGGTGGCTCGACCCGGCCTGCACTGCCACCAGCCCGTCGAGTGCATTGGCTGCGGTGCGCAGCAGGGCCGCTGAGGGGACCGCGAGCAGCCACACCGCGCCGTCTCGACCGAGCCAGAACCCTGCGCCGGCCACGCTGCTGAAGGCCAGCCCGGCCCAGGTGAGGGCATCGGCGCCGACGCCCCCGGCGGCGAGCCGTCGGGCCACTGGTTGCAGCAACCTCTGAAACGCGGGCTTGACTGCGTAGATCCCCACACTCATGCCTCCCCGGCCGCCGATGCACCCCAACCGGGCCGCTCCGAGGCCAGTCGGTCCATCTCCTCCTGGATGCGGTCCCTCGTCGCCTCCACATCTCCGCCGGGGGGGATGATCCGGCCCACCAGCAGAACCACCCCTCCCGGCAGGGGAGCAACCGATCCTTTCGGCATGACGTCGGAGAGCCCGTGAATATACAGCGGAAGAACCGGGGTCCCGGTCTCATGGGCGAGGGCGGCCGCCCCGCGGCGGACCCGCCCCAGCGCGCCGGTAGGGCTGCGGGTGCCCTCCGGGAACAGCAGTACCGACCAGCCGCCGAGCAGGAAGCGACCGCACTCCGCCAGGCTCTCACGGGAGGCCTCTCCGCGGTCGAATGGAATGCTGGCCATCGACAGGGACACCAGGCTCGAGCGGATCCGCGTCCGGTAGAAGTAGTCCTTGGCCGCGGCCACGATGAGCCGGCGGCGGATCCTCGCCGGCAGCGCTCTGAGGATCACCGGGGTGTCCAGGTGACTGACGTGGTTCGCCACGACGATCACGGGCCGGGGGGCGGTCTTCATCAGGTCACGACGAACGACCGACGTGGGCGTGAGGAGCGACACGAGCGGGAACAGGACGAGGCGTTGCAGTAACGTGCGCGCCAGCCGGGCCGGCCAGTCGTAGACCCACCGTCGTCTTACATGAGGGCTGGCGATGTGCTCCAGAAACGACGCCCCCCCCGATCGTCGGCTGCGAGAATGGCGCCTTGTGATGCTACGCACATCCGCCGCGGGGCGGGGCCGCGGGCCGGGTGGCCCGGCCGCCGGCCGAGCCGAGGGTGGCGGCCGTACACGCGGTGGTGGGGCCCCGGTGTGGCGCCCTGCGTCCGCTCGCTCTCATGCCCGGGCACCAGTTGGTCGACGGCCTCCTCCCGGGAGGCGAGCTGCGGTCCCTTCTGGAGGCGTTCCTCACCGGCGACCCTGAGGGAGGCCGACCCCGAGGCGAGGATGTTCCGGACCCAGTCGGACTTCGGCCCGTACTTCACGACGAGCACTTCTCCACCCCGCGTGGGACGGACATCGAGCGGCGTCCGGTACACATCACCCGACGATCGCCCCACGTGGGCGACAACCGGGTACTCGCCCTTCCCGACCTGCCGCGGGCTGTGCAGGTCGGTGACCTTGGAGATCAGATCCGCCGACACGTCAACGTCGTAGATCTCCGCCAGATGAGCTCGGATAGTCCCGCACGGTCATCCCCCGGCGTAGAGGGCGATGACCCGCTCGTTGAACCCTTTGAGCCGGTGGGCGCTCTTGGGGACGATCGCCGGTTCGAAACTGCCTTTGCGGTCACGAGGAACGTCCACATCCAGGGTGCCGATCTCGGTTTGGACCGAACCAGCTACACCACCAGCGGCGCCGACTCCCCCTGACCGAGCCGTCGAACCATCACAGAAACGACACCGGATCCGCTTCGAACGCCCGCTGACAACCCGCCGTCACCTGACGACCGCGTCTCTTCGGGATTCGTTGCGTTTGGCGCGGTACGCAGCGGCAGCGGATTCGATCCACCGGTCCCGCTCGATACGTCTCGCGAGAGGACCCAGCCGGCTGCGTAGCTCGGCCAGCGTTCCGGAATCGATGGATGCCAGCTGGCGGTAGCTGTGTATCCCGAGTTCGCCGAGGACGGCGGCATACGCCGGACCGATGCCGTGAATGGTCGTCAGATCGTCCTCGTCGTCGCCGATGCTGATCACGAGGACACGATCGCCACGCTTCGCCGCCGCGGCGGTGTGACCTGTCGGCCGCCGCTCCGACGACGGCTCGGATGGAAGCCGAATCCGTCCGTTGTCCACGACAGGAACGGGCTCCTCGATCGGCAGATCCGCTTCGACGCCGTCATCGATGAGTCCGTCGTCAGGTGCTCGATCATCGCCTTCATCAACAGGCGCCATCTCCTCCTGTGCGATGTCGTTCTCGTCGGTCGCCGGGATCGCGGGCGGAGTGTCGGCGGTCGAGGACGGAGAGGCGACAGCCTGGAACCGGAGTGTCGACAGCAGCCGGTCGACCGTGTCGACAGGCCTGGTCTCGATCGGGGTCGGAAGGATGCTCGCTGCCCGGCCGTGTTCGAAGGCCCCGGAGATCACGACGCGCCCGAGAAGGATCGACGCCGAGACGAGAAACCCGACGACGAGCCATGTGACGAGGTTGCTGCCGTCGACGCGGTATCTCCCGATGATCACACCGAAGCCGAACGATCCGAGCGACAGTGCCGCGATCATGAGGTGCCAAAGGACCACACGACGCGTCGAGGAGCGGCGGACTCCCGAGGCGAACCGTGCCAGTTGCTTGTGTTGGTTGACGAATCGCGCCCGTGACATCCTGGGCGTACGCGGGACGGTATCTGCGACAAACAGGGGGAGGTCGCGCGGGACGACGACCCATCGTTCACCGTCGACCGGGAGTTGGAACCCGTTGCCCTCGGGCTCGCCGATGAAGAGTTCGACGCTCCACCTACCTACCGACGTCTCGCGGACGAACATTTCGACGTGCTCTCCGGAGACGTCGAGGCGGACATCGATGACTTCGTCGGTGTCATGTGACACCAGTGACGCGCGGTGGAGCATCTCCCAAGGTCTCCCAAACCTCTGCGCTGTGATGCTAGCGGCCCCGCCGTTTCCAGCTTCCAGGGGAGTGAGGCGTCCGGGAGAGGCTCGACCGGCCCGGGTACGCTCGCGTCGATGTCAGCAGATCGCCCATCTCTCGCGTACGTCATCGGCACGTACCCGCTGCTCACGACAACGTTCGTGGATCGGGAGATCCGCGAGGTCGAGCGCCGCGGAATCCAGGTCAGGGTGGTCTCGCTGAGACGTCCCGGTGAGAGGATGCTGTCTCCCGCCCAGGTGTCGGCGATCGACTCCGTGAACTACGTCCGCCCGATCCGAATCTCGAGAATGGCAAGAGCGCACGTCGGGTTCCTTCTCACGCACCCGATGCGTTTGCTCGGAACCTTCAGCCGTTTGGCGACGCTGCCGCACGACTCGTTGCGGTCGCGTATCAGGACGATCCTCCACGTTGGACTGGGGGTGGTGGTAGCCGACATGTTGCGGTCCTGGCGTCCAGGCCACATTCATGCCCATTTCGTCGATCGGGCGGCGGTCGTGGCTTGGGTCAGCTCTCGACTTCTCGACGTGCCGTTCAGCGTGACGGCCCACGCCAACGACATCTACGTCTCGCCGGTCCTACTCGCCGACAAGCTCTCCGCCGCCAAGTTCGCAGTGACATGCACCGAATACAATCTCGCCCATCTGAGCCGGCACCTCGGTCCTCACCGGGCACAGATCGTTGCGATCCACCATGGGATCGATCTCGAGTCGTTTCCCCCGCCATCGCATGCGAAAGGCGGGCGGCCATTGGTGCTGGCGGTGGGTCAGCTCAAGGAGAAGAAGGGCTTCCGCCACTTGATTGCCGCGATCGCGTCGATGGCCCTGGACGTCGAAGTCGTCATCGCCGGGGAAGGACCGCTCCGCCCCGACCTCGAGGGACAGATCGCCTCTCTCGGTCTTGGCGAGCGGATTCGGCTCCTCGGCAGCGTGCCTCACGAACGGGTGCTGGAACTCATGCAGCGCGCCTCGGTCTTCGTTCTACCGGCGGTCGTCGCTGCCGACGGTGACCGCGACGGGATCCCGAACGTGATCCTCGAAGCGATGGCGATGGCACTGCCCATCGTGTCGACTCGCCACTCGGGGATACCCGAGGCCGTCATCGATGGTGTGACGGGTCTCCTTGTGGAGATCGAGGATCCGGACGCGCTGGCCGATGCGCTCACCCGACTGCTCGACGACCCCGCGGCGGCTGCCCGCATGGGCGCAGCAGGGCGGGAGCTGGTGGCCGAGCGGTTCGACATCGGGAGAAACGTCGCGAAGCTCCTCGACCTGGTGGGCGCGTGACCTCGGAGCCCATCATCGACGACTCCACCCTGCCGCGGGCGCTCTTCCTCGTGTGGGGTCCCCCGAGTCACGGACCGCGAAGCCGTGTCTTCGCCCGCGAGCTCGGCATCCCGTTGCACAACGTGTACTCGACCCGGCGACGGGGGGCGTGGGTGGCGCCGTGGAAGTACGCCTATCAGGCGGCAGCGACGGTTGTACTGCTGATGCGACGTCGTCCCAGACTCGTCTTCGTCCAGAGCCCACCCAGCTTCGCGGTGATCTTCGTGGCGGCGTATTGCGCCGTGACGTCCGCCAGGTTCATCGTCGATGCCCACAGTGCAGCGATGCAGGCGTCGGTCTGGACCTGGCCTCGAGCTCTCTACAGGATGCTCGCTCGCCGTGCCCTCGCCACGATCGTCACGAACGAGACGTTCGGGCGGGAGATCGAGGGCTGGGGCGCTCGCGCTCTCGTCCTTCGCGACATTCCCACGGAGTTCCCGATTGGGGAACCCCCGGAGATGTCGGGCGGATTTCACGTGCTCGTCGTCAACACGTTCGCCGGCGACGAGCCCCTGGCAGAAGTCGTCGAGGCCGCCAGGCTGCTCCCGACTGTCACCTTCCACGTGACCGGTGACCCCGAGCGCGGCCGTCGGTCGTTCGATGTCTCCGATGCGCCTCTGAACGTGCAGTTCACCGGCTATCTCCCCGACGAGGCCTACTACGCCCTGATGGTGGCAGCCGACGCAGTCATGTGTCTCACCACGCGTGACGACACGATGCAGAGGGGAGCCTGTGAGGCGCTGGCCATCGGAACACCGATCATCACCTCCGATTGGCCCCTGCTGAGGGGGTACTTCAGTGATGGCACCGTTCATGTCGCAGCAGACGCCGGCTCGATCGCGACCGGCGTGCGGGAGGCCGAAGCGAAGATCGAGGAGCTCCGTGATGGGGTCCGCAGGTTGCGCGCCAGGCAGTGGGAGGAATGGGTGGAAGCTTCGCGTTCGCTCGCTACGCTCATCAGGGGATGATGGGAGGCCGGGGCTGAGACACAGCTGGGGCATGCTGTTCAATTCGATTCCGCTGGCGCGCTGATGGCGCGGGTCAGTGTGTTCGGTCTGGGATACGTCGGGACTGTCACGGCTGCCGCGTTGGCCGCGGCCGGTCATGACGTGGTCGGTGTCGATCCGAATCCGGTGAAGGTGGAGTCGGTGAACGGAGGTCACAGCCCGGTCATCGAACGGGGCCTCGATGACCTGCTCGGGCGTGTGGTGGCGGAAGGTCGTCTCACCGCCACTCGGGACGCAGTCGAAGCGGTTCGTTCGACCTCGATCTCGATCGTCTGTGTTGGGACGCCGAGCCGGGAGAACGGTTCGCTCGACCTGTCTCATGTCCGGCACGTGTCCCGAGAGATCGGTTCGGTGCTGACAGACAGCGACGGGTTCCACGTGGTCGTGGTCCGAAGCACGATGCTTCCCGGATCGACGGCGGGTGTCGTCATCGCCGAGCTCGAAGCCGCCTCCGGTCGACGGTGCTCCGAAGACTTCGGCGTCAGCTTCAATCCCGAGTTCCTGCGTGAGGGGTCGTCGCTCGATGACTATCACCACCCCCCGTACACGCTGATCGGATCGGAGGATGCCCGCACCGCAGAGGTGGTCGCGTCGCTGTATGCCCACATCGATGCCGAGGTGATCCACACGTCGATTCCCGTCGCCGAGATGGTCAAGTACGTCTCCAACGCCTATCACGCCTTGAAGGTGTCGTTCGCCAACGAGATCGGCAACATCTGTGCGGCCCAGGACATCGACAGCCACGCCGTGATGGACATCTTCGTCCGTGACACGAAACTGAACGTCTCTGCCGCCTACCTTCGGCCCGGATTCGCCTTCGGAGGGAGTTGTCTGCCGAAGGATCTCCGGGCGTTGACGTACCACGGCCGTCGCCTCGACATCGTCAGCCCGGTGCTCGAGGCGATCATGCCGAGCAACCGACTCCAGGTGGAGAAGGCGTATCGGATGATCGAATCCACCGGGAAGAGGCTGGTCGGGGTCCTGGGGATGAGTTTCAAGCCGGGTACCGATGATCTTCGCGAGAGCCCGATGGTGGAACTCATCGAGCGCCTCATCGGAAAGGGATATGACGTTCGAGTCTTCGACCGGAATGTGTCGATCGCCGGCCTGTACGGAGCGAACCGGACGTACATCGAGAACGAGATCCCGCACATTGCGACGCTGATGGCCGACTCCGTGCAAGGTCTCGTCGCCGACGCCGAAGTGCTGGTCGTGGGTCATTCCGATCCGGAGTTTGTCGAGGCGGTCAAAGAAGCCGGGGCGGATACGGTCATCATCGATCTCGTGCGCATCGCCGGTGACACGGACCTCGGGTCCGGCTACGCCGGTATCTCGTGGTGACGACTCGGCGCCACTGCATGGTCGTCCATGCCTATTACCCGGTGGGAGAGACGCGGGTGCAGCGGCAGGCAGCCGCCTTGCGCGCTGCGGGGTTCGACGTCGACGTCATCTGTCTGAAGGGCGACGGTGAAGCCCGAACCGACGTCGTCGACGGTGTGAGCGTGCGGCGACTGCCGGTCGGGCGTCACCGTGGCTCGGGCATGCTCGTGCAACTCGTCGAGTACCTGGTGTTCCTGATCCTGGCCGCGACCATCGTGGGATGGCGCCACCTTCGTGACCGGTACCACACCGTGCAGGTCCACAACCTCCCCGATGCCCTGGTCTTCAGTGCGATCGTTCCCAAGCTGACCGGAACACCCGTGATCCTCGACGTCCACGACCTCATGCCCGAGTTCTTCCGAGCGCGTACGGGGCTGGGACCCCGCCACCCACTCGTGCGACTGGTCAGCTGGGAGGAGCGACTGTCCGTGAGGTTCGCCGATCATGTCATCACGGTGACGGAGGGATGGCGGAAGACGTTGGTGGCGAGGTGCGGGATCGCCGATGTCTCGGTCGTGATGAACCTGGCCGATCCGACGATGTTCCGACCGAGAGGGGCCATGGTCGAGTCCGATGTGTTCTCGATCGTCTATCACGGCACCTTCACGGAGCGCTACGGCGTGCTGCTCCTCGTCCGGGCCGTCGAACAACTCAGCCGGTCCGTCGACGGGGTTCGGCTGCAGCTTCTCGGTGACGGCGACATCAGGCCCGAACTGGAGAGGCTGACCCATGCGCTGGGAGTGGAGTCCTTCGTCACGCTGAGCGACGGCATGCTCGAGACGGAAGCCGTGGTCCCGGTGATCGAATCCGCCTCGGTGGGGGTGGTACCGAACCTTTCGAATGTGTTCACCGACGGTCTGCTGCCGACGAAGCTCCTGGAGTACGTGGCGGTCGGGGTACCGGTCGTGGCGGCTCGTACTCCCATGATCGCCGAGTACTTCAGCGACGAGCAGATCGCCTTCTTCGAGCCCGGGGATGAAGCGGGTCTCGCGACGGCGTTGGCGAAGCTGCACGCCGATACCGATCTGCGCGATTCACTCGCACGTGCCGCCAGTGCCTTCAACAGGATTCACAACTGGCCGGCCGAGTCGGCTCGATACGTCGAACTCGTGTCTCGGCTCGGATCCTCTCCATCTCCGTGACAGCCGAGGAACTCCCACCGAGCGTGGAGATGGTGGACGTTCCCGCCGTGTCGCACCCTCTGTGGCAGACACTCGTGACGCAGCGCCGATCCGACGTGTTCCACTCTCCGGCCTGGGCGGGTGTCTTGGCCGACACCTACGACTTCGAGGTCAGGGCGCGTGTGCTCCATCAGGAAGGCCAACCACTGGCCGGATTGGCCGTCGTGACGGTCGATGATCACCTCGGCAGACGCCACGTGAGCCTTCCGTTCTCTGACTTCTGCGATCCGCTGGTCGACGATGCCGCCCAACTACGGGGACTCATGGCTGATCTCCTCTCGGGACCGGATGCGGTCACGATCAGGCGCCGTTTCGGCGACTACCCCATGGTTCCCGAACTCAGCGAGGTCTCGCGGTTCGCCTGGCATGGCATCGACGTCACCGCCGACATCGACTCTCTGTGGGCGGGCATCGACCCTGGAGCCCGCCGGGCCATTCGAAAGGCGGAGGCAGCCGGACTCACCGTCAGAGCCGCGACTTCGCCCGATGAGGTTCGTGCGTTCTTCGCAATGCACATGGCGGTCCGCAAGCACAAGTACCGCCTCCTGAGCCAGCCGTGGCGCTTCTTCGAGTCCATCTGGGATCGCTTCTTGTCGATCGGAGACGGAGTGCTGATGCTGGCAGAGCTGGACGGGCGCCCGATCGGAGGTGTGCTGTTCCTCAGTTGGCGTGACACCCTGTACTACAAGTTCAATGCCTCCGACCTCGGCAACCTCGCCGTACGGCCGAACGACCTGGTGCTGTGGGAGGGCATGAAGTGGGCTCACGAACGACGCTTGGAGCTGATCGATCTGGGTGTGAGTGACCTGGACCAACCGGGGCTCATCCGTTACAAGCAGAAATACGCGTCGCGCGAGGGCCACGTGACCGTACATCGGAAGCCGCCGGACCGGATCACGCCGGGAACCGGTGAGGCGCGGGCGCTGCTCGGTGAGATGACTGCCCTGTTCGTCGATCCTTCCGTGTCGGACACCATCACGGAACGGGCGGGGGAGGTGCTGTACCGCTTCTTCGTCTGACCGGTCCGGGCTAGGAGAGGGGCTCTGATACCCTGCGTGTGGCGCCGGTCGGCATGAGGGGGAGTCACGATGCGCACAACGACCTCTGCTCTGATCTCGGCATCGATCGTCGCACTCGTGGCCGTGGTACCGGCCACACCAGCCGAGGCCGCCAGTTGCGAGGCCTGGGTGGCGCCGCAAGGTTCCGACGCCGGATCCGGCACCGCCGCGAGTCCGTGGCGGACGATGAGCCACGCCGCCGAGGCGGTGGCCGATGCAGGATGCACGGTGTGGTTCATGCCGGGGGTCTACTCCGGCGGCCAGCAGATCAAGCGTCGTTTCGCGACCGTCACCACCTTCAGGTCGGCAACCCCTTATCGGGCGGTGTTGCAGCATGCCGACACGGTGCTGGACGTCGACGGCGCCAAGAACGTGGTCATCGAAGGTTTCGAGATCCGCCACGACGGTCCCGGAGCAGCCGGGTACGTGGTCATCGTCGATCAGGGAGACGGTCTGTGGGCGGAGAACATCACCCTCCGGGACAACATGATCCACGACTCCTACGACAACGACCTCCTCAAGATCCACAACGGAGTCAGGTTCGCGTTCGTCGTCGGCAACGTGTTCTACAACCAGGGCCCGTCCGAGCAGCACATGGACGTCAACAGCGTCACCGATGTGGTCATCGAGGGGAATGTCTTCTTCAACGACTTTGCCGCCAGTGGACGTACCAGCCCGGGGGACACGAAACACTTCATCGTCGTGAAGGACAGCAACGAGGGAGCTGACGGATTGCTGGGTGCACGGCGAATCACGATTCGGCGCAACGTGTTCTCCCACTGGCAGGGTGGTGACGAATCGCTCATCCAGGTGGGGAACGATGGCAAGCCATACCTGGAAGCGCGTGTGGTCAACGTCGTGAACAATCTCTTCTTGGGCGAAGGCACCGACCGGGCACAGTCGGTGTTGGGGATTGCGGGAGCGTCCGATGTGCTGTTCGCCAACAACACGATCAGTGGCGACTTCCCGACTCGCGCCATCGCCTTGAGCATCGTCCAGAAGGGCGCCAATCCGACCAACGAGCGGATCGTCCTGGCCAACAACATCTATTCCGATCCCACCGGCTCCCTCGGGGCCAAGCCCGGCGAGACATCAGGTCAGTTCTCCGTCGGCGACCCGGCGTCCGTGGTTGGGCTTGTCCTCGACTCGAACATGTATTGGAACGACGGTGGCCCGCTTCCGCCGGGGGACGTGATCTCGCCCGACGACGACGTCCGGGCGCTGGTCGCGGATCCCGGGCTGAACGCCGAGATGCCTGCATCCATACCGACGGTTTGGACCGGGGTTTCCTTCGCCAGTGGCGCCGCGACGGTCTCCGCCGAATTCGGCCGCATAGTCGAGGGATGGGCGAGGCCCGGAGGGGTGGTCGCCGGACATGCGCGGCCCGATCTGGCGCCGGCAGACGACATATTCGGGAACCTGCGCGGCCCGGCGCCTTCGATCGGAGCTGTTGAGGCGTCTCCGATCGTCTTCGGCAACGAGGCATGCCCGGAGGGTGCGGTTGCTTCTGCCGGTTTCACAGACGTTTTCTCCGTCACTGCCGAAGCGCGCTGGGCGATCGACTGCATCGTGTTCCACGGCGTCAGCGAAGGAGTGGGAGGGTCGCGGTTCGCCCCCGATCAACTCGTTCCCCGTTGGCAGATGGCGTTGTTCCTGGTGCGGACGTTGGATGCGGCCGGGGTGGCGTTGCCGGACGGGGCGGATCAGGGATTCACCGATCTGGCGGGTCTGTCGTCTGAGGCGGTGATGGCCGTGAACCGGCTTGCCCAGCTGAACGTGGCGAAGGGGGTGGACGACAGCCGATTCGCTCCCGGCCAAGTGGTCTCGCGGTGGCATATGGCGTTGTTCCTGGTGCGGACGTTGGATGCGGCGGGGGTGGCGTTGCCGGATGGGGCGGATCAGGGTTTCACCGATCTGGCGGGTCTGTCGTCTGAGGCGGTGATGGCCGTGAACCGGCTTGCCCAGCTGGAGGTGACGAAGGGCGTTGGCGACTCCCGGTTCGATCCCGCCGGGTCGGTCCCGCGTTGGCAGATGGCGCTCTTCCTCGCTCGGGAATTGGCCGTCGGCGGTGTCCGTCCGTGAGGGGCGGTCTCGCGCAGTACCCTGCTCGCCCGAACGGATGGGGGCGACCGGAATGGGCGAGTCGACACACGGCGTAGACACCGACAACGGCTCGTCCGCCTTGGCCGTGGTCGACCGGCTTGCGACCAGGCTCGCCGACGTCGGGGTGCGCTATTGCCACTGGAAGAGCAACGAGGCGCTGGGCCTGTCTCTCACCGGTGAGAACGATCTGGATTTGCTGGTCGCGCGGAGGGATGCCCGCTCCTTCCGCAACGTTCTCGACGAACTCGGATTCGTCCAGGTACGGCCACCCCGAGCCAGGCAGGTGCTCGGGCTCGAGGATCACCTGCTGCGGGACGGTGCCACCGGTCGGATCGTCCACGTTCAGCCTCATTTCGAGTTGATCGTCGGAGACGACATGACCAAGTCGTTCCGCCTGCCGATCGAAGATGCGTTCCTCGAGAGCGCCGGCGGGGCGCCGATACCGGTTCCCGCACCCGAGATGGAATACTTGGTCTTCCTGATCCGCATGACGGTCAAGCACTGTCCGTTGGAGGCTCTGATCGCCAGGAAGGGCAGGCTCACCGTCACCGAGCGGCGCGAGCTCTCCTGGCTGGAAGAGCGCATCGACCTGGATCTCGTCGAGACCCGTCGCAGGGAGCTCTTCCCTCACCTCGAAGCTGACCTGTGGACGGCAATGAGGTTTGCGATCGAGTCTGACGCAGGGCTCGTGACGCGGGCGCGAGTCGGACGCAGGCTGCTGCGTTGCCTTCGTGCCGACGCCAGACGCTCGTTGGTCACCGACCTGATGTTGAAGATCGGCCGCCGCCTCGCGACGAGGATCCGACGCCGGCCGAGAGGCAAGACTCTGGCCACGGCCGGGCTCTTCGTCGCGGTCGTGGGTGGCGACGGATCGGGCAAGTCCTCGCTCGTGGACGCCGTGGTCGAGGAGATGTCATCGCTGGTCGCCGTCCACCGTGTCCATCTGGGCAAGCCACCACGCGGTCTGCTCAACCGGGCGGTGACGAGGCCCCTCCGCTTCCTTCGAAGGAGGGGGGCATTCGACGCCACGCGTCAGCCTCCTTGGGTGGAGTTCGCGACCCATCCTGGATTCGTCTTCTCGATTTGGCACTGTCTGATCGCGCGCGACCGGTATCGGGCGTACGTCAGGGCGCGTCGCATGTCCGGCCGCGGACATCTCGTGGTGAGTGATCGTTTCCCTCTAGTCGGCATCTCCTCGATGGACGGTCCGCGGCTGGCGGGACTTCCCGATCTCGAGCGGCGTCTGCTGTTGCGGACGCTCGCCCGGCGGGAGGCCTGGTACTACCGCCGGATTCGCCCGCCCGATCTCCTGGTCGTCCTGCGAGTCCCGCCGGAGGTAGCTGCCGAACGTCGACAGGAACAGGGTGACGGCTTCGTGATGCGGCGCGCCCTGGAGGTCTGGGACGCGGACTGGGAGGGCACGGGAGCCGTGGTGCTCGATGCATCCGCTCCGCACGCGGCGGTGATCGATGCCGGGTTGTCCGAGATCTGGCGGCGGATGTGAACCGCCGATCGGACGCGTCTCGTTGGGCGATAGCCTGACTCGTCAGACAGGAGCGAGGGGAGAGAAGTGAAGCGGGCGCTGGTCACTGGAGCCGCGGGTTTCGTCGGAAGTCATCTCGTCGAACGGCTCGTTTCCGAAGGATGGTCGGTGACGGGTCTCGACGCCATCACCTCGTACTACGACAACGCACAGAAGCGTGACAACCGGGCGGCGGTCGAGGGACACGGTGTGACGGTGTTCGAGACCGATCTCCGCACCGATGATCTCCGCCCGATCCTGGAAGGCGTGGACGTCGTATTCCATCAGGCGGGCCAGCCGGGCGTGCGCGACTCTTGGGACCATTTCGACTCGTACGTGGAGCACAACGTTCTCGCCACGGAACGACTGCTGCGGGCCGTGCGGGAGGTCGGATGCGAACGCCTGGTGTACGCGTCCAGCTCGTCCGTGTACGGAGACGCGTTGACCTTTCCTACGCCCGAGTCCACCATCCCGCAGCCCAAGAGCCCTTACGGGGTGACCAAGCTGTCGGCCGAGCATCTCTGCGGCGTCTATGCCCGCAACTTCGGCGTCTCGACGGTGTCGCTCCGCTACTTCACGGTCTACGGCCCGCGTCAACGACCCGACATGGCGATGCATCGCCTGTTCGAGGCAGCCCTCTCCGGCACACCGTTCCCGAGGTTCGGCTCCGGCGAGCAGGTGCGGGATTTCACCTTCGTCGGCGATGTGGTCGAGGCGAACATGTGTGCTGCGACTGCGGATGTGGGAGACGGGACGGTCGTAAATGTCGCGGGAGGCGGGTCCGTCACCCTCAACCGTGTGATCGAGATCGTCGAGGAGTTGGTCGGGTCGCCTGTGCCGATCGTGCCGAAGGGTGTGCAAGCGGGCGACGTCGACCGCACGGGCGGAGACATAGCGCGAGCGGCGGAGCTTCTCGGATGGCGGCCGACGACCACGGTCGAGGATGGACTGGCCGGACAGTATGAGTGGCATCTGGGCCGTCGTGTGACCGACGAATAGAGGGCGGTCGAGGCCCGGAGCGGTATCACCCCGCTGCGTTACCCTCAGGGCAGTTTCGAGGAAAGGCTGTATCGGTGTACGACCTCGTCGTCGTCGGTGGTGGACCCGGCGGATACGCCGCCGCCCTCTACGCACACAACTTCGGGCTGAGCGTCGCCTTGGTGGAGAAGGAGCGGCCGGGTGGCACGTGTCTCCTCCGCGGCTGCATCCCCGCCAAACAGTGGCTGT
>Ga0326597_10004035_pt1 | contig 20804 bp, 12 predicted proteins | sample RVTome_12_FD_203789 | JGI IMG/M metagenome (GOLD analysis project Ga0326597, IMG submission 203789) | Soil microbial communities from uranium-contaminated site in the Upper Colorado River Basin, Wyoming, United States - RVT100D185 | ecosystem: Environmental > Terrestrial > Soil > Contaminated >...
GGCCATGAGCGCGCTGATCGCGCAGCGCCTCAATCGCACCTGGGACGCGTTCTGGGAGACCCGCCCCCTCCAGCGGGCCGCATAATCGCCCCCCATCTTGGGATGCACCCCCTCTCAGCGGCCGTCGGATTTGCCACTGGCCCCCAAGGTCGGTAGAAGTGTCGCCTCCACTGGCTCCGCGGGCCCGGGTCGCAGGCGCTGACCGGGGTGGCTCGGGCTTCCGCGAGCGAAGGGGGCGGGCAGACGCCCGGGAACATCAGAACGTGAAGAACACGACGATCCGCAACATCGCCATCATCGCCCACGTGGACCACGGCAAAACGACCCTGGTCGACCAGATGCTGCGTCAGTGCGGCCAGTTCCGCGAATCGCAGGTCTCGGGCGAGCGGATCCTCGATTCCAACGATCTGGAACGTGAGCGGGGCATCACCATCCTGGCCAAGAACATCGCCATCAATTACCACGGCACCAAGATCAACCTGATCGACACGCCGGGCCACGCCGACTTCGGCGGCGAGGTCGAGCGGGTCCTGAAAATGGCCGACGGCTGCCTGCTGCTGGTCGACGCTTTCGAGGGCCCGATGCCGCAAACCCGCTTCGTGCTCCGCAAGGCGTTCGAGAACGGCCTGCGCCCGGTGGTCGTGGTGAACAAGATCGACCGCCCCGACGCCCGCCCTGACGGCGTCCTCGACGAGGTGCTCGACCTGTTCATCGAGCTCGGCGCCGACGACCAGGCCGTCGAGTTCCCCACGGTCTACACCTCGGCGACGCTCGGCTTCGCCACCAGCGACCCGGCCAAGCGAACGAACGACATCTATCTGCTCTTCGACACCATCATCGACCACGTCCCGCCCCCCGACGCCGATCCGGACGCGCCGCTTCAGATGCTGATCACCACCCTGGACTACAGCGACTACGTCGGGCGCATCGGCATCGGCCGTGTCTTCGCCGGAACCATCCGGGCCGGGCAGGACGTGACCGTCATCCACCGCGACGGGACCCAGGGCAAAGAACGCATCGCCGAGCTGTTCACCTTCGACGGCCTGGGCCGCACGAAAACGGACAAAGTGGCGGCCGGCGACATCTGCGCCATCGTCGGTCTCGAATCGGTCGATATCGGCAACACCATCGCCTGCGTCGAAACACCCCGGCCGCTGGCCATCATCCGCATCGATGAGCCGACCCTGCACATGACCTTCCGCGTCAACGATTCACCGTTCGCGGGCCAGTCGGGCAAGTTCCTCACCTCCCGGCACATCCGCGACCGGCTGGAGAAGGAGATGCAGCGCAACGTCGCCCTCCGCGTCGAGCCGGGCTACACACCCGAGGAGTTCCACGTCTCGGGCCGGGGCATGCTCCACCTGTCCGTGCTGATCGAGAACATGCGTCGCGAGGGCTTCGAGCTCGCCGTCGGCAAACCCAAGGTGATCTACCGCGAGCTCAACGGCAGGAAGACCGAGCCGATCGAGCTGTGCGTCGTCGACGTGCCCGCTCAGCACGTCGGAACGGTGATGGAGCTGATGGGCTCGCGGCGGGGGATATGCAAGACCATGGAGTCCCGCGGGGACGCCAGCTCGATCGAGTTCACCATCCCCGCCCGCGGCCTGATCGGCATGCGCAACCGAATGCTCACCGCCACCAACGGCACGGCGATCATGCACCACAACTTCTACGAGTACGAGTTCTTCCGCGGCGACATTCCGGGCCGGCAGAACGGCGTCATGATCGCCAGCGAGCCGGGGCAGGTGACCGGGTACGCGCTTAACGGGCTGGCGGACCGGGGCGAGTTCTTCGTCGGGCCCGGCGTCCGTGTGTACACGGGGCAAATCGTCGGGGAACACTGCCGGGACAACGACATCGAAGTGAACGTGGCTCGGGCCAAGAAGATGACCAACATCCGGGCGGCGTCGGCCGACAAGACGGTGGTGCTCAGGCCGCCACGGGACCTGCCGCTGGAGCTGGCCCTGGAGTTCATCGCCGACGACGAGCTGGTCGAGGTGACCCCCGACGCGATCCGCCTCCGCAAGCGTCACCTCAGCGAAGCCGACCGCCGCCGAGCGGCACGGAAGCAGGCCTAGCGATCCGGCCCGCATGCGCTTACGCAAGCCCGCGACGATCACCGGGCCTCGCCAATACTCCGCCGCCCGGGCCCTCTGCGGACCAGGTGATCTGCGCCGTGCCTAATGCACTCGGGTACGTCTCCAGCCGCACGTTGTCGGCCGTCGGAGGCTCCGATCCGCCGTAGACGGCCCCGCCGCGCCCCAGCGGCCCCCAGGTGTCATTCGTGGGATCGTCCTGGTTAACGATTTCGGCCGCGATGGTGAAGACGGTCAGCTTCAGGACATCCTCGCACGGCCCGCCTTCGCCGGTGAACGTCGCCCGCAGCTCCACGTCGCCCAAAACGCCGCTCGGCGAAACCCCCTCGACATAAAGCATGACCGGAAGCTCCGTCTCAGTCCAGGACAGGTCGCTGGCGGGCGTGCTTCGGTCCGCGGCGGTGAACAGCTTGATGCCCGAAGGCGGCGGGTCCAGCGTGACCGTCTCGGTCAGCCCGCAGGCGAATCCTAAGCGATTCGAGATCGTGGGCACAGCGGTTGTGCGTCGGTGATATCTAGTCCGACGACGATTCGGCGCGTCTTTGGCGTGCGCGAATGGCGTTCTTGACCCGCAGGTCGAGCGTATCCAGCCAGTGATTGGCTTTCTTCCTGAGCTCGGGATCTGGGTCGGTCCTTGCTACGGCCTCAATCGCCGTTCGGCGTCGCGGATTCCGCCCGTTTGTTCCGTTTCCGAATGGCCTTTCGCACGCGCTCATCGAGCGTAAGCAGACCGGATTGGGCCCGTGCCCGGAGCGAAGCGTCCGTTTCGTTGGCGGCGAGTGCATCCAGCGCCTCTACAGATTCAGGATTAGCCCGGAAACCCCCTTGACCGTCGGCGACCAGAAAGTCCACGCCGTAGGCCGGGAGCAAGGCCTCGAATGCATGGGTCCGCACCTCGGGATCACTGCTCCGAAGACCTCTCAAGACCAACTGCCGAAAACGCTGCCGGACGCTCTGATCGTCCGTTCCGAACGTGCCGTTCGTACTCCAGCCGGCGGCGCCGATAGGGCCCATCGTCAGTCTGAGCTCCTCGCTCTCGAAATGCGTCACGACGTTCTCCACTGTTCCGATCGCGAGAAGCGCCTGTGCAGCGAGCGAACGATACAGATCGGGACACGCATCGCTATGTAGTATCTCCACGATGTGCGGCAATGCCTTCGAAGCCGACTCGCCCCACCGGCCTAACATGCCGAGCTGCAGCATTATAACATTGTCCGGGGATTCCACCCCCTGTTGCGAAGCAATCGTTATTAGGCGGTCGACAGTCTCAACGCGTCGCTCGATCGGTACTTGTTCCAGACCTGCGGCCGACCACCGCCGCACTGATGCGTCGCGAAGGCCATCAATGAGGAGTTCGTAGCCCTCCTCCGATCGAGCGGCCCGACGCGTAGCGAGCACCTCGTAGCAGAATTGACGAGCATCCTCCGGCAGTGTTGGATTCTCACTGAGAAAGGCGATGCCGCCGCGGATCAACTCCGCGTCCGGGATCTCGCGCAGCGTGTTCCTGGCGTCGAGGCGATTGTTTGCGTTAACGAGTGCGACTGCAGAAGCAAACGCATCGGCTGGTCGCTGTGGTGCAGAAACCGCGCAATCCACTGTCAACAGCAGGACGCTGACAATCGTCAGTTGTTGGTAGAGCAGCATTGTGCATTTTCCCCGGGAGTTTGTCATGGTTGTTCAGGAACCGGTTGCCACAGAGATAGATTCGTGCCGGTCTGTGAAGGATCGATGTTTGGGAACTGCCCGCTTCCGTCGAAGTGATGCTCCGCAGGCGGTCCAAGCGAGAAGGGCCCCTCAGCCGTAAAACAGGGATCGTGCAGGAACACAATCGTTCCGTTCAAGTACAGTTCGTGCCAGGGATAACCGTCGTAACTGCCGGTGGCGCGGAATTCCAGCGGACCGAGTACGCCCGTCTCCCCGTCGAAGCTCTGACGAAACTCCAGCACCAGATCGACGTCGATCCCAGGAACCAACGTCTCACATTGATCCTGCGCTCGATTGACCAGCGTCACGTTCAGGCGCGAATCGCTGACGGGATCCGGCGTGATCGGGAGGAGTGTCGCCGCCTCCGAAGGGGACGTTGTGCCCGTGCACTCCGGCGTCGCACCCTGCACGAACGTGTACGAACACTGCCCGCCGCAGGTGGGTGTCAGACCCGGAGCGCACGGCGACCCCATCAGGCATACATCGGAGCCGTCCGGCGAGTCGTCGTAGCCCTGCGTGATCCCTATAAGTTGCGTCGAGGGGCGCCCGGCTGAACCGTCCCCCTTGTCGGGGTTCACCGTGAACCAGCCGAGTTGATACGTCCGCGACGATCCTGCGCCGAAGCTGTACCCGAACGTGCGACCGTCGCCGTTGAAGAAGTCGTACAGCCAGGGGTCCGCAGGCGTCGGCCCCGCCACCGCACACTGAATGAACGTCTTATACATCACTTCGACGACCGGATACTCCACTACGTTCAGAAGGACCTTGTCCTCGCATCTAGCGCCGCCTCGCTCGAAGCGGAGCGTCAGCTCCACCGGCCCCACCGTCAGGCCCTCGACGTACCACTCAAAAGTATTATACGGGCCACTTGACGAAAAGTAGTCGTCACGCAGGTTCAGCTTCGGTGGAACCTCAACCCAATCGTCGCCGAACGGTGCCGCCTGGTTGGGCCGAACCGCCACGATCCGCACGGAGCCCGTTCCGCCCGTTTGCAGCAGCCGGATTGTTGAATCCTCGTATACGTCATCGTCCTGCGGAAGCACCCACCGGCCCGCGGAGAGCAAGCCAATAAGGGCGATGCCCGTCCCGTCGACCACCACGGGTGATGCATCCAGATAGTCTGCGACCGGGGCCGTAGCGGTGCCTTTGTTTTCATCGAAGTCGTTGTTCGTTGCCAACCTGCGTCCCGGCGGGTCCTCCTCGACGTCCTCGGCCACCCCCTCGATGCCCAGCTCGACGTCGACGACCGTCAGCTCGACCACGTCATCGCAGCACTCGCCCCCCTTCCCTCTACGTCATACGCGGATTCCACAGAATGGCGCGCAACGGGTACGAATAAACGAGGAACGCCCCCTTCCGGGATGGCGCCCGGCGCTCCCGTCGGCTTTTCCTGCGCGCAGCGGCTGACGGGCGAACCGCGCGGAACCGGGCGGAAAGTAGTGACGCCGACTTACCATCCCGGCATGAACGCACCGACTTCCTCGCTCCACCAGATCGGCGAGCCCAGTTCAATGCGTTGGAACAGCTTCTCGACCATCGGGCCTCCGATCCTCTCCTCGATCCGGGGCCTGAGATCAGGATGGAAATAGGCAATGAGCGACAGAAGCATCTCATACTCCTGCCCCTCGTACATCGGCCAGGTCTCCGCGCTGGTTGCCTCAAGGAACCGCTGCGGCCAGCGCCTCACGGCCACAAGCGCCAGCGCTCGCCGGATGGCCGGATCGGGCGCGAGCAGGTACTTCAACGTCAATTGCTCCGCCTCGGGCGTATCGAGGTTCAGCAAATTCCCCAGGATCCATTTTGTCCCCACGTACCGGTCCTTCTCTTCAAGACGGGTCCCCGAGATCCACGTTCCCGGCGGAAACTTCGCTGAGGCGGGCGACGACATGTCATGCGGACCGAACACTTCCAGGAAACTACGAATCTCTGCGTGGGCGAATTGGCTGGCTTCGGGATCCGTCCGCGCCAGGGCTCCGGCGGCAGCCACCCGTGCGAGGTATGGCTGTGAATCATCGTGCATCACCTTGCCTCCCAGCGTGGCATGGTCCGGCGGCAGTTGACCCCAACGGCCGAGCGCCAGCCAAAGAGAGTACGACGAAGGAAAAGCAAGTAGCGCCCTTTGAAAGAGCGCTTCATCCTGTGGATCGTATGCAAAGGCCAGAATGCGCGCAGCGTATTCTACAGAACCGGCGATAACGTCCTTTGGTGGGTCTATGTTTCCCGCGACCACGGCCTCTAGCACTGCCCGCGGCACGAATCGCAGCCGTGGCGAATTCTTTCCGGTAGAGTGCCGATCCAAAACCTTGCATCGAGATCCATCAACCCATCGAGGAATCTGTCGCACGATCAGCAATCGAGTCTCTTCCTCCAAGTCCTCAAAGTGAAGCAGCGTACTCGCCGCCCGACTCGAGAAGTCGGAATCCGCATTTTGCAAAATATCGAGCAGCCCTTTCTTCAGATCGTCCGGCTGCGCCCGGATGAGTTCTGCGTACGCTGCGGACCGCTCCTCCCGAGATTTGCTTCCGTCCAAAACCGACTGAACCAGGGCTCGCGCTTCGGCGGGCGTTGGCCGGTGTCCAGGAAGCTGACCCCAACCAAGTGCCCAGACGACGGGCGCGAGAATCACCCCCGCGGTAAAGAGCATCCGACGATGGCGGAGTGAGGGCGATACCCTCAAGCTGCGTAGCAATTGTAACACCTGGGACCTCCTCTCACGGACGAAGATAACTCGGGGTCTGCGCAGTCAAATCGGCCGGCGACACGGCGTCTCCGCAGCGGCCGCCGGGGGTCAGACCGCCGTCCCCCCAGCACTCAACCGTGCCAAAGGGATAGGGATTAGTCCAGAAATGTGCCTTTGGCGTCGCCGCCTGAACTACCGTGCTTACACGGCGCCCGTTTCGATATTCGTAGTAGGTCGGGTATGGCTGTACGACAAGCCCTGGATCAGTGCTACTCGTGGTCAGATCGAAGCTGATCTTGGACCCGATGTTCTCCCAGAATTTGGGTGTCCATCCGGCGGGAACGCCTTTCCCCATAAGCGTGTTGAAGGCCTTGATCGCACCCCGATCCGGGCTCCCGTCATTAATGAGCAGGACGCGCGTGGCCGACGCAACGGTCGGATAGGCCATGGCAGGAGGACCGTTGGCGGGTCCGGCTTGCCCCGCAAAGGTTGCCGGCCAACTACCAATAAGTTCCCCACACGGATTCCCAGTGGCGCCCGTCGCCGTGTCGGCTTTCAACACCGTGAACGAATCGGCTGCATACTTGAGCTGGAAACGGTTGAACAATTTATAATTCGTCACCTCGGCCTTGAACGCCGCGATCTCTGCCTCGTCGATGTGTGTGTCGCCAGAATTGCGGAAATCGCCACCGGGAACACGCTCTTGTGGATCCACATTGCCGGCGTAGTGGAACATCCAGTTGAGTGTATAGTTCCGATCCTGTTCAATCAGGGCGACGCCGTCATTTCCGGTATCATGGTTTTCGCTCAGCCGGAAGGCATACAGGTTACAGTCAAACGCCGACGTCACATTGCCATCGAGTGGCATGATCTCAACGAGCCACTCCGAGGCAAGGAATGGTACGAGTACTTGCGCGGGATCAATCCACCCGACAACGATCACGTCGTCGGTCCGCACGCCGATCTCGGATGGGAACTCGCATGGGGTCCCGTTTACGGAGACCGTAAAGGTTATCTCGCCGGGCGCGGGATTAAGAATATCTCCAAGCTCCCACTGGGTCGCTCCAGCGCCGCTCGGGGCAGGATTGAAGTTCCCGCCGCCCGGGCCCTCTGCGGACCAGGTGATCTGCGCCGTGCCTAACGCACTTGGGTCCGTCTCCAGCCGCACGTTGTCGGCCGTCGGAGCCTCCGATCCGCCGTAGACGGCCCCGCCGCGCCCCAGCGGCCCCCAGGTGTCATTCGTGGGATCGTCCTGGTTAACGATTTCGGCCGCGATGGTGAAGACGGTCAGCTTCAGGACATCCTCGCACGGCCCGCCTTCGCCGGTGAACGTCGCCCGCAGCTCCACGTCGCCCAAAACGCCGCTCGGCGAAACCCCCTCGACATAAAGTGTCACGGGAAGCTCCGTCTCGGTCCAGGACAGATCGCTGGCGGGCGTGCTTCGGTCCGCGGCGGTGAACAGCTTGATGCCCGAAGGCGGCGGGTCCAGCGTGACCGTCCCGGTCAGCCCGCAGGCCAGGGAGATCATGAGCGGCTCGAGATCGTCCTCGCCCGCCACCGCACCGGTCTCGTCCTTGTCGGGCATGTCGTTAGCGTTGTCGTCATCGTCGTTGAGGCACAGGAAGCCGCCGGGATCGGTCTCCTTGTCGGCCGGTACGCCGTCGAACGATAGATCAACGCACTCGGCGATGGTAATCCTGGGCGTGGACGACGGTGAGCAGTTCGCCCCATGGCCCGTGACGGTGACCGGGATCGGAACGGGCGAACCGGCGGTGGGCGGCGCTTCCGGGTCGGTCACCCGCACCTGGATGGGGATCGGCTGGGGATCGACGCAGGACGCCGAGCCGCTCAGCGGAAGGACCGACAAATACGGCGGGAATCCGCCGGGCTCGATCTCCCAATCCAAGATCCCGCACGGATGTTCACACGTGATGCCGAGGGCCAGCTCGACGGACCCGCCGGGACAGACGGTGGCCGACGGCAGCGTGACCGTGCAACCCTGCGGCTCGCACTCGCCATCCATGCACCAGCCCGTTTCGCAGTCCGCGCAGTCCACCTCGTCCTCGTGCGCACACGCGACCCCGCATTCGACCCGTTCGCACTCGTCGATCGTGCAAACGTTGAAGTCGTCGCATGCGAAGCGCGTGCCGCAGTACGTCGTCGTGCAGGTCGGGTCCTCGCAGATGCATGCGCCCGGGTTACAAGCGTTCATACCTGCGCAACAAAGCTCGTCGTCGCACGAAACGCCCCACACCGGACAGCAGTCGCCGCTCGGAAAAAGGCACCTCTCACATTCGCCGCACTTGGCCGGGTGGGTGCAGATACCGCCCGCACAGACGTCGGTCGTGCAGGGGTTGCCGTCATCCGGGCACGGCCCGTCCCGGTTCTCGTGGTGGCAGGTGAACGAACTGCCGCTGCCCGAGCACGTGCTGGTGGTGCAGGGATTGCCGTCGTCGCACGCCGACCCGGACACGCATTCGCTCTCGCCGTCCGGGCCTCGCTTGCAGCTTTCGATGGTGCAAGGGTTGCCGTCGTCGGTGCAAAGGTCCTCATGCTGACAGCCACCCTCGGCCACATCGCACCAATCACGGGTGCACGCGGATCCGTCGTTGCAGTCGCGCGGCTCCTCGATGCACTGTCCGTTGTCGCATCCTCGCTGCATGCACGGATCGGACGGTTCGTCGCAGAGCCATTCGTTGATACAGCCCACATCCGCATCACACGTATCCGGCCCGGTACACGCGTTGTGGTCGTCGCAGTCCTTGGCCACGACTTCGCAGCCACCGCCAATCGTGCATCGGCGCGTCAGGCATTCGGGGAAAAGCGGCTCGCAGGTCCAATCGTGCTGGCATCCGGAGGCCGGATCGCAGGAGTCCTCGCTGCAAGCGAAGCCGTCGTCGCAATCGCGGTAGGTGGTTATGCAGGCCCCGCTTGAGCAGCGACGCCAAAGGCAAGGCGTGCGGATCGGCATGCAAGTCCATTCCGATGTGCAGCCCGTGGACGGGCTGCACGAATCCGTCGTGCAGCTGCTGCCGTCACTGCACGATCGCGGGCTGTGAGTGCAACCGTCGCAGGTGCAGCGATCGGCGGTGCACGGGTTCCAGTCGTTGCAGCTCGGCGAACAACACCCCAAGGTCCCGCTTGCAGCGAATGCCATGTCGATGAGGCGATCCGGTGGTGTGCGGTCGGGCGGTCGCCGTAGGGGCTGGCGGATGGACGCGGACCAAGGTAGGCATGTGCAGGGCCCCGACGCCAGGGTCACTGCATCCGGTTGAGCGTAGGCATCGGGTACGTTGCGGGGGTCGAAGCCCATCACCGAGAGAGCGGTTCCCCAAGTAGCCACGTACCAGCTTGTCGGGTCCGGCTCAAAGGACGTCGCATCAACGATCGCTGCCTCCAGCATCGAGCGGTGAGGTGCACCGTTCTCGATCATGGTGTTGATGTTAACCCCGAGGTCTCGCTCGAGGTTGCGGAGCGCCTGTCCGACGTCCAACCACTCGACCAGCCATCGGCCGTAGAGATAGACGCCGCCCGTGGACAGGTCGCTCCAATAAGCCAGGTACCGACGCTCCGAGTTGGACTCGCCCGACGGGACGGCTGCATCGTAGATGACGAGGATCCCCTGTTCCGAAACAACCCGGAGGCGAGGCGGCTTTTCAGCGGCACCGGTCGTCGTAACACATGAGGCGAAGCCAACGAGGAATGCGGCGGGGACGGCTGGTCTTTTCCAACGTACAGTACGACGCGGCTGCCGTCCCGACCTCCCGTGACTTGCTGGTGCCACCATAGGCTGCTCCATTCCGGGCCTCCCTCGCTCACTTTTCGACAGAGGTGCGTACGTCGGACAGCGAGCGAGGACACCCAATTCTCCCTCTCGCGCCAAGCAGGGATTTCCAAAGTCCCGGACGGCAGCCGGTCGCGACATGCGCCGATTATCAGGCCAGCGAGCCGCTGATGAGCGACGAAACCAAGAATCGCACGATCGCGTGGCGACCAACTCACCTATTTAGGGTACCCTAAACAGGTGATCGGCACCGCCCGCGTGATAGCGCTACGTGCTCAAACTGACCGATCCTTCCGGATGACATGCCCTCGTGTCTTCTTTCGCCCCTGCGGGGCTCCGTTTCCTGGTCGGACCATCACCACGGGCTCACGCCCCGTGGCTACTTTCGTGCCGCCCCTGTCGGGGCTGTTTCCCCGACAAAATCGCAATGCTCGAGCCGAAAACCGGCCAGTTCGAGTACGTGGCAGTCCGAGCCGCGCGGCGCAGGCCCGCGGACTTGGTCACTCGGCTCGCGCCCGGCGCCCGGATCGCCGCGGGCGGCGATGGGGTCGGGGATTTACAGTCCGCCGAGCAGTTCGGAGACCTGTAGGCCCAGCGAGTTGCTGATTCGGGCCAGGGCCCAGATGGAGGCGGCGTTCTTGCCGAGCTCAACCTGCGAGAGCTGCGACGTCGTCAGGTCGGTGCGATCGGAAAGTTGCCTGAGGGTCAAATTCTGGCTCAGGCGGTGGCTGCGGATGCGCTGGCCGATCAGGCGGTTCAACTCGTGCTCGTCCGTGTAGACGATGCCCATGCGCTGACACGCGCGGTCAACGGCCGCAACCAGCTCTTCCTGCTTGAAGGGCTTGGCGATGTAGTCGCAGGAGCCGCGACGCATCGTCTCCGTAGCGCTGTCCAGGTCGGGATAGGCGGTCATCACGATGCAGCTCATGCGGGGATCGAATCCCTTGAGCCGCTCGACCACCTGTACGCCGTCCAGCGCCGGCATGCGCAGATCGATCACGGCGATCTGGAACGACTCCTTCTCGGCGACGGCCAGCGCTTCGTCCGGGTTCGTGAACGTCCGCGGGCTGTAGCCGTGGTCCTCCAGCAGGAGTCCAACCGTCTTGCAAATCGACGGATCGTCGTCGATCACCAACACCTTGATGTGATGTCGCACCGCCATGATCATGTATCCTTACCTCGACGCCCCAACGAACGCCGCGCCGCGCTGGCCGCGTCCGCCGCGAGCATGTATGTGCCAACCTACATCATCTCGTCCGAACGATCGTGCATGGGGCGACCGGGCCATCGCCTGCTCCCGCTCACCGAAATCGCATCGCCAACCGCGCGGCCGCGCGCCATCACGGCGGGCCGCATTCGCCAACTCGCGCGCAAAGCCATGGTGGATTCGCGAGGACTTTGCCGCGTTGCGACTCGCAAGCGTAACACCGAACGCTTCGCGCCCTCGTCCGGCCGCACTGCATTACCGCATCGGAACGGCCGTTAGGCCCTGTCGTCCGAATGCCGCGACGCCGGCGGCGCGACAACGTCCGACCTGGATCGTCCATGCCAAGCTCCCGGCGGCTCCCGCCGTCAACTCCGGTGGATATTAGTTTGGGATCGGAGCCGATTCCAGCAACAACAGAAGATTCCCGATTAGATTCCGACTCCATTGGCAAGCTAAGAGTTGACTTATTATAGGTCCAAGACATTTTTGGAAGCCGGCGACTTGGCGGCGCAGCAGCCGCGTTGTTCCATAACCCATTGTGGAACAATGATTTACGACGCTTTCTGCCGGCCGTTGCGGGACAGATCGACGACCGTAGCGGATCGAATCGAATTAAATTATTATTCAAGTGTATCAAGTGAAATGTCAAGCACCATCGCGGCAGATTCTGAGATGATGGCGACTCCAGTGCAGTCCGTCGTGCGTGCGTAGTGGCCTAGATTGGCGGATTGCTGGCAGCGGGCGGCGGAGACGGTCAAAACGTGCTCAGTGCCGTCCGATCTGGTGAAGCGTGCCTCGAAAGCGGGCGCGTCGAGGCCGAACGGGCCGCCCTCGGCGTGGGCGTAGCGGATAAAACGTTCCGCCGCGATCTGGCTTAGGCCGGTGACAAGGGCGTCGAGCTTGGCGGAATCGAGGGGAAGGTCCGCCTCGGCCTGGTAGACCCAGGAGCCGTCGCGCCGCTCGAAGGTGTGGCTGGCGTTTCCGTGTCGGATGGAGAATCGCTGGAGATCCGCCGGATCAAACCTGACCAGCCTGCCATCTCTGAAGTCGGCGCGAAGCTGGTCGAGGAGGTCCTTTGCAACGCCATAGATCAGGGAGCGTCCGGCTAGCTTGGCGTAGCACTGCCCGTCGTGTTCGGTGACGAGAAGCTCGCGCGTCTCGCCCGCCTTTGTGGTTACGATGAGCCTGGCGGCCGGGGCGTGGAGGCCGAAGGCGCTGAGCTCTTCGGAGTCGGCGACGATGGATCCGGCGCGGAGGTCGGCGAGCGCCGAGAGCAGGGCATCGACCCGGTCGGCCCGAACGTCGGCCCCGATCGGCTCGACCATGGTCCAGGCGTCGCCGCCCGGCTCCATCGCAATGCTGAGTTCCTGCCCGGTGCAGGGTTCGCTGGTGGTCATGGCGAGGCGGGTTATATCGTCGCGTGGGATCGCGAGGATCGCGCGGCTCAGGTAAGTCAGGGGTGCCCGGAGGAGCTTTTCGACGTCGGGGGCCCGGACCTTGGCGATCGAGGCCGCCTCGTTGTACTGCACGTAGACCAAACGCTTCGTGGTCATGTCGGTGAAGCCGCCGACAGTTATGCGCTCGACGCCTTCCACGCCGGGGATGGTCACGCGGACGTCGGCCTGCGGAGCATCGAAGCCCATGGCGGCAAGTTCGTCGGCCCCGGGTTCGACGAAAGCTACGGCTTCGAGGTCCTGCATGGCGTTCAGCAATTCGGTCACCGCCGTCGCCTCGGCAGGCGCACCGTCGGCCTCCACCTGCCAGGCGCCATCCTGGCGGACGAGCGTCGTCTTTCCGCCGCGCACCGTCAGACCGATCCTCGTGGCGCCGCTTACGGCGGCGGAGATGACCTGCATGTCGCGCCACTCGTCCGGAACGGGGTGGAACTTGTCGGCGGTGGTCTTCATCACCGTGCCGACCTCGCTTTCGTCGCCGACGCGAATGTAGCGCTTGGTGTCTTCGCCGATCGGCGCCAAATCCGAGACGTGCACGACGTACGTGTGGACGACCTTTTCCGGCTCGGGCGGCGCCTCTTCGGTGGTCTCGTCGTCATCGGCGTCGTCTTCCGCACCGGACGGTGTTTCGGTTTCGACTTCCTCCTCCACGGTCACGCGGACCGTCAGCGCGGGTGGATCGAGGCCGTACACCGGCAGACGATCGGGCGCGTCGGCGACCCATGCGATGGCGTTGAGGGAACTGAGGGCCTTGACCGCATCGGACACCTTCGCCGTCGCCCGCGCGGTGACGGGCGATTCGATCATCCACCGAGCCCCGTCGTTGGTGAACACGTACGAGATCGGCACGGCGTCCGCCGATTGGGCCACGACTTCCAGGCGCGTGGCGGTGTCGGCATTGAACCGGAAGACCTCGCGGTCGCGGTACTCGGGGGCGTTCTGCTTGAACAAGGTGCGGAGGTTGGCGTTGCCGACGCAGACGCGGTCGGAGCCGGCGAGTCGCACGAAGGTCTTCTGCTCGGAGGCGGGCTTGCCGATCTCGACGCTGACGGACTTCCCGTCGGCGTCGGTCAGCGTGACCTCGGCCTGCGCCGGATCGAGCCCGGCCTCGGGGGCGGTCACGGCGCCGGCCTCGCCGGGCGCGTAGCTGATCTCGTACTTCAGGCCGGTGAGCTGGCGGTGGAACCGATCGACATCCCAGGGGACGGCCTTGAACTTCTTCGGTTTGGTCATGTACCAGACGGCGTCACCACCGCCCTCGGGCGCCACCTTCTTGAACACCCAATCCTCCTTGCCGGCCTGTTTGCAGACGATCTTGACCGGGTCGCCAACGGCGTCCGCCTGGACCAGGTCCCTGCTGACCGCCGCCATGGGTGAGAGGGGTGACGCGGTCGCGCCGCCGGCGGGCTCCGGGGCGGAACGCACGATGTACAACACGGCCGCGGCCAGGACGAAGAAGACTACGAGTAGGAAAGTTGTCTTGTAGTTCATTGTGCTCTACCTGCGTCGGGTCCACCATGCGACCGCGCCGCAGACCAGGGCGAGCGCGGGCCAAACAAATATGGTCAGAGCCTGGACCGCCTTGACGGTCTTTTCTCCCTCGATCTGCAACACGGCCGACTCAATCGGCTGGCCGATGCCCATGATCTCCTCGTTGTCGTTCAGCCAATGCAGCGAGTTGACCAGGAGCGTCACGTTCCCGGGATTGCGAGAGCGGATGGTGAAACCCTGCGGCCCGACTGCGAACTCCCGGGCGAACGCGACGTCGTCGGCGGCGAAGTCGCGGGCGCTGATCACGACGATCTTGGCATCACCTTTGGTGGCGGCGACGGCGGCGGTAAACGGCCCGAGGGTGTCCCCGTCGGTACGGGTCATGTAGCGCTGCGACGCGAGTTGTTCCTGATACGTTTGGAGGTTCTTGGCGCCCCAGATCGTGTCCTCCTCCGGGACAGTGATCAGCGGATCAGCGACGACGCCCTCCGGCAGATCGTCTGCAACGGTGAGCGGGGCGATGGCCGGGAGGGTCAGCAGCCGGACCTGGGGGCCGCGTACGATCACGTGGTCGTGGAAATCGAAGTTGTGGATGCTGAAGAAACCCTGATCGACGCCGTACTTGCCCACCTCGAAGTTAATGGTCTGGATGACGAGCGTCGACATGTCGACCTTGATTCCGTAGGTGGGCTCGAGGTACTCGTTGTATTCATACGTCCCGGGCATGGGCCCGAACTGTCCGGGATACCAGCCGGCGATGAACAGGGCCCGGCCGGCTTCCCCGAGGGCGCTAGCCAGCTTGGCGCGATGCGTCGCGGCAAACGGCAGGTCCTGCGGATTCTGTTGCTGCTGGAAGGGGCTGCCCTGGGGCGGCGTCGGTTTGAGCACGACGTAGATCGTCCGCGTGGGCTTGGGATCGATTTCGGGCGGCGCCTCGGTGGTCTTGAGGTCCCATTCCTCGACGACGAAGTTCGCGTCCTCGAGCTGCTGCTTCATGCTGGCGTAGGGCGCCGGGGGCTGGCCGGGCATGAACCCGCCCATGAAGAGCGGATTGCCGCCGTAGCGCACGAAGACGACGGCGGTCTGCTCCTTGTGTGTGGCCCGAAGGATGGCCGCGGTGATTTTCTCTTCACCCTTGAAGGCGCGGTCGGCGAATGACGCCCGCCCGCCGCGCGAGGGATCGAGTGGGGGCCAGATGGAGCTGAAGTCCACGACCAGGGCCTCGTTCTCCGTCTCGACGATGACGGGGTTTCCGTTGGGGGTGAGCTTGCGCACGATGTCGTCGAAATCCAGCGGCTCGAGTTCCTGGAGGGCGGTCAACTCGCCCTCGATCTCGCCGACCAATTCCGCGTAACGGCTTCCGGCGTTGGCGAGGAAGTCCGTCGCCTGGGGGGGCAGGGCCGGGTTCTGCGTCACGTGAGCCGTGCCGTATTCCTGGATGTTCTTCAGCGACTTGCTGAAGTCGCGGTATGTCGATTCCAGGGCACTCGTGGCGCCGGCGTACTGCGGGCTGTCGGTGGTGGTGATGGCGTCGATCTGTTCGCGTGTCGCTTCCAGCTCGGACTGCCAGCGGGAGAGGAGCGCTTCGACCTGCCCGACGGATGCCTGGGTGGCAGCGCCTCCCATGGGCCCGGCCAGCGAGGCGATCGCGCTCAATTCCCCCTGCACGAGGCTGCGCATGGCGGGGTCGAGCTTGTCCTTGAACTGGTCAACGTGGGAAGCGTATTTCTGGAGGTCGTCCTTGAAGGCGGGCTTCTCGCGCAGGCGGGCGAGGAGCTCCTTGAACTTCTCATGGTGGCTCAGTGGGTTGACCCAGGCGGCGGTGACCTTGGAGCGCTGCGTAGCCTGGTACAGCTCGAGCAAATCGTTGACCGTTCGCCGATAGAATGGCTGATCCTCGGCCTCGAGGTCGGTCTCGAAGTACAGTGAGGTCAACGTGACCGGCTGGTCGAGGTTGCGTAGCAGGTTGACGGTGGCGTCGCTGAGACTGTTGATCTGGGACGAGGTCATGTCCCATCGGGCGCCGCGCGCCGAGCTTTCATAGGCGATCCATTGCAGAAAGACGACGATGCCGGCGACCAGGGCGGTCGCAATGACGACGTTGGCCCCGATGCTGAAACGCCGCCCGGCGGTTACCCGGGCCGTGGGGTGGTCGATCCGGGGATTCACTGCCATCTGCGCATCTCCAGACGTTTGACGGTCAAGTACAGGAACAACGCGGTGGTGCTGAGGAAGAATATCACGTGGTTCACGTCGAACAGGCCGCGCACGAAGGCGTGAAAGTGGGTGCGGACCGAGACCTGCTGGAGCACGACGCGGAACCAGCCGGCTTCGACCCACTGGGCCAGTCCCTGCGATGCAAACGTCAGCAGGGCCAGCAGGGCGAAGCTGATGAGCACGGCGATGACCTGATGCTTGGTGCAGGCGCTGAAGAACAGCCCGACGGCGATGTACAGGCCGCCGAGCAGGATCAGGCCAAGGTAGTTGCAGATCACCAGCCAGGGGTCGAGCGGTCCGTAGGTACGGAGGAGGAGCGGATAGAGGAGGAGCGTGCCGAGCAGGATAGCATAGGCGGCGAGCGCCCCGAGGAACTTGCCGGCGACGATCTCCGCTTCCGTCACCGGCGCGGTCAAGAGCGTTTCGATCGTGCCGCTTCGGAACTCCTCGGCGAGCAGCCGCATGGTCAGCATGGGCAGGACGAACAGCAGGATCAAGGTCATCCACGGATCGAGCAGCATCCGCAGGGACGCCTCTTCACCGGGCTGGAACGTGCCCAGCCCGAACGCCAGGCCCGAAGAAAAGAGAAAGATCACCATGACCGCGTACGCGATGGGGGATAAGAAGAACGCCCCCAGCTCGCGCTGGATCATGGTCGTCACGTTCTGCATCGCGAGCCTCCGAATACGAGTTACCAGTTACGAGTTACCAGTTACGAGTTACGACTCGCGAAAAACCGGGCACCCGCGGCTGCCCTGGTTCTTGCGTCTGTAATTCGTAATTTGTCATTCTTGCGCGGCGGTTCGCTGGGCCTGCTCGGCCGTTACCTGGACGAAGAAGTCTTCCAGCGTCGCTCCCTCGCGCCTGAGCTCTCGCAGCGGCCAGCCCTTTGCCGAGGTGAGATGGAAGATGTCCTCACGAACGTCACGATCGGGATGCGGCTCGACGTTCACGCGCACCCAGCCGTTCTCGGCGGAGGCCTCGACCGCCTGAACCCCGGAGATTCCCCGCACACCGGCCTCGATTTCGGGTTGTGGCCCGCGAAGCTCGGCGACCACCCGGGCCTTGGCGCTGAACTGCTCGCGAAGCTCCACGGGCGAGCCGCTCGCGACGATCCGGCCCGCGGCAATGATGATCGCCCGTGAGCATGTCTGCTCGACCTCGTGGAGGATGTGTGAACTCAGGAGCAGCGTATGATGCTCGCCCAGTTCCTTGATGAGCGAGCGCGTCTCGCGGATCTGGTTCGGGTCCAGGCCGATGGTCGGCTCGTCGAGGATGAGCACTTCGGGATCGTGCATGATGGCGTCGGCCAGTCCGACGCGCTGCCGCATTCCCTTGGACAGGTGGGCGATGGGCCGATCGATGAAGTCGCCGAGCCAACAGCGGTCGGTGACGCGGCGGATGGCGTCGCGGCGCTGCGACGGGTCCATGCCGCGGAGTTTGCCGCGGAAGTTGAGGTATTCGCGGGCCCGCATCTCGGGATACAGCGGCGTGGACTCGGGAAGGTACCCAATACGGCGGCGGACCTCGAGCGACTCGGTGAATACGTCGAAGCCGGCGATGCTGGCCGAGCCGCTGGTGGCCGGGTGGTAGCAGGTCAGGATGCGGATCGTGGTGGTCTTTCCGGCTCCGTTCGGGCCCAGAAAGCCGACCACGCCACCCTGCTCCACGTCGAACGAGATTCGGTCGACTGCCAGGACCGATCCGTAACGCTTGCTCAGATTATTTACATGAATCATCGCAGTTTGCCTGTTTTTCCCAGATTGCCGAGGCGCCAACGCTCGGTGACGGTTTGGACCCTAGCGTGCCGGGGGCCGACGTGAAGCCGTGGTGCGGCCCGCGACCGTCGAGTAAGTAACACCGCACAAATAGACGTGTCAAGTGGTCCGATCCGGTTGTTTCATACGTGTTTCAACCGCGCGAGGTCATTGGGCCGAGTCAGGGATGTGCTGGAGCGTGACTGGGGCGAATGCGCCGTTCTCCTCCAAAGGCCGGTAGGACCCGAACCGGCGTGTTGGCGGTTCGTGCGGCGCGGCGTCTGCCTTGTGTGGCACTGGCCGGGGTTCTAGCATGGCCGCATGACCCGCGTCGAGGAGGTCCTGGTGATCGGCTCCGGCAATTGGGGCCTGTCGCTGGCCAATCTGTTCGCCCGATCATATCCGGTGCGGGTCTGGACGCTTGACGCAGAGATCGCACATCAACTCAACACGAACCGGGCGGAGCCGGGCGTTTTCTACCGCTACCCCATCGCCGAATCGATCCGGATCGAGGCGAAGTACACAGGCCCGCTCGACGAGACGCGGACGCTGCTCATCCTGGCCGTACCGTCAAGCCAAATGCGCTCCGCGGCGCAGGAGTTGGCGGGCCACGTCGTGGCGCCATTGGTGCTCAGCGTTTCGAAGGGGTTCGACGCCGAGTGGCAGTGCTCGATGAGCGAGGTGATCCGGCGGGTGATCCCGACGGCGTCGGTGGTGGTGCTGACCGGCCCGACGATCGCCAACGAGGTGGCCGAGGGGAAGCCAACGCGGGCGGTCCTGGCGGGGGAGGATCTGAGTTCGCTGGCGCTGGTCAAAAGCGCGCTGCGCAACAACGTCATTTCGTTCGAGGTCAGCCGGCACCCAGCTCATCACGAGATTTGTGCGGCACTGAAGGGGATCGTGGCGATCGGGGTGGGGATGGCCGACGGGCTGGAGCTCGGCACGAACCTCCAGGGCGTGCTCATGACGCAGGGCATCCGCGAAATGGGGCTGGTCGCATCGTTCTTCGGAGTGCCTGCGGAGACCGCATTCGGGATATCCGGCGCGGCGGACCTGATCACCACGTGCATCAGCCCGGACAGCCGCAACCGGCAGCTCGGGGCGCTCCTGGCGCAGGACCTGACGGTTGGGGAGGCGCTAACGAAGGTCGGCATGACCGTCGAGGGCGTGGCCATGTCGCGGACGATCGAAACGCTTTGGGCGCTGGACGTGTCGATCCCCCTGTTTCACATGGTCAACGCGGTGGTGCTGGGTGAGTGCACCGACGTACGCAAAGAGCTGACCGGCCTGATCGCAACCCTGTGACCATGGCTGCCGGCGCGGAGGACGGCCCGACGATCGACTCTCACGCGCAATCGCTGTATTCCCTCCAGGGGTTGCCACGCAGGTATGCCTGCCCGGAGTGCGTTACGTTGCACATCAGTCGTGCCGCCACGCCGAGCCCCGAGGTCGATCCCGAGGACCCAGAGACGGGAGCATAAATGGGCCTCGGCTGGATCGACCTACTCGTCCTCGCCGGCTACTTTGCGATCACGCTCGGCCTGGGCTTCTGGGTGGGACGGGGCGAGAAGAGCACGCTCGACTTTTTCCTCGGGGGGCGGCGGCAGCACTGGCTCCTGGCCGGGATGTCCATCATCGCCACCGAGGTCAGCGCCCTGACCGTCATCGCGGTCCCGGCCGACGCGTTCAAAAGCGACTGGTCGTACGTACAGATGTACGCCGGCTCGTTCGTCGGCCGGGTGCTGATCGTGCTGCTGCTTCTGCCCGCGTTTTACCGCGGCGGGGTGACGACGGTGTACGAATACCTGGGCCAGCGGTTCGGGCCGTGGACGCGGACGACCGCCTCGCTGATGTTCTTCGCCTCGCGGATCATCGGCAGCGGGATTCGATTGCTCGTCGCCTCGCTCGCCGTGGCCCAGGTGTTCGACTGGCCGCTTGTGTGGGTGGTAATCGGCGCGGCCGGCGTGGCCATCGCCTACGCCACGTTCGGCGGGATCAAGTCGATCCTGTGGACGGATGCGTTTCAGGCGATCGTCTTCCTTGCCGCGGCGGGGGCGGTGATCGTGTTCTTGTTCGGCGCGATACCGGGTGGCTGGGCCCAGAACCTCGGAACCGCCTACGAAGCGGGCAAGCTGCACGCGTTCACATGGGACTTCGACCTCAACAACGACAAGGTCTTCTGGGTGCTGACGGTCCACGCGGTGTTCGTCACGATGACCGCGATGGGGACCGACCAGGACCTGACCCAGCGGATGCTCACCTGCCCGGACGTGGGCAAGAGCCAGCGTTCGCTGCTGTTCAACGCCTTCGCCGGGTTGCCGATCGTCTGCACGTTCCTGCTGATTGGGTCGCTGCTGTTCGTCTACTACGCGGCCCGGCCCGAGGGAGCGCTGCCGGCGAACGTGGCGGACAGC
>Ga0326597_10004036_pt1 | contig 20795 bp, 17 predicted proteins | sample RVTome_12_FD_203789 | JGI IMG/M metagenome (GOLD analysis project Ga0326597, IMG submission 203789) | Soil microbial communities from uranium-contaminated site in the Upper Colorado River Basin, Wyoming, United States - RVT100D185 | ecosystem: Environmental > Terrestrial > Soil > Contaminated >...
GTCCTGTTCCGGTCGAGCAATTACGGTCAGTCGTGGGAGGTCATCAGCCCGGACCTGACGACCGACGACAAGAGCAAGCAGCAGGACTCGGGCGGCGAGATCGTCACTGACAACACCGCCGCCGAGTTCCACTGCACGATCATCGCGATCGCGCCGTCGCCGATCGACCGTAACCTCATCTGGGTTGGCACCGACGACGGCAACATCCAGGTGACGCGTGATGGCGGAAAGACCTGGACCAACACCAGCCAGAACCTGCCGGGCATCGCAGCGAACGCGTGGATCGCGACCGTCGAGGCGTCGCACTTCGACGCCGGCACCGCCTACGTCGCGGCGGACCACCACCGCGACGGCGACTACGCGCCCTACGCGTTCAAGACCACCGACTACGGGAAGACCTGGACGCCCATCTACGAGGGCCTCCCCAAACGCGGCTGGATCCATGTCGTCCGCGAAGATCCGAAGAACCGCAACCTGCTCTACCTCGGCACCGAACTGGGCCTCTTCGCGTCCTGGGACGGCGGGCAGCGCTGGGTCTCAATTCGCAACAACATGCCGCCCGCGCCGGTTCGCGCCATGTTCGTGCACCCGCGCGACAACGACCTGGTCGTCGGCACCCACGGCCGAGGCGCATTCATCATCGACGACGTGACGCCGCTGCAGAAGCTGGCCGAGGCGATGACCACCGACGCGACGCTCTTCGACATCCCGCGCGCCACCCGCTGGGTGAACTGGAACCGGGACGCCAACACCGGCCAGCGGTTCTACAGCGCGGAAAACCCGCCGTCCGGCGCGATGATCAGCTACTACCTCAAGAGCGAGCCGCGCGAGAACGTCTCGATCGTGATCGAGGACAAGGCCGGCGCGGTCGTCCGCACTTTGCGGAACCAGTTGAAGCAGGCGGGCGTCAACCGCGTGTCGTGGGACCTCAGGCTCGAGACGCCGCCGCAGCCCGACCTCGACGCCATGATGGCGGCCTTCCTCGGCCCGCAGCGGCCCGGGCAGGCCGGCCGTGGCGGCCGCGGCGGTGGCGGGTTCGGCGGCTTCGGCGGCGGCCCCTACGTGCTGCCGGGCGAGTACAGCGTCACGCTGCGCGCGGGCGGACGCGAGCTGACCAAGCCGGTCCAGGTCCGCATGGACCCACGCGTCGAGATCTCCATGGAGGCGCTCGAGTCGCAGCAGGACATCGCGCTCGAGCTCCAGGAGTTGTCGGGCAAGGCCGGCGCAATGGTCGCCCACGTGGACAGCCTCACTCGCCAGCTCGCCGCGCTCCAGCAGCGGCTCCGCGCCCAGCGCGGACCGGCCACCTCCGGCCAGCGCGCCGCGCAGGCCGAGCAGGCCGACCTCGCCGGTGCCGTGCGCGCCATTCTCGAGCAGCTGAAGGAGTTCAAGGACACCAAGCTGGCGCGCCCGCTCGCCGGCCTCGGCTACCGTCAGTACCCGCGGTTCCAGGAGGAGGTGCGATCGGTGTTCGGCATGGCCAACGGCGACCCGTGGGGGGTGACCGATGGCGTCAAGCTCCGCTACACGGAGCTGGTCGCCGAGCAGGGACAGCTCGCCGACGAGCTGCAGGCGTTCATCGACAACGACATCGCCAGGATCAACCAGGCGATGTCGAGCGCGCCGTACATCACCGCGGGAACTGTGATTCGGTAACGGCGTGAAGGCTGCAGGCAACAGGCTTCAGGCTGCAGGCGTGGACACGACCCGCCCGCTGCCTGTAGCCTGAGGCCTGCAGCTTGATACCTTCTGCGACAGCGCCCATGTCCGACCGCAAGTACCGCCAGCGCGGCTATCAAGACGACGACCGGGACCGCGAGCGAGGTCCGAAGGCCGGGCCGCCGAAAGCGCCGCGCGAGCGTGAGCCCCGTGGCCGCCCGCCGCTCGAGCCGCGCACGCCGAACATGCCCGGCTTCCACGACGTGACCCGCTGCGCGCGCTGCGGCCACATCGTCACCGCTTACATCAGCGAGACGAGCCAGTGCGCCAAGTGCGGCACCGATCTGCACGCCTGCGGCCAGTGCGTCTCGTTCGACACGAGCAGCCGCTTCGAGTGCCTGCAGGCGGTGCCTGTGCGGGTGACGCCCAAGGACGCGCGGAACGCCTGCACCTTCTTCGAGCCGCGCGTCACCGTCGAGCGCATCACCAGCGCACCGGCGCCGTCGAGCGCGCGCAAGGCGTTCGATGATCTGTTCGAGTAGGCTGGTCCCCGGGGTCCGGGGGATTCGCCGGGTCCCAGGTTTGCCGGTTCTCTTGATCGCGAGGTCTCACCACCGCATGCGCAGACCGCTCACGTCGCTGCTCCTGTTCTCCTGCCTGTTGACACCGTCGCTCCCCGCCGCCGCGCAAACCGGGGCGCCGGGCGCGCCGGGTCCCGAACCCCCGGCGGCGCCCCTCCGCTCGCCCGACGGACGGCTCGTCGTGCACGCCGTCGAAACCGCGACGCCCGTCAGGATCGACGGTGCGCTCGACGACGAGATCTGGCAGCGGGCGCGACCGGTCGCCGGCTTCGTCCAGAGCGAGCCGCGCGACGGCCAGCCGGCCACGGAGGCGACTGAGGTCAGGGTCGCGTTCGACCGGACCAATCTCTACATCGCCGCCACGCTCCACGACAGCGACCCGCACGGCGTCGTCAACGACATCCGGAAGGACTTCCGCACCTCCGACCAGGACACCTTCGAGGTGATCATCGACACGTTCGCCGACCGCCGGAACGGCTTCGTGTTCATGACCAACCGCGAGGGCGCCCGCGCGGACCAGCAGGTCGCCAACGAAGGGCGCGAGATCAACACGAGCTGGGACGCGGTGTGGTTCGTGCGGACGCGCCAGACCGACGAGGGCTGGACGGCCGAGATGGCGATCCCCCTCCGCTCGCTGCGGTTCGACCGGGACGGTGGGGGGCCGTGGGGCATCAACTTCAGCCGGCGGATCCGGCGCAAGAACGAAGTCGATTTCTGGTCGCCCGTGCCCCGGGCCTACAACCTGGCGCGGGTGTCGATGGCGGGGAACCTCGGCGGGCTCCCGGCGCTCACGCCGGGGCGCAACCTGCAGGTCAAACCCTACGTGCTCGCGAGCGCGGTCCGCGAGACCGGCGGCGGCGCCTTCGACGCCGGCGCCGACATCGGGCTGGACGTGAAGTACGGCGTGACGCCGGCCCTGACGCTCGACGTCGCCGTCAACCCCGACTTCGCCCAGGTCGAGGCGGACGAGCAGCAGGTCAACCTGACGCAGTTCAGCCAGTTCTTCCCCGAGAAACGGGAGGTCTTCCTGGAGAACTCGGGGATCTTCTACGTCGGCGACGCGGCGCGCAACAACCGCGTCACCCTCACGCCCACCCCGGACGAGGACCTGCTCCTCTTCCACAGCCGGCGCGTCGGCCTGCGCGCCGACGGCACCCCCATTCCGATTCTCGCCGGTGCCCGCCTGACCGGCAACGCCGGCGGCTTCAACCTCGGCCTGCTCTCGGTCCAGGTTCAGTCGACCGAGACATCACCGGACAACAACTACACGGTGCTGCGCACCCGAAAGAACATCCTGAGCGGCTCGGATGTTGGCGCGATCTTCATGACGCGCCAGTCGACGAACGACGCGGGCGACTACAACCGTGTGTACGGCGCCGACGCCAACATCCGTTTCTTCGGCAACCTCGACTGGAACTCGTACGTAATCAAGACGTCGACGCCAGGATTCGACGACAGTCAGTACGCCTGGCGGACCTCGCTCAACCGCGAGGGCAACTTCTTCCACGGCAAGGGCGGCGTGATGGCGCTCGGCGAGCACTTCAACGACGAGCTCGGATACTACCGCCGCACGGGCGCGCGCAAGTGGTTCACCGACATCGGCATCCGGCCGCGCCCGACGGCGCTGCAGCGCCGTGGTATCCGCGAGCTGCACCCGCACATCGTGTGGAACTACTACACGGATCTCTCGGGGCAGATGATCGCGAAGCGCCTGCACACCGGCAACACGTTCTTCTTCAACAACGGCGGCTACTCCGAGGTGTCGGTGAACCCCGAGTACCAGCAGATCGACCGGCCGCTTCGGCTGTCGCGACACGCGCCAACGGTGCCGCCTGGCGGCTACGGCTGGAACGAGTACCAGCTCCGTTTCAACTCGGACCCCAGCCGCGTCCTCTCCTTCTCCTTCACCGGCATCGTCGGCGGTCTGTGGAGCGGCACCCAGCGCACGATCAACGCCGGCGTGACCGTGCGGCCGTCCTACCGGTTCCGGATGAGCCTCGCGGTGCAGCGCACCGACGCCGATCTGGGCGTACCGGATTCCGACTTCGTGACGGCCGTCTGGACCATGCGAGCGAACTACTCGTTCACGACGAACATGTTCCTCGACTCGCTGCTCCAGTACAACCACGATCGTGACCAGCTCAACGCCAACCTCCGCTTCAACCTGATCCACCGTCCCCTGAGCGATCTCTACGTGGTCTTCAACGAGCAGCGCTTCACGGCGGATCACGCGCCCACTCCGGGACGGGGGTTCATCGTAAAGTTCACCAGGATGATGAGCTTCTGAATACCGGGAGTCGGCGATGTTCCCCTTGACGCAGGTCTCGCCTCGAGCGGCGGGAATCGTCGCGGCGATCGCCGTGACCGCCAGCCTCGCGGCCGCGCCGGATGCCGTGAAGCAGAGTCACGTCGCCGTGCCGATGCGCGACGGCGTGGTGCTGCGCGCCGAGGTCTGGCGGCCGGCGGCGACCGGGCGGTTCCCCGTCCTGGTGTACCGGACACCCTACGGCCGGCTGCAGGCCACCGCGCAGGACACCATGTTCGAACAGGCCGTGGCGCGGGGCTATGCCGTGGTCGCCCAGGACGTGCGGGGCCGGTACGACTCGGAGGGCGAGTTCGTTCCCTACCAGCAGGAAGGGCGCGACGGCTACGACACGATCGAGTGGGCCGCGCGCCAGCCCTGGTCCGACGGCCGCGTGGGCACCTTCGGCCTGTCGTATCCAGGCGCGGTCCAGTGGCTCGCGGCCATGGAGCGTCCGCCCCACCTCCGCGCGATGGTGCCGGCCATGACCTTCGCGACGCCCCGGCACTTCTTCTACTTCGGCGGCGTGTTCGATCTCTCCTGGATCGGCTGGGTCTGGAACAACATCGCCCCGGACGTGCGCGCGAGGAACGGCCTCGAGGGCCCGAAGTCCGGACGAGACGCGCGGACCGCGTTCGCCGCGCTCGGCCCAGGCCTGCATCGCCGGCTGCCCCTGAGCGCGCTCGACGAGCTGCGGCCCGTCGCGCCGTGGTACTTCGAGTGGCTCGACCATCCTCCGGAGGATCCGTGGTGGGACTGGGGCGAGCTCCGCGGCCGCTACGATCGGCTGGATGGCGTCGCCGTCCTGAATATCTCGTCGTGGTACGACGAGGCCTACGGGCCTGACGGCGCCACCACCAACTTCGCCGGCCTGCTCGCCGCGCGTCAAGGCCAGGCGGATCCCGGGACGCAGCTCCTGTTAGGCCCGTGGACCCACGGCGTGCCCCGACCGGCGGACTGCAGGGTCGGGCAACGGGACTTCTGTCCCGCCGCGATCATCGATTACGACGCGCTGGTGCTCGACTGGATGGATCGCTACGTACGAGGTCTGAACAACGGCGTCGACCGGCGGAAGCCGGTGCGCTACTTCGTGATGGGTACCAACGAGTGGCGGGACGTCGACGCCTGGCCTCCGCCGGGAACCGAGTGGCGATCGCTGTACCTCCACGGCGCGCCGATCGCGGGGCGTCCCGGCCGCCTGGATCGCGAGGCGCCGGCCCGCCCGCCTGCGACGACGTCCTTCACGTCGGACCCGTCAGACCCGGTCGTCAATCCACACCCGTTCAACACCGGGGCCCAGGACTGGCGCGGGCTGGCCGGGCGCGCCGACGTGAGCGTCTTCGAGACCGATCCCCTCGAGCGCGACCTGGAGGTGACCGGTCCCATCACCGCCGAGATCTTCCTCTCGTGCGACGCGCCCGACACCGACCTGTGGGTGCGCCTGCTCGATGTCGCGCCGGACGGGACGGCGCACACCCTCATGAGCCCGGGCGCGGACGTGCTCCGGGCGAGCTACCGCAATGGCGGGCGGGAGCGGCTCGAGCCGGGTCGCGTCTACAGGCTCCGGCTCGAGCGTCTGATGACGGGCAACGTCTTCGCGCGGGGTCACCGCGTGCGTGTGCAGATCTCCGCGTCGCTGTCGCCGGATTTTTCGGTGAACCTGCACACCGGGGCTCGGGAAACCGTGTCCGCCGAGAGGCGCCGGGCGAGGCTGACCGTTCACCACGACGCGACCCGCCCCTCGCGCATCGTCCTGCCGGTGGCGCCGCTCGGGAGATGAGCCGGCGCGGACCCGGCGCGCGGGACACGTGTCCTACCGGCCGGAATTCGTCATCTTGCGCTCCGCCGGTGCCCGGTAGGTGTACACGAGGTAGTCCGCCCGCTTACGGTCGTCCTTCGTCGGCCTGATCCGATCCAGATCGGTCACCGGCACCAGCGTCACCACCTTCACCCGGGCGCCACGGAGGCGCCGCGCCGTGCGGGTGGCGGCGCCGAGCCCGAAGTCGCTGTGGAAGGCGCCGTTGAAGTGGATGACGAGGGGGCGGACGTCGGCGACTCGTGTGTACGCCTCCGCGATGGACTCGGCCATCGTCTCGTCTTTCACGCACTGCGCAAAGTAGAAGCGCTCGGTGGTCTGGCGCTTTTCCGCTGCCGACTTCTGCTCATCGCCCGGCATCGGATGCGCGTCCATGGTCTCGTCGAAGCGATCGAAGTAGTCGTCGAAGGGGCACCGCAGCTCGCGCGCCGCGTGCGCGCGCTGGTCGGGCGGCAGCGACTGCAGGTGCTCGAGGCCGGTCCTGGAGATGGCGCTCGCCGTCGGCCGCGGCACGTTGCCCGCCACCACCGTCCATCCCCGCGCCTTGGCGAACTCGACGAGCGGCCGGTAGTCGGTCTGGTAGCGCGGCCAGGGGCGCGACTGCTTCAGGAACGCCTCTTCCGTGATGCGGTCCGCCAGATAGTCGTCGAGGATCGTCTGCACGTCGCGCTCGAACATCTCGAGCGAGAGGATGATGGCGCCCCGCCGGCGGGCCAGCCCTTCGAGCACCGCCAGCTCGAGCCGATGCGAGTTCGGGTCGTCGTGCTGCTCGCCGACGAACACGACGTCGGCGTACGTCAGGTCGGCGAGCATCGCTTCGAGGTCGGCGAACGTCTTCCGGCCGGTGTCGAAGACGCGCTCCGGCACGTAGACAGGCGCCACGGAGGGATGGCCGTCGGGGACCGTCGAGGTCTGAGCGGACGCGGAGGCGGCCAGGAGGACGCCGAGCAGGATCACCACGGACACACGCATGAGAGGCCCTCGATCCCGACGCGCCGGTCGCCGCGCGCCGGCAGCGATTTTACCGGATCCGGTCGCACGCCGCAGGTTGCGCCTCGCCCGGCTTTCGGCCTACGCTGGCGGCCTGTCGGCGGCACCCACCGCCGGCTGTGCATCCGAGGAGCCATCCATGAACTACCGCAGCCTGATCCTGGCGGCGCTGCTCGTCGCCGGCAGCGTCGGTCCCCGGGCACAGGAAGCCGAGGATCGGACGCTGCTCCCGTGGGAGCAGATGCGCGCCATCATGAACGAAGCCTCCGGCGAGCGCGCCATGCACCACGTGCTGGAGCTGGTGCCCTATCCCCGCGTGCGCCCGCACCGCGAGTACGAGGGGCACTTCCGAGAGAGCGAGGTCATGGCCAGGTTCGCGCGGGAGTACGGGTACACCGACGTCGCGATCGAGTCCTTCCCCAGCGGCGGGCGCCTCTGGCAGCCCGTGCGGGGCGAGCTGTGGATGACCTCGCCCACCGAGCGAAAGCTGTACGACATCTACGACGTGGCGGTCTCACTGGCCGCCAACAGCGCGAACGGCGACGTGACGGCCGATCTCGTCGACGTCGGCGTCGGCGCGAGGGCGGAAGACTACGCCGGCACCGACGTGAAGGGTAAGATCGTGCTCGGCTCGGCGAGCGCGGGCGCGCTGCAGCGCCTGGCCGTCTTCGAGCGCGGCGCGGTCGGCGTCGTGAGCGACAACTCGCTGCGGCCCGACGACTACCCCGACCAGATTCCCTCGTCGAGCGTCTCGGCGAACGCGCCGGAGGGCGTCGAGCCTGGCTTCGGCTGGGCGGTCTCGCCGCGCGTGGGCCGGGAACTGGCGGCGCTGCTGGCGCGGGGACAGACGGTCACGCTGCGGTCCGTCGTGCAGGCGGGCACGTTCCCGGGCGAGCTCGAGGTCGTGCACGCGACGATCCCGGGCGACGGCAGCACCGACCAGGCCGTGGCGATCTCCGCCCACCTGTACGAGGGGTACCTCAAGCAGGGCGGCAACGACGACAACTCGGGCTGCGCCCTGACCCTCGAGATCGGCCGCGCGTACATCACGCTGATCAACGAAGGCAAGCTGCCCAGGCCGAAGCGGACGATCCACTTCCTCTGGGTGCCCGAGATCAGCGGCACCAACGCCTGGCTCACCGCGCACAAGGACGTCGAGCAGCGCCTCGTCGCCGACCTCAACTTCGACATGGAGGGCATCCGGCTGTCCACGAGCCGGAGCTACTGGGTGCTGCACCGCACGCCCGACACGTTCCCGTCGTTCCTCAACGACGTCGCGCAGAGCCTGCTCGAGTTCGTCGCCGAGCTGAACCGCGAGCGCGTGCGCTTCCGGGCGAACGGGTATGCGCCGAGCTGGCCGCTCTACGCGCCGAACGGCAGCATGGATCCGTTCTACGTCAAGGTCGACAAGCACTACGGCGCGAGCGACCACGTGACCTACCTGCAGCGCGGCATCCCCTCGGTGATGTTCATCACCTGGCCCGACATGTGGTACCACTCGTCTCAAGACACGCCCGACAAGCAGGACCCGACGCAGTACCGGCGCGCCGCGGCCGTCGGCATCGGCGCGATGACGGTGCTCGCCACCGGCGGCGACGACCTGGCCAGCCGCGTCACCGCCGAATCGCTCGCGCGCGGCGCCGCGCGCATGGGGGATTCGCACCGCAAGGGTCTCGGCTACATGGCGGACGTGACCGGCGGCGCCGCGCTCGCTTCCGCCTACACGGAGGCGCAGAACGCCGTACGTCACCAGGCGGCCATCGAGAAAGCCGTGGCCGTGTCGTCGGGCGTGCTCTACGTCGATCCGAAGGCGGCCGCGGAACGACTCGCCCCCTTCGACGCCCTGATCGACGCCCGCGCGACGACGCTCCTCGAGGAAACGCAGGCGTACTACCGCTTGCAGGCCTCGATTCGCGGCGTCCAGGCCACCGAGCCCACGCCCACCGCGCTCGAGCAGGAGGCGGCGCGCCTCGTCGTGGCGCGGGCCGCTTCGGGTGGCCGCGGCGGCGGATTCGGCCGCGGCGGCCAGACCGCCGCCGCCATCCCGCAGCACATGCGCGCGGAGCTCAACGTCCTGCTCGGCCAGGACCGCACCGCGCTCGAGATCCGCGATTTCCTGTCGGGCGAGTTCGAGCCGCTGCCGCTCGAGGACTTCATGGCCACCCTGCGGGCGATGGAGAAGAGCGGGGCGATCACCTTGAGGGTGAAACAGTAAGGAGCGCGCGGAGGCTCACCACGGAGGCCACGGAGCACACCCGGGCTGAACCACGGAGGCCACGGAGCGCACCGAGTACCTCGATTCCAGGAGCCTTGTTCGCTCCCCTCCGCGCCCTCCGTGGTGGGTTCCGATCCGGACTTTCCGTGCCCTCCGCGCCCTCCGTGGTGATAACCCGCGGTGAGGCTCAGCGAACTCCTCACGGACATTGAGGTACACTCATCCCCATGAGAGCCATCCTCGTCCGCCAGTTCGGCGGCCCCGACGTCCTGAAGGTGGAAGAGTTGCCCGACCCGGCGCCAGGCTCGGCAGAAGTGCTGGTGCGGATCGAAGCGGTGGGTGTCAACCCGGTGGACACCTACATCCGGACCGGCACCTACGCCATGAAGCCCCCGCTGCCCTACACCCCGGGCAGCGATGGCGCCGGCGTCGTCGAGGCGACGGGCGAGCTGGCGCGCGCGTTCGCGCCGGGCGATCGCGTCTATTTCTGCGGCACCGCGAGCGGCCGTGGCACGGGCGCCTACGCCTCGGCGGCGGTCTGCGCGACGTCGCAGGTGTACCCCCTCCCGGCGCGTTTGTCCTTCGCGCAGGGCGCGGCCATCGGCGTGCCGTACGCGACCGCCTATCGAGCGCTCGTCTCACGCGCCGCCGCCCGGCAGGGTGAGACGGTTCTGGTCCACGGCGCGAGCGGCGGTGTCGGCGTCGCCACCGTGCAGATCGCGCGCGCGCTGGGTCTTGCGGTGTTCGGGACGGCTGGCAGCGACGACGGGCTCGAGCTGGTGCGCGCGCAGGGGGCCCACCGGGCGTTCGACCACCGGACCCTCGACTACGTCGACGCCCTGCGCGACGCGACCGGCGGGCGCGGCGCGGACGTGATCATCGAGATGCTGGCGAACGTGAACCTGGACCGCGACCTCGGCCTCCTCGCGCCGCGAGGCCGCGTCGTGGTCGTCGGCAACCGTGGCCGCATCGAGATCGATCCCCGTCAGACGATGGGCAAGGAGAGCGCGATCCTGGGCATGGTGCTCTGGAACGCGTCGGCAGAAGAAATGGAGAGCGTGCACGCCTGGCTGGGCGAGGCGTTCGACCGCGGCGCGTTGACGCCGGTCGTCGCCCGCGAGCTCCCGCTGGCGGACGCGCCGCGCGCGCACGAGCTGGTGATGACGCCCGGCGCACGCGGCAAGATCGTGCTGGTCCCCTGGAGCTAGAGGAGATCCCGACTCCAGTTTTACACGCCGAACCGCTCGGGGTCCCACTCGAGGCCGAGGTCGCTCGGCGGGCCCATGTACCCCAGCAGCGCCGAGGCGGCGACGACGGCCGGGCTGGCCAAGTAGCCCTCGCCGCCCACCCCCATCCGGTTCTGCCAGTTACGGTTGAACGACGTGATGGCGCGTTGGCCCTTCGCGAGCGCGTCCGGGCCCTGGCCGAAGCAGGGGCCGCACCACGACTGGCGGATCAGCCCTCCCACGGACTGGAAGACGTCGGCGATCGACTCGCCGCTCAGGCGCGGATCCGGCTGCTCGATCTGTCGCCGCACGCCGCCCGAGCCCGGGAATACGACGAAGTCGCTGGCGGTCTTCGACACGCCCTGCCCCCGCGCGGCGCGGATCACGAGCGCCGCCGACAGCAGGTCGTCGTAGCTGCCGTTGGTGCACGAGCCGATCATCGCCTTGTCGAACGTGAGGCGCTCGCGCGCGACCTGCTCAGCCGGGAACGCGTTGCCCGGGCTGAACGGCTTCGCGATCATCGGCCCCACGGCGCCGAGGTCGAGCGTCTCGTCCAGCTCGTAGACGGCCTCGACGCCAGGCGACACACGCGGGTACGGCAGGTCGGTCATGCCCTTCTGCCGATACCAGTCGGCGGTCAGGTCGTCGGCGGCGAAGACGCCGTTGAGCGCCTCGGCTTCGGCCATCATGTTCGCGATGGTGTTGCGGTAGACCATCGGCAGCTGCCGGTCGCGATCGACGAACTCCACCGACATGCCCTGCGACTGCTCCGGGCCCCACCGGCGCAGCAGCTCGAGGACGATGTCCTTGCCGCTGACCCAGGGCTGGAGCCGACCGGTGAACAGGACCCGCCGCGCGCGCGCCAGGGTGATGTAGATGTACCCGGTCGACCAGCCGAACCCGAGCGTCGTCGAGCCGACCCCGATGCCGACCGCGCCGTAGGCGCCGTAGGCGCGGCTGTGCGAGTCGGCGCCCGGAATGAGCTGGCCGGGCATCACCAGCCCCTGCTCGGGGAAGTAGAAGTGGAAGATGCCGTCGCCCGGCGTCGCGTAGTACGGCTTCTCGAGCCCCTGCCGCCGCGCGAACTCGCGGCCGATGCCCGTCTGCTTGTCGTCCGACGCCTTCCCCGTGAAGACGAAGTGATCGTTGGCAATCGCCGCCTGCCGCGGGAAGATCCGATCGCCGCCGGTGATCTGGTTGAACGTGTGGATCGCGAACGGCGCGGTGCCATCCGAGGCGGGCAACAGGTCCGCGTACACACGGAGCGTCACGCCCGGCTCGAGATCCGCGGGCTTCAGGCTCGTGTCAACGCGGTGCGCCCAGACGATCTGCTCGGTCGTCGTCATGCGTCGCGCCGCCGCCTCGTCAGCCCAGTCGATGACCGGCGTCGTCTCGACCGAACGGCGGAACTCGCGGCGCCCCACGGCGAAGATCCCGCCCGTCCGCCGGATCTCGTCCTCTTTGGCTGTGAGCGGAATCGGCGCATAGGTTTTCTCCCGGGTCTCGTTGACCAGCCTCCGGCTGACCGGGTCGAAGCTGAAGGTATCCCCGTCCCTGGCGTCGGCCACCGCCTCGGGGCTCTGCGCCACGTGCAGCCCCAGGTTGAACGCGTTGCGCCTGAAGATGTCCCCCATGTTCTGGCCGCAGACGACGACCAGCTCGAGGCCCGCCTCCTCGGCGACGCCCTTGAGGCCGGCCGGGCTCATCTCGCGCGAGGAACCGATCGCGAACCGATCGCCGGCCACGAGGAACGTCTCGCCGCGGTGCACCCGCGCCCGGAAGTCCGGCATCAGGTAGCGGAACGACCCGGCCTTCCAGCGCTCGTCGAGCGTCTCGAGGCTCTCCGACACGCAGTCGCCGGCCGGCGTGATCTGATCCGTGTCGATGGCGTCGAGCTTCTTCGGCGAGGCGGACCGGGGCTGGTGCTTCGGGTCCCAGAAGATCAGAGCCTGTCCTCGGATGACCGCGCGCGAGGCGCCGGAGGCGGGCGTGGTCTCCGGAGGGCTCGGAAGCGAGCCGAGGGTGACACCCGGCTTCAGCCGGGCCGGTTGAATCGTGTGCATGGACATCGGCTGCGCGCGATTCGAGCTGCGCAGCCTTCTTATGCTAGCAGAAAGCCGTCTGGCTCAGGTCCGACGGCCGGCGGGTCCGAGAACGATCCGGCCATGGGAACGGAAGCCCCCGAGGCCACCACCCCACCTGTCCCCGCCTCGACCTTGCGGACATCGGCGTCCATCGTTCATGATCGGACCATGTTCACGTCGGAAGCGACCACCAGGGGTATCCGCGTCGAGGTGACCGCCGAGTACTCGCCCGAGCGCTCGCGGCCCACCGACAAACAGTGGTTCTTTCTGTACACCGTTCGGATCAGCAACAAGGGGCGGGAGACCGTCCAGCTCATCAGTCGCCACTGGATCATCACCGACGCGCACGGCCACATCGAGGAGGTCCGTGGCCCGGGCGTCGTGGGCGAACAGCCCGTGCTGGAGCCCGGCGATGCGTTCGAGTACACGTCCGGCTGTCCGCTGAACACCTCGTTCGGGACGATGCACGGGACTTACCAGATGACCGCGCCGGGCGGCGATCCGTTCGACGTGGAGATCGCGTCGTTCACGCTCAGCGAGCCGTACACGGTTCACTGATCGCTTGAGGCTCTGGGCTCTGGGCTCCAGCGAGAGCCGAGAGCCAAGGGCCGTTCTCCTCTCACCCACCAAACTCGCAGCGGACCTCGATCGCCTGGCGGAGCCACCGCAGGTAGGTCCGCCTGCGGATCTCGACGGCGCCGACCGCTTCGAGGTGCGGCGTCGTCCACTGGACATCGAGCAGGCGGTAGCCGCGTGCGCGCAGGCGCTCGACCAGTCCGACGAGCGCGACCTTCGATGCGTCGGTCTCGCGGTGGAACATCGACTCGCCGAAGAACGCGCTGCCAAGGCTCACGCCGTACAATCCCCCGGCGAGCCGGTTCTCCCGCCACGCCTCGACCGAGTGCGCGGCACCGGCCTCGTGCAGCGCGCAGTAGCTCTCGATGATCTCACGGTCGATCCAGCTCCCGTCCTCGCGCTCGGCGCAGGCTTCGATGACCTCGCGGAACGCCGTGTCGATCCGGATCTCGAACCGCCCCTGCCGGACGACGCGCTGCAGCCGTCGCGGCACGTGGAAGGTGTCGAGCGGCAGGATGGCGCGCGGGTCGGGTGAGAACCAGCGGATCTCGCCGGTCTCGACCGCCATCGGGAAGTAGCCGTTGGCGTACGCCGTGAGGAGGATCTCCGGAGGCAGCACCTCGGGCGATCATAGCGGAGGATCTCCGTGGCGGAACACCGGTCCCTGTCACGCTGCACCGGTTGCCCACGTACGCAACCACGAGGCACACGAAGCTCACGAAGGTCGCCCGTCAACACACGCGACGGCCGGGCTGGCCGCGGACCACTTGCCTCTGCGGCCAGCCCCTCGCGCGGGACGGCACCCGGCGCGTGGAGAAAGCCGGCTGCAAACGTGGCGGGTGATCCCGGCCTTCTCCAGGCGCCGGGTGCCGTCCCGCGCCGGCCGCTCCGCGGCCGCCCGTCGCGTGCACCCCACCGACGTCACACCGATCGGCGGCAGACGGCACGCGCCGGATTTCGCCGACCCCGGGCGATCCTCGTGTGCTTCGTGGATCTTCGTGCCCTTCGTGGTTCCGTACGTGGACACGGAACGCGGCGTGACGGCCGCGTCACTCGCGCCGGAGCGCGACGACGGGGACGACGGGATCGATGCGCGCGGCACGGCGCGCGGGCAGGTAGCTGGCCAGAAGCGCCACCAGCGTGAGCAGCAGCGCCACACCGCCACCGCCGCCGATTCGACCCCCGGCGTGGCCTCGAGCCGCTCCACGAGCCGTCGCTGAAACGCGAGCCCCTCTTCGGTCGAGTAGCCGTTCGGGAAGAGATCGAACGAGGCGCGGATCGCGTGCGACGGATCGAAGCCCGGGTTCACGACCTGCGCGCGCTGGAGCCCCTGCAGGACGAGGGACGCCCCCACGAGCAGGAGCAGCGAGAGCGCCACCTGCCCGGCCACGAGCAGGCCGCGCAGCCGGGCGCGCGCCCGGCCGCCGCCCGCCCCGCTCGTCTCGTCCTTGAGCACGTTGGCGAGCGCGCCGAGACCGGCGTTGGCCTTCACCAGGGGGATATCCGGCTTGGTCCGCGCCATGACCTGGAGCCAGCGCGAGCCGCGCTCGTTCAGGCGATTGCCGCCGGGCAGCATCTGCTCCTCACAGCCCGCACGCCGAGCACGTCGAAGTAATGGCCCGACACCAGGGCGCCGAATAGCCGTTGGGCGTCCGGGCCCGGGTCCGCGTCACGATCTCGACGATGTCCTGCTGGCGGGCCACGCCGGGCAGCGGGCGCAGCAGCACGACCTTGACCCAGCTGTAGATCGTCGTGTTGGCGCCGATCCCGAGGGCCAGCGACAGCACCGCCGCCGCCGACACCCCGGGGCTCCTCAGCAGCGTGCGGACGCCGTATCGGACGTCGGTCAGCAGCTTCATGGGTCGAGGCTTCCCGTGCCGGCCTCCGGGCGGGCCCACCCCCTTTGCGATACGAGAGCCGGGCGTTCGGCTTCCAGGCGCGAGGGGGGGGTTGCGCTATGATCGCTCGAAATCCCTGATTCGTGGAGGACTTGTTTCGATGCCGAAGCTGACGGTCGAAGGATTCGCAACGTTCGAGGTCGCGCCGGGCACCCGGCTCGTGCGCGCGCTCGAACAGAACGGCGTGGACGTGCTGCACGCCTGCGGCGGCAACGCCCGGTGCACGACCTGCCGGGTGGAGTTCGTCTCGGGGGAGCCGGCGCGGCACACCCGGGCGGAGCGGGAGCGCCTCGAGGCGCGCGGCCTGACCGGCGTCCGGCTCTCGTGCCAGATCGCGTGCGAGGCGGACATGACGGTCCGCGCCATCAGCCGTCTCGAGGGCAGCGGCCGGCCCGACCCCGGTCCGACGCCTGCCGACACGATCACGCCGCCGCCCGAGTGGATCTGACGATCACGCCTGAGGCGGTCGCGTCGCATCTCCAGCCTGCTCCAGCCCGGACACGAGCGGGTGCAGGAGGCGCGACCGCCGGCGTGGCTCGGTTCAGGCATAGCGCTGTCGAATCGTCGGAATCAGGTACTCCGAGAACGCGCGCTCGAGGTCGTACGACGGGTCGAACCCCCAGTCCGCGCGCGCCGCGCCGTCGTCCACGTCCGCCGGCCAGGAGTCGATGATCCCCTGCCGCTTCTCGTCGATCCGGTAGTCGATCGACGCGCCCGTGAACGCCCGGGTCACGATCTCCCGAATCTCGGCCGCCGTCGGGTTGAACGTGCCGACGTTATAGGCGGTGCGCGTCAGCCGCTCGCGCGGGGCGGCGGCGAGCTGCAGCAGGACCTCCACGCCGTCGGGCATCGCCATGAACGGGATCTGCGTGTCCGGCCGGACGAAGCAGTCGTAGTGAGTGCCGCGCGCCGCGGCGTGGATCATCTCGGACGCGTAGTCCGAGGTCCCGCCGGAGGGCACGGTCACCGCCGAGATCAGGCCCGGGAACCGCACCGCGCGGAAGTCGACGAGCGCGCTCGCGGTCTTCGCCGCGAGCTGCTTGTAATGCCGCGAGTAGTACCGCCCCAGCTGTTCGCAGTACAGCTTGTTGCAGCCATACATGGTCGTGGGGTTGGTCCACTCGTCCTCGCGGACCCGGCCGGCGCGCTGCTTGGTCTCCAGGTCCGGCAGCCCGTAGGCGGCGATCGACGACGGGTACATGAACACCACGGGACGATCCTGGGACTCGCCCTGTCGTTGCGCGAACTCGAGCAGGTTGAGCGTCCCTTCGACGTTGACGTGGTGCGCCATCACCGGCGTGAATTCCGAACGGGTCGAGAGCAGCGCCGCCAGGTGGAAGACGAGGTCAACCTCGAACTCGGCCAGCAGCCGGTCGAGCACGGCCGGCTCCAGGATGGACCCGGTCACCTCGCGGGAGATCAGCGGGACGATCTCGGGGTCGAGCGGATTGACGTCGAGGGTGATGATGGGTCGGGAAGGTCCGCGGGCCAGCCGGGCGATCAGGCCATGGCCGATCTCGCCGCCGGCCCCTGTGATGAGTACGGCGAGCTTGCGCACGAGCTCGATTATAGCCCGTGATGCGCGCCGCCACGGCCGGATCGCGCCGCCCGGCCGCCGGGTCAGCCGAGCATGACGCCGTGCAGCAGCGACGCGACGACCGACAGCACCACGGCCGCGACGCAGACCAGCGCCGCGACGAGGTGGTCGATTTTTTCGGGCTTCAGCGGATCCATCCAGCGGCTCATCAGGTAGCCGCCGGCGAAGCCGCCGGCGTGCGCGTAGTTGTCCACGCCCGTCATGATCAGGCCGAAGACGAACAGGATCACCGCGTACTGCAGCGCCTCGCGATGCACCATGCGGCTGCCGGTCCGCTGGCCGTAATAGACGAGCGCGCCGAGCAGGCCGAAGATCGGCGCCGACGCCCCGACGGTGAGCTGCGCGCCGCGGAGGAACCCGAACGGCATGAAGCCGAGGTACGCCCCGGCGAACGAGCTCGCCAGGAAGCCGCAGATGCCCGCGACCGTGTAGATGATGACCATGCGGCCCGCGCCGTAGAGGTCCGCCGTCGCCGGGCCGAGCTGCCGGACCCACAGCATGTTGAACAGGATGTGCAGCAGCCCGCCGTGGAGCCACGCCGCGCTGATGACCGTCCACCACCGGCCGTACCCGAACACCGGCAGCGCGCCGCTCGCGCCGAACAGGAAGAGGCTGAGCGAGTTGGGCGAGAGGATCGCCAGCGGCCCGCCGCCCCCCAGGCCGCCGCCCGACGCGATCAGGGTCGCGAGGAACAGCCCGCCGCATCCCCACATCACGAGCTGAACGAAGCCCAGATCGTGCCCGAGGCGGCGGAGCGCCGGCGCATAGCCCCAGAGGCCCGGGTTCCAGCGGCCGCAGTTGTAGCAGCGCTCGTCGCGCACGCCGACGAGATGGCCGCACGACACGCACACCACCGAGCCTTCGGTCTGGCGCTTGAGCATCGCGCAAGCATACCGCACGCGTGCGTGAACCCGAAGCCGTGGGCGGCCGCGGGACGCGCGTCGGAAGTACGGTAGCATCGGCCCGCGATGCGGATTCTCGTCACGGGCGGCACCGGCTACCTGGGCATAGCGATCGTGCGCGCGCTCGAGGCGCGCGGGCACGAGCCGGTGATCTTCGCACGGACGGCCTCGTCGAGCGGGCTCGCCCACCGACTGGTCGACGGCGACATTCGTGACGCGGCGGCCGTGTCGCGCGCCGCCACGGGCTGCGACGCCGTCTGCCACGTCGCCGCGCTCGTGAGCCTCTGGCAGCGCCGCGCGCGCGAGTTCGACGAGGTCAACATCGGCGGCCTTCGTCACGTGCTCGCCGCCGCGGACGCCCACGGCCTCGCCCGCATCGTCTACACGTCGTCGTTTCTCGCGCGGCCGCCGGCGGGCCGGTCGGCGCCGCTCGAGGCGAACGACTACCAGCGCACCAAGGTCCGCGCGCTCGCGCTCGCCCGGGAAGCGGCCGGACGCGGGGCGCCGGTGATCAGCCTGGTCCCGGGCGTCCTCTACGGGCCCGGTCCCGCGACCGAGGGCAACCTGGTCGGCCGGCTGATGACGGATCACCTCGCCGGGCGGCTGCCGGGCGCGATCGGCCCCGAGCGCGTGTGGTCGTTCGCGTTCGTGGAGGACGTGGCGGCGGGTCACGTGGCGGCCCTGGAGCGCGGCACGCCCGGCCGTGAGTACTCGCTCGGTGGCGAGAACGCACCGCAGCGCGCGTTGTTCGAGGCCGTGCGCGACCGCACCGGACGGCGCCTGCCACGCCGCATCCCCTTCGTCGCGGCCTCGCTGGCCGGTGCCCTGGACGAATGGCGGGCGGCGCTGACCGGCACGCCGCCCCGCGTGACCCGGGGCGCGGTGACGATCTTTCGCCACGACTGGCCCCTCGACAGCGCCCCGACCGTCCGTGACCTGGGCTACCGCCCGACGCCGCTCGCCGAGGGTCTGGCCCGCACGCTGGACAGCCTGCTCGGCGGAGCGCAAGACGGTCGCTGGTGAACTCGAAGGTCGCGCGGGACTACCTGATGGAGATTGTCAAGACAAGATAAAAGAGGAGTCAGGAGTCAGGAGTCAGGAGGGGATCACGCCGTCACGCTGGGCAGCACCCCCGCGTGATCCACTCTGGTCCCCACCATCTCACTTCTCACTTCTCACTTCTCACTTCTAGTGCACCCCATGGCTGCCCTGCAGCAATGACGGATCCGCACCGAGGCGACGGATCGCCGACTCCCACATCGCCGGCGCGTCGGTCTCGAACACCAGGTCGAGCTCCACGTCCGCCGTGAGCCAGGCCGACTCGTTCAGCTCCATGTCGAGCTGCCCGGGCCCCCAGCCGGCGTAGCCGGCCAGCACCCGCGCCTGGGGTGCCGGGGTCGTCTCCAGCATCTCGCGCAGCAGCTGCGGCGAGGTGGACAGGTAGAGCCCGTTGACGATCCGCTGCGTCTCCACGCCCGGCGGCTCCTCGGCGAGCAGGATCCACCCTCGATGCGCCTCGACCGGTCCACCGATCCACAAGCGCATGCCGTTGTCGCTGGTGACGGCCGGCACCAGCCCGACCACGCTCGACGCGGGCACGTCGGTCGGCCGGTTGAGAACGAGACCGAACGCGCCTTCCGGGCCGTGCTCGCACAAGAGCACGACGGTCCTGGCGAAATTCGGATCGAGGAGCTGAGGCATCGAGAGCAGCAGCCGTGGCGCGATCGAGGTCATGGTTCAGTCCTGTCGTTCGTCCAGTCGGCGCCGGGCCCAGCGCATGTGCTCGGCGACCAGCGGATCGGTGACGCTCGGCTCGGTCCCGGGCGCGTCGAGCGCGGCGCGCGCCGCCGCGCCACCGGTGTTGCCGAGCGCGACCGCGAGGTTGCGCCGCAGCCCAGCGAGTCCGGGCCGCGTGAGTGGGCCGCCCTCGACGAGCGCGCCGAGCTCATCATCCGACCGCCGCCAGAGATCGACGAGCCGCGGGCCGTCGAGGCCCGGCCGCGGCTGCCACTCGGGCGCGTGCGTGCGGCCCGTCGACGGCGTCTGGTTCCACGGACACACATCCTGACAGATATCGCACCCGAACACGTGCGCGCCGAGGTCCGTCCGCTGCGACGCCGGAATCGGCCCCTTCAGCTCGATCGTCAGATACGACAGGCAGCGCCGCGCGTCCAGCACGTACGGCTCGACGAGCGCGCCGGTGGGGCACGCCTCGAGGCACAGCGTGCAGGTGCCGCACTGATCGAGCCCGGGCGCGTCGGGGTCGAGCGGGACGTTCGAGATCACCTCGGCCAGGAACAGCCAGGAGCCCAGCTCCGGGTGGATCAGGCAGGTGTTCTTGCCGATCCAGCCCAGGCCGGCGTAGTGCGCGTAGACGCGCTCCTGCACCGGCCCCGTATCCACGTAGGCCCGCGCCTCGAACCGCTCGCCGTGCCGGTCGCGCATCCAGGCGACGAGGCGATCCAGCCGCTCGCCCAGCCGGTCGTGGTAATCGTCCCCCCACGCGTACCGCGCGACGCGCGCCTCGCCGGCGCCGTCACGCTCGACCGAGTACGGCCGGTCGACGTTGTAGACCGTGCCGAGGACGACCACCGACTGCGCAGACGGCAGCACCGCTCGCGCATCGGCCCTCCGGTCGGCCGTGCGCGCCAGATACCGCATCTCCCCGGCGTAGCCGCGGTCGAGCCACTCCCGGTAGAACGCCAGCTCCGGAAACGCGCCGACCGGCGCCACCCCGCAGAGGTCGAACCCGATCGCTTGCGCCGCGGCCTTGACGTCGGACGATGTCATTTCGCCTGGCGGGTCCGCGACGAACCGCCTCGCTAGGGGTCTTGACCCCAAGAAGTATGAGTGTTTGAGTCAAGTTGTTCAGGCCGCAAGTTTGACCTCGTCGAGGAAACGGGCGAGCGCGGCGTCGAGCCGATCGAAGGCGCGCTGCCCGCGAGGTGA
>Ga0326597_10004037_pt1 | contig 20792 bp, 27 predicted proteins | sample RVTome_12_FD_203789 | JGI IMG/M metagenome (GOLD analysis project Ga0326597, IMG submission 203789) | Soil microbial communities from uranium-contaminated site in the Upper Colorado River Basin, Wyoming, United States - RVT100D185 | ecosystem: Environmental > Terrestrial > Soil > Contaminated >...
CGGGCGTGATAACCGCCATTGTTGCGCCGTCCGGAGAGTACTGAACCTGGCCCCCCTCGCCCGGTCCGAAGAGTACTTCCTGGGTGCCAGTGTCTGCATCAACGAGGCGGACCTGACGTTGGGTGTAAGGCCAGATGCCCTGTTCTTCGAACCCGGGTCCCGCGTCGTAGGTCAAGGTGTGGGTGTTCGGAGTCCAGGTGACGTTGGCCGGGGCGGCGACGTCGGCCCACGTCCCGTCGACGAGGGCCTCCAGGTCGGCATGGCTGACCAGAAGGCGCACGCCGGTGCCGTCCAAGCCGGCAACCCACAGCTCGCCGCCCTGACCGGGTAGCCGGTGGCTGAAGGCCAGCAGCTGCCCGTCCGGCGAAAAGGATTGAAACTCGATGGTGCCGTAAAGTTCCGGACCACCGGCCAGCTGCCGCAGGTGGGTTCCGAGGATATCGACCGCCCACAGCTCCGGCCCGGAGGCAGTCTGGCGGGTGTAGGCCACCGTCTCGGCGTCGGGCGCGAGCCGCACCGCGGCGACGTCGGCGGTCGCGGTGAGCGAGTAAGGTTCCGCCTCTCCCCGATCCCACACCCAGAGATCACCGGTTTGGATCCAGACCAGGCGCAGATTGCCGGGAGAAGCCTGCTCGGTGATCACGCAATTGGCGAAGCGCCCGGCGGGAGAAGCGGGCGTATGGAGTTCGACGGGGGTAGGCGGGGGGAGCTCGATGGGGATGGGCGACAGCACAAGCTCAGGCTTGAGTGTAGGGGCTTTGACTGCGGGACTCGGAGTGGCGGGAGCCGGTGATGGAGCGCAGCCGGCGAGCGCGGCGAACAGTGCAGCCATCAATAGCTGGACGAGAATGGTCCTCACGGTAAAATCACCCTGTCGTCAGGATACCGCGTAATCAGTCTATGAACCAATCAGGGGCCGGCCGTGATCGGTCAACCCAGGAGGTGATGGAATGGTGAACCCCGGTTGTCAGGTTCACAAGCTGATCGCCGATGTGTGCCTAACTGCGCAAGGGAAGGTCCTCATGGTGCGATACCAGGACACCTCGGGGTACGACGGGGAGCCGGGCTGGTTTCTGCCCGACGATTATTTACATCACACCGAACACCCTCAGGATGCCGCCCAGCGGATCTTGAGCAGTCAGGCCGGTTTGGAGGCCAATGACCTGCGGCTGAGCCATGTCGAATCGTTCGAGGGTCACGGGTATTGGCATCTCGTTTTCCACTACTCGGCGACTCAGAGCGAGGCGGCACCGCCGCTGGCTGGCCAGAATGTCAAAGCGATGGAATGGTTCCCGCTGGACCGCCTGCCGCCGAGCGAGCAGGTTGGGCATGGCGGCTGGGGTTTGGAGACGATCCAAACAGTGCTCGCGCAACAGTAAGCCCCTGTGTGTCGGGTGGCGAACTGCCCCGCCGATCCCACTAGAATCATGGCCGACTGCTCTTGGGAGCGGAGGCAGGTTCAGCCACAGAATAGGGCGAAGCAGCAAGGACGTGAGACTTGGCATGCGTCGACCGCTGATCCTTGAGTTTCGGCTGCTGTTTTACGCGATCCTGGGAGTGATCGTGCCGTTTGGGGTGCTGCTCTATTTCTTCCCCGGTGGAACGGACTCTTATTGGGCGTGGTCCATCCCCGAGCCACGCTCCGCGATGCTCATCGGAGCGGCCTATCTCGGAGCCATCTCCTACTACCTCGCAGCTCTAATCCATAACGACTGGCAGCAAGTCGACAACGGCCTGGGAGGCCTCATTCTCTTCTCCCTGGTGCTGCTGGCCGCGACCATGGCTCACTGGGATGTGTTCAAACCGTACCATCCGATCACGCTGGTCTGGCTGGCGTTCTATTACGGCGGACCTTTTCTGGCCCCGGTTTTCTATCGGCTGCAGATCGAGCAGATGGGCCCGGCGACTGACGAGGGGGTCAGCCTGGATCCGGGCGTGCGGGCCTGGCTAATTGGACGAGGGGTCTTCTATGCAGGGCTAGCGCTCGTGGGCTTCGGCTTCGCGGATGTCCTCGCAGCGGTATGGCCGTGGAGCATCCAACCCCTGGAATTGCGAGTCTTCATCGGCCAGATCGCGATCGTGAGCTGGGGCGGGATAGTTGCCATCCGGAGCCGATGGGCCTGGCGGTGGCACCGGCTCGGGGTTCTGCTTGGAGGCACAATCGGGTTATTCCAGCTGATCGGGTTGGTAGTCAGTGCGAAACCCTATCACGGATCGTCGCTGATTGGTGTATTTCTGCCCATCATGTTTGCTGAATGGCTGGCCGTGGCGGCCGTGTTGTTCCTGCTCTACCGGCGACGTTAACAATGACCCAGATGCAGAAAACGAGCATTGTCCAATTCGGTGTCCGGCTGGTGGGTCTGATCTATCTAGGGCTCGGGGTGCTGGGCTTCTTGCCATTCGACTTTCTCAATCCGCATCACCCGGAGGGGGTAGGGGCGCGCTACCTATTGAATCTCGTCGCGGTTAACACGTTGCACAACGTCATCCATCTGGCTATTGGGGTGAGCGGGCTCTGGGCCGCTAAGCAGCTGCACCCTTCGCATCCGCTCAGGGGAGGACGGGTGCGGCTGTGGGGCAGGGTGACCGGCGTCGTCCTGCTACTGTTGTCCTTGATCGGCCTGGGCCAGGCAGCGGTCGAAGGCTTTCCGAAGGACCAGCTTCTGTTGGGGCTCTTGCCCTTGAATTCCCCCGGCCATATCCTGCACCTGATTTCCGGTGGCCTGGCGCTTTATCTGGGGCTTGCCGGCCCCTCAACTCGTACATAGCGCAGCAGTTGAAAAAGATCGAAAGGAGAGGAACAAATGGTCACAAGCAGATTCAGCCGATTCGCGGGAGTTAGCGGCGTGCTGGCAGGCGCCTTCGGCCTGCTATACGCGGTTTCGTTCATCGTCCTGCAGAACGTCCTGCTGAGCGGACTTTTCCTCATGTTGGGTGGGCTGCTGGCCACGGCCGTCCTCACCGCCCTGTTTCATCGGGTCCGGGACATCGATCCCTCGCTCGCCTTGTGGCGGGGCAACTCCGACGGTTCCTGACCAGAGGTTGGACCGCGAAACGAGGTGTTGATCGGTAACCGAGGCCTAGCCGCCTCTTAACTATCGCCCGCGGTCGAGCACGGTTCGAATCTTCGTCTCACTGGTGAGGGTCTGGTGGACCGGGCAGCGTTCCGACATTTCGCTCAGTCGCTGCACCTGCTCCGCGGTCAGATCCCCTTGAAACCCAATCCGAACCTCGATGATGTCGACCTTCGCGTCCGGATCGCTCTCGCAGTCCTCGCAGTCCCGGGCATGTACCCTGGAGCTGCTTAGAGTCACTCGCACGCCTTCCAGCGGCCACTGCTTGCGCCGGGCGTACATCTGCACTGTCATTACCTTGCAGGCACCCAGCGCGCTCAACAACAATTCGTAGGGATTCGGCCCCGCGTCGTCGCCGACGCCGAGCGGCTCATCCGCCACGAAATGATGGCGACCGGCGGTGATTTCGACTTGCACGTTGGTTGAGGAGCGAGCAATAACGACACTCATGCGATGCCTACCTCTTGCTCCTCCCGCCGGTCGCGAGCTTGCGGTAGCCGACCTATTTCGGTTTCGTTGGCGATTACCCCTGGCTAGCCCCGGAGGGAGGAGTCTGCGAGGCTAGCCAGAGGAGAAGAGAACCACGGGCGGTGGGCCCCCTGCACTCTTGATGGGGCCCAAAGCCAGGCTCTTACCACGTCCGGCCTGCTGCGCCTTCCTGCACAGCCCAACCGCTGCCGCCGGCGGACCGGCGGCCAAAAACCAGCATGGTAAGAATCGGGAAAGCGGGGATGTCTAACTGTAGGGAGCGCACTTGGCGTTCCCTCACAACCCACAGGAGGAATGGCATGGACGAGAAGGCGCGAATGGAGCTCGACACCCACATCAAGCAGCACGTCACCTACCCCATCAACAAGAAGGATTTCATGGCCAGCTGCGGAAATCTCAGCCATGTGCCGGGAGATACGAGGAACTGGGTCGCCGAAGCCCTCCCTGACCGCACGTTCCAATCTGCCGAGGACATTTTCCACGCGCTGGATATGCCGCACGAGCATTAAGCGCTCCGGTTGCACCGAAGGACCCGGCAGGTGACGCCGGGTCCTTTCCATAAGCTAGCCGCACGGCATCTCGACATCGTAAGACTCTTCCGCCGACCTGCATCCATAATGGGGTAAGAGCGATCCGCTTTCAACGCCTTCACGCTTGTGGAGCCGAAGCAAAGGGCTAGAGAAAGCCGAGGGAGGACCAGAGATGGCCAGGCAGAGCAACCTGCACGGACGACGAGGTATTGCCGGGCCCAGGATAGGCCGAAGGCGGACCAGGTCGTGGCTGTTTTGGGGTGGGGCGGCTGCGATTGCCATCCTGGTTGCCACGGTGGCGTTGCAGCCGAAGCCAGGTAGAGAAGGTTCGACAGGTCCCTCCGGTGAGCGACGCATCGCAGCACCCGATTTCCGTTTGACGCTCTACCAGGGCGCCGATACGCTTGGTGCCGAGGAACTCGAGTTTTCGAGCATCTTCGGCCAGGGCAAGCCGGTCGTGCTCAACTTCTGGGCGGGTCTCTGCCCGCCTTGCCGGGCCGAAATGCCGGGGTTCCAAGCGGTGTACGACGAGTTAGGGGGGCAGTTTATCCTCCTGGGTTTGGACATCGGTCCGTTCATCGGGCTGGGCTCACGGGAGGACGGTCAGAATTTGTTGCGCGAACTTGGCATCACGTATCCGGCCGGGACGACATTCGAGCAAGGCGTGGTGACCGAATATCGGGTGCGCGGCATGCCGACAACGGTCTTTCTGACTGCGAGCGGGGAGATTGTCGATACGCATATCGGGCTGCTCGATGAGAAGACATTCCAGAGCAAGGTTGAGAGTCTTCTCCAGAGACCCTGAGATTGAAAGGAGACCATTGAATGAGTGAGCCGATCCATGTGACCGATTCCAACTTCGAAGCAGCGGTGCTTCAATCCGCGATCCCGGTCGTCGTAGACTTTTGGGCGCCTTGGTGCGGTCCATGCCGCATGATCGCCCCGATCCTGGAAGAGATCGCCGGCGAATACGACGGCAGGTTGATCGTGGCCAAGGTGAACACCGACGATAACCCCCAGTGGGCCTTGCGCTACGGAGTGCAGGGCATTCCCACCCTGCTCTACGTCCACGACGGGAAAGTTGTGGACCAGCAGGTAGGCGCGGCCCCCAGGCCTTTTATCCAGAAGAAGGTCGAACAGCTGCTGAAGGCAGCAACCCCCGCTGCGGCGTGAGGCCGGTAGGGGCAGATCCTCAGGTCGCTTGGATGTGGGATGACGGAGCCGTGGCTGTATCGTGACTGAACTCATCTATGCCCTCTCGCAACTGGCGAGCACCTGGTTGGGGCGCGTGGCAGACCTGCTACCTGTCGGCTACGCCTTCGGTGCCGGCATGGTCTCGACAGTGAATCCGTGTGGCTTTGCCTTGCTGCCGGCGTACTTGGGCTTGTACCTGGGCAGGGGGACGGAGCAATTTGCCCGGACCTCAGCCTGGCGACGTTTCACCCAGGCCTTGCTGGTCGCGGCGGCAATGACCGCCGGCTTCGTCGTGCTGTTTGGCGTGGCGGGTCTGGCGATCGCCGCAACCGGCACCTTCCTGGTTGGAGCCGTTCCGTGGATTGGCCTGGGAGTCGGCGTGCTTCTCGCAGCAGCGGGGCTCCGGCTGCTGACGGGACACGCGCTCTACGCCGGACTTACGGAGCAGTTGGCGGCGCGACTGGGCAACCCGCGACAAGGAGGGATCCAGGGCTACTTCGGCTTCGGCCTCGCCTACGGTACCGCTTCGCTGAGTTGCACTCTGCCCATTTTCCTCACCGTGGTTGGGAGCGGCTTTGCCGTCCGAGGCTTCGTGGCCGCGACGACTCAGTTTGTGAGTTATGCCTTGGGGATGGGGCTGGTGATCGCCGTGTTGACCCTGGGGCTCGCCCTGTTCAGGGGCGCCATGGTGGGCATGCTGCGCAAGACGCTGCCTTACTTCCAAAAGCTCAGCGCGGTGCTGCTGCTCCTGGCAGGCGCTTACATCGTCTACTACTGGCTATCGGTAGGCCAACTGGCACGGGCGCTCTTCTGATGAATTCGATTGAGAGGACTCACAGTCATGCCGAAGTCTTCCAAGACCGACCATCTGCTCAACGCGATACGGCTCCGCGTGCGCGCGGGGCTCAAGACTAGGAAGGCCCGGGCGAGAGCGGTTCCAATACTCGACCACTCTGACATGGACCTCAAGGTCGGCCTGATCGGACACGCCATTTGCGGATTGGGCGCCGGACTGGTTCGTGGCGCCTTGATTCGATACACGTCTCCGCAGTCGACCCATCGTGGCCGGCCGGGCCGCTAGGCCCGGCTTGGTTGAGCGGCGGGCGGAACAGCCGACGGCCGAACATGAACATCACCCGATCGTTACTCAAACCGCTGCTGTTGATCCTGGGCCTCATGGCCGCCGGATATTTCCTGCTGCGGCGGCCGAGTGAAAGCGTCACAGTGATCAACCCAACAGACTCCGGCGAAACCCGCTCCGCCCACTCCGAGCGCACGTTGGAGATCGTGACGCTGCTGCCGCGGGACGCGATCCCGGCGATTGACAGCCCACAGTTCTACTCGGCCGCCGAGGCCGACGTCGAATACGCCCCCGACGAACTCGTGCTCGGCGTCTCACTCGACGGCGACAGCCGGGCCTATTCCACCGCACTGCTGAGCCGGCATGAGATCGTCAACGACATCGTCGGCGGGCGCGTGATCGCCGTGACCTGGTGACCGCTGTGCTTCACGGGAATCGTGTATTCCCGAGAGATCGGCGGCCAGGAATACAGCTTTGGTGTCTCCGGCAAACTGATCATGAATGCGCTGGTGATGTACGACCGTCAGACGGAGAGCCTGTGGAGCCAGATCACCGGCGAGGCCGTGTTGGGGCCGCTCCAGGGAACCAAACTCGAATTCGTTCCCGCGCTGCACACCACGTGGGCTGAATGGAAGGCCCTGCACCCCAAGACCCTGGCGCTGGTCAAGGGCTACTCCGGCGCCTACGACAGTTACGCCAGCTACTATGAGTCCGCTCGGGCCGGTGTGTTGGGGGAGACCCGCAGCGACACACGGCTGTACGTCAAAGAGTTCGTCGTAGGGGTGGAGCAAGGCGGCCAGGCGGTGGCCTATCCATTCAGCGTGCTCAACGGGCAGCCCGTCATCAATGACGTAGTCGGCGGTATGCCGGTACTGGTGGTGTTCGACGCGGACAGCGGGGCAAGCGCGGTCTTTGACCGCCGGGTGGGCGGGGAGACGCTGACTTTCTTGGCTGGGGACGGGACGACGCTGACCGACATCGAGACGGAGTCGGCATGGGACGGGCTGAGCGGCGTCGCCACCGCCGGACCGCTCGTCGGCCACAGACTCGCGCCGGTCAAGAGCACCCGGGCATTCTGGTTTGGCTGGAAGGACTGGTATCCCAACACGCGCGTTTTCGGGCAGTAGTGGAGAGATAGTGGACCACTCCGAGATCTTCTGGGAACTGACCCGGAGCATTTGCCCGGTCTGTGCGCGCCTCGTTGACGCTCAGATTCTCTTCCGCGACAATCGGGTGATCATGCGGAAGCGCTGCCCGGAACACGGCTGGTTTGAGGCACTCACGTTCAATGACGCCGAGTTGTACGTCTCGTCGGCCCGCTACAACAAACCGGGAACGCTGCCGCTCGAGTTTGCCACCCAGGTCGCCGAGGGCTGTCCCCACGACTGTGGCCTGTGTCCCGAGCACAAGCAGCACGCCTGCCTGGGCTTGATTGAAGTCAACAGCGCCTGCAACCTGGCCTGCCCGCTGTGCTTCGCCGACGCGGACCGGCCTGGGAACGGCCACACGCCGCTATCCTACGAACTCACCTACGAGCAAGTGGACTACATGCTGGATCGGTTCGTAGCCGCCGAAGGCAACCCGGAGGTGGTGCAGTTCTCCGGCGGCGAGCCGACGATCCATCCACGGATCCTGGACTTCATCGAACTGGCCCTGTCGAAGCGCATCCGTTACGTTATGCTCAACACCAACGGCGTGCGCCTGGCCCGCGACGATCGTTTCTTCGCCCGACTGGCCGAACTCAAGCCCTACATCTACCTCCAATTCGACGGCTTCGAGGAACAGACGAACAAGGTCATTCGCGGCAAGAAGGACCTTCTCGAGGATAAGCTTCGCGCCCTGGACCGCATGGCCGAGGCCGGGATGCGGGGCGTGCTGGTGATGGCGCTGGAGCGCGGCGTGAACGAGCACGAAGTAGGCGAGGTGATCCGCTTCGGGGTGGAGCACCCCGCCGTGTTTGGCGTGACGATCCAGCCGGCTTTCCACTCCGGCCGGTTCATGCCCTTTGATCCGATGCAGCGCATGACCATCCCCGACGTGCTGGGCCTGATCGAGGCGCAAGCCGGAGAGCACTTCGTCCAAAGCGATTTCGTGCCCATCCCGTGCTGTTTTCCGACCTGCAACTTCGTCACCTACGCCTACGTGGATCACGGGCACGTCACGCCTCTGCCCCGGGTGCTCAACGTGGATGATTACCTCGACTATCTCGCCAATCGCACTTTGCCCGATTTGTCCGCGGAAGTACAGCGAGCGCTGGAGGCCTTGTGGTCGTCGTCGGCGGTGCCCGGAACCGAGCGGGCGGCAGGGCACTTCAGCTGCGCCGCCTGCAACCTGGGGATGGGCCTACCCTCGGACTTGAATGCGCTGGCCGACCGAGTGTTCACCGTCGTCATCAAGGACTTCCTCGACCGCTGGACGTTCAACGTCAAGACTTTGATGAAGTGCTGTGTGGAAGTGCTCGTGCCGGATGGCCGCATGATCCCCTTCTGCGCCTACAACACCGTGGGCTATCGAGAACAAATCCGCGCTGCGTTGGCCGCCCATCCGGGCGCGGTCGGGCCGGGTTCGCTAGGACCAGTGCGGCCGCCTCAGGGGGCCTGATGGAGGCACAGGCCGTCAAGCAGTGCTGCGCCCGTTTCTACGCCAGCGATGGCGCCCGCCTCCTGTTGGGCGACTCCTTCCATCCCGGCGGCGATCGTCTCACTGCGCGGCTGGGCTATGCGCTTCACCTATGCGCCCATGACCGGGTCCTGGACGTGGCCTGCGGGAACGGGCGCACGGCTTTCATCCTTGCTCAGAAGTTTGGCTGCTCGGTGGTGGGTGTGGATTACAGCGCCGACAACATTCGACGCGCCACGCGGGCGGCACGCGCCGCCGGACTCAGCCGGCGGGTGACTTTCGTTCAAGGCGACGCCGAGGCCCTGCCGGCCGCCCCCGGTTCGTTCAGCGCGCTCGTCTGCGAATGCGCCTTCTGCACCTTCCCGGACAAGGCCGCCGGGGCGTGGGAAATGCGTCGAGTCCTTGCGCCCGGTGGGCGACTCGGCCTGGCCGATATCACTCTCGAACAAGCCCTACCCCCCGAACTCCAGTCCCTGGCGGCCTGGGTGCTGTGCATCGCCGATGCACGCCCGGCCGACGGCTATCGCGCGATCCTGGCGGACGCCGGCCTCACCCCAGTCGACTCCCGCGACGAGTCATGGGCGATCCGTGACGTTGTGAACGAGGTGGGAGGTCGGCTGATGATGGCCGAAGCGGCCCAGAGTCTCGGAGGGTGGTTGGGGACCCGCTGGGACTTCGAAGCGGCCCGCGCCGTGCTACGCCGGACGAAGGAGTTTGTGGAGACCGGCGGCGCAGGATACGTGTTGCTCACCGCCAAAGCCGAGGCGACAGACTTCGTTCCAGGGCGGCGACGGGATCACTCGAGCTGTTCGCCATACACTTCGATCTCAACCGCGCCAGTGTTGCCGCCGCTGCTCGACACGGCTTCGAATCGGAGGCGCCTGGCGGTGAAGTCGACCCCGAAGTAATGGCTCTGCCCTGCATCGACCAGCTCGAAGGGGCCAAAGAGCTCGCCCTGGTCCGTCACGATTCGGAAGCTGTGGATCTGCGCACTACTGCCCATGGTGCGTGTCCAGAAGCCAATCCGGGTGACGCGGGTGAGCCCGGCGAGCTCCATCTCGATCCAGGCGCCGTCGCCGTCCCCATCGGATGACCAGGCGGTGGCCTCATCCCCGTCGAAGGCGTTTAGGCCGCCCCACGGGCCATCATCTGTTCCGCCGTCGAAATTGCTGCTGACGCCGACGAGGCGCGCCCCATTCTCGGGCAGGGCCCGATTGGGCTCAACCGAAGCGGCGGAGGCGGGCGCGGTGCGAAACGTGTATTCCTCGCTGCGGTACAGCGTGCCGTCGGGTCCGACGCCCTGCAGCCGCGCGTAGTACAGCGTATCCGGCGTCAGGCCGGTGAGCAGCGGGTGATGATCGGAATGTGCACCTCCCGCCATATCGGTGTCGGTAGCCACTTGGCCATACTCTGGAGTGGTGCCATAGACGACCGCGCATACTACCGGCTGAGTGGTCTCGACTCGCAGCGCGGCGGTTTCGGGCCCGATGTCAAAGAATTCGGGGCCAGAAGTCAGGATACCGTCGATCGGGCGAACTCGAACCTCTGAGCCTGAGGTGGCCTGCAGGCTGCAGGCCGCGGTGGCAAGTGCCAGGCCCACTGCCAACGGAACCAGGTTTCTTCGGCACGTCATGGATCTCTCCTCCTCTGAGAGTCTACTCCGGAACGAGGCGGTAAGAATCTGGGGATGAGCTGCGTCCAACGAAGGTGCGGCTCATCCACCACCTCATCCTGAAGCGTTACGGCATCCCGCCGGATTCCGTGCTGAATGCCGGCCCCGAGCCTGTGGACGCGCCAGCCCCGCTCGGGGTCGCGTCGGAGCTCCGGCGAATCGTCGGCGCATTGATGGTCGAAGGGTTCGACGGTGCGGCCGGCCGGGTGGATTACCTTCGGCTGCGGCTCAGCCCCACCTATGCCGAGTATCAGGAGTGTGCCGAGCGCTTGCGAACCTTCGACCCGGCGAGCCTCGTCGATGAGCAAGAGCGCCTGGCTTTCTGGATCAACTTGTACAACTCGCTGATCATCGATGCCGTCATCCGCTTTGGGATCCGTCGCTCGGTACACGAGCTGCCGGGTTTCTTTTGGCGGGCGGCCTACGACATCGGTGGAAAGCGCTACGACTCGACCGACATCGAGTACGGCGTCCTGCGCGCCAACCGAGGCCACCCGGCGATCCCCGGGGCGCACTTCGAGGCGGGTGACCCGCGGCTGGCGTTCAGCCTGCCACAGCTCGACCCGCGCATTCACTTTGCGCTGGTGTGCGCGGCCCGATCGTGCCCGCCCATTGCGGTTTACGATGCTCAGCACACCGACCGACAACTCGATCTCGCGGCCCGCGCCTTTATCAACTACGGCGGTGCCGAGGTGGACCGAGCGCGAGGGATTGTGCGGCTCTCGAGAATCTTTCAGTGGTATGCGCCTGACTTCGGCTCCCGCCCGCTCGCGCTCGGGGATCGGACTCCGCTCTTGAAGTATGTGTCCTCCTACCTGGCGGATGAGGCCAGCCGAGACTACGTCTTGGGCGGCCGTCCACGGGTGCGCTTCATGCGTTACGATTGGTCGCTCAATCAATAGATCACCCGGATCCTGCCAGGGATCGAGCCGCCCATGGCCCTCACGAGATCCCAGACGAGAGCGCCGGATTCGAGTTTGGGTGAGCGCCGTCCGGGGATTGGGAACGGATGAGCCGCTCGACGACCAGCGGCAGCGTGGCCGGGTCGCGACCTCCAGCCCGAATCGCGCAAGCAGCGCGCTGGTCACCTCTTCCCGCGAGCGGCCGACCACTTCGGCGAATGTAGCTTGGACGTCTTCCACCGTAACCGGCATCGGACTGAGCGTCTGCACGGCTTGAGCGTAGGACAGGCTTTTGAGCCACTCCGTCTTGACCAGCGTGCCGTCGAGGTCGAAGATCATCGCCCGAATCATCGCTTGGCCCTCTTGGTGGAGTCGTTCCATTCATCGGGCCCGCCACCGCCTCGCCGAGGATCTGGCTCCACAGGCTGTCCGTCTGGCGGTCGTACATGACCAGCGCATTCATGATCAGTTTGGCGGAGAGGCCGCAGGTGAGTTCCTGGCCGCTGAGGAGCGCCGTCGATTGGCCCCGGCTCTCGCCGTCCAGTTCAGTCAGGCGACGCAATCTGCCGCAGCCTTGTCAGCAAGGCGCCCACCGAAGGACGATCCGTAGGATCTTCGCTCAAGTATGCGAAGCGCAACCCTCCTCCGGCGTCCACAATGACATCACCGCCGAGTTGATGGGGGTCGCCGCGAATGCCGCGCCACCGCCACCCCGAGAGCACCAGTCGGGCATAGCGCCACCACACCTTCGGTTGCCAGACACGCCAGACCGAGGAGCGCAGTCCGTAGGCACGGTAGGCCGTGCGCTCCGGGTCGAGCAGAAACTGAAAGTCCACGCCCGTTTCAGCCTGCCAGCGCCGGGCCTGCTCCGGGTTTGAAAAGGAGATCAATACGACCTCGGCGTTGAGAGCCCTAACTTCATCTCGGCGGCGATGCAACTGCACCGCGTGCTCCCGGCACGGCAGTCAGCCGAGGTGGCGCAGAAAGACGAGCAGGACCGAGCGTCCCCGGAAATCGGTCAGCGAAACCGGCGGCCCGGCGAGGCTGGGCAAATGAAAGTCAGGGCTTTTGATGCATAACGACTCGGCGGCGTTGTTCATTTCTGGCTTTGGTATAGGGGCGTTTAGCGGCTGCCGCGCTCCGACAACCAGCGCTCGGTCATCATCGCCGCCGCAACGCCCTGACCTACCGAGGTGGCCACCTGCCGGTACACCGGGTCCTGCACCTCGCCGGCCGCGAACACTCCAGGCACGTTGGTCATCATCTTTTCGTCCGTGATCAGATATTTGTGTTCGTCCATCGCGAGCTGCCCCTCGAACAGCGCCGTGTTGGGATAATGGCCGACGTAAATGAACACCCCGTTGGTAGGAAGCGTCCGGGTGCTGCCGCTCTTCAGATCCCGGACGTCCACGCTCTTCACCCTGCCATTTCCGTTGATCTGTTCGACGACTGTGTTCCAGACAAACGACAGTTTCTCGTTCTTCAAGGCCCGGCCCTTCAGGGCCTCACCGGCCCGCAGTGTGTCACGGCGGTGGAGGACACGTACCGAATTCGCATACTTCGTCAGGAATAGGCCCTCCTCCAGCGCGCTGTCCCCTCCGCCCACTACGACCACGTCCTTGCCGCGAAAGAAGAACCCATCGCAGGTGGCACAAAATGAGACCCCCCGCCCGATGAACTCCTCCTCCCCCGCCACCCCAAGCCGTTTGGGGGAGGCGCCGGTGGCGATGATGGCGGCATCGGTCAGGTACTCCTCCTTGTGGGTTTTGATATAGAATGGAGAGGATTTGGTAAAGTCCACGGCGAGCACTTCGTCGATCTCCACCCGCGCGCCAAATCGCTCCGCTTGCTTGCGTATCAGCTCTGCTAGCTCAGGGCCGGTGGTGCCCTCGGGGAAGCCAGGGTAGTTTTCCACTTCGGTCGTAATCGAAACCTGGCCGCCCAACTCGTTACCGGAGATCACCAGCGGGTTAAGACTACCGCGCGCGGCGTACAGCGCGGCCGTCAGCCCAGCCGGGCCGGAGCCGATGATAATCACTTTTTCCTTCTGCATGGATGAGCCCTCAGTTGCGGCTTGAGCCAAAGTCCGCCTTCACTGGCTTAGACGAAGCAAGGAATATGGGTCTTACCAACCGACCCTGAAACACGGAGCCAATCGCGGCGAAAGAGAAGCTGAGCGGCGGGTCAGACTCTGGCAGCGGCCCAGTGATTGATGGCACCCAGCGCGACACCCCACATCATGTGTCCTAGGAAGAAGACGAAGGCATTGAGATTCAGCATCACCGGGTCCACCAGCGGTACGACAACAAACCACATCACCGCGTAGATCACGACGCCGTAGATAACGCCGGCGACGATCTGCCTACCGAGCGACTTGAGGCGCGGCGCGATCAGGTAAGCGAAGATCAGGCCGAAGATGACCGAGTTCATCATGTGCCCCATCAGACCCAAGATGACGCCGAGCAGATGAAAGGGAACCGGCACAGCAATGCTCTGCAGACCGCGCAGGATGGTCGCCGCGATATAGACGACGGGCGACCAGAAGCCAGCTCCGATGATGGCCTCCAGGATCATTTGCCACATACCCATCACCAGGCTGGCGACCAAGCCGGCGGCCAGCAGTCTCAGTGACAACGCTGGACGGGCAGTGAATGTCGGGATGCTTGTCATGACTTCCTCCTCGCAAAACGAACGGTGCGCATCTCGGTCACGAGAGTTTGATGCCCGGCTGCGTTTCTTCCGTGAGCGGGCGCTTCAGCCATACAGACGCCTTGACAGGCTCGAGCCTTACCGACCCAACTAGGCGACCACCGGCAAGGCGGCTTCGAGTTTTCGCGCGAGGTGCTCTCTTCAGTCCGTTGGCCAGCTCGACGGGTCTTACTCCCTGCCGTCTGCCTGCAGGCGCAAGCCGGCGTACCGAATCGAGTGGGGGGCTAACTTCCCCCCCCCACTCGATAGACCCACCGGGAGCATCCAGAGGAGGAATTGACGCCGGGCGGGATCGCTACCTTCGCCCGCTGGCCTGCGACTGGAAACTGACCAACATTGCCGCCTGCGTGCGCAGGGTACCGATGATTACCGTCAGCGCGAGGGTAATGGCGGTGAACAAGAAAGCCATCCCCACCATGCGCAGCGGGTTGAGCCAGTCGGCGAACGAACTGACCAGGCCCAGCTGCGTCAGCAGCTCGGATCCCGGCTGGGCCAGATCCAACTGGTTGGCGATGGAGTGGCTGTAGTAGGCCGGCACGACGCCGGCCGCCAGCATGATGCCTACGACCAGCGCGGCGAGCAGGATCATCACCCCCATCAAGGTGCTGAGTTGGAACACCCGCACCCGCAGCGGGATGGGCGGCATGGGCGGACGCAGGTCGTCCGGCAGGTGGCTGCTGATCACCTGGCCCATACGGCGCAGTCGTTTGGCGATGCTGCCCAACGCCATCGTGATCGCCATCAAGCCGAGGCCGAGTCCGAGGAACTTGAACTGCGGTAGCCAGGTCTCGATGACGTGCGAGTCGAGGTTGGCCCGTACGAAGGCGCTGCTTGCATCCGCGCCCTCCCGCACTGCCTTGGCATCCGCATAGAAGGCGGCATGCGCAGAGGACAGGGCCGTGGCGCCGATCAGAAACACGATCAGCACCATCATCCAGCCAACCAGCGCGATCATCGGAAACTTGGGCATCATTCCTTCAATTAGGTTGAAGGGAAACGAAGGTCTTTGCTCTTCCATGGTTACACTCCAATTCTGCGGCCTACTTGCCGCCGAGTTTGACGAGCAGCGGGAAAGCGGCGCTCATCACCTGGCCGCGAGCCTTCAGCAGCCCAGGTATGGTCGAGAACTCCAGCGCGATCCCGGTCATGAAGGAAGCCACGCCGAGAAAGGTCAACGGCTCGAGCCAGCGTGGCGTGACGGTCAGGGTCTGCAGCTGACCGATCAGGGCCGACCCGGCCTCCGCCGCATCGCGGACCGCCTTAGAGTTACCGCCCCAGTAGCTGGCGGCGGTTGACGCCAGCACGGTCAGGCCGATCAGAAACGAGGCGAGGATCAAGACCCAACCCAGCAGGGTGAAGAGCGGAAAGGCTCTGATCTGCCAGGCGGGCTTGGGGGATGCTGCGTTTGTCATGGGTTTTCTCCTTAGGTAGGGTGAGTCAATGGGTTTAGGCCCGAACACCGCCAACCTGACGGGCCGGGGCATGGTCGCCTGATCGTCCCTGCGCGGCTTTCGCAGCCAGACCAATCTGAATCCCCTTTGCGAGCAATTCGGTCTGCGAGCCGAGCACGAAGAGGATGGTGGCCAAGCCCATGACGATCGCCAAGAACTCAGTGGCGATCCCCAGGAACTTGAACGGCACCAGCCAGGCGGAGCTGGTCTGAATCGTCTGCAGCTGCGCCAGCAGCGCGGAGCCGGCCCCAGCCGCGTCGATCTCGGGCACCGGATGGGCAAAGACTGCCCGGGCGGTTCCAGCCAGGCCGAGCGAAACGATCAGCGCCGCGACGAGGATCACCACACCGAGCATCATCACCACCGGCATTGACCGGCCGTACCAGGGTGGATTCGGCGGCGATGGGCGTTGATCCGCCGGAAGCCCCTCCAACACCGAGCTCCCGACAGCCCTCAGGTTGTCAAGGATGACGCGCAGCGCCATCACGATGCCTCCGAGCAGCAGGCCAATCCCCAGGAACTTGAAGTAGGGAAGCCACAGCCCGGTGCTCTCGATTGCGACCCGCTGCGCGGTGAGGGTAGTCTCGCGCACGACCTTGGTCTGGCTGAAGTACTCGGACGCGGTCTGCGAGTTGAGATAACCGACCACGAAAGCAATCGCCACAATCATGAATCCCATCGCGATAAGCAGAGGATACATGCGGGCCATCGTTCCAATCAACTTCTGCATTTGTCTCTCCTTTTCAAGTCTGTCGAACGATTGTCGGATAGAGGCTGAGTACTCTTCGTTGCATGGCCCTCCTTCTGCTCTCAGCTGGGACCAGCGAAGCGATCGGTGCCCCGGAGTCGCACCTCGAGCTGGATCGGCTGGCCTAGGGCCTCGAACCGGACCGGAATGCGCGCCGGATGCCTGAAAGATCTGACGAACCGCTGGCGTGCGAAGAGGAGTACAGATAGAACCACCCCCACTAAGGTTTGCAGAATCAGGTTTCTTTCTAGCATGGCGTCCTCCGTTTGATCAGTTCTTCGATCGCTCTGTAACAACTGACGCTTCCCGGCGACCGGCTCTTACCTGGCCAGAACCTGGCCGGGGAGCTGGCCGTGGGAATTGGGCTTACCTTCGGTTTCCTGACCCCGGTCTCTGCACTGGTCGCCATATTTCTCAACCTGAACTACCTCTCACTCGCCGGCGTGCGGGGCCCGCATACAGCGCACCCGAACCCCAGGTGCGAGCTGAATTGCCCGCTCCGGACTGCTCAACCGGGGAGAGGCGGGCAGCGGGATGATCACCTCCGAGGTGATCGTCCTGGCCCTTGGGGCCGGTGCAGTATGGAGCCTCGATCGGCTATTTGGGTTGTTCTAAGGTTAGAGCTGCAGCCCCGAGAGCAGCATGTGCGCTCGAGTGAGCCGAGCGAGCGGTCAGTTGGGAGGATCCGCTTACCGCCCGCTCAGTCGGTAGAATTCGTCCCGCAGCTCGCGGTCGGTGCGAAACGCGCCCCGTTGAGCCGTGGTCACCATGTTGACGCCGTGTTTCTTGACCCCTCGCAGTTGGGCGCAGCTGTGCTGCCCCTCGACGACGACCATGACGCCCCGGGGAGCGATGGCTTGCTCCAGCGCCGTGGCGATTTCGTTGGTCATGCGCTCCTGGACCTGCAGCCGGCGGGCGAACATGTCCACGATGCGCGGGATCTTGCTGAGACCCACGACTTTCTCACCCGGCAGGTAGCCGACATGCGCCTTGCCGACGAACGGCAGCATGTGGTGCTCGCACATCGAAGCATATGGAATGTCGGCAACCACGACCATTTCGCCCTCTCCATGTTCTACGTCGAACAGCGCATCGCCGACGACGGAAGCAGCACTCTGTTGGTAGCCTTCCAAGAGCTCTGCATACATCCGTGCCACTCGGTTCGGTGTCTCTTTCAGGCCGTCGCGCTCGGGATCCTCGCCCACGTTCAGCAGGATCTGATGCACTGCGCCTTCAATGGCGGCCTCCGGACTGTAGAGCGGGTAGCTCCGGCTGTCTTCGTCGCGAACCTCCTGCTCTAGCACCTGATGAGAGCGCCCGTTGAGCCTAACGTTCACTGTGCCTGTGTCCATCTTTGCCTCCCGCGTGTCTCCTGCTCCTGGCTGCTGAGACGGCTACAGCCAGGTGATGGCAGGTTCCGAAAGGTCCGCTCGCGAACTTTCTCGTTCCTCCACCATGGATGCGGCCACGGGGGCCTTTCTTACCTTCGACCCGCAGCTTTTTGGACCCGTCGACTGTCGCTAGGGAAAGAGGGTGGCGCAACCCGGGCCTATGGAATAGAAACTAGCGAAGTAAGAATCGGCGGCTTGGTCGCATCAGAGGGACGACAATCGAAATTGGGCCCTGACAAGGCCTGAGGAGGTTGGTGTAACACATGGCGAGAGCGACTTGGAACGGTGTAGTCCTGGCCGAGAGTGAGGCGGGAGTTGTCGTTGAAGGCAATTACTACTTCCCGCGCGACTCGGTCAATGTGGAGTTCTTCCGGCCCAGCCAGAGCCATACGACCTGCTATTGGAAGGGTCTGGCCAGCTATTACGATGTCGTGGTGGACGGTCAGACCAACAAGGATGCCGCCTGGTACTATCCCAACCCCAGTGAGGCGGCGAAATTGATCAGGGACCACGTCGCCTTCTGGCGAGGGGTCAAGGTCGAACGGTAGCAGGCGCAGCGGGCAGGCCCCTGGCTCGCACCCTGGTCAAAGGACACTCAAACAGTGCCTGGGCTGAGGCCGTTTCCTGCCATCACTGCCACGCAGATGGCCGAGGTCGATCGGCTCATGATCGAGACTTACGGCATTCTGCTGATCCAGATGATGGAGTACGCTGGGCGCCAGCTAGCAGAGCAGGCGCACCGAATGTTGGGTGGCCGCCTGGCAGGGCAGACGGTCGTCGTGCTGTGTGGCGCGGGCAACAACGGTGGCGGAGGGATGGTCGCAGCGCGGCACCTGCACAATCGGGGTGCAAGCGTTCATCCGAAACTGGTCGGCGACCCTGCTCGGCTCAAGGAGACGCCCGCGCATCTGTGGCGCATCCTTAAGGCGCTTGAGCTCGATCCGAAGACCGGCCCGGATCTATCGGGAGCCGATCTGATCGTCGATGCGCTGGTCGGATATGGGCTGAGCGGCGATCCACGCGGTGCGGTGGCGGACTGGATCGAGCTTGCCAACGCGTCGGGCCGTCCGATCCTCGCCCTCGACACGCCCTCCGGCCTCGACCCGACCACCGGAAGCCCGGGCTCTCCATGCGTACGGGCCACGGCCACCCTCACCCTCGCCCTGCCGAAGACAGGGTTGCTGGTGCCACAGGCTCGGCCCTATGTAGGTGACCTGTACCTCGCCGACATCGGTGTGCCGCCGGAGCTCTATCAGCGGCTGGGTATCGAAGTCGATCGATGGTTTGAGAGTGATGCGATCGTCCCAGTCAGTTGAAGAGGGATCCCGACGGGGCACACACATCCCCGGCGACGAGGGAATGCTCCCCGGATAGCCGCCGGCCTGGGACGAAACCCGGAAAAGACCCCCTTGACCTTCCAGCTACTGGAAGGTGTATCCTGTGGTTACTCGGAAGCGAGTATGAGGGTTGCAATGCAGATCCAGCAACTAGCGCGTCGCACGGGCGTCTCGGCGAAGGCAATTCGCTACTACGAATCTATCGGCTTGCTGCCGATGCCTAAGCGGAGGTCCAACGGCTACCGTGAGTACGGCCAGGTCGATCTCGATCGGGTGAAACTGGTGGCCGGCGCGCGCAATCTCGATTTCTCACTGGGGGACATCGAGGAAATCCTGGCGCTGCGCGACCGGCGCGAGGCCCCCTGTCGGGTCGTGCTGGGGATGCTGGAAGAGAAAGCCGGCGAAATCCGGCAGCGGATCAAGCAGCTCCAGCGGCTGGAGGTTGACTTGCGTCAGCTGTACGCGGTGGGCCTGACTTTTCCCACCGACGACATTGATGGTAAGGACTGCGTGTGCCATCTGGTCAGCATACGCGCAGATGCTTCGGCACCATAGGAGAGCAGTACATGGCCGAATTGGAGAAACTGGAATTGAATGTGCGTGGCATGACTTGCGACTCGTGCGCGGTCCATGTGGAGCACGCGCTGAAAAGCGTGAAAGGCGTGCATGAGGCGCAGGTACCAGGATGGGATTTGGGGCAAGCGACCGTAGTGGCCGAAGCTGGCATTGACCCTGCCTGGCTCTCGGAGGCCGTCCGACACTCCGGTTATTTGGCCAAGGTCCGGGCCCGCCGGCCCTGGGGCCAGGCGGGCGGAGAAGACGGGCGCGGGGACGGCCGCATCGACCTGATGGTGATCGGCGGCGGCTCGGCCGGGTTCGCGGCCGCCATCAAGGGCGCCGAACTGGGATTCCAAGTAGTGCTTGTGGAGGCTTCCCAGATAGGCGGGACCTGCGTCAACGTCGGATGTGTGCCCTCGAAAACATTGATCCGCTCGCTGGAACAATACCGTCTGGCCGGTGAGCGGCGCTTTCGTGGAATTGAGACCAACCAGGGCTCGATCGATTGGCCGCAAGTCATCGCCCACAAAGACGAACTGGTGCGCGAGATGCGCAAGGCGAAGTACAGTGATGTGCTGGCCGCTTATCCCGAGATCACCCATCTCGAGGGTCGCGCCCGGTTAACCGGTGGCAATGGCGTCGAAATCGACGGGGAGGCGTTCACCCCCGGCAAAATTCTCATCGCCACGGGGGCCAGCCCGTGGGCGCCCCCAATCGCTGGCCTGGGCGAAGTCGGCTACCTGGACAGCGAGGCCGCCCTCGACCTCCAAGACCTGCCCCATTCGCTTATCGTCTTGGGTGCGAACGCCGTCGGGCTCGAGCTCGCCCAGATCTACGCTCGAGCTGGAACCAAGGTGACTGTTATCGAGCTGCTACCGCGGATCGCGCCTTTTGAAGACGAAGCGATCAGCTCCGCACTCACTCAGTACCTTGAAGAGGAAGGATTGCAGATCGTCACTGGTTTCGCGACATCTCGCGTCGAGCAAGCCGACGCCCGCTACATCCTGCGCGGCACTCAGGACGGGGTTGACCTGAGG